>ERZ761603.41-NODE-41-length-118394-cov-18.998048_pt1 | contig 118394 bp, 134 predicted proteins | sample MGYA00511879_ERZ761603 | MGnify/ENA primary metagenome ERZ761603 (study PRJEB28899, sample SAMN02850040) | bioreactor sludge metagenome | biome: EBPR Sludge; feature: EBPR Bioreactor; material: flocular biomat | place: Australia: Thorneside Wastwater Treatment...
ATATTCCCCACTGCTGCCTCCCGTAGGAGTCTGGGCCGTGTCTCAGTCCCAGTGAGGCTGATCGTCCTCTCAGACCAGCTATGGATCGTCGCCTTGGTGAGCCGTTACCTCACCAACTAGCTAATCCAACGCGGGCTCCTCTTATAGCGAAAAACTTTCCCCCGAAGGGCGTATCCGGTATTAGCACCAGTTTCCCGGTGTTGTTCCAGACTACAAGGTAGATTCCCACGCGTTACTCTCCCGTGCGCCACTGCTGTATTGCTACAGCCGTTCGACTTGCATGTGTTAGGCATGCCGCCAGCGTTCGTTCTGAGCCAGGATCAAACTCTCAGGTTTGAAGCGCATCACTGTGTACACCGTTAGGTTCAGCGATGCGTTTTGACGGATACCGTCACCTGTACACTAAACCACTCGAACGGAGGTTCGAGCGGATCCTGTTGTATAAAAACGCTTGATGCGTTCAGATAACGATATCGTCGTTGCCGTTTCCAGCTGTGACAGACCGCCACCTGTGCATCTCTTCTCTTGATCAACTTTTCCAAGAACCGCCCGTCGTTTCGTTTGTTTTGCAACGCGCGTCGTCGGGTGTGGGCGGCTATATACCCACCCTTGCGGCGTCTTGCAACAACTATTTTTAGGAAATTTCAATATCCTGTGGATAATTGGTTAACGCTGGGTAAACTTTAACCCTGTTAGCGGAATGTTAGCTGTTACCATTTCATAATCATTGTGAGGAAATAGGCCCAAAAGATTGGGCAAAGGGGACGTCATGACGACAGGCTTTGATGCACTTCCGGACCTAGAGCGCCGCCCGCCCGCCGCGCCCCTGCCCGATTTGGCGCTGGATATTGCCTATCAAGCCCCGAAACGAGCCATCAGCCGCGTGCTTTTGTGTGCCAGCGGCACTGCGGATACCGGCTATGACAGCATAGACGCGATTGAAAATGACCATATCGGTACGCTGAATTTGAAAGACGTGGGTATCCATGTGTACATCAACCGCCATGGGGATATTGAATGGGGCCGCTCGCTGGAGCGGGCACCGGAATTTCCCCACAGCGCAGCGGCGGATGATCTCGTCATCCTGATGCATGGACATGAGAATTCACTTGAAATATCGGCATTAAACTCACTTCGCGCCCTCTTGCCAGTGATCAATGCCATTCATGGCAACGCGCTGATTTTTGAAGGCCTGCCCAAGCATCACGCTCGCCTTGGCATTGGCCGTGACGGCCGATTGATCGAGGTCGCCCTGCAGGCGCCGCCGGAGCTTTAGCGCCGCCGCCTAAAGAACACTTCTTATTTCCCTTGAGTGGTGCATGGCACCGTCCTATGCTCGCACCGACAAGCGAGGAATAGGGATGAATACTGAACTGAAAACCGTGTTTACGCAGCTCTCGGCGATGCCCCCTAATCAGCGCGCCTGCGTGGTGGCCTTTCCTGCTCTGCCCTTTGACGAACATAGGCCCGCAAGAAAAGATTTTGCGACACTTGATGCTTTCAGATTAGCCCTAAATCGGCACAACGAAAATCTCATGAAAGACTGGATCATGGCGGGGGAAAAGGCCGGACTTGAGATTATCGCTTTCGCCCTGATGAGGTCGGCCAGTCTCGTTGGTACCCCGGCTGCTTTGTCGGAATTTTTGCAATCATCTCCCATTATATCAGCTCAGTGCAGTCCGCTCTCTACTATCGCAAAATAACCATAGCGGTAGCCGGAGATAGACCCGGTGCGTTAGGATGGCACCTTGTTTTCAGCAAGAACCACGCTTGATTCTACCCGCTATCGCGGCTAACTTACCTTTCCGATTCGGCAAAAGGTAACATCATGACAAACAACAAGAAACTGAGCGTGCAAGGCTTGATCCTCAAGCTGCAGAATTACTGGGCCGAGCAGGGCTGCTGCATCTTGCAGCCTTATGACATGAATGTGGGCGCGGGCACCAGCCACCCGGCCACTACGCTGCGCGCGCTCGGGCCGGATCGCATCTGGAACGCCGCTTATGTGCAGCCCAGCCGCCGCCCCAAAGATGGCCGTTATGGCAATAATCCCAACCGCCTACAACATTACTACCAGTTTCAGGTGATCCTCAAACCTTCACCTGACAATGTGCTTGACCTCTACCTTGGCAGCTTGCGTGAGCTGGGCCTCGACCCCAACGCACATGATATCCGCTTTGTGGAGGATGATTGGGAAAACCCGACACTGGGCGCTTGGGGCCTTGGTTGGGAAGTGTGGTGCGATGGGATGGAAGTGACGCAGTTCACCTATTTCCAGCAAGTCGGCGGCATTGATTGTAATCCGGTACCTGCCGAAATCACCTATGGTGTCGAGCGTTTGGCAATGTATCTGCAAGGCATCGAAAACGTCTATGAGCTCGATTTTAATGGCCTGCCGCCCGAAAAAGGTGGCAAGAAATATGGCGATATTTTTCTGCGCAACGAGATTGAGCAGTCGGCCTATAACTTTGAGCAAGCCAATACTGAGGTGCTGCTCGCGCGCTTCAAAGCCTGTGAAACTGAGAGCAAAAAACTTATTGAAGCTGGCCTCGCCCTGCCCGCTTATGACCAGATGCTGCTGTGCGGCCATACCTTCAACCTGCTTGATGCGCGCGGCGTGATCAGCGTGGTCGAACGCGCCAGCTACATTGGCCGCGTGCGCGACCTTGCCCGCGCCTGCTGCAAATTGTGGGTCGAGCAGCCGACCAACATCGCTGCCGCATCATAAGAATTAGAGGATAAAATGGCCGAATTCCTGCTTGAACTGTTTTCCGAAGAGATCCCTGCCCGTTTTCAAAAGCAGGCGGCGGATGATCTGCACAAGCTGTTTACCGATAAACTGACCGCTCAAGGCCTAGGCTTTACCAGTGCCAAGGCGCATGTCACCCCGCGCCGCCTCGCGCTGGTGATCGATGGCCTGCCACTCGAGCAGCCTGCCCGCAGCGAAGAGAAAAAAGGCCCCAAGGTTGATGCTCCATCCGCCGCGATTGAAGGCTTTTTGAAGAGCGCTGGGCTAGCCTCGCTCGATGCGTGCGAGCAGCGCGACACCCCCAAGGGCAAGGTGTGGTTTGCCATAGCGAACATACCGGGGCGCAATACAGCTGAGGTTCTAGCCGACCTTATTGGCGAGATTTTACGCGAATTTCCTTGGAAAAAGTCGCAAAACTGGGCCGAGGGTGCCTTCCGTTGGGTGCGCCCGCTGCGCAGTATTCTCGCCCTGTTTGACGGCAAAACACTGAGCGGCCAGTTTGAGTTGGGCGGCGCACAGCCCGCACTGGTGTATGGCAACACCACCGAAGGCCATCGCTTTATGAGCAGTGGCAAGATCACCGTCAGCAACTTTGCCGACTATGAGAAGAAGCTGCGGGCGGCGCATGTGATCCTTGATCGTGAGGAACGTAAGCAAATCATCAAAACCAGCGCCGAGGCCGCGCTAAAGGCCAAGGGCGTGACCCTCAAGCCGGATGATGGCTTGCTGGAGGAAGTCTGCGGACTGGTGGAATGGCCGGTGGCCTTGGTGGGCAAGATTGATGATGCGTTTATGGACGTGCCGCCCGAAGTTCTGGTCACCACCATGCGCAATAACCAGAAATACTTCGCCAGTGTTGATTCTAACGGCAAAATGAGCCCATACTTCGTGGTTATTTCCAACCTTGAAACCGCCGATAAGGGTGCCGCCATCATTGCCGGAAACGAGCGCGTGCTGCGCGCCCGCTTTGCCGATGCCAAATTCTTCTGGGACCTCGACCGTGCCAAAAAGCTGGCCGACTACGCCAAGGGCCTCTCGGCCATTACCTTCCACGCCAAGCTGGGCAGCGTGGCCGACAAAGTGGCGCGGATGGAAAAACTGGCGGTGGCACTGGCTATTCCGGGCGCTGAGGCTAAGGATGTGGCACTGGCCGCGCAAGTGGCCAAGGCCGATCTGGTCACCGGCATGGTGGGCGAATTCCCCGAGCTGCAAGGCATTATGGGTGGTTACTACGCCCGGCACGAGAAGCTGCCCCCCGCCGTGGCGAGCGCCATAGGCGAGCATTACTCGCCCCTTGGCCCCTCGGATGCCTGCCCAAGCGCGCCGGTGAGTGTGGCCGTAGCTCTGGCCGATAAGCTGGATACTCTGGTGGGCTTCTTTGGCATTGATGAAAAACCCACCGGTAGCAAAGACCCCTATGCGCTGCGCCGCGCTGCGCTGGGCGTGCTGCGATTGATTATCGAGAACAAGCTAGAGCGCGGACTTAGTCAAATGATATGGGACTCTTGGCAAACCTACGGTTGGGCTAACGAGAAATTTGAAGACTTGCGAATTGAGCTGACGAAGTTCTTCAGTGATCGATTTAGTGTCATGATGCGCGAACGAGGGTATAGGCACGATATTATTGCCGCTGCTCTTGCAAGAGGTGGCCTAAATGAAGTGCAGCTTGCAATAAGCTACATAGATCAGATGCAAAAACTCCTAGAGCAACCTATTGGCAATAACGTAGTGAAACTCTATCGCCGAAGTGCTAATTTACTTACAGCGGAGCAGAAAAAGACAAACTTATCTCTACTCGCAAAGGTACAAATTAATCCTTTGCTTTTCCAACTCAATGAAGAAAAAGATCTCCATCAGAAACTTACTGAATGTGAGATGGCCGTTCAGTCGCTAGTTGACAGGAAAGCTTATAGTGAGGCGCTTGAAGAGCTATTTAAGGCGGAAAAAGCAATTTCTGCCTTCTTTGAAAAGGTTCTCATAAATTGTGACGATCCGACAATAAGAAATAACAGACTAGCTCTTGTTGACGCCATTAGAAATCTCGCTCTCAAAGTTGCTGACTTTAGGCTCCTTGAAGAAGCTAGATGAATTTGACGACTTGAAAGAGTGGCGCTTGGATGACCTGCGACGCTCTGGCACTGGACTCTTTTGGAGCGTGCGCCATGCTCAGACAGATCAAGGAGGTGTAGCATGCGTGCGGTTCTGATCCCGGCTCTGAGTTTTGCCCTGCTACTTGCGCCGAATATGGCGCAAGCGGGAAACGACAATGGCTATGCGCGAACTCCGCCACAAGCAGCCACGGCGGAGAGTGAGCGTCAGAAAAAGAGCCCGTTACACCTGTTTGACCGCAGCGCTGGCGTGCAGTTTACCGCGACCGAGCGTGAGGTCATCCTGCGCTGGTTTGCTGATGTTCCCACCACCACGGAGCAGCAGTTGCCGCCCGGCTTGGCGAAGCAGTTGCATAAGCGTGGCAGCCTGCCACCGGGCCTGTCGGGGCGGGCTCTTCCACCCGGTCTGGCGAAGAAACTTGGACCGGCCCCGAAGGGCTATGAGCGGGTAATCGTTGACCGCGATGTTGTGCTGGTGAATAGCGTGACCGGCGCGATTGTCGATATCCTGCGCGGCGTGATCCGGCGCTAGGCTTTAGCGCTTCTCGCCCTCATCCTCAGGCGGCATCTCAGGCGCACCCTCGGGAGCGGGTTCATCGCCAAAGAACATTTCCCCTGCCAGATTCTCGGCGGCACCACGCATGATGGCGTCCACCTCTTCCGGATTATCGGGTATTGGCGGTGCGGCGGGCGGAGCAGCCGGTGCGGACACTGGCGCTGCAGGCGGTGGCACAAAACCACCCGGGGCTCCGGCCATGGGTGCTGCGTAAGGCGGCGGCGCGTAGGGTGGTGTCCCGACGACCGGTGGCATGGCTCCACCTTGCGGCGGCGTCATCCATGGCGGCGGCGGCGCAACGGGAGCGGCTTGGCGCATTTGCGCGCCACCGGGTGGAACGCCCATACCCGGAGCCCCTCCCATGACTCCCCCCCATGTGGCCCCGCCCTGCGGTGGCACAGGCTGGGCATAAGGCGGCGGCTGACTATAGGGTTGCGCTGGTGCACCATAAAGCGGCGACTGCCCCGGCGGCGGCACAGGTGGACGCGGCGGAGTGACAGGGCTTTGCGCGGCCCATGGCGGCGGCGCGGATTGAGGGGGCGCGGCGTAGGCCCCAGCCGGAGCGCCACCCGCCCATGGCGGCGGTGTGGTCGGTACACCGGGTGGAGCCGCATAAGCCCCAGCCGGAGGGACTGCGACACGATTGGGTTGCCCGCCCCCCGCCCATGGTGGCGGAGACGCGGCAGGAAGATTGCCCGACCAAGGTTGTGCCGGGGCGCCGGGGGCGGGACCGGGCGCCGCGTGGTGAGGCGTGACCATGGCACCGGGTGAGCCCCCCGGGGCTCCCGTCATCCACGGCGGTGTTGTCGAACCGGGTTGAATTGGTTGGCCGGGTGGTGGTGGAGCAGAGCCACCCGCCGCGCCCAACGGCCAATAGCCCGGTGTGGCCCCAGGGGCTGCCAGACCGGGAGCCGAGACCGCATCGCTGGCATGGGCCATGATGGCGGCTACGCCAAGCTTGCCACAGACCAGTCCGTCCTGCTTGGCCTCGCGCCCGCGGCTGTAAGCATCAACCATCCAGCTGATTTCCTGTGTGGACAACGCCGGAGCGCCATTGCCCGCCCGCCAGTCCTGATCGCGCAGATGCGCAATCACGTCATTCACGGCCTTGTCGCGGGCTTCCACACTCCAGTTGCGTGGGCTAACCCCCAAGAAGCGCTGGACCCGGACCACATCCACCCGTTTGGGGTTGGAGTAGAACATATTGGCGGCAATAACTTTTTCCGCCCAGAGGAAGTGCACCTGCCCGGCCCCTTGGCGCTTGAGATCGTCATAGCCCGCTTCCTTCCGGGCCTGAAAGGTAATGTTGTCGCCTTCGTAATAGGATTTGCCACCGCCCATACCCGCTTGCGAGGAGAAGCCGGAGACTTCGGATACCAAGGCCGAGGAGACGGTCTTTTCGAAGAAGTCCTTGGTTTCAGTCGGATCTTCCAGTTTACCGAAAATCTTGAGATTACAGTTACCCGTGATCGACAGCGCTTCTTCCTTCACGCGCATCTGCAGCGAGGGCATATCCTGACCGGCGAAGATGAGGCAGAAACCGAGCGAACGCGCCTGTGCGGCCATCACGCCCATACCGGGCGAGGTGTAATAGCCGACCTCGTCAAACACCGTCATGAACGGCGTACTGGCCGTGGTGGGGTTATTATCAATAATGCGGCTCTGCTCGCCTTCGAGTTCGGCACCCAAGGTGGCACCCATCATGCCTTTGAGCGCCGCGACCACGATCTTACCCAGATTGGCCGCTTCATCCGGCGATTTTTCAAGCGCCGGGATCAGCACAACCAGAATGCGGCGGTTGAGCACAACGTCAACCATATCGATATCGGCCAGCTGCTGCTTGAAGATGTAGCCATACTCATCGGCCAGCGACGACAGCGAACGCGTAAACTGCATGGTCAGATAGCCGTGCTGCTGCCGGGTCTGCGACAAATCCACCTGGGCCTCATTCGGGGTCGGCGGACGCTCATTCCCTTCGTCATCAAAAGCGCTATCAACATAACCCGGCAAAGTGTCGAGATAGCTTTGCAGCCCGCGAATGATGCGATCCGGCAGGGCCGGGTCCCGCGACATCTTGATGATCTGCTGCATCGTCAGATTGTCGCGGATCACACCCACGTCGAGCAGCAAGCCCTGATTGTCGCGTTTCCAGGTGAGCGCCGGGAGCAGTGCACTCATCAACGAGATAGCGCGGCCTTTCCACATGGCGTTGTCACCGCCGGCATCGTCCATAAGGCCGGACATCATCTGTGTGAGGTACGAGGCTGAGCCGATCGAGAACGGGTTAAGCGAGTTGGAGCGGCTGCCCGCATCGCTGTTGCCGGTCATGTAGTTAAGCACCAGCACGTCATCATCACGACCGAAACGGCGGGCCAGCGAATAGACATCGCCCCAGAGGGTGTTCTGCGCCTTACCATCGACATAGACAAAGCCCGAGCTCCAGCACAAGGCATTGGTCACCAGCGATTTCAAACCTTCCGACTTACCGGCACCGGTGGTGCCAAGGAACAGGATATGCGTACGCGCGTCACTGTTGGTCAGCCAGACTTCATCATCCTTGTTACTGCCGTCCTTGACGTTGCCCAGAAACAGAATGCCTTCCGCCTTCCCGGCCCCGCCTTTACCCGGATCAGGATTGTTTTTGTCTTTCAAGCCTTTGGCATGCATCGGCAACTTAAGTGGCAATTCAACCGGCTGTTTGCGGAACCAGCGGAAGTACAAAATGGCAAACAGTAAGATCAGATCGGAAAACGACCAGAGGGTGCGGAAATCCATCGCCCCCTCAGCCAAGGAGCGCGGCGTTGGCGCGGCCCACAGCAGAAAAATACCGAACAGCGCCGTGACCATGACAAAGCTGTCGGTTTTCTTCAGCCAGCCTACGATGCGGACGGTCCACGGGCGCACATCGCGCTTGAGACCGGAGCCGCCGGTTACCTTAAATCGTTGATCAATCGGCATCGTAACCTGACCTTAAAGAAACCCTAGCGGTTGGGGGGCGTAAGCACATCATCGGCGGACTGGACCTTGCCCAAGTTCTCGGTCAGCGCAACATCGGTTGATGCTGTATTAACCCAGCGCACTAGCCACAGACCACCCCAGCCAAGACCCGCGAGCACCGCCACAACCAGAATCAACCGGAGCAGAAACCGCAACACCCCGGCACCACTCCCCCGACTGAGCGCGCAGCTGATCCGCCGTAAAGCGCGGGCAGCCTGTTCAGGCCGGTCATAGCTGGCAATGGTCGTGCTTTCTCCCTTACCGCTCTCGATCACCAGATCGGAGAATGAGCCGTTCTGCACAACGCGAAACCCGACCGCATGCACGCGCGACAGCTCCATGCGCCAGACCATCGGCTGAGTCGCATCACGCAGATCGCCCACCAGAGCGCCATCACGGACATGAAAGCAGGACGACTTGCACCACATAGCTCTCTCCTTCAGGTTTTTGCCGGCTTGGCCAGTAACAGCGGATCACGCCGCCCCGGTGGTAGCGATTTGACATCGTCTTTTCCGCCTCCCTCAATCTCGGGGATGCGGGCGCGGGACTCTGACATATACTGAACAATCGCCACGACAGCGGAATCCAGACGCGGCATGGTCAGGGCACGATGCGCCTCCAGCTCGGACTGATAGTGCGCCATAGCCCCTGCGGCTTCGACATGGAACGACCGCCGCCCCAGATTGTTGAGCGGATACCAGATCTCGCGATCTTCGCCGCGCAGCCAGACAAACTGGGCCGGGGCGAGAACGCCACCTTGGCTACGTGCCCACGCCAGCGCGCCGAGCAGGGCAGTCGCCACATAGGCATGGCGATTCATGACATCCAGCAACGGGCCAACAAATTTCTTGTCATTCAGGATGCGGGCGCTGGTGCTGCGCACCGATGCGGACGGGACGAACCCCTTTTCATCGGACCAGCAGGTTGACAGCTCACCTAAAAACGCATCCGACTCTTTACGCTTGCGTCCACCCTTCATGGCAAACGCGGCCAGCAGACAGTAGAGATGAACCGGTAGATTATCGATCCCGTCAAAGCGATCGCCCAGCTGAGACATCAGCTCCCGGCGGATCTGGTCACGGTCGGGCACCCCATTGACGACCCGGATCCGGTGCATGGCCATCCACTCTTCCGGATAAAGGGCTTCGGCAAACAGCGGAAGCGACAGCGGCACACGCGATCCCGGAGCCCGCTGGTTCTCGTTTTTGGCGGGATTATAGGTCAGAAACGGCGTTATATTGGGCCAGCTGATGGACTGAACGCGCATAAGACTTTCGAGACTGTGGCGCGACTTGAAGCTGCCCTGCTTGCTGGTGAACATGATCCACAACGCCATGCCAATAAGGATCAGGCCGATGGGCTTGCGGTAATACTGCCCAGCCTCACGCGCAGCAATCGAAACCATCTGCCACATGGTGCCATAATTGATATTTTCGGATTCCTGAGCCGCCCGCTTGGACTGCATCTGCATCAGCTCAAGGCGTTTGTAGGAGACCTGCGCCGATTTGCTGACCAGAGCAAACGGATAAACTTCGTATTTCTTAACGGCGATAATGGCTGGCCCCAGCTGCTTATAGTTAATGACCCACATGCCGAACAGGCCACCTGCCAACATTGCCAGCAGGACAACCCATGTCACAATTGGATCAATCTGATTCTGTGCCGCCACGTTTGAAAACTCCCGGCGCTAAAATAGCCCCGAAAGAGACTCCCGGACAAGGGGTAAAACACTGTCAGCAATAACGAATCAGCTGTTTTTCAAATATGTCTTGCGCACATAGTCCAGTACCCGCGCCAATTCCACCCGACAAGCCTCAAGGCGGTCCGGCAGCAGCTGATCGGTTTTGGCAGCGGCATCTAATTCAGCCGCGAGATCACCGAGAACCACTGCTCCCGCCATGCGGGCCGACCCCTTGAGGGAGTGCGCGGGTCCTTTAGCGGCCTTGGCATCATGAGCGGCGTAAGCTTTCTCGAGCGCCGCGAACGTCTCTTCTGCGGTCGAGATAAAAATACCAAACGACTCGGCGATAATCTCTGGATCATCCATGCCCAGAATTTCAACCAAGCGGGCATGATCAATTGGCAGATCGCTGGCGTTGCCTTCCCCAGCCGGAGATGCATTCGCCGGCACAGGCTCACTGGCGGCAGGGACTGCGGCAGCGCCCGACGCGCTCCGATTCAGCCATTTGGCGATAAGATTACGCAAAGCATCCCGGCTCACGGGTTTGGCCATGTAATCATCAAAACCATCGGCTATAAACTTGCTGGCGTCCCCAATTAGCACGTCGGCGGTCAAGGCAACAATTGGCAACCGCTCATTTTTACCACGTTTCGCTTCGCGCGCCCGCCACTCCTGCACCAACCCGTAGCCATCAACCTCGGGCATATGCAAGTCGGTCACCACCAGCGCGTAGCGGCCCTTGGCCAGCCGTTCAAGCGCTTGTTTGCCATTCTCGACAAAGTCGACGTCGACGCCGATGCCTTTAACCTGCACTTCCAGAATCTGGCGTACAGCCGGCGTATCTTCGGCGATCAGAACACGACCACTCAACGCTCCGCCTTTCTTGCTGTCGACCACCGGTCGTCCATGCGCGAAGGACTTAACTGTCTCCATGAACTGCTCATACGGTGTTGACCGGGGCAGATAAAAGACACTGGCCTCTTGTGCCGCCCAGGCAATGGTGTCCTGTTCGTTGGCAGTATAGAGAACGATATTCAGCTCCGGATGCAAGGCACGCATGGCGGGGACCAGATCCAGCCCCTTAGCCTCCGGCAAGTTCTGCTCAAGCAGGACCAGCCCATAACTCTGCCGCGCCAGATGCAGCATGGCCTCGCGGCCATCGCTCACCACGTCAACCTTGCCTTTGACTTCGGTAATATCTTCTGCGGTCTTACGCTGGCTTTCTGCATCCGGATCAATCACCAGCACCGGCATACCGTGGAGATCAATCGCCTCGGTTGCGGTCGGAAGCTGGTCAGTGCGCTGAACCTTTATCCAGAACCAGAAGGTTGCCCCGTGACCGGGCCGCGAATAGACACCAATCTCACCACCCATCCGTTCAACCAATCGCTGACAGATCGACAGTCCAAGTCCTGTCCCCCCAAATTTACGGGTGGTTGAATCATCGGCCTGCGAGAACGGACGAAAGAGCTTGGCTTTCTGGTCATCGGTCAGACCAATACCGCTGTCCTGAACGGTCACACGAAAAATTGCATTTTCCTTATCAGTTTCAACGATCTCGGTGGTTACGGTAACCCCACCGCTTTCGGTAAACTTGACTGCGTTATTGACCAGATTCATTAGAACCTGACGCACCCGTACCGGATCAAGCACAATCAGAGGAGGCGGAACACCCGCGAATTTACACCGCAGATACAAACCTTTCTGACGTGAGACAATCTGCGCGGCATCGCACGCGCCCTGCACCAGAGTGCGGGGGGCTGTGGGCAAAAGCTCAAGCGAGAGTTTGCCCGCCTCAATCTTGGAAAGGTCAAGAATGTCATTCAGGATCGCCAGCAGTGACTGGCCGCTATCACGAGCGATAGCCACCATGCGGTGCTGATCTTTAACCAGCGGCGTATCCAGCAGATATTCGAGACTCCCCAGGATGGCCGTCATGGGGGTGCGAATTTCATGACTCATCGTCGCCAGAAAAGCCGATTTGGCGCGGTTTGCTTCTTCAGCGCCTTCCTTGGCGCGGCGGAGGTTTTCTTCAACCGCCTTCTGCGCCGTAATATCGGTGACCACACCGATGATGCGTGGTTCGGTCAGGACATCGGTGAAGCGGCCACGCAGATACAGCCAGACATCTTCACCTGACATGCTGCGGAACGGACCAGTCCACTCATATGGCTCATCTTGCGCGGGCAAACGCATACTGGCGGCAAAGTCGAGCTGACTGTCTTCGCGCACATGATGATAAATGGTCTCTGCCGAGGTCGCTTGCCGCGACTGCGCCTCGACTGGATCAACCCCCAGCATCTGCCAGAACCGCGGGGAAACACTGGCTCCCCCTGTATTGAGGGTAAATTCAAAAACCGCGTCCTGCGCCGCGTCGATCACTGCATGCAGCTGACGCTCTCGCCGCCGCCATTCCGCTTCTGTCCGGCGAATTTCCGTTACGTCATCAACCCACCAGTAGAGCGCCCGCTGACCGTCGAAGATGCCCGGCACCAGACTCGCGCGAATATGCCGCTGTGGCAATCCCGCGTCACCCAGAATAATTTCGCCCGACGTCTGCCGCTCAGTTACCAGAACTTCGACCAGCAGTTCTTCCAGATTGCTGCCCGCCCCCAGCAACACGATACGCTGCCCCGTCAAGGCTTCAGGCAGCAGGCCAAACATGGTGGCCGCGGCCGGGTTTACATGCCGAACCAGCGCCGCATCGTCACAATCAGTTACAATCACGCCAACCGGGGAGGTTTGCAGGAATTGCCGTTGCAATTCCAGCGTATTCCCTAGCTCCGTCCCCCCAACCATCTCGGTCGGCCCGTTTACGGCCCTGTTTGGCATGACTTCTCCCCGTCTGCCGGTCAATCTTTCACAGGCTAGGCTACAGACACTAGGAATTTATTAACGGTCCCTAACTATGCTACATAATCAGACTATGGTCAGGCGGTGCCGGACCATGTAATTTAGCCATGGGATTCAGCTAGGTAAGGAGCACATCATGCAAGCTAATGGCCCGCTCCAGGGTTTGTCGGTCCTCGTCATTGAAGACGCCGCCTATGTGCGCCGCGCGCTGGTCAATATGCTCGGCCGCGTGGGGGGAGCGCATATGGTGGGTGAAGCCGCTAATGGTGAGGAAGCCCTCGAGCTGCTGGGTACTGATGCCGAGCCGGCCTTTAAGGTTATGGTGTGCGACCTCAACATGGAAGGCATGACCGGCCTTGAAGTCATTGCCGAAGCTGGCAAGCGTTTTGGCGCCAAGCGTCCGGCTGTAGTCGTGGTATCATCCTACACCGATGATGAAGTTGCCATCAAAGAGCTGAAAGAGCTTGGTGTATCCGCCACGCTTGGCAAGCCAGTCCTCGCTGGTCAGCTGGTTGAGGCTGTGACGAAAGCCGCTGGTCGCTAGGCAGCACGAGCGGCTCACGCGGTAAAGGCTCTAGCGCAGGCGTTCCCACACGCCGGCGATAACACCGTAGATGGCCTTCTCCACCTCATACTCAATCTCGCCCAAACGTACCTTGATCAGCGGATATCCATCTTTGCGTGACACACGGACCAGCTGACGGTTGCCAATCAGCTCAAAATCAAGAATCTCCGATGCCAATTCCATCGAAGCATCAACCTTCTCGTTGACCTGCTTGTTGAATTTATGCAGCAGCACCTCGCGGGCCTTGAGAATATCCTTGTCACTTTCCGGGATACGCCCATAGGCAAGGTTGACCTGATCGCGCAGCGGTTTTTCAAAGGTCGCCAGATAATAGTTATCGGACTCTGAGAGCGCACGCATCAGACGACTGCGCAATTCATTTAGGGCAGATGTAATCAGACGACGGTTCTGCTCATCCAAGGCGACCGTATCAGTCTGCCATAATTTGAGCGAGGGAATGGTCTTAACACCCAGATTAATGGTCTGGCGGAAGGGCAGCACAAAGCTCTGGGGATTGGCCACCAGCTCCGTTCGCTCATTATTTGCCACCTGCGTTGGGGACTGAAAGTAAACGCCGAAACCGGCAAGAAACGGTTTCTTGGAGTTGAAGTACTCAATTCGTAATTCGACCAGATTGCGACCACGCCGCAACCACTCATTAAACGTATGATCAACCGTCTGCCCATTGCGCAGAATACGGGATAGCACGGTCACATCGTTAACGCGCAACTCAACCCGGATATTGTCGCCTTTCACCTGCAAGCCGTAGCGGTAGATATCCTCCGGTCGGGTTGCATCCTCACCGTCCATGGCCTGCGCGGAAGATGCGGCTTCGGTCGCCCGTACGGATGGCGCAGCAAGCACAGTGGCCGCGAGCAGAACCAGACCAGCAAGGAATTTGCGCATTCGATGTCTCCTACTCAGCCCGGCGCAGGATCGTCCAGCGCCCATCAACCCAACCCATTACCAGTGATTTTACTGCAAAATATAGATTCTGACCACGCAGAACGATTAACGGGCGGCCATCAGATCGGGCTAACCGGGCCAGCATACCGCCGGGAAGCGCCGTAAAAACCAGATCCGATGCAATCGGCAATGCACTCACTCTTATAGTATCCCGATTGGTGGAGGATTTCACAAGTTGTGACTTTGCCGCAGGGGCACCATAAGCCAGAGCCAAGTCGATTATCTCTGCAGATAGCAGCGGACTGGCCAACGGGTCCTGTCCGGTTTTTACCTGCGCCAGCAGTTGCTCGCGCAACTCCTGCAGCAGAGCATAGGGACCCGCCTCAAGCGAGGGCAGCGGGGATGGGAGGGGCTGACTGCGCCAGAGCTTCAGCTCCGGTGCGCTACCTAGCTGAAAATTCATCGCCGTGCGCGCAGGCGTTTTCTGGGGATCTGTCAGCTCGATCAGATGGCTGACCTGTCCTGTGGCCAGCGCTGTAAAGGAGACCTGACCGCTTACACGCGGCACATTCTTTCCGGCCACTGGGGATATCTCGACCGCCACACTGTTCACTCCCGTTCGCAGCCAGTGGTTGAACGAGGTCCCGAATTCCGCCGGTCCCTGTGCGCTCCAGTGCGCGGCAGGAATGCCGTTTACGCGCAGGATCACCGTTGCGTTCTCGGCTTTAAAATAGGCGGTATAGCGTCCGCCACTCTCGGCCTGAGCCGCTCCAACCCATCCAAACAGCAACAGGAACAAAAGAACGGCAAGGCGTGGACAGCCAGGCCGTGCACAGCGAGGCGCCGATGTGGTTACATAGTCCGCACAGACCGGGCAGCGCGTCAGCGTATCACCAGCCGGGGGCGTGGGGGTTGTGTGACGTGTGAGCCAGCGCCGCAGAGTGCGCCATAACACCCAGCCCAACAGGGCCAGCACCAAAAGCCGCAAGACAAACATCAATCCGGTCATGGGCGGCAGTTATAGCCGCAAAGACCTAGTCCGGCCAGAGGGGCAGCGCTAACGGCGCCCGCAATACGGCGTCAATCTCGGGGCGCCAGCGCCCATCATCCTCATGGAGCACCAGCGGAGACAGTTTGCTGATCCCCTGCCCGTGCCGGGCGCGCACCACTATCCGGTTTGGCTCTAATCCGGCTTTGGAGGCAAGAGGCAGCACGCACAAACGGCCGAGCCCAGCGGCGGTAAACCCCGCCAGTACATCATCTTCCCGGCGGGCATCATGAATAAACAGGGCCGCACCGTCCGCCGTTAAGGCCTGCGCGGCGGCTTTGCACCAGAGCGCGAGTGGCTCAACCTCTGTCGTTGCCGCCGCCTTAACCGGATCATCAGACGCCGTATGCGTATGTGCTTGCCGATAGGGTGGATTGGCTAACACCAGATCGAACTTGCTGAGCTGAGCCGAGGCTATATTGCCCTCAATGACAGTGAAGCGATCCTCAACCTTATTCAGTTTGGCATTCTCACGCGCTAACGCCGCAGCTTGCGGCATCTTCTCAAGGCCAGTCACTTGTGCTGAGGGTTCACGCGCCAACACACATAGCAACACCTGCCCGTAGCCCGTGCCCAGCTCCAGCACTTTTATATCTGCGCGTAGCGGCGCGAGCGCTGCCAGCAGCACGGCGTCGCTGGTCAGGCGATAGCCACGCGCAGGCTGGCGCAGACGCATCGCCCCGCCCAACAGCAAATTTTCAGTTGTAGTAGGAGCGGTACCAGTCGACAAAGCGCGGCAATCCTACGTCAATGCCGATGCGCGGCTCAAACCCGAAGTCGCGGCGGCTGGCTTCAATATCGGCATAGGTGGCGGGCACATCGCCCGGCTGCATCGGCGCATATTCGATGATCGCCTTCTTGCCAATCGCCTGTTCCAGCGTACTGACAAAGCGCCCGAGCTGTTCGCTCTGATGGTTGCCAAGGTTATATACCTTGTGCGGCACGCCTTTGTCCTTGCCGGGGTCGGCGGGCGGATGATCGAGCACGGCAAGGATACCCGCCACGATATCATCAACATAGGTAAAGTCGCGCTGCATCTCGCCCTTATTGAAGAGCTGGATGGGCTTGCCCTCGATGATCGCCTTGGTGAAGATGAACGCCGCCATATCTGGCCGCCCCCATGGGCCGTAAACGGTAAAGAAACGCAGACCCGTCTGCGGCAGGCGATAGAGATGGGCATAGGTATGGCTAATCAGCTCATCGGTGCGCTTGGTGGCCGCATAAAGCGAGACGGGCTGGTTAACATCATCCTCAATGGCAAAGGGCAGCTTGGTATTGCCGCCATAGACCGAGGACGAACTGGCATAAACAAAATGCTTCATGCCCGGCCACTGGCGTGCCAGCTCAAGCAGCACCACATGCCCCATCACATTGGCTTCGATATAGGCATAGGGATTCACCAGCGAGTAGCGCACACCGGCTTGTGCCGCCAGATGCACCACGCCGGTAATATCCTTCTCGCCCACCAAAGCCTCGGCCAGTGCAGCGCGATCCGCGATATTCAGCCGCAGCAATTTGAAATTGAGGTTCTTGATCTGCGCGAGGCGGGATTCCTTCAAGCGCGGGTCGTAATAGTCGTTCACATTATCAAGGCCAATTACCCGCTCGCCACGTGCGAGCAAGGCTTGAGAAACATGAAAACCGATAAATCCGGCCGCGCCGGTTACGAGAATAGTCATGCCCCTGCTCTAGCCCGTCCTGAGGCAAACTGTCAACCTTGCTGACCGGGCCGGATTGGCGTCTAATGCGCCGATAAGGAGACTTTCATGCGCTTTATCCCTACCCTTGCCCTGTTTTGCCTCGCTGCCCTGCCCGCTGCTGCGGGTTGGTCGGTTACCCAGGATGGCACCGCCCTGATTGAAAACGCAGGCCATGCCTCGCTGGCCCTGCGCTGCGATAACAATGTAAACACGGGTAACAAGCCCAGTTGGCGCCTTGAACTGGCGATGACAGGCCTGCCGCAAAACCTCGGCCCGCAAGTAGAGATGAAATTCCAGTTCCCCGGTCGTCACAGCCTGACCGTGCTGGGCGAGCATCGGCTGGGTAAGATCTATTATGATGGCATGGAGCACGCCACGCAAAGCGATATCAACGCCATCATTAGCCGCCTAAAATCGGCCAGCGCTGTGACGGTGAGTCTGACCAATGCCAGCAGCGGCGCCGTGAGTGATGAAGCCACTTTTGGCCTGACTGGCTCGAGCAAAGCCATACGCACCATCGCCAAGGCCTGCCAGTGATCCGTAACCTTGGCCGGGCCATGGCCCGCGCGGCTGTGCGCACAGCGGTACAGCGCACGCTTGGACGGGGCGGCTACTACCCGCGCCGCCGCCGGAGCGGCTCACTAATCTCCCTTATTATCCTTGGCGTGATCGGTGCCTTTGGCTATTTTTATCTAGGGGAGACGCGCATGGCCGAGCCATTGCCCACTGGCCCACTGAAGGGCCGGGTTGTGCATGTTGCCGATGGTGATACGTTCCATCTGGGCCGCACAGCCATTCGCATCTGGGGCATTGATGCGCCCGAGCGCGATACGCCATTTTACGAGCCGGCCACGCACGCCCTGCGCGCACTCCTGCACGGGCAGGCGGTCACCTGCACACCGCTCGACCGTAGTCATGAGCGTATCGTAGCCCGCTGCCTGCTTGGCGACGGGCGCGATGTGGGCGAAATGATGGTGCGTAGCGGCTGGGCTAAGGACCTGCCGCAGAAAAGCGGCGGCGCCTATCACACGCAAGAGCAGCAAGCGCGACAACAAAAGTTGGGAATGTGGACAGATGATGATGCTGGACAGGCCCGCGAGGCTTTGCCGAGCAATCTATAAAAAATTTAATAGGAGAAATGGTGCTGCTGGACAGGATTGAACTGTCGACCTCTCCCTTACCAAGGGAGTGCTCTACCACTGAGCTACAGCAGCAGCACGGCGCGTTTATAACGCATTTTCCTTCCCCGGCAAGCGGCGAAGGATAGTCGGAGTAGCGGGATTCGACCCCCCTGCCCGCCGCGCGGGCAAAAACCAAGGTGGGTTCGGACCCTGCTGGATCCAACAATTGGTCGGAGTGGCGGGATTCGAACCCACGACCCCTTGCTCCCGAAGCAAGTGCTCTACCGGGCTGAGCTACACTCCGACGTGGGCGCGGTTATAGCCGCTTGTTCGCCCAAGAGCAAGCGGGTTGAAACACACGGGAAAAAGCGGTGAAAACGACAATTTTCCGGACTCATGCCACCGGCGGCTGTGGCGGGCGCTTGGCCAGCGGGCCGCTATTGAGTTCCTCTAATTCTCGGATTGCAGCAGTATTAGCGGCGTGCCGTACATTAAACGCTGATCTCTCAAACTGGCGAAGCAGCGCAAGATTTGAGGTTACATCACAACTCACCACCATCCGGGCAAACTGCCCCTTACTATCCATGGCCACTCGCCGAAAATCGTGAATCATCCGGGCCCGCAGTATAGCCGTTTTCTGGGTTGGCTTCGGATCAGTTCCGGCAAACGCCGTCAGTGATATATCCTCAAAACCTCCGTCTTTAGCAGTCGATGGCAGCAAGAGCTCGCTCGTCAATAACGTGAACCGATTAGCCAAGACCCGCTTATATCCTATCTCGCCCAAACGACCATCTTGCCTCTCTTTGCCGAGAGTACTGCATTGATACCTAAGAACGTCAAACAAATCAGTCTGATTAAAAGCGATAACTGGATGAACTCCTGCCTCAATCATGCGCGAAAAGGCGTGCATCGGGCGATAACGGTTTGACATGACAAGCTCCCTGTTGCCCACAAGCTAGTCGGGTGGCGGCGCAAGCGCAAATAGAAAAAGGTTAAAATGAGGGCTTAAAACGCAGGCCGGAAGGTTTGGAACAGCGGGATACAAGCTTTCTCAAACCGGCGCAGGCGGGCGATATCCTCTGTCACCTCGGCAGATACAATCGTGGTACCCGTCACCTGATAGCATCCCTGTTCGTTACCAAGGTGATTAAGCTGAACAGCGTCGAGCACCTTCTCGGCGTCACCATAACGATTTTCAAAAACGACCAGCCGGGTCTTTTCAATGCCCCCGCCCGCCGCCCCGATGACCACCATCAGTGAGAAGGTCTTGTCTAGCGGCAGTGCAAACTCGTCCTCGCCCAGATGCGTCACTTCACAAAATTTATGTTCACTATCGGAGAGCACCACGCACAAGGCCAGCGCATCGAACAGCCCGGTTACCGTCAGCGCCGACAGAGGATCGCCGCTTTGCACCAGCAGGGTGCTGAAGGCGTGTATATTATCGGGGCTTTCAAGCGGATCACTCATCCTTCGCCCTTAACGGAGATGAGGCGCGACTGCAACGAAAAAAGTGTTAATGTTAATAATCCCGCTCAATGACAAAACTGACAGACTCCAGCATCGCCTCACGCACGGCACTTGGCGGAAAATGGCTAAGTGCCGATTGCGCCGCCGCACCGTATTGCCGGGCGCGGTCAATGGTCGCCGCCAGTGTGCCGTGCTTTTGCAGCAAGGTAATGGCGTGGTCGAGGTCATGCTCGTTAAAGGTTTTGTCTTCCAGTGTGCGCTGCCAGAAGGCCTTTTCCTCAGCACTGCCGCGCTTATACGCCAGCAGCACAGGCAGCGTCATCTTGCCTTCGCGGAAATCGTTGCCCACTTCCTTGCCCAGCTTGGCCTGCACGGCGGAGTAGTCGAGCACATCATCGACCAGTTGGAAGGCAATGCCCAGATTAAGGCCAAACAAACGCAGCGCCTCCTGCGCATCCTCGGGCTGGTCGGCCACCACCGCGCCTACTTCGCAGGCGGCCGCAAACAGCGCCGCGGTTTTACCGGTGATGACCTCCAGATAATCGGCCTCGGTGGTCTTGGTGCTGCTGGCGACACTGAGCTGCATCACCTCACCCTCGGCGATGGTTTTGGCCGCGCTGGAGAGAATGCGGAGAATTTCAATCGAGCCATCGGCGGTCATCAGCTCAAACGCACGACTGAACAGAAAGTCGCCCACCAGCACACTGGCCTGATTGCCAAAGACAGCATTGGCCGAACGCTGACCACGCCGCAAATCGCTTTCGTCCACCACATCATCGTGCAACAGGGTCGCGGTGTGGATGAACTCGACACAGGCGGCCAGACCATGATGACGGGTGCCCTGATAGCCGCACAGTTGCGCACTGGCGAGAGTCAGCAATGGCCGCAACCGCTTGCCCCCGGCAGCAATCAGATAGCCCGCGAGCTGCGGGATCAGCGGCACCTTGCTGGCCATGCGGTCGACAATCAGCTGGTTGGTAGCACGCATATCGGCATCGACCAGCGCTAACAAACGGTCAAATCCCTGACTGAGAACAGCTTTAGCAGTGGGCGCGTTTGACACAACGCGCAGGGCGGGAGTGGCAGTCATAACGCAGCCAGCTTTAGCAAATACGAAAAAATCGCGCCAGATTAATTAATTGCGCCAGTAGCATATTCTTGCCAAAACCGGGGCGACTTGGCATAACCACGCGCAGGAGAACCCCGCCATGACCACCCTGCCGCTCGATCAAGCCATTGAAAATATCTACACCAGCCTGCACGCCAATAACGCGGATATCGACCAGCACATTGCCGCGCTGAGGGCCGCGCTGGCCGCCGCCGGACAGACTGAAGCAATCTTCGACCCCACCCGCCTCGCCCAGAACAACCGCCCCGGCCGCCGCCTAATGGAAACCTATTTCGCCAAGCGCGGGGTAAAAATCGCCTTCAAGGCCGCTGCAGCGTGAATACTAATGGTTAACAGAGCGATTTTTCTTGCCCTTGAGAGGGTGAATTTCGTTTAATCGTTTTATGTTCGCCGGACCTCGCGCCACCACGTTTAAACAAGCCCAACGCGAGGGGCGGGTTTTTGCTGGCGCCTATGATGGCTTGCCGCGCTTTCGTATTGATGACCGCAGCTGTAGATTTACCCCCTTTGGTCGTGAGGCTCTCGCCATGGTCGGCGCGGCCCCGGAGAAGGGAATGGGCCTTGCATTAAGGCTTGGCTGGGCGCTGCGTCATCCTACTCTCTTCAAAGCTTATCCAGAGCTATATAATTTCCGCTGTGTACTCTATGCCGACGATCAGACTTCCCCTCACTTTACCGGACCGCGCAAAAACTTGAGGCAGGGAAGCTGTGACAGAGAACAAGTGATTGTTCACGTAAAACTTGGCTTGACTGAGAACTTGCTTCTGCGCACCACGCTGCACGAAATCCAGCATCGCATTCAGCGCATTGAGCGGTTTACAGGCGGGAGCAACGTCACAGCTGAGTTCAAAAAGATCATGGAGGAACGGCACAGCCGCATCCGGATTGATAACAGTTACTTGCGCGGCCCTCGGCTGAAGGCACATTTGGAACTGCTCAAACTCAGCCGAAAAGATGACGCAACTTTACGCGAATTGATCTATGGAAATACTGAAATTCCACACAATCTGTCCCCCACCACCGCGCCGCTGTTTTATCGCGTCCGCGACTATGCCCGCGCCCGCTACCGGCAAACTCCCGGCGAGTTGGAGGCGCGGCAGGTGGAGCATGAATTTACCTTAACCGGCGAGCTGCAGCGCGAGCACATCACCATCTCCCCGCGCGGCCTCAAAACCAACAATCGGCAAAGCGCCCGCTTGCAATTCCTGCCGCGTCTTTTATACCCTTAGGCCACGGTGCCCGCATGGCGGAACTGGTAGACGCACAGGACTTAAAATCCTGAGGCCGAAAGGCCGTGCCGGTTCGATTCCGGCTGCGGGCACCATCCAGAAGGTCAGCTCGACTCGCTATACATCTGCGGTAACCGGTTGACTTCCTTTACATCTATGTAAAAGTCTTGTGCAGGATCACCCTGCAGCCACAGGACTTACCATGCCGCTGACCACCACCGCCCGCGCATCGCGCCGCTCCTTCCTCAAGCATTCCCTTACGGTTGCAGCCGTGGTGCCGCTGGCCAGCCGCATGGCGTGGGCCGCCGAGCGCAAGCTTAACATCTATAACTTTGATACCTATATCGGCCCCACCACGCTGGAGAGCTTCAGCAAGGCAACGGGTATCACCACCCGCTATGATCTTTATGCCGATAACGCCGAGCTATTTGCCCGCCTGCGTGAAGGTAATCCCGGTTATGATGTCATCTGCCCGACCAACGACACGGTTGAGCGCATGATTCTGGCCGATCTGCTGGTACCGCTTGACCACAGCAAGATTCCCAATCTCGCCAATCTGGAGCCGCGGTTCATGGACGCCGCCTATGACAAGGGGCGCAAATACTCGGCTACCTATTTCTGGGGCACATTGGGTATAGGCTACCGTAGCGATGCCGTGAAAGCTGTACTGGGCGAGGCCCCGCTGGATAGCTGGCAATATGTCTATGGCGCTGACAGTGCCAAGTTTGCGGGCAAGATCGCATGGGCATCCGATGTGTCGGCCCTGATCGGCTGTGGCCTCAAGATGCTAGGCCACTCCCTGAACAGCACGGATGAGGCGGCACTGAAGCAACTCGAAGAAACCCTGATCGCCAACAAGAAAAATGTCCGCACCATTGCCGGCGATAATGGACAGGAGCTGTTGCTGGCCGGTGAGGTGGATCTGGCAATCGACTTTAACGGCGACATCAAACAGGTCAGCACCGAAGAACCAAAGATCACCTATGTTGTGCCCAAGGAAGGCGGCCAGTTGTGGGAAGACAGCTGGTGCATCGCCAAGGGCGCGGCCAACATTGCCGAGGCGCATGAGTTCATCAACTACATCCTCACACCGGAGGTGCATGCCGATATTGCCAAGGAAGTCGGCTATGCCCTGCCCAACGCCAAGGCCAAAGCCCTGATGGACGCCGCTTATCTGGCCGATCCGATCATCTTCCCGAGTGACGAGGTGGTGAAGGTCAGCGAATACGCCAAGTATCTGAGCGAGGAGATGAGCCAGAAATATACGGATATCATCACCCGCGTCCGCGCGGCGTAAGAAAGCTGTATCCTGAGCGACTGGCGGCGTCATTCCTTCTTTTTTGCCCTGCTGATTGCCCCGGCGGCGATCTGGCTGGGGCTGTTTTTTCTGGCACCGCTCGCCTCCATCTTCCTACTCAGTTTTTCACAGCAGGTCACTCTGACAGATACCGTACTGACATGGGACTTTGCCAACTATGCCAAGGCGCTGGATCCCATCTATCTGCAAGTCATGGGCTATTCGCTGTGGATCGCCCTGCTCACCACCTTGATCTGCCTGGTCATTGCCTATCCGGTAGCACTGGTGGTGGCGTTCGCAGCGCCAAAGTGGCGCCCTCTGCTGCTGCTTTTGGTTATCCTGCCATTCTGGACCAACCTGCTGGTACGCACCTATGCGCTGAAGTCGGTACTGGGCAGCAGTAGTCCACTCAGCCAACTAGCTGAGGGCATCTACAAGAGTGTGACGGGCAGCGAGACCTTTCCCGGTCTTATTCTCAATGATCTGGGCGTCATCATTGGTCTGGTTTATGTCCACCTGCCCTTCATGGTGCTGCCACTCTATACCGCACTCGAAAAGCTGGACCGTTCCTATCTGGAAGCCAGTCTTGATCTCGGTGCCAGCCAGTGGCGCACGTTCTTTCAGGTTATGGTACCGCTGACCCTGCCCGCCATTATTGCAGGCTGTATCATCACCTTCATTCCCGCCTTTGGGGCGCTGGTCACCCCTGCGCTGCTGGGTGGCACCGATAGCCTGATGATCGGCAGCCTGATTGAAGACCAGATCAAGCGAGCCAACAACTGGCCGCTGGGCTCGGCCCTGTCGATGCTGCTGGTGTATGCCACCTTCCTGATTCTAGCGCTGCAAAGCTGGCTGAGCGAGCGTCGCGCCCGCCGCACGGAGCTGCGCGCATGAGTACGCCCGCCGGCCCGCTTGATTACACCCGCCGTTGGAGCTTGCGCCTCACGGTGGCGGCGGCATTGCTTTTCCTCTATGTGCCGCTGTTGGTAATGATGGCCTTCAGCTTCAACGACAGCACCCGCATCATCCGCTGGGAGGGCTTTTCCACCCGCTGGTATGAAAGTGTCTGGCAGAATACCGCCCTGATTGAGGCGTTTACCAACAGTATGGTCATTGCCTTTAGTGCAACCCTGCTCGCCACCGCGATTGGCACGGGTCTGGCCATTTGCCTGTGGCGATTTCGCTTTCCCGGCAAGACACTGGTGGAAGCCGTAAATGGCCTGCCCATCGTAATCCCGGAGATTTCACTGGGCGTGGCGATGATGATCTTCTTCAAGCAGATCAACTGGCCGAGTGATCTGGCGTGGCCACTCAACCTGCTCCCCATTATCATCGCCCATGTCGCTTTTGCCTTTCCGTTCGTCACGCTGGTGGTACGTGCGCGGTTGACCGGGTTTGACCGCTCACTGGAAGAGGCCGCGTTTGACCTTGGCGCAGGCATGGGGCTGTTCCTACGCGATATCCTGCTACCCTATCTGAAGCCCGCCCTCATCGCCGGGGCGCTGCTGGCGTTCACCCTGTCGCTGGATGACTTTGTCATTACCTACTTTGTCTCCGAAGTCGGCAGCACCACCCTGCCGGTCAAAATCTATTCCCAGCTGCGCTTTAAAGTGCAGCCTGACATCAACGCCGCCTTCACGGTGCTGATTGTCCTGACCGCCAGCATTGCCATTGCTGCCGCCTTCATCCTCAACACCATGCAGAAGAAAAACAAGTCATGACCGAGCCACCTTTCATCAGCTTCAAGAACATCGTCAAGGAGTTCCCGAACGGCACCCGCGCGGTAGACAATGTCAGTCTTGATATCGGCAATAACGAGTTTTTTGCCCTGCTCGGCCCCTCGGGCTGTGGCAAAACCACCTTGCTGCGTATGCTCTCGGGCCTTGAAATTCCTACCTCCGGGGCCATTTGGCTGGGTGGGCAGGATATTACCGACTGGCCCGCCCAGCAGCGCCCACTCAACATGGTGTTCCAGAGCTACGCCGTGTTTCCGCATATGAGCGTGGGCGACAACGTTGCCTATGGCCTGAAGATTGAAGGGTGCCCGCAGGCCGAGCGCAAAGCGCGGGTTGAGCAGGCGCTTGCGCAGGTGCAATTGGCCGACAAGATTGACCGCATGCCGCATCAGCTGAGCGGAGGTCAGCGCCAGCGGGTGGCCCTCGCCCGCGCCCTGATCCTGCGCCCCAAAGTCCTGCTACTTGATGAACCGCTCTCGGCACTCGACAAGCGCCTGCGCGAAGACATGCAACTGGGTCTTATCCACCTGCGCAACGAGGTGGGTATCACCTTCATCATGGTCACCCACGATCAGGAAGAAGCGATGAGCATGGCCAGCCGGCTGGCCGTGATGGACAAGGGTCGCATCGCTCAGATCGGCACCCCCAAACAGCTTTATGAATATCCGGGCAGCCGCTTTGTGGCTGACTTTCTCGGCTCCATCAATTTCTTCCCCGGCAAAGTCGTGAGCACCGAAGGCAAGACTGTGACGGTCGATACCGATGTCGGCCGCTTCATCAACGAGGCCGATTTTGCTGCTACCGCGGGGCAGAGCGTGACAGTTGGCGTTCGCCCGGAAATGCTGGATCTCGACGATGCCACCCCCGATGTGAACCGCCTTGAAGGCACCGCGCAGGAAACCGCCTATTTCGGCGATTATAATCTTTGCCTGGTGCGCTTGGCCAACGGCCAGTCGATTAAGGTATTTGTCGAAAATGACAGTGAAGGCCGCGCCCGCCTGCCGCAAATAGGGCAAGCGGTAAAAATCAGCTGGTCAGCTACTTGCGGGATATTGTTGCCGGATTAATTCACGCTTGCCTGATTGCGAATCAGGCAATAAGTGAAGGCTATAATGTGTAATTTTGCGAGGATTTATGTTTTTGTTTTGCTGTTGATCGCTGTCGTTAGCACGAAAGTAGTGTGTGCGGCCGAGCAAACGGTGACAGCTAATGTTGCATTTGACCTACCACTAACACTCAGCTATTTTGCTTCAGCCGCTGTCGGCACTGTACGGGCAGGCGTTGCCGATGTGTATACGGTTATACCCAACTCAGGCACATATGCCCAAAATGACCAAAACAATATCCTGTACGGAGCTGCAGGTAGTTTTATCGATATGTTTGTTTCTGGTTCCGCAACGCAGACCATAGCATTCTCGGTTGGAAATTACTCTGGAAATAACGGTGTAACCCCCTCTGCGGCAACATGCTCATACGATGATGCTCCGGCTGTGTCATGCAATTCTCTTTCAGCTCAAAGCCCGCCAAGTCTTGGAAAATCTTTATTTATTGGATACACTTTAACTGTTGACGGGAGTCAATCAGCTGGGGATTCCGTTGACACGACATTTGACGTGACGGTTGCTTACGAATAACCGTAAAATCGTGGCAGAGGATGAGACGACAACAGATGGGCTAAACGGCGAAAATCAGCTAGTCGCCACCTGCGGGATATTGTTGCCGGATTAAATGCGGGGCACTGTATTCTGCCGCAATCCACTTTGTCTCATTTCACGATGCACGGCGTGCAAGGCAAGGCGACGTTGCCGCAAAGTTGGATGTGAATCATAAAACGGCAGCGGCGCTTTTATCATGGTGACAAAACGCAATCCCGGCAACTTCCCCAGAATTTCTTTGTTTTTCTTCTCCATTTTCTTAAGGGCACGGCAGAGAGGCAGCCCGGACTTTAATGCCAGTGCCGATCCCCTATCACAGCCAAACTCCACCTTGCGGACGTGACGGTTATAAAGCGCAGACAACGCCGACGGAAACGCTACCGCACCAGCCGCCAGCGCTCCGGCGATCAGCGGGGACCCGCCACTAAAAATAACCCCCGAATAGGCGAGAGCAAGGGGAAACCAAGGCCGAATCCCGTCTTTTACCGCGAGGGTGTGCTCATATGCCTTCTCACGCTCATGCATATATTCGTGAGCAACCACAGCAATAACTTCATCGTGATTCAGATGATCCAGCAGCGGCGAACTGACAATAATATGTTTCGGGTCAAGGACATCATGGGGCACCTTACATAGGCTCGCACCAAGAAGAACAGATGGCTTAACCCGCAAGGGCTTCGGGCTTACTTTAAAGAAACGCCTAGCCAACTGAATGTTCCGGCTAAAGAGCGCGTTATCAATAGCCGTATCATCCATTGGTTTACGCCCCAGATTCTGCTGGTGCGTGGAGCGGTTCGTGAGTTGCTTAATACTGACATCAATAAGCTTCATGCCGACATAGCCCGCAACCGCCGTGCTAAACATCGCCAATAGAGCTGACGTGCCATACGCAATCCCCACAGTAGGTAGGGAGAGCCAAGCCAAACCATTCGACCAGATAATCGCCTTGGCCGCATACTGATTGAATTGCGGGATTATCGGCGGCGAGGAATACGCGTTATCCATGTGCATAGCGAGGTTTCTACGATTTTCGAGAGCTTAATTTCAAGGTTAATATGGAAAATTAATTAAGGCCTTGGCTGGCCCGGCCATGTCTCCGGCGGCAGCCTCCACCACAGCTCAGGCTTATACTCAATCATCGCCGGTGGCTTATTGCGAAAATAGGCATCGAGCTGGCACAGCACATAGGCCTGCTCCAGTACAGAGAGTGCCTGTGTATCCAATTCTTCCTGCACCAGCGTGCGTAAGCGCGGCGTACGGAAGATACTCACAGCTATAGCATCGTGGCGGCGAATGGCCTCATGTTGGGCCTGCCACGCCTCCCATTGCGCGGGAGACTGATCGCAGATCGGGCGCGACGGCGTATTCACGTGAGCGGGTATGGCTCCGAAGTTTAGGGACTCCTGATAGAGAGCACGACGCTGCCCGTTGAACTCACGCGCTGATGACACGCCAACCCACTGGGCAAATGACTGCGTGGCTGTCAGCTGGGGCGGTGGCTGGGACGGGATAAGCCAATAGGTCAGCCCGGCCCCAAGCGTGGCCCCTAATGCCAGCAGATCAAAAGGCCGTCGCGGGCTGTGATACATGGCCAGCAGGCTAGCAATCCCTCACCGCCAATGCCAGAAAAATCGCGCCCGCTACGTTAACCTTGATTTACAAGAGTGCTTTCTGTTAGTTTGCGCCGCCCTAGGAGCCACCCATGCCAGTTTATCCGCGTCCCCGCACTCTAATGACAACCGCAGCCGCCATGGCTGTGGCTGCACTGGCATTTAATCTGCTCTCCGATGACCCACGAGCCGAGGCGCGCCTGACTGCGGAAGATCGGGCCGCCGCACTCGATCCAGAGCAGCGCGAGCAATGGCTGGCCCGCCAGTTTGTGATACTCACCCGGCTCACACCGCTCTTCGAAGGCATGGCCGCACGCGGCCAAACTCTGTCTGCGCTAGAGTGTCTGGAGAAACAGGAGCATTCACTTGTCCTGTATCAGACAACGGTCACCGAGACTCTCGCGCAGATGGATCAGCGAATCCGGGCTTTGGCAGGCGAACCGACCACTGGCGTATCCGCCGCCCAGCAATCGGCCCTCACCCGCGGTCGCCTGCACGACATTAAAGTTTACAGTAATCTGCTCAACAAGCTCTGTCCCTAGCCTACTGCCCGGCTCCGGCACTAAAGCCCGGTGCGCCATCAAAGGTGCACAGAGTTTCCATCTTGATGAAGTCAAGGCCGACGGTTTGCAAGGCGGTGAGTACCCCCACCACATCGCTGTGCTTCACCACACCACTTTTGTTGATGAAACGCAGACACCAGTGATCAATCCCGCCCGGTGGGGTCTGGCCCTGTGGCCACATCTTCAAGCCACGGGCCGAAATAGTTTGCAGTTCCATGCCGCCAACAGCGGCGGGCTTGACCTTGGCAGCTAACGCGTCGAGGTCTTCGCCCTTCCAGTCAACCCAGACATCAACACCGACCAGTTCTTTCTTCACAGGCTTGGCCGGGCGCACCGCAATCTCGCGCATCCCCGTGCCTGCGCCATAACTCGCAGCCTTGAAGTTGCTTGGCTTCTTACCCAGATGCGCAATCACGTTATCGGCGAACTCCGCCGTACCCACGCGCTTCTTGCTCTGGCCTTCGCGATAGATATCACCGGTGTGGATGCCGCTTTCCAGTGCAGCTAACCAGGCATTGTGGATTTTCTCGGCTACATCAGGCTGACCGATATGCACCAGCATCATCACCGCACTGAGCAGCAGACCGGACGGGTTGGCAATGCCCTTGCCCGCGATATCCGGCGCGCTGCCATGAATCGCCTCGAACATGGCGCACTGGGTACCGATATTGGAGGAGCCGGCCAAACCAACCGAACCCGTGATTTCAGCCGCGATATCCGACACGATATCACCATACAGATTGAGCGTGACCACCACATCAAAGCGCTCCGGCTTGGCCGCAATACGCGCCGCACCGATATCGACAATAATGCTGTCTTTCTCGATGTCCGGGTATTCCGCGCCGATTTCGTCGAAGATGCGATGGAACAGGCCATCGGTCATCTTCATGATGTTGTCCTTCACCATGGCCGTCACCTTCTTGCGGCCGTTGGCTCGCGCATACTCGAACGCATAGCGTACAATACGCTCACAGCCCGGTCGGCTGATGAGCTTGAGGCACTGCACCACATCGGCGGTCTGGCGATGCTCGATACCCGAATAGCAGTCCTCCTCATTTTCACGCACAATCACCATATCCAGCACCGGGTGTTTGGTGGCGACGATGGGATGGTAAGACACACACGGACGCACATTGGCATACAGCCCCAGCGCCTTGCGCACTGTTACATTCAGGCTCTTGAAACCACCACCCTGCGGCGTGGTGATGGGCGCCTTGAGGAAAACCTTGGTACGCTTGAGGCTTTCCCATGCGCTGTCTTCAATACCGGTATTGATGCCCTGCTTGTACTTGGCTTCACCGATGGCGATTTCCTCAATCGCCAGATCCGCGCCTGCTGCTTTCAGAATTTTGAGCGTCGCCTCCATGATCTCGGGGCCGATGCCGTCGCCGCGCGCAATAGTAATAGGTGTCGCCATATTGGAATCTCCTTCAGGCTGTCAGCTTGCCGGAGACTGGTTAACCCGCACTTAATTAAGTTTTTATTGACTTTTTGGGTAACCGCAGAGACACACCTTTGGCATCTAGGACACGGTAAAGCAGCAAAAACGCCACGATCGCGCCGTACACCAGCGGTTCGGTCGTCAGGTTCTTGCTGCTCTGGAGCCAGTAAAAATGCACAACCCCCAACGGTGCGATGAGATAAATCAGCTTGTGCAGGCGACGCCAGCTTGCACCACCCAAGCGCTTGATCATGGCATTGGTGGAGGTCAGCGCCAGCGGGAGTAGCAAAACAAAAGCCGCCATGCCAATGGCAATATACGGCCGCTTTATGATTTCACGCCCCAAGGCACTGAAGCTGAAGATCAGATCCGCCCCCCAGAAGCAGAGCAGATGCAGCGCTGCATACGCAAACGCCCACAGACCAAGCCGACGCCGCAGGGTCATGAGATGCGCCCACCCCGTCAGCTTGCGCAGCGGTGTGATCGCCAGAGTCACAATCAGCAGTTTCAGCGACCAGTCGCCGAGAAAGCGGATGGCATATTCCACCGGATTGACACTCGCCTGATGGGTCACTACCGCAAGGACGAGCCAAGCCAGTGGTAGCGCGCAAAATGTGTGAGACAGGGGTTTAAGGAGACGCATCAGAAATTCGCCGTTAAATCCATCCCCGTATACATATGCGCCACCTGCTCGGCGTAACCATTGAACAGCAGGGTGTCACGCCGGAAAAACTCGCCAATGCGTCGCTCGGTGGCCTGACTCCAGCGCGGATGATCGACCTGTGGATTCACATTCGAATAAAACCCGTATTCATTCGGCGCACTGAGGTTCCAACTGGTGGGCGGCTGAGTCTCGGTCAAAGTGATCTTCACGATCGACTTGATGCTCTTGAAACCATATTTCCACGGCACCACCAAGCGCAGCGGCGCACCATTTTGCGGCAGCAGTTCCTCGCCATAGAGACCGGTGGCCAGCAACGTGAGCGGGTGCATGGCTTCATCCAGCCGCAATCCCTCAACATAAGGCCATTGCAACACATCCGATTTCTGCCCCGGCATCTGCGCAGGGTCATAGAGGGTTTGAAACGCAACGTATTTGGCACTGCTCAGCGGCTCGGCCGCTTTGAGCAGATCCGCCAGCGGAAAGCCTAGCCATGGGATCACCATCGACCAGCCCTCGACACAGCGCATCCGGTACACATGTTCCCCGCGCGGATGGCGCCTAAGTATATCGTCCAGCGCCAGTGTGCCTGATTTGGCGCATAGCCCACCAATCTCTACGCTCCATGGCGCGGTGCGCAGACTGCCGGCCGTCCGCGCCGGATCGCTCTTCCCGGTACCAAACTCATAGAAATTATTATAGCTGATGATGGCGTCTTTCGGTGTTGGCGCATCGCTTGCTTGAGCCAAGGCGGGGGTTGCCGCCAGCGCCCCCGCGGTTGCCAGCCACTGCCGACGGTTCAGAAACAGGGATTTCGGGGTGATGTCGCGCTCGTTCATGCTTGAAGTCTAGCACGCTTTGGCCTAGCCTTCAGCCATAAAACAGGGACATAACCATGGGCAGTACGACCGAAGACGTCATCACGCTTGAGCCGACCTTACGCAGCCTGCATGGGGACTACCGCCTGTTGCGCGACCGGCTGGCAACGGGATTTGGAATTGCCGGACGCGAGGAATATGCCCGCATGGTGTGGGAGCGCCACCTGCTCTTCGCCCATATCAGCCATTACACGCCAGAAAGCAAATTTCTTGCCTTGGCGGATTCACGCCGTTTTGACAGTGCCTTGGCCATGCTGGCCCCTCAGGCGCATACGGGGCTTATGAAACAGAGCGCTCTTTTTATCCGCTGGCTTGTTAATGCGCAGACGGCGCTGCGTGATGTCCCGCGCAGTATCGCTCTGGCCCGCCGCCCAACCGGCGAAACCGGCCTGCATATTGCGGCCCGCTATGGCTGTGAACCGCTGGGAGCCAAACTACTGGCCCTTGGCGCCAACCCGAAAGAAACCACTGTTCTGGGCTGGAATACATTACATGTTGCTGCCCGTTACGGGCAAACGTGGTTTGTGCAGCGCCTGCTGGCTGCTGGTGTACCAGCCCGGCGACGCTGCTATGCCGGACGTACGCCCCTTTCTCTGGCGGCTGAGCATGGCCATAGCGCGTGTATGCTCCACCTTATCACCGCCCCTCGCGCCGAGATCAATAGCGCCGATATTCTGGGCTATACACCTCTCACTTACGCACTGCTCGGTAATCATACCGCAGCGCTGGTGCTGCTACTGACTGCGGGGGCCGACCTTACTGTACGCGATAAACAGGGCCGTGATCTGCCTGCCGTCTTGCACGCTCACCGGGTTCGGCTGACCTCCGAAAACCAGAACCTGCTTGAAACTGCACAGTTAACCACAGCCCTGCGCCGCGCACTGAAACAGCCGACCGAGGGGGTAAATCTGCTTCGGCCAACCTTTTCACCGCTCGTTCTTCAGCTCTACGCGCTGGCGCAACCATTTGGCAGTGCGCAGCGCGAGACGGCTCAGGCCTATCTCGCCAAAGCGCTGCAGCGACCCCGGCTTGCGTCCGGCAGCGCGGAGGGACGTATGTTCGCGGCATTCCAGCGCGGCGCCTATGATGAGGTCCGCCAGATCATCCATCAGGAGCAGCCTGATCTTGGTGCACGCGATTGCCAAGGCCTGACACTGCTGCATCGCGCTGTCAGTCGCCGTCAAGGTTCCCTGATCTATTTTCTGAGCCGGCGCGGTGTCAAGCCGGACGTGCCTGACCTGCTCGGGCAGACCCCACTTATGTGGGCCTGCCAGCTGGGAGACGTGTCAATCTCGCGTCAGCTGCTTGAGGATCTACACGCCAATCCAGCTTGCCGCGACAGCGCAGACGAAACAGCCCTTGAATATGCCCACCGCAACGGCAATTCCTCCCTCATCCGGTTTATGCAGTCGGCGTCAGTGCGGCAGCCCGGCTAAGAAGTCAAAGATTCCGGCTTGCGCACCCTGGGTATAGAGATCGGTGTGTTCTGCCTGTGCAAGCCACAGCGCCTGTTTTGGCTCCAGCGCAGCCGCAAACAATGCACGTCCCATTGATAGGGGGACAGTCGCGTCACGCTCGCCATGGATAATCAGCACAGGCTGATGGACTTGACCGATTTTGCTAAGGCTGTCAAAGCGGTCCCGCACCAGCCACCGCGCCGGGACATACCAGTAGTGATACTGCGCGGCGGCGGGTATGCTGGTATAAGGTGCCTCCAGAATGACCGCCTTGGCGTGCGGGTACTCCAGCGCCATTTGCACAGCGATTCCGGTACCAAGGGACTCCCCATGCAAAACAAACGGGAGGCCCTGCCGCACCAGCCAGTCTAGGTTGGCCCGCGCATCGGCATACAGACCCTGCTCGCTGGGGTGGCCGGGGTTCCCGTTATACCCGCGATACCCAACCAGCAAGGCACCATAGCCCTGCTGCGCCAAAGCCACCGCAACATAAGCACGGCCCCCGAGCGAGCTGGCATTGCCATGAAACTGCACCAGCACAGGCTGTCCCGGCTGCGGCGCGACGTACCAGCTCTTGAGTTTCAGCCCGTCGGCGGTTTCAAGGGTAAGCACCTCCGCCGTGGGCAGCTCATAAGCGGTAGGTGCACCGGGGTCTGGCTGCGGATGGAAGAGCAGTTGACGCTGCAGAACCACCAGCAGACACAACAGCACCAAATAGCCGGCGACAAGCCCCTTCACCAAGGTTAGCATCACGCCGCCTCACCCGCCTGCAAGCGCCACAGCCGGGCATAAAGGCCGCCCTTGGCCAACAGGTCCTCATGGCGGCCTTGCTCCACGATCTCGCCCTTATCCATAACGCAGATAATGTCGGCGTCGCTAATGGTCGACAGCCGATGCGCGATAATAATGCTGGTTCGGCCTTTTTGCAGTTTGGCCAGCGCGGCCTGCACTGCCCGCTCGGATTCACTGTCCAGCGCTGAGGTCGCCTCATCCAGCAGCAAGATGGGCGCGTTGCGTAGCATGGCCCGAGCAATCGAAATGCGCTGGCGCTGCCCGCCGGACAAGCGGGTGCCATGCTCGCCCAGTATCGTCTCATAGCCCTGCGGCAGAGCCATGATAAAGTCATGCGCGTAGGCGGCGCGGGCGGCCCGCTCAATATCAGCGTCACTCGCCTCGGGCGACCCATAGCGGATATTGTTGCGCACCGTATCATCAAAAATGGCGACTTCCTGACTGACCAGCGCGAAATTGCGACGTAGGCTGGCTTGCGTTACCTGCCGCACATCCTGCCCACTCACGCGCACAGCGCCCTCTTGCACATCATAAAAACGCAGCACCAGATTGAGGATGGACGACTTTCCCGCACCAGAGGCACCCACCAGCGCCACGCTGTTACCCGCCGGAACCTCAAGGTTGAAGTGGCGCAGGACCGGGCCATCCTCAGGTTTGTAGGCAAATGTCACCTTCTCAAACCGCACCGACGGCTCGCGCAGTTCCAGCGCCTTGGCCTCTGGCGCATCGGTAATGGCGGAGGGCGTATCCAGCACGGCAAACATCCGCTCGGCAGCGGCCAGCCCGGTCTGCAGATGGCCATTGAGTTTGCTGATTTTCTTGAGCGGCTCATAAGCCAGCAGAAACGCCGTAATAAAGGAGAACAGCTCGCCCGCAGTACCCTGCCCCGCCATCACCTGCAGCCCGCCATAGGCAATGACCGTCACAATGGCCAGACCGCTGAGTATTTCATTGACGGGCGTGGTGGTATTGGCCACGCGATAGGCCTTGACCGAGAGCTGATAGATGCGGTCGATCATGCCGCCGATGCGCTGCTCTTCAAAGTGTTCGGTGCCATAGGCCTTGACCTGCCGCGCGGCGGTAAAACTTTGCCCCATCACCGCGCTGATCTGGCCGACCGCCTCCTGCGTTTGCGTTCCTACCCGGCGCAGGCGCTTGGCCACGCGCGAGACAAACACAGCCGCCAAGGGAAACGCGGTAAAGGCAATACTGGCCAACACCCAGTCACGCCAGAACATGACCCCGATCAGGATCACCAGCGTCACGGCGCTGGCCCCGATCCCGGCCAGACACTCGCCCACCGCATAACGCAAAACCTGCACGTCATTAATCACGCGGCTGAGCAAGGCCCCCGAAGCGTTGGCGTGCAGATACGATAGATCTGCGCGGATCAGGTGGCTGTAAAGCTGACGCTGGGTAGCGGCCACAATCCGCTGGCCGATATCATTGACCAATATGGTCTGCATATAGCTGCCAAAGCCGCGCAGGATAAAGGCCACAAATACCGCCGCTGTTACCTCAAACAGGCGGGCCTTGTCCCGGGCATTAAACACATCATCAATGACCGGCTGCATCAGGGTTGCCAGCGCACCGGTCATGGCGGCCGCCAGTGCCATGAATGCAAAGGCCCGCACGAGCAGCGGCAGGTGCGGCCGTACATAGTCGCGCAGAAGCCGCCCCAGCAAAATCCGGGCTGGCTGGCTGGGTTTGGTCGGAGAAGGCTTGCTGCTTTGCATCAATTCGGCATCCTGCGTTAAAACTTGAAACATTTATTAACCACACCAGCGCAAACTGGGCAAATGGGGTTATTTGACCGAAAAAAACCGGCGGTTGGCGATGCGCCACCGCCACCGCCGCCAGAACCACCCGTCAGCACCCGCCCGAAAGTGGGGTTGGCGCTAGGCAGCGGCGTGGCGCGTGGCTGGGGACATATAGGCGTTCTCAAGGCTTTACACAACCTCGGGTTGAAGCCGGATGTCATTGCCGGCAGCTCGGTTGGCGCACTGGTAGCTGGCGCATACCTCGTCTCGCGGCTTGATGTACTGGAGGAATGGTGCCGCGATCTGAATAAACTGCGCATTGTCCGCCTGCTCGACTTCAAAATCCGCTCGGGTGGACTGGTCGGCGGTAATAAACTGGTCGATGAGATGCTGGAGCACTTCGGTGATGTAAACATCGAAGACCTGCCCATTCCGTTTGTGGCCGTAGCGACCGACCTGCTCACCGGACACGAGGTGTGGCTGCGCAAAGGCTCGATGATCGATGCCATCCGCGCCTCTTTCTCCATTCCCGGTATCTTCAAGCCCATTCAGTCAGAGGGCCGTTGGCTGGTCGATGGTGCGTTGACTAATCCCCTGCCTGTTTCGGTGTGCCGGGCGCTGGACTGCCAATGTGTCATAGCCGTGAACCTGACCGGCGACACCATGGGCAAGAACAAGGCGCCGGGGGCTAATATCCCCACCGCGGCCGGGTTTGACCTGATCCCCTTCATGGCCGAGGCGGGAATGGATGAGCGGATTTCACTGCTCGACCCCTTCACCAAACGCATCTTCCGCCGCGACAGCGACAAGGAGCCCTCCATGTTCGGTGTGATGACAGCGTCGCTGGGCATCATTCTCGATCGGATCACCCGTTCGCGCATCGCGGGCGACCCGCCGGATGTGCATATTGCCCCGCGCCTTGGACATATCGGCCTGCTGGAGTTTGACCGCGCCGCAGAGTCGATTGCCGAAGGTGAAGCCGCGGTCGAGCGGGCCAAGCCCTGGCTGCTCGACGCCATGCAGCTCTACAACATCAAGCCACGCTGATTTTAAGCCTTTTCAGCTACTGCAGCACAGGCCAAACTAAAATTGGCGCTGCCGAAATTTTTTCTTGAAATCGTCGTCTCACTTCTATAAAGAATTTCGCGAGCGCAAAGCTGCACCGCAGAGCCAGGCTCGACTGTAACTCATCTGTTTTGTTAAGGGTTGGTCGCACCATGAGCATACGTAAGAGGTCGGCAGCTGCCGCCACATCCCCTGCCCGCGTTAAGACACTGCCGACCGAGACACTGGCGGCTTGGGTGCCCAATTTTGAAGCCAAATTTGCCTCAATGGACGATTGGCTGGCCATGTTCAGCCGCATTACCGCACAGGCCGCCGCCGCGGGCGCTGAACTGTTCCTGCTTCCGGAATACCTGTCCGAGTGTTGGCTGAGCTGGTGCCCCAAGGCGCGCTTCAAACCTTCAACCGATGCGTTTCTGGCCGAGCAGGCCACCATCGCCTATGCCCACATGGCCAAGCTGGCCAAGCAGCACAAGATGATGATCGTGGGTGGCACCGCCATCCTGACAGATAAGCAGGGCAAGCGCCGCAACCGCTGCACTGTCATCACACCGGACGGTAAGATTGGTTTTCAGGACAAAATGGCGATGATGCCCGATGAGCGCGACCGCAAAGCTGGCCCACTCACCTCGGGCGAAGGTGTGCGCCTGTTCAACTGGAAAGGCTATAAAGTTGCGGTCGTGATCTGTCTGGATATCCAGATCCCGCGTCTAGCACTCACCATGCTGGAGCAGGGCCACCCCGACCTGATCGTGATCCCATCCATGACCACCTATCGCTCCGGCTTTACCCGGGTGTTCTCGGGCGCGGCAGCCCGCTCGATCGAGCTGCATTGCCCGGTGCTGGTCACCGGCGGCGTTGGCACCATCACCGCCCGCGGCGAGGCCGAGCCGAACACGTCGGGTGCGGGTATTTTCCTGCCCTGTGAGGCCCAATATGGCTACACCGGACGGCGCGAGGTGATCGGCCCGTTCGAGCATCTCTATCTGGCCGAGGGCGAGCTGTTTGTGGCCAAGAACGTTCCCATTGCCAACTGCAAAGCTGACCGCCAATTGGGCCGCTGCGAAGCCTGGCACCCCTCCAACCATACCCGCAAACTGAAGGTGCTGACATGAGCAAAACACGCGATCAGGGCTATCTTGCCCGCCTGCAGTTCGGCGAATTGGCCAGCATCCATCACCCGATGTTTGACGGCACGCATGCCTTGTTCGGCAAGTTCTTTTTTCATGACAACAACCTGTTGCTCGACCGGCCCGAGCCGCTGGTCAGCCGCGACGGCTTTGACCGCCTGTTCAGCTTCAATGACAACGCTGACGTGCAACAGCGCTGGGGGCCGATGCGCCTGCAATTCACCTACGCCTACGATCCTCATGAAGACCGCGTTGTCGGCGGTAGCACCTACGTTGCCATGATCCTGCCTGCGGCCATCGCGCAGGAGTCGGGTCTGGATGTCATCTATATGGGGGCCACCCTGTTTGTGGACACCGACCAGCGCGGGCGCGGACTCGCCCTCACTGTAGTCGATCGTCGCGAGGATGCGGTGGCCCGTTATGCCGCCGGCATCACCGGCAAACCGGCAGAGCAAATCAACCTGCTGGCTATCCATGAGCAGAATGATCCGCGTAAAATGACGCTGGAAGAAATTGAGGCCGATATTGAAGCTACCGGGACTCATCCGTGCGTGCGCATGATCGGCTCGCGTCGCGAGGGCTGGCGAACGCTGGATGCCCGTTTTCACTACCGGGAGATCGATAGCCCGGGCGATGAGGGCATCGACTATATGAGCCTGTGTGTCAAAGGCCGCGGCATCAACCCGCCTCCGGTCACTCTGCCGCCCAGTGTCATCGCCCATTTCCTTACCACCTATGCGGCCCGGCGCCATCTCGGGCGGGACCCGTCCGGCGACCCTAAGTTGATTGAGCAGCTGGACAGTCTGCGCCGTCTACAGGTGCTCACGCCAGTCGATGACTCCGCCACCCTGATGAACCTCAAGCCACTGGTGGATGCGGCGCTGGAGCGGGAGGCCGCCTTGCGACGTGGCTTTAACGCACAGGCCGACATCGCCCCTGTGCCGTATCGGGGCAATGGCGCACACAAGCCCAACGGGCACGCGCCCGTGCTGTAAAGGCGGCCCCGTCTAGTGGCTTGCCGATCCGCGCAACGCAGCGCATAAAGAACGCATGTTCGTGTTCACACGCCCTGTTTTTTACATCGCCGGGCTGATGCAGCTCATCGTCGCCGCGCTGATGATGATTCCCTGCATGCTTGAGCTGCTCACGGGCGGGCCGGATGCCGGTGCCTTTCTTGATGCGGCCCTGATCACCTGCGGCATGGCACTGCTGGCCATAGCAGCCAACCGGGGGGCCGCGCTCACCCTCAACATCCGGCAAGCCTTTGCCTTGGTGGTCTATACGTGGGTCTTGATCTGTTTTACCTGCGCTCTGCCCTTTCTCACCAGCCAGATCAATCTAAGCATTACCGATGCCGTATTCGAAGCTGTCTCAGGCCTGACCACCACTGGCGGCACAGTAATTACGGGCTTGAACGATCAACCGGGCGGCATTCTGCTGTGGCGCTCACTCACCCAGTGGCTCGGCGGTATTGGTATCGTCGGTATTTCCATTGTCCTGTTTCCGTTTATGCGCATTGGTGGCCTGCAGCTGTTCAAAACGGAATCCTCCGAGAAGGGCAGCAAGATCTTTGCGCAGGCTAAAACCTTCTCCTCTTCCCTCATTACCATTTATCTGGCTATTTCCCTGATTACCGCCTTTGCCTTTCATGCCGCCGGAATGAACTGGTTTGACTCGATCAACCACATGATGTCCGCCGTTTCGACCGGGGGCTTTTCCACCAAGGACAGCTCGCTGGGCTATTTTGCCGACCTGGGTACGGGCGTATTCTGGGCGGCCATTCTGGGTATGCTGCTGGGGGCGCTGCCCTTCACCTGGTTCATGCTGCTGGCGGTAGACTGGCGGCGGGCGCTGCGCGACGAGCAGGTGCGTAATTTCCTGCTGGTGGTAGGACTAGCTTGCCTGCTTATGTTCATCTGGGTGGCTGGCAGCAGCCTTTACACCCCGTGGCTGGGCTTTTCTCACACCGCTTTGAATGTCATTTCCATCATGACTACAACGGGTTATGCCTCCACCGACTACAGCCAGTGGGGCAGCTTCGCCGTTATGCTGTTTGTGCTGCTATACTTTATTGGCGGTTGCACGGGCAGCACAACCGGATCGATCAAAATTTTCCGCTGGAGTATTGTCTTTATTGCCCTGCGCCAGCAACTTCTGCGCATGATGATGCCGCATCGGGTCAGCCGTCTGGTGTATAATGGCAGGCCGTTTAACGATGATGTGCGCGAAGCCGTCGGCAACTTCATCATTCTGTTTTTACTGACGTGGCTGGCGTGCAGTCTCGCCTTGTCTCTCACCGGGCTGGATCTGGTGACCAGCTTGACCGGCGCGCTCAGCTCCATCTCCAACGTTGGCCCGGCCTTTGGTAACATTATCGGCCCGGCGGGCACCTTTGCCCCCCTCAACGACATTGCCAAATGGATCCTGTCCCTGACCATGCTGCTCGGCCGCCTTGAGATTCTGGGCGTTATTCTGGTCTGCATGCCGTCGTTCTGGCGGGAATAGTTCGCCTTTAGGACGGGCGTGCCACCTGATAGACTCTCACCTTAGTCGTACCTACCGCGTATTCTCGCAGCGCCGTATCAATCTCTGGCAGGTTGACCTCGGGCAGCTTCTGTCCAGCCAGCTGACGAAAGTCAGGACAAATGTTTTGCAGACGGCGACCATAGTCCGGATAAGGCTGGATAAGATCAAGCAGTCCGATCCGGCTATGTTTGGGCAGCCATTCAGGGCGAATGACACCTTCATGTAGGCGAGCCTTGGGATGATGCGCCACCATATAAAAATGCGCTGCCGCCAGAGGCCTCTGACTCAAAGCAGCACCGACACGGTCAGCGCGTGCCTCCTGCACACGAGACGCGAAGGCAAATCCGAGATAAGACGAGACACCCGCCGCGGCCAGAAACGCTACCGACGCCAAGGCCGACGGCCCGGTGAGGGCCAGCAGCGGCAAGGCGACATTAAAGGGTGACACAGCGGCGGCTACACCGCACAAAACCAGTCCCGTCTTGAATATAGCTGACACCGACTGCTTGACCCGTTCACGCAACTGCCCCTGTAGTCCGAAATCGTGTTTCAAATGGGCCATCTCATGCCCAACGATAAAAGCGAGCTCATCTGGATGCAGTTTATTCTGCCGATCCAGCTTACCCGAGTTGTAATACACCGCCGTAGGCGGCACTTGAAGATAGTGGCTTGATCCTGCTCCGAAATCATAGGCGACCTGCCGTCGCATGGGATCATTGCGGTCACGCCGATAGGAATTAATCATGATTTTTTTGAGCCAGCGTGGGAAATTGTTGATATCTGCCAACAATAGCTTGTTCGCCTCGCGCACGACCACCATGGGTGGCCATAGCCCAAGTTTAGCGGCATACTCCCCGGCGAGGACACTCACAGGCTCGCACGGCAGGACAGGAAATCCAATTTCCGCGAAGTTCTGGAATGTGGCACGCCATGGGCCATGCTTTTTCTCATAATGCCAGTGCCGAGCGCCAACATATGCAATTCTTACCCCACACCACGCGGCCATCCCGGCGAGTAGAAGCGGGTTAATCGCAAGGCTGGCAAACAAAAAGAAGCTACCTACGGCAAGCCCTTCGCCTGCGGCGATCAGGGCAGTATCCATCCAAGGGGCACGCGATTTGCTCATGCGCCGCAAGCTAGCGGAGTGGCCAGTGCAAAAGCAAGCGCCCAATGGTTAATTTAACCATTCATCAGGCCAGTGACGTGGCCCTGTGCATCCACATCAATCCGGCTGGCGGCGGGCACTTTGGGCAGGCCCGGCATCAGCAGGATATCGCCCGCGATGGCCACCACAAAGCCTGCCCCGGCGGACAGGCGTAGCTCGCGCACATGGAATGTATGCTCGCGCGGAGCACCGAGCTTGGTGGGATCATCGCTAAAGCTGTACTGCGTTTTGGCAATGCACACCGGCAGCTTGCCATAACCCGCCGCAGTAAACCGTGCGGCAGCTGCCCGTGCCGCACCCGAAAATTCCACTGCCCCGGCATGATAAATCCTGTGCGCGACTGTGCTGATTTTCTCGAGCAAGGGCATGTCATCCGGGTAAATCAGCCGTAAGGGTCCCGCCTCGCGTGCGGCCTGCATCACGGCCTGAGCCAGCGCGGTAGCCCCCGACCCGCCATCGACATAATGGGTAGCCGGAACCATCGGCAGGAAATTGCGCTTGCACCAGGTCTGCACGGTGGCCACTTCCTCCTCACTGTCACTGGCAAAGCGGTTGAGTGCCACCACCACCGGCAGACCGTACTGTTGCAGGTTAGTGCAATGGCGCAGCAGGTTCGGCATCCCGCGATCCACCGCGGCCGGATCAGGCGCAGACAGATCGGCCACCGCAAGTCCACCGTTATATTTGAGCGCACGCACCGTCGCGACCACCACCGCACACACCGGATTGAGGCCCGCACTACGGCACTTGATATCCAGAAACTTTTCGGCGCCCAGATCGGCCCCGAAGCCCGCCTCGGTCACCACCCAGTCGGCTAGCGCCAGTGCCGCCTTGGTAGCGATCACCGAATTACAGCCATGCGCGATATTACCAAACGGCCCCCCATGAATGAGTGCCGGTGTCCCTTCGGCACTTTGCACCAGATTGGGCCGCACCGCATCCTTGAGCAGCGCCATCAGCGCCCCTGTCGCGTTCAACTCACGCACACATACCGGCTCATCGTTCCGGAAGCCCAGCACCATGCGGTCGAGCCGAGCGCGCACGTCGGCGGCATCTTCGGCCAGACATAGTGCCGCCATCACCTCGGAAGCCGTGGTAATATCAAAACCGCTTTCACGCGGCACACTCTGTCCGCTGCCCCCCAAACCGATCACGATCTGGCGCAGGGCGCGATCATTCATATCCATCACCCGCCGCCACACCACCTTGCGCGGATCAAGCCCCAAGGGATTCCCCTGCTGGAACTGGTTATCGAGCAGTGCGGCGATCAGATTGTGCGCGCTGGTAATGGCGTGAAAATCGCCCGTAAAATGCAGGTTGATGTCGTCGGCAGGCTCAACGCGGGCTTTGCCGCCCCCTGTAGCGCCACCCTTTTGACCAAAACAGGGGCCTAGGCTGGGCTCGCGCAACGCCAGCGCCACTTTTTCGCCCAGCAATGACAAGCCATCGGCCAGGCCAATGCTGGTGGTGGTCTTGCCCTCGCCTGCGGGTGTGGGATTAATCGCCGTCACCAATACCAGCTTGCCCGATGGCTTACCCTTCAGGCTGGCCAAGGTATCGCGGGTGAGTTTGGCTTTGGCCTGACCATAAGGCTCAATCGCCTCGGCAGACAAAGAGAGTTTGGCGGCAACGTCGTTCAGCGGCAACATGATGGCCGCAAGAGTAACGCAGTTTTTGAGGTTTGCCTACGCCCGGCGGGCCTGCGGCTGCGGTGCGTAGGGTGTAAACAGGTTTTGCAGCAGCCAATCCAGCTCACTATCGTCAATCGGCGTGCAATCCTCAAACACCGCGGCAATCACCTGCGCCTGATAGGCTGCGCGGCCCACCGCCTCGCCATTATAGCCGCTTTCGCGCCAGACATGCATGGCCGCTTTAAAGGCGGGCAGCATGGCCATGGGAATTTCACAGCGGCGCAGCAAGGCGGGCAGACCCAGTGGGCCGCGGTCACGCAACAGCTCGTCAATCGCCATCATCGGCAAGCGGCCGCGCGCCGACAGGGATAACCGGAACAGCTGGATATCGCCTGCGCACAAGGCACGGAAGATAAAGCCGGGTGTCAGCTGCTTGGCCTCATCCAGACGGCGCACAAACGCGTCGAGTTGGCCCGCCAGATCAGCTAGCGGTTCAAGCATCTGCACCAGCGCGGCTTCGCGGCCATGCTGCACAAGCTGATCGACCTGCGCGGGAGGAATCTTGTGGGTTTCGATCAGGAAGTTGCGGACCCCTGTGCTCACCAGCCCCACCAGCCGCTCGACCACCGCCGCGCCCAGCTCCGGACGGCGCGCCATCGGTCCCGTCACCGCAGTAATCAGGCCATAGCGGTCCAGCACTGTCGTCAACGCCTGATCGCTCAGCTTGGCAGAGGAGTTGCCCATCAGAACGGCAATCGCCTTGATATTCTCGGTTTCAATCACCGCATTCGCGACGGTCTCGGATAAGCCGTTACGTCCGGCCACCGCGAGGGCTTTGCGTGGCTGGCGCTCGGTCAGCACATCCACCAGCACCGCATCGTCAAGCGCGGCATAGCGCAAAATGGGGAACGCCACCGAGGCAACATCCTTGGCCAGCTTGGTGGCCATGTCTTTGGTCAGCAGCGGGCTGTGCGCTACCTGCCAGGCAATCGCCTGGCGAACCGCGACTTCAGTATCCGCCGCCAGGCGGGAAATAATCTGCGCAGCCAGCTCCAGCTCGGCCGGACTGTCCTGCATGTCCGGCACCTCGGCCAAAATCTTGGCTGCTGTTTCGATCTTGGCCTGCGGCGATGGCTGCGCCAATAACCGATCGACATCAGCAAGGGAAAGACGCGCTTTCTTCATTCGGTCCCAATTCTGGTCACTAAAGTTGTGGAGCTGACAGTCCCGATCTTAATCCCGCAGCGATACCGTCAGTACCAACTAAAGCCATTCTAGGGCGGGATTCCTTTCTTTATCGTTACATGGTTAACTTGACTGTCACTCCGGTTTTTAAGACTTTGTTAATCTGGGACGCTCTTTTTAGTGTGCTTATGCAACAGATGAGCCCCCTAACATCGCCCGAGTCGCCTGATCCGGCGAATAAAGGTTTGCAGGCGGCTTGAATCTGGTACATTTCGCAAGGAGTTAGCAGGAGTTTCCCATGGCCACACGCAAGTCCCCTTTTCTCGCCACTACGGTCAGTGTTCTGGCCCTTCTTACCGTGAGTGGCTGCGCCACCTCGCAGGATGGCAATCCCGGCTATGAGTCAGCCATGACTGTTGGCGCCCAATCGCAGCAAAAGGGCGATCTGAGCAACGCCGTCACCTTCTATTCCCGCGCTGCCAAGGTGGACCCCTCACGCCCCGAGCCGCTGCTGGCGCTGGGCGATACCTTCTGGCAGATGAACAATCCGGCAGAATCTGCCAAGGCGTTTGAAGCAGCGCGCCAGCTTGATCCGCAAAACGTCATGGCCCTGCGTGGCCTTGGCCGTGCCTATGTTGGCCTCAACCAGCCCAAGCGGGCGCAGGAAGCCTATCTGGCAGCTCTCTCCATTGATCCGAGTAACGCCAAGATCCTGAGCGGCCTTGGTATTGCCTATGATCTGGAAGGCGATCACGCCACGGCGCAAAGCCATTTCAAGGCCGGCCTCACCCTTGCGCCGGATGATGCCGATCTCAAGAATAATCTGGCTTACTCGCTGATCACCTCGCGCCAGTACATTCAGGCTGTCGAACTGCTTGAACCGCTGGTCAACAGTGGCAACGCCACCAAGCGCCAACGCATGAATCTGGCTCTCGCTTATGGCCTGCTGGGCCGCGATGATGAAGCCCGCTCGGTTGTACGCCACGACCTTAGCCCGGCCGAAATCGAGCGTAATATGGGCGTTTATCGCCAGCTGCGCAACGAGCCGAGCCACGCCCGTACCATGGCCGATATCGGTAAACCAATCTACACCGCACCCACCACGCCGCGCGACCCCAATGCCGTTATGGCCTCGACTCCGGTTGTCGCCAAGGGCGACCCGGTCCCGCCCCCACCGCCATCATCCGAGGTGATGCTCGGTCGCGTCGAGGCTCCGATTGAAGCTCCACCACCCGCGCGTGACCACATCGTCGACAAGGCGCCGGCCCAAGTCGCCGCTCCGGTCGTCGCTCCTGTTGTTGCGCCTGTAGCACCCGTTGCAACGCCTACGGTCGCAGCAGCTCCGACGGCGCCAGCAAGCTCTCTGCCTGCGCCGATGAACTCTGGCCTTGGCAGCGGCAAAATCTTCCTTGGCAAATTCACCAGCGAGGCGGCCGCGCGTGAGGCTTGGATCCGCGTCTGGACCAACAACAGCACGACTCTGAGTAGTCTGGTTGCCAGTATTGAGCCGAATGCCGGGGAAGTTGCCTTGTTTGCGGTTGGCTCGGCCAGCGCCGCGCAGGCCGATAGCGTGTGTGCCCAGCTTCGCCAGAATGGCGTTAGCTGTGGCGTAACCAACTAAGCATTTGTTTCGCTTTTGCGATTAGCCCCCGCCGCTCCGTGCGCGGGGGCTTTTTGTTACGCGCTGATCAAATGGACTGAATTTGATTATCTTTTGAGGCAGTTTTTACTGACGATTTCACCAAAAAACGATATACTTCCAAGCAGTCCGTTCTCTGGGGAGTTCTGTGCGATGGTCGATCAACTCAAAATTCGTGCGGGTATTCTTTCGCTCTCCCTTCTGACCAGCTTAAGCTGCGCACTGCTGTCTCACACAGCCCATGCCACCGAGATTGATGACTATGGCGCCCCCTTCTCCGATCGCGGCATTGACGGCAACATGGGCCGCAACATCGGCGCGTCCAACGGAATTAGCAGCCCGGCCGCACTCAACAATCCGCCCCCGGCGGATGGAAAGTGCTGGATTGGCGGTATTGAATCCTACAAGCTCAACGCACCGGGCGATTATGTTGATATCTACCTGCCCGGCACCGGCGCGGTAGATGCTGCCTGTGTCACTAATCCGGCTACGGCCACCAAAACCAAAACCTCGTCACCCGGCTGGGGGCAGAGCCTGTGTGCCACTACGACCTGGACGCTGGCAGCCCCCGTCAAGTTCATGGTGAAGAGCGGAGACCCGGCTCTGGTTGGCAGCCCCTTCATGCTGTATTCACAGGCTGTCAATCTACCTCGCTGGACATCTCTCAATGGTGGGCCCGTTTACGATGGGTTTAGCACCTATGCAGCTCCAGCCACCACGCTTGTCCCTGCGGCGGTACCTCTCAATACCTGGATAGCAGCCGGTAATTACCCTTACATCCGCCTCAGTGCCGATTTTCCGGCCTCACTGCAGAATAACGCTGCCCTTCACGCCAAGCGCTATCAGTCGGGTCAGGTCATCGTGACCGTCGATCGGGGTCCCGAGCAACAAGTCCCCTGCAATTACCCGAACGGGGTACCCCCGCAGGTCTATCTCAAGGAATGCGAGCCAGGTCTTCTGGGTAGCATTATGACCTCGCCAGCCTGTATCCAAGGTGGCGGCACTCTCACGGCTGGCGGGCCGGGGTCAGAGTGCGTCCCCAATGGCGGCTGCGCAACCGATGCCTACCCCGTCGAAGTCACGCAGAATTATGGCCAGATGGAAAACGTTCCCTTTCAATACTCGGATCCCAAATTCACGAACAAAAAAGATGCACTCCCGGATCAGGGATTTATTACGGGTCAGTTTGAAGCTGGTGAAGTCAAGCTCTGTAAAGACGCCTTCCAGAGTGCTCGCTATGGCTTCTATACTTACATAAATTACGACTATAATAATATCACTCAGTTTGCTTTCGATAACTTCGTTGTCAATCCAAAGATTGCCACACCTGACGCGCTGATCAAATGTCTGACCAAGTACAGCCCTGGGCCTAATGTTGTGAATGCCTTCAATCTCCCCGCATTTGAGGATCATACTCCAACCACTTGCTCCAATCTGGTGCCACAGGTCAGCGATGGATTCTATAATTCCTACATTGCTTATTGGGAACCAGAAACGGAATCCTATTTTTCATATCCCGTTTATGACTACAGCAGTGTACAGCCCATCTGGTTACGTCATTGCTTAATCAAGCAAATTTTCTACCCGCCCGAAACGGATGGCGAACTGCCTAAAAGCAAGGTCATGAAGCCGCCGAAGCCGAAAACGCCGTAGGCCGTCCTGAATCTAGCGCAGGTAGTTCATCAAGGTGAGGTCACTTGAGCGCGAAATAACCGCATAGGACGCCTGCAGGATGGTCTGGCGCTGGGTGAGTTGCACCATTGCGGCGGCAATATCCACATCACGCAAACTGCCAAGCTGGGTCTCTACCGTTGCCTTGGTGGCATCATTGCGGGCCGAGGCACTTTCGACCACTTTCATCTGATGGCCTAACTCGGCTTGTAACTGTGTCAGATCATCCAGCGCGGTGTTGAGATCATCCAGTGCGGTCTCCAGCTCGCTCAGACTGGCCGAGCCGGACGACACGCGCTGCACCGAAGCAATCAGGTCCTTGAATCCTTGCCGGTCCGCAGTTGTCCCCATCCGCAACAGGGTGTTGCCATCAATACGGGCCTGCATCAGCTCGGCGGCACCGGAATAATAGGTACCATTGCTGTTAGCAATCGGATCGGACAGATCTACGGGTGGCGTATCGTTGCGGGTGCCCCCAAACAGGTAAACACCACCGAGGTCAGCATTCAGCGCACCCTTAATTTCCTGCAGCGCACCATCGGCCACCACGTCAATTCGCCCGTCATCCGCCTGCTCGGCGGTCATCGCCTGTAGCAGCTGGGCCCGGAATTTGGTCGCCACATCCAGCAGGGTTGCCACCGAGTTGCTCATGCCCGACAGACGAGAGTTGGTGACATTACCCGACTTGATATATTGATCGAGCATGGCTTCGCTGTTGGCCAGATTGATGGTCTGTGCCGTATCGTCCGGCATGCCATCAAAGCGCTGGGTTTTCTCGCCGGTAGTGATCTGACTTTGCAGGTCGACATAACGGGCGGTGCCGCGCATGATCTGCTCGACAACAAAGCTCTGCGACTGCAAGGTTCCAACGCGGGTAGCGATAGGCATAGGCTCTCTCCTTATATGTCTCGCTAGAGCTATGCGAAGGTCATGCCAGTTCCTGCTCAGGCTGCAAAAGCTGCCGCCGCCACGCCGCAGATTCCAGAAAAAACTGTAAAATCAAGCTGTTAAAAAACTGGCCCGGCTCTTGCTGATACAGCTGTGGCCAAGTCGTTTCGGAGATGCGCCATGCAGATTTTACCGATCTCATCCCCCACGCCCGCACAAGGTGCGGCGTCCCCGCTCGCGGGTCTGTTCGGGCAAACCCCGCCCACCGGCACGACCCCAGCTGGCGGTCTGTTTGCCGCGCTGATGGCTATGCTGGCTCCTGCCGCCACGGTCGCCCCCCTCAACCAGCAGCAGATGGCTACACTGACCGGGCAGCCCTCACCTGTCCCAACGGTGACTGACCAAACTATAGCTCTGGCTGAGTTCCCACTGCAAATCCCGGCGGCCACCGCGCCAACGGCAGCCACTAGCCCTCTCGCCAGCGTTGCGAGTACACCCGACATGAGTGCACAGGATATTCTTGATGCGCTCCGTCAGCTGATTGCAAGTCAACCAACCTCGCCCGAGCTCAAGAGCGTGATGGCGGGCGATACACTTACGGTTGAGGAACTGGAGACACGGCTAGCCGCGCTGGATGAGGACACCCGCACCGAGCTACTTGGTGAACTGAGCCAGATGCTGCAGCCGCTTCTCATCGCGGTGCCGGTCGCCCTGCCAGCGGCGCAGATCGCCGATACCCCCCGGCAGATAACCGATGCCCAGCCCGTCACCGCTGCCGGAGCACAGCGCTCCGCAACGCCGCAGCCAGAGGCTCCTCAACAGAACTCTCACGATACGCAGCCTCCACCGGCGCAGGGTACCCCCACAGCCAAGTCTGATACGTCGATACAAACGAATGACGCGCCTGATGCCTTAACCGCAGCCTTGGCGGACTTGGCCCCGGTCGAAAAACCAAAACAGAGTGCCGCACCGCTGCCCCCTTCGGCCAAGCCGCATAACAGTGAGGCAGCCCCCGTAACGTCGGCAGTAGCGCCTGGCTCCACCGCAGCCCCCGTTGATGTAACCAGTAAGAAGCCCACTAAAAATGCTGAAGGTACGGCATCGGTACAAGCAACGCCGGACCGGGCCATAGTGGATCCGAACGCGGCCCGCATCGCCGCAGCTGGCACGGAGCACGTGAACGATACCAGCACATTAGGTGAGACACCCGTCAGCTCTGAGAGCGGCAAGCTACGCTTTGCCGACCATCTGGACGCGATCAAGCTCAATCGTACAGGCGCGCATATGCCGGTGTCCGATCAGATTGCCGTGCATCTGAGCAAAGCTGCCCAGCGCGGGCAGGACCAGATGACGATCCGTCTGCAGCCGCCAGAACTTGGGCGGATTGACATCAAGCTGGATGTTGCTGCCGACGGTATGGTCAAGGCCACGTTCCAGATTGATCAGCCCGCCACGCTGGATCTGATGCTGCGCGACCACAAAGGCTTGGAGCGCGCGCTCAGTGATGCTGGCCTGAAGACGGACGGCTCGTCGCTCAACTTCAACCTGCGTGGCGATAACCTGCCCCAGCGCCAGCCCGGTGGGGATACCAGCGGCGGCCAGCAACAGGCGGGGGCCGGTACAGGTGATTTTGCGACCACAGGTGAGGACGATAGCTCCCTGCTCGCTGGTGTCATGGAGATGACCTGGTATGTCGGCCCGGATCGGGTTGACGTACGGATTTAAAGGAGAACACAACGCATGGCCACCGCCACAGCCACCACGACCAACGGCAACGGCACAACCGCCGCCGCCACGGTCGCGCAAAGTCGCACCAAACTGAATGCCAACTTTGACACCTTTGTCAAATTGCTGACGACCCAGCTGCAGTATCAGGATCCGCTCAAGCCGATGGATACCAACGAGTTTACCAACCAGCTCGTGATGTACAGTCAGGTTGAGCAGCAATTGGCTGGAAACGACAAGCTTGATCAACTCATCAAGCTGTCTCAGGGTCAGGGAGCCAATGCGGCACTCGGGTATCTGGGCTGGGAAGTTTCTGCCCAGAACAGCAACCTGCCCCTGCAAGGAAGCGCGGCGCGCTTCCGCGTCACCGCCGACAAACCTGCCGCGCAGGTAGCCATCAGCATTACCGACAGCAGCGGCAAGATCGTGCGTGGCATCACCGCCGCGGGCAATAGCCAGACCGAGTTCAATTTTACCTGGGACGGCAAAGACAATAACGGCAATCAGCTTAGTGACGGGGCCTACAAAGTGACCTTGACCGTCTCGGATGCGAGTGGGGCCAAGATCAACGCTCAGACCTTCACCAGTGGTGTGGTCACCGGAATTAATGTCGATAGTAGCGGCAATACCGTGCTCGAGATGGGTAGCGTCAAGATTGCGCCAGCGGATGTGCGCAGTGTGCGTGCCCCCTCAATCAGTGAAACAACGTCATAAATTGGTACGGTGATTGCATAGCCAGTTTCGGCCCAACAGAGTTTAAGCCAAGGAGGACCATATGAGTTTGTTCGGATCCCTGTTTACCGGTGTGTCAGCGCTGACGGCGCAAAGTCAGGCGCTCAGCATGATTTCCAACAACATCGCCAATATCAGCACTGTGGGCTACAAGGGCGACAACGCGTCCTTCTCCAGTCTCGTGACGGTGTCCGAGCGCGGCGTCAGCTACAACCCCGGTGGTGTGCGCGTCAAGGCGCTGGCCTCCATCAAACAGCAGGGTCTGGTACAGGGGACCTCCTCCGGTACCGATGTGGCCATTTCCGGCGATGGCTTCTTTGTGGTCAAAGATACCAACGATGTCACGGTGTCGCGCGATCCGCTCTACACCCGCGCTGGCAACTTCTCGGAAGACAGCCTTGGTAATCTGCGCAACGCCGCCGGTTTCTATCTGTACGGCTGGCGTCTGGACGTGGATGGTCAAATCCCGGCTGCGAATGCCGATATCAGCTCGACCGAGCCGGTCAACGTCGCCTTCCTCAATGGCGTTGCGACCGGTACCACCCGCGTCGACCTCGGCCTCAACCTCAATTCCGAACAAGGACTGGGTGCCTCGTCTATTTCGTTCACCGATCCAACCAGCGCGACCGAACTGACTACCGTCCTGGGTGGTACGCCGCCCTTCTCGATGGATTTCGACGTCACACTGACGCCCGGTAATGGCAGTGCCGCGACGACGACGAACATTTCGGTAACCGATGCCAACAACCTCAACGACGTGGCCGCCGCGATTGACGCGCTCACCGGTGTCTCGGCTGCGGTCATCAACAACCAGCTGGTTGTTAACGCCGAGAATGTGAACGACAGCGTAACCATCGAGAATGGCACGGTCGGTAGCATCGTCACCCAGTTGTTCGGCACCAGCGTGGTCAACCAGCTCGGCTATGACTTCCGCCGCACTGTCCGTATTTTTGACAGCCTTGGCGCACCGCGTGACGTCGTCGTCAACTACAAGAAACAAGCCGTTAACCAGTGGCTGGTCGAAGTCCGCGCCGCTGATCCGACCTACGTTCTGCCGGTCAACCGCACCACCGGTTTGGTGGACACCGTCACCGGTGACGATGGCTTTATTGCCTCCGGTGTGGTCAACTTTGCCACCAACGGTGCCATTCAGAGTGTCACCGGCCAGTTGGCGACGCCGATCACCATTCCGTGGGACCCCTCCATCAGCGGTGCCGGTAACCAGACTGTGGCGTTTGACCTTGGTATCGATCCGTCCGGTAACGCGACCAACGGTGCGGTGACGCAGTTCGCCTCGCCCTACAACGTGGCCTTCGTAAACCAGAACGGTGCCGAGCTGGGTCAGCGTACCGGCATCAGTATCGATGAAGACGGCTATATCATCGCCTCCTTCAGTAACGGTGAATTCCGCAGCCTCTACAAGCTGCCGATTGCCACCTTCGCCAACCCCAACGGTCTGCAGGCACGCTCGGGCAACGTCTATGCCCAAACCACTGACTCCGGCCAGTACAATCTGCGTGAAGCTGGGAACGGTGGTGCGGGTCGTATGCAGGGCGGTGCGCTGGAGCAGTCCAACGTGGACCTCTCCAACGAGTTCACCAAAATGATCGTGACCCAGCGCGCCTACTCGGCCGGAACCAAGGTCATCTCCACCGCCGATGACATGCTGCAGGAGCTGATGAGTATCCGCCGCTAAGCCCATCACTAGCTGATTAAACGCAGGCCTCACCGTTGGGTGGGGCCTGTTTTTTATGACGCCAACACTATGTTTTAAAACGAAAAAAGCTGGATTATTTACCCATTCTCAACCCTCTTTTCAGCCCTTCTTAAAGGTCATGTCGTAGAGTGAGTTTACTAGGACTTTTAAATTCAAAACATTGGAGCAGCGGGAATGACAGATACCGATCGCACATCATCAGGCGTCAAGCGTATGGCGGATATTGTTCGTCTGGGCGGCGCGGGGCGCGAGCTCTTGCCGCATCTGACCCTTGCCGATCTCCCGCCACCCGGTACCCGCCGCTGGGTCATGCGCCGTAAGGCCGAAGTTGTTGCCGCCGTGCGTAACGGCCTGCTCACACTCGAACAGGCGTGCGAGCGCTATACCCTCTCGGTGGAAGAATTCCTCAACTGGCAGGAACTGATTGACCGGCATGGTGTGCGAGCCCTGCGCGCCACCCGTCTGCGCGACTATCGCCCGCCAGCCACACCGGGAGCACGCGACGCAGCCTCCAGCGAGCCAACACCCCGCTTCTTCCGCGGCTAGCTGGTCGCCAGCGCGGCGGAGAGAGTATCGACTAAACGATCAAGATGCACCTGCGCATCCGCTGCCTCGACCATGACACGAATAAGCGGCTCGGTGCCGGACTTGCGCACCACCACCCGTCCGCGCCCTTGCAGCGCCGTTTGCACTCTTTCAATCTCCTGCTGGACCTCAGGGTAATCCAGCGGCGATACCCCGCCGACATAACGGATATTGGCCAGCCGCTGCGGCACGGGCGTAAACACCCGGCATAGTGCACTGGCAGGTTTGCCCTGCCGTACCAGTTCGCCCAGCACCTGCAGGGCTGCGGCCAGACCGTCGCCAGTTGTCGCATGGTCTGCCAGCACCAGATGGCCTGAGGATTCCCCGCCCAGCGAAGCCTGACAGGCCCGCATCCGCTCAACCACATAGCGATCACCCACTGCGGTGCGCTCCAGCTCCACGCCCTGCTCAGCCAGATAGGTTTCCAACCCGAGGTTAGACATGATGGTCGCCACCACCGGCCCGCGCAGTGCGCCGTCGCGGTGACTGGCCATGGCCAGCAGGGCCAGCAGCTGGTCGCCATCCACCACCTGCCCTTGCTCATCCACCACGATCAGGCGATCGGCATCCCCATCCAGAGCCAGGCCGATATGCGCTTGCCGCAACAGGACTTCGGCCCGCAGGTGATCCGGGTGGACAGCTCCGCAGTCGCGGTTGATGTTGGTGCCATCCGGTGTTACGGCCAGAGGGATGACCTCCGCCCCCAGCTCCCACAACACGCGGGGCGCCACTTTATAGGCAGCGCCATTGGCACAATCAATCACGACACGCAGGCCATCCAGCCGCAATCCGCGCGGGAAGCTGCGTTTGACGTGTTCGATATAGCGGCCCACCGCATCATCCAGACGCTGGGCGCGACCCAGCTCGCGGGCGGCCGCCAGATCCGGCACAAAGCTTTGCGCCATCCGCTGCTCAATGGCCAGCTCGGTCGCATCGGACAGCTTATAGCCATCCGGGCCGAACAGCTTGATCCCGTTATCCTCGTACGGATTATGCGAAGCCGAGATCATGACACCCAGATCCGCGCGCAGACTGCGGGTGAGCATGGCTACCGCCGGTGTCGGCACCGGGCCCAGCAGAATGACATCCATCCCCATGCCGATAAACCCGGCAGTAAGCGCTGGCTCCAGCAGATAACCGGACAAGCGCGTGTCCTTGCCGATTACTGCGGTATGGCGGTGCGTGCCGCGCTTGAACTGCAAGGCAGTCGCCTGTGCCAGCTTCAGGCACAGCTCGGCCGTCATCGGCTCGGTATTGGCGGTGCCACGCACTCCATCGGTGCCAAACAAACGACGTGTCATTGGTCTTGCTCGTCCTGTTGCTGCTGTTCAAACGACTTCGGCTTTTGTGTGCGGGCAATATGCTGCCGCACCAGCCGCTCCAGCGCCGCGTGCAGGCGTGGCGTAAACTGGCGCACCTCAATCGGCTTGGGATGATTGAAATTATAGGTGACCGTAATTCCGTACCCATCGCCCACCGCATCGGCCATCGTTGCTTTGGGGTTATGCACCAGCCGGACCTTGGACAGCAGCCGGTCCACCGCCACCCGTGAGCGGTTGTCCCGGCAAATATCGGCAAAGCTGGCCGGCAGGACCTTGGCGTAGATCGGTAGTTTCTCCTGCGCTTTGGGGTCGGCCAGAAAGGCATCCGGTTGCACTTCAATTATCACGCGGGTCGTTTGGCAGGAGGTGTGAATCGCCATCGTCAGTTCGGCCTCAAGTGCGCGGCGATCGCGAAACAGAAACAGACGGCGCGCCTGTTGTGGGTCCACCAGCTCTGTTGGGGCCGTCTGCACTGGCGCTGGTGCATAAGGTGAGGGCACGACCGGATTGCCGGAGGGCGGCGGTGGTGGCGGTGTGGTTTTAGCGGCTTCATACTCCGCCCAGCTCTGACGAAAGCCGGTTGCTGGATCAATCGCACGCGGATCATTCGGTAGGATTGAGGTCACCGGCGGTGGCGGCGCAGCCGGCGTTGGTGTAGCCGACACCATTTGTGCGCACACAACAGAGGAACTACAGGCGAGCGCAAGTCCGATAACCGGAAAGACCTTATTCATAGGACAATCCTAAAGGGATTGCCCCGCCACGACCAGTCAAAAGAATTTACCGGACTTTACAGAAAATCCTACGGTGCATCCGGGCTGTTGGGAGTTGGTGGCCGCGGCTTTTTCGCCTCTTCCTTCAGCCATCCCCAGGCTTTACCGATACCGTCCGTCGCCTTATCGACCAGTTCACCGCCGGCCTTCTTGACACCAGACAGATCAACCCCGCTGGCCGCCGAAGCAGCGGGCTGAGCGGGAGCCGATGTCGATGCCGGAGCTGGCGCTTGGGCCGGTGCTTGAGCGGGCGCGGCCGGTTTTTCCCCCGGTGCGCTCCAGGTACCGGCGGGCCGTGCAGGCTGCGACGGTAACGCATCCGGATTGGGGCGTGGAACACCGATGTAGTTCAGATCGATCAGCTCGGCATCCTTCACTGGCGTGCTGACCATGGTTTTCAGATCAAGTGGCAGGCCAACCCAGCGCGGATCAAACAGCTGCAAGGATTTGACCTTTTGTTCATCCGTTTTTGGCTTACCCTCAATGTCAACAGGGGTCCAGTACGCATAAGGATCTATTGTATTGACGAGGTGCCGATCACCCAGTTTCTGGATGGCGATGGCATTGGTCATGTATTTACCCTGACCCTGAAACGGCATTCCACGAATACGATTATGAGCCGGATTCGGGTCTTTCTGACGGCGATCAAACTCAGCCTGATCGAGATGCTGCCGCTGCAGAATAACCAGCTGTCCAGTGCCCGCTCCGGCGATATCCCGATAGGAGAAAATCAGCTCAGATGCGGGAACGCGCTGCCCACGTGCATCTTGTCCGGCCTGTGCAATAAGAATGGCATTATAGCCCTCAAGCTGGCTGCGTTTACCGGAACGTATCTCGGCATCCATCCGGCTTTGCCAGTCCAGTATCCCGGCCGTGAGCTTGTTCACATCGGTGCCCAGAGATCGCGCCAATCCGCCTAAGTGATTTTGTACCTGCGGATCGCGCAGGTTGGGAAAGCTGCCCGGATCATAGGCCTGAGCCTGGACGGGACGAGACTGGGCGGACTGGGGTAGCTGGCCGTTGCGGACAGCGTCCAGCATCCTGAAAAGCTCATTTGCCGCATTCCGTGGGGTTTCTTCAGCCATCACGCGATCTCCTTGTGCTTGTGACGCTCCAGCATGGCACAGAAGTACTGACGAAACCCCTAATACAGCAAATTGTCTTTTCATTTCCTCAGGTTATCACGCTACGTAGCGATTCACCAGCCCCATCAGATCGGCCCGGGCGAAGGGCTTGAGCAAAATGGCGTCCGCCTTGTCGCGCGCCTCGCGCAGGGCCTGATCGGCGGTCGACTGAGCGCCGCCCCCACTCATGGCAATCACTTTAGGCCGCTGCGGCTGGGCCATCAGGCGGTTAATCACTTCGCCGCCATCGACATGCGGCATCAGGATATCGGTTAGGACCAGATCAAAGCTGCCCTCTTTCAGCCGCTCGATGGCTTGTGCGCCATCCTCGGCCTCGACCACCTCATAGCCTTCCTGCCGCAGCAGATAGGCGACCGAACGGCGAATGCCGCCCATATCATCAACCAATAGAACGCGCTTGCTCATGCTTTCCTCCGTGCTGTTGTCCTGCCCCCACCATGGGGATCAGGAGTGTAAATGTTGTCCCTTGACCGGGCGCTGAGCGCACATCGATGCTGCCGCCCCAGCCCTGTACCAACCCGAACACCACCGCCAGACCAAGCCCGGTCCCCTCGCCCACAGGCTTGGTCGTAAAAAACGGCTCGAACACGCGCGCCAGTACCGCCTCACTCATGCCGCAGCCGGTATCGCTTAGCTCAAGGTGCAGATAGGTCCCCAGTGGCAGTCCGTGCGGACGAAGCCGCACACCATCCACCTCCACCCGCCGCGCCCGGATCATGAGTGTGCCATGGCCCTTCATGGCGTGGGCCGCGTTGGTGGCCAGGTTGGTGAGCACTTGTGTCAGCTCGGTAGTGTTCAAACTGATCTCGCCGCGCACCGTCTCGATCCCTTCGCGGACAATCTCCACAGTGGCGGGCAGCAGCGCCCGGATATAATCAAGCCGCTCGGTCAGCAGCGTGCAGACCGGCACCGGGGGGGCAATCTCAGGGCCTTTGTCCTTGCGCGAAAACTGCAGGGTATTGCGGACAATAAAACTAATCTGCTCGAGCGAGCTGGTGATGTCGTGCAGCAAAGGCCCATCGTCGGGATGCAGATCACCCATGATCTCGGCATTGAGCTGCGCCGGCTGTAGCAGATTATTGATCTCATGCGCCATCCCGCCTGCGACGCGCCCGAGCGCTTCAAGGCGGGTGCGCTGCTCCTGCGCCTGCTCGTAAGCCCGCTCGGCGGTAATATCACGCACCATCAGGATCATGATGCAATGGCCATGGCAGGAGCAGCCGGGAACCAGCGTCACCCGCGCCCAGAAGGTACTGCCATCCCGCCGCGCCCAGCGCACTTCGGCCGAGGCTTCCAGCCGGTTGTCGGCAGCCGCGTGTAGTCGGCGGGCGGCGGGGGACTCCGGCTCGGCCAGCCCGGCAAACATGCCGCGATCCTGCACTTCATGAATGCCGTAGCCTGTCACCGACTGCACGGCCGGGTTGACATAAACAACAGGCCAGCCGAGTTGGCCCAGATCCGCCATCATGATGAGGGTTGAGCTGGCTTCAATTGCCGCCAGCAAATTCTGGTTTTGTGCGGCCAGACGATTCATCCGCCGCTCGGACAGCATCTGGCCGGAAATGTTGACCGCCGCCCCCCGATAGCCCAAAAACTCACCGGTTGCCGAGTAAAAAGGCAGACCACTGATGCGTAGCCAGCCCTGCACCCCGGCATGCGGCAACAGGCAAGCAACGCGAACACAGCGCAGCGGCTCACGCCGTTTTACATGACGCAGCAGCTCGGCCAGCCCGCTGCGTAACATCTGGTCCGCCCGCAGAAAGCTGCTCCACAGCTGACCGTTAGTGGTGGGCGGCTCATGCTGATGCAGCCGCGCCTGCGCACTCGGGGTCCATTGCGTCAACACACCTTGGGCGTTGACCTCCCACAGCCAGTCGCTGTTCAGGCATAACAGATCATGCGCGACACCCGGCCAATAGTCCACGGCAGTCTCTCCCGAGAGCACTATGCCGTCTTGGGCTTAGGTTGCGCTTAAACCGCGCGTTACAATGGTGTGCTGAAGGGCTGTTACGCCGCCTGATTGACCGGATATTGAGCGGTCAGGACCGAGGTGAGCGCCGCTTCGCTGTCCGAGCCGCGCAGCTTGGCACAGGTGGGGCCATCGCGAAGTAAGCGGCTAATGCGGGCCAGTGCCTTCAGGTGATCGGCCCCGGCGTCAGCGGGCGCCAGCAGCAGGTAGACCAAATCCACCGGACGGTTATCCAGCGCTTCATAGTCAACCGCGGTGGTCACGCGGGCGAACAGCTCATACACCCTAGTCAGGCCGGGAATGCGGCCATGCGGAATGGCAATGCCATTACCAAGGCCGGTACTGCCCAGCCGCTCACGCTCGACCAGCACATCAAAAATCTGGCGTTCATGCAAACCGGTGACATCCGCTGCGGCGCGGGCCAGATCGGCCAGCAGCTGCTTTTTGCTGCCGGCGCGCAGGTCGGCGAGCACGCGGTCGGGGTGCGCAAGAGTCATGGTGGTTTCCTTGTCTGACATAATGACTTACGCCTTGGCTTTCAGGGCGTTGGCGGGGTCCACCCAGCCGATATTGCCGTCCGGGCGGCGATAAACCATGTTAATGCCGCCATGGCCGCTGTGCTTGAACAGCAGCGCGGGCAGATCGGCCAGATCCATATGCATGACCGCCTCACTCACGCTCAAAGTCAGGATGCTGGTCTGCATCTCGGCAATAATCAGCGGCTCATCCTTGGCGATATGCGCATCATCCTTGGTGTCGAGCACATAGGTCGCGCCCATCTGCATGGCATCCGCCACAGACTCCTTGCGGTGATGCTCGTCCTGCAGCCGCTTTTTATAGCGCTGCAGCTGGCGCGAGATTTTCTCAAGGCTGGCATCAAAGGCCGGGTACGGCTCACCGGCGCTGCCATGGCTTTGCACCACCAGACCGCGCCCGACATGCAACTGGATATCGGTGGTGTAGCTGTGCGCATCGCGCGAAATGACCACATGACCATCAATCGGATTGGCAAAGTACTTTTTGACCACCTGAGCCAGATTGTCGTTCACATAGGTGCGCAGGGCATCGCCCACATCAATCTGCTTGCCTTTAACGGTAACGTTCATGGTGTCTCCTTAAAACTTGGCGGGAAAATAGGCGGCGTTCGCGCCCCCGTCAATTCACAACCCCAATATAGTACGATTATCTTCTTAAGAAAGGTTACGAATACGGCATTAACCATAAGGAAATCCACAGGAAAACATTGACTTTGCCGGTTCCGTTTTGTTACTTTGCGCCATTCTTTCAAACCTCTTTTGAACAAGGTCATTCACATGTCCCTGATAGCTCTGCCCACCCTCGCCCTCATTACACAGGAAGTTGTCCCGCCGCCTGCCAGCGAGCCGGAGCGCGGCTTTGAAACCCGCTATGGCGTGAGCGGCAACAAGGACGCCCTGACACCCGAGCTGCAGTATCAGAGCGTGCGCCATATGTTCCGGATTATGTCCTTTCGTGATCCGGCGGCTCTGCCCATTGTCAGCGGCGCCTTTCTGATGACGTCGGTCAACCAGCAGCGCGCGCACGAGCTGCTACTGGTCCAGTGCGACCCCACACTGACGCACGAGACCGGCGGTCAGCGCAGCCAATATCTGCTGGTACACTACCCGGCTGGGGCCAAAGCTCTTGGCGATCTGGTTGAGATTTACCGTCAGCCACTACCCCGTCCGGAGTGGTAAGCATGGCAACGCCTTTGGCGAACACGGCTCTGGTTGTCATTGATGTGCAGGATCTCTATGCACGGCAAAATCCCGGCACGGTCCAGCGCATTTTTGAGGCCACCAGTGCCCAACGCGGGCAAATGCCCATTCTGTGGGTGTATTGGGACCCGTTCCCGCGCAGCTTCCGGCATCTCAATGCCTCCTACGCGGATCGGTTACCGCAAGTCTTTGGTGCAGGTGATGCCCAGACCTTTACGAACGCCTTAGCCTATGACCAAAAGTATCCGGAGCGCCCGGCCCTGTTGCCCCAGCACGGCGACTGGATGACTGCCAAGTCGGGCCTGAGCTTGATGAGCAATCCCTTTGCGCAGCGCTTTCTGCAGCGGCAGGGTATCGGGCACCTTGTGCTGGCGGGCTTTGCGGCATCACAATGCGTGCATCGCTCGGCCAAGGCGGCTCTACAGGCCGGCCTACAAGTCAGCCTTGATCCGACCCTGACCGCCGACACGGCCGATCAGATCCATGCGCAGAAGGACCCGCTGCGCCTGCCGGGTGTACGCGTGCTTGAGCCGTACTGGTGGCAGCCGCGCGCTACCGCGCCAGCACCGTGAGTGCGGCAGAAAAAGTCTCCCGGCGCAGCGCCTTCCTGCTGGTTGATGCCCAGCCCATGTTTGCGTCAAGCAGCCCGGCTACCCTCACCCGGATAGAACAGAATCTACATCGCATTCGTCAACGCATGCCGGTGATTCATATCTGGTTCGGTTTTGGCCCTGGTACACCCCAAGTCTGGCCCATACGCTGGGCGGGGCCACGCTTGGTTTTCTGCCACCTGGATCGTCCGGGGCTTGTTCCTCTGATCCTCCCCGACGCGGGCGATCTGTGCCTGAAGAAAGGTTACGCCGATGCGTTCAGCAACCGTGCCTTGGCCCCCGCCTTGCGCTCCCGCGGGATTGACCATGTTCTGGTCGGCGGTTTTCGCAGTGGGGCATGTGTACTGGCAACCTTGGCAGGAGCCAAAGAACATGGCCTGCGCAGTAGCTTTGTTCCATCATTAAGTGCTGATTGGCATGACCGGCAGGAATTGCATCCAGAATATGTGGCCCGGTTTCGTCAATATCCTAGGCTCAGCTAGCCAATCCCCGCTTTTTCGCGGCGGCGCTGCACCGACGAACCGATATTCATGGCCTCGCGATATTTGGCCACGGTGCGCCGCGCAATATCAATGCCATCTTTTTTGAGCAGTTCAACCAAGGTGTCGTCCGACAAAATGGCTTTGGGGTCCTCTGCTGCAATCAGCTCTTTCAGGCGGTGCCGCACGGCCTCGGCCGAGTGACTATCCTCGCCGCTGGCACCGCCACCCACCGCCGTAGTGAAAAAGTACTTCAGCTCGTAAAGGCCGCGCGGGGTGGCAATGTATTTGCCCGCCGTTACCCGGCTGACCGTCGATTCATGCATCTCGATCACCTCAGCGATGTCGCGCAGGATCAGCGGCTTGAGGTGATGAATACCCTTTACAAAAAACTCATGCTGGCGGCGCACAATCTCGGTCGAGACTTTGAGAATGGTTTGCGCGCGCTGGTGCAGCGCCTTAACCAGCCAATTAGCTTGGGCAAAGCGCTCGGCCAGATAGTCCTTATCAATTTTCACCTTGGCTTCGCCGCTCACACGGGCGTAATACTGCTCATTGACCAGCACGCGCGGCAACGTGGCCGGGTTCAGCTCCACCACCCAGCCGCCTTGCGGGTTGGGCCGCATCAGCACATCGGGCAACACCGTGACACTCGGCCCGGTGCCAAAGCCGGTGGCCGGGCGCGGGTTCAGTTCCTGAATTTCGGCAATCATGTCTTTCAGGTCGTCGGCATCCACGCCGCACAACTTCATCAGCTGCTTGTAATCACGCGCACCCAGCAGCGGCAGGTTGTCGAGCAACACCTGCATGGCCGGATCAAGGCGGTTTTTTTCGCCCAGTTGCACGGCCAGACACTCGGCCAGATTGCGTGCGCCAATGCCCAACGGGTCAAAGCGCACAAACTTGGCGCGGACGCGCTCCACCTGTTCGAGTGTGCACCCCAGCAAGGTGGCGACCGCCGCGCTGTCTTCCTTCAGATAGCCCGCTTCATCAAGCTGATCGATCAGGAACAGGCCGATGAGATGCTCGGTCGGATCGTCAATTTCTTCATTGAGCTGCGCCACCAGATGCTCGCGCAGGGTGGTTTCCTTGGTCAACACATTCTCAAGGCTTAGGGCATCATCACTGAAACTGCCGCCGCTTTTGCCCCAATCGGCAAACTGCTCGGCGGGGGCACCGGGGGCCGGGTCCCAATTCTCCTGCGTTTGCGGGGCTTCCTGCTCATTCTTAGTCGCCTCGGGCGCTTCCTCACGCGGCGCATCGCCCCGCTCAAGCAGCGGGTTCTGCTCGATCTCGTGATCGACAAACTCGGCCAGCTCGAGATTGCTCAGTTGCAGCAGCTTGATGGCTTGCTGCAACTGCGGGGTCATCACTAGTGACTGGCCCTGCTTGAGCTGAAGACTTTGCGACACAGACATGTGCTCAGGCTAACAGAGTCGCTCTGTTTTTGACAGCCGGATTAAGCCAGACGGACTGGCCGCGCATCCAGTTCGCGAGCGAAGGCCTGAGGGGTTAGAATCCGGGTTGGCCCGAACCGGTGCAGATCGAGCAGCGCCATGTCGCGCGTCAGCAGTACATCCGCCTGCACCGCTTTCGCCAGCTCCAGCCACTTATTGTCACTGGGGTCGCGGCACACCGTTACCCGCTCGCGGGGCTGCTCGTGCTGACAGAAAAACACCATGCGCGCCATGGTTGCCCAAGTCTGCAGGGCGGTAAAGCTGGCGTGAGGATTGAGAAGCTGGCGCGCGGTGCCGAGCCACTCGCGCTGCGTGGCGGGGGAGATAAACAGCTGCCCGCTGTGACAGAGATAACTGAAGCACAGCGCAGCCGCCTCAGCATTGGCGCTGGCAGCCCCGTGAAACGCGTCAATCAACACACAGGTATCCACCACGGCGCGGATGGATCTTGGCTGTGTATTCTCGATGGATTTACGCTTGCGCCGCGTCATTGCCCTCTGCCCCCTGCTCAACTGGCCGGGCTCTGTGCAAGCCCCGGCGGCCCTATACCCGGTTAGTCCGGGTGATGTATTTGCCCCTGTCCAACTGGCCTTGTTTTGTATTTATGGCCTGAGGCTACAAACGCGCCCGCGCGGTGGCAAGGAAAAGATTCTTAACAGACCCCAAATTTTTCCTTTGACAGGAATCTGGGCCGTGAGCCGAGTCACCGTGGCTCGGGGTCACCCCGGCGCTGTAGGTCAGCGAGTTGCTCGCGCAAGGTTTTGCCAGCTTTACCGCTCACCGTGCCATCACCAGAAGCACCGCTGGCCTGTGTCCCCGGCTTTTTTGCCTTCGGTCCCCACGATTTAGGCTCGGAGAACAGGAACGGTCCGGCAGCTGCCTGCGCCGGGCCTGACTCAATCAAGCGGCCATCCTGGGTGCGGGTGCGGCGTTTCGGTTCGCTGAACAAGCCATATCCCGCGAGAGCTGGTGACGCTGTTGTTCCGAGTGCCGGTCCAACAGTGCCCTCTTTCACGCGCCGCTCCACACGCACCTGAGCTGCCTGGACAGCGGCCAGACTGCGACGCAGCGCGTCTTCCTTCGCTTTCAGCCCGCCCAGCTCCGGCGGGCCATCAAGAGTCATCACCGCACGGGCAAAGTCGCGCGGGTGCAGAACATCCAACCAGGTCGATTTTCCAGCCAGATTGAGCAAATGTGCATCCCGGCTCAGCAAAATATGGGCTTGGGCACCATAACAGGCATCCAGAAATTTCTGATCCTGTACATCTTCCTTACAGCGCAGCGGCGAAGTTGCCTCAGCATAAGGCCGCAGCCCGCGCCGCCAGTCGTTCAACAGCGCGAGGCGCTCGCGGGCCTGCGTATGCGCATTGAGCTGTGTACATTGCTGCTCACCGTTAAGCACCATGATCCCGAGTTCGTCCATGGTGCGGTGCGTAAAGACAATATCAAAATGCGTGCGGGCATAGGCAACAATGGCCGCATCACACTGCTCATCCGCACTGGCCCGCTCGGGCATCAGGGTGGCCACCATGGCGCCAATCCAGATATTGGTGTCGAGAACGATTTTGGGGTTGGCGCTGTCGGTCATGCTTGCTGTTGTAGCCACCCAAGCCGGGCGAGAGCAACAACAGAATTGTTAATACTGGAGCCTTAATGCCAGTGCATCAGCATCGGGGTTCCCTTACGGGCGGTGCGCTGCAACAGCGCGCGGGTTGCGCCCGCTTTGGTATCAAAATTCTGTTCCAGCAAAAAGGACACGCCGGCATCGAAGGACATCCCCCACCGTACACCGGCCCGCCGTATCCCGTAAATCCACAGTGGCGTCGCGCCGAGCAGGATCTCCAGCGGACGCGGGTTATTTCGGGCCAATAACTCGGTACCGATATTCAGAGCCCAACCATAGCTCGCCAGCATGGCAACCGGGATCAGGGAATTGGCGACAAAGCGCTTGGCATACATACGGGAGCGAGCCACCTCAGTTGGCTGGGTTTCAGCCTGTGTGAGCAACCAGCGCGCCTCTTCGGCCGCTGGCTCAAGCGTCAGAACAAATCGGGCGGTACGGGCAAAGGCACGAAGCGGGCGCATGAGTATCTCCGCCGTCGTGATGCCGTGTTGGCGCATCAAAATCAAGAGTAAAGTCACGCGTGGCCCGCGCGTTTAGCAGCCTCTATCGCGTCTGCCGCAGTGCCTCGCCCAGCACCAGCGCGGCGGCGGTTGCCACATTCAGCGAGCGGCAGCCACCCGCCATCGGGATCGTCACCCGCGCGGCCACCGCGTCATGCACAGCCTCAGGCACGCCTGCACTCTCGCGCCCGACCATCAACACATCAGCGGGCTGAAAAGCAAAATCGAGATAGCTCTGCGTAGTCTTGGTGGTGAGCAGTACCACCCGCCCGCTGGGCGCAAACGCCGCCCAGTCGCGATGTCGTGTCAACGCCAAATGATCGATATAATCCATCCCGGCGCGGCGGATTTTGGCCTCGTCCCAGATGAATCCGCACGGCTCGATGATATCCAGACCCACGCCAAGGCAGGCGCACAGGCGCATCATGGCGCCCACATTTTGCGGGATATCCGGTTCGTACAAAGCCAAGCGCATGGGCGCGGTTTAACCAATTAACCCCCGCGCGACAAGCGCGAAATTTTAACGAGCGACAAGCGCGAAATATGAACCGGTGGCAAGCATTAACCATGGAATCCGGTTGCGCTTCTGCTAAGGGCCTGTCTATAGTAAGCCCCATCAGGGAGACAGCAATGACTACAGCAACCGAAACCAAGCCTGTTATAAAGAGCAGCCTGCTGCGCGAGACCTCTGTTGGATTTCTGCATGGGAATTTATACGCAGTCGGTGGATTTTTCAGCCTATTATCGCTAGCAGCGGCTGGTATCGGCGCACTTGCCCTCGGCCCGATTATCGGCCTTGGCATTGCAAGCCTTGGCCTTGCGGCAGCAACAGTGGTGGCCTGTGGATACAGTGTCTATAAGACCCTAAAATACTTGGACAAAAAAATCAGCCAAAAAATCAATCCGGCTCTCTACAGCGAGACGCCGCCGGTGCGCGGGCGACTTGCAAAACTGACCTACTGCACGGCCCTTGCCGCTGGAGCCGTTTTTTCTGCTTCACCACTTTACTACGCGGCCACCTACGACAGTAGTTCATCCCCGGCCACAAGCTTTAAGCATACAGAGAAGAAACGCGAGCGCCCGGCCCATGCTGCCCCGCTGAAAGACGGCTGGGACAAACTCCAGAAATACAGCAACCCGGGTCATGGCTACCGCCTGTAGGATTTTCCTTTATGAAAGAATTCATCATCCCGCTGTCGGAGCGTGCGCTGGTAGCCCCGCATGGCGTAGCGTTTCAGGCGACGGTCGCCTATGTCGCCAACCGCCTCCTGCATCACAGGCTCAAACCCGATGCCGTTCGGGGTGTAAGCCACCAGAAGGGCGGCGTGCAGGTTGTCTTTCGTAATATCGTGATTGATGACAACGCCGTGTACGATCTGTACGATCCCACCATGGACGCCACCCCGCCGGAGATCGCGACCGTGGATGCCCTGACATCCGTGATCGGTGCCTTCAAAACCCTGGGCACCAAGGCTTTCATCGATCCGCCGATCAATCTGCTCCTCGGTGACCGTCTCAAGCAGTTTTTCCGGCATGTCCCCGGTGCCATGCCGTAGTTAACCTTTTTTCTTTTGCCAAAGCCTTTGACGGGCGTTATCCCTAGGGCAAGTACCACAGGGGGACGTCCATGTTTACGCTCATCGGTCTGACGCAGGCCTTTACCAAGCTGGCCAAAAAAGGATGGCAAAGCCGAGCTGAGGTTACGTACACAACAGGAGCCGCCACGAATGCGCTCAATACCGCATTCGGCCTTGGTATTACCGGCATTTATATCAGCCAGCAAAACCCCATAGCTCTGCTTGCCTTGATCTCTTCCGGAACGACCTATACGCTGTGCCACGCCTTTAATACCCAACGCATGTTACGCCGGGCAGAACGGCATCAGAATACGCTGGCTTTGCCCGCCCTGCAAAGAAAAGCAGATCAAAGCAGAGAGTGGATGAGTGAGGAAATGTGTCTGGCAACCGCTACGATACTTCCCATCGCCTTCTTTGCTGAAACAGGCCTGAACACTGGAGCCACCCTTGCTCCTGCCCTTACCTATATCGGCCTTAATTTCGTATTCAATATGTGCAGCTATGTGGCGGCCCTAAACGCCAAGCGGACCAGCACTGCGAAGGCCAACCCACCTGCCTCAGCGCCCTGAAAACGTCATTTTTCAAGCTGATAGCTACCGCAAACCCGCTTGTCGCCTAAAAGGTTAAGCGGTATACCAAAGCGGTGCGGATTCGCCGGAAGGCGATGATATGTCATGAATTTTTGGCAGGAGAAGCCCGGTATGAGCGGCAATCACGGTGAATGTTGTGGTGGTGGACAGTGCCACGGTGAAACCCCAGCCCCCAAAACAGACGGGCAATGCTGTGGCGGGGACGAGGCCTCGCGCCGCGACTTCATCTATCTGGCCGGTGCGGGCATGGGTGCCGTTGGCGCGGCGGCGGTGGCGTGGCCCCTGATTAACAGCATGAACCCGGCCGCCGATACACTGGCGCTGGCCACCATTGAGGTGGATGTCAGCAAGATTGAGGCCGGTCAGGCCATTACCGTGATGTGGCGCGGCGCGCCGGTGTTCATCCGCCGCCGCACGGCCGACGAGATCGCCAAGGCCAAGGAAGTTGACGCACAGGTCGAGACGCTGCGCGACAAGCAGCTTGATGCCGACCGCGTCAAGAAGGATGACCTGCTGATCGTGAAAGGCGTATGCACCCATCTGGGCTGTGTGCCGCAGGGCCAGAAGCCGACGGACATGCGCGGTGAGTGGGGCGGCTGGTTCTGCCCCTGTCATGGCTCGGCCTACGATACCTCGGGCCGCATCATGGCCGGTCCCGCGCCAACCAATCTGGAAGTGCCGCCCTACAGCTTCATTTCCGACACCATCGTCCGCATCGGTTAAGCAGGAGTTTCCATGTCTGGTCCCCGTCCCGCCCCCGGCTTCAAGAACCCGATTGTCAACTGGATCGACTATCGCCTGCCGCTCTTCACCATGATGAGCAAGGAATATGGCCAGTTCCCCATGCCGAAGAACCTGAATTATTTCTGGAACTTCGGGGCGATTGCCATGTTCATGCTGGTGACCATGATTGTCACCGGCATTGTGCTGGCCATGAACTACACGCCGCACGCGGCCATGGCGTTTGACAGCGTTGAGCGCATCACCCGCGACGTCAACAGCGGCTGGCTGCTGCGCAACCTGCACATGAACGGGGCCAGCTTCTTCTTCATTGCCGTGTATATCCATATTTTCCGCGGTCTTTATTACGGGTCCTACAAGCAGCCGCGCGAGCTGTTGTGGATGCTCGGGGTGCTGATCCTGCTGCTGATGATGGCGACCGCCTTCATGGGCTATGTGCTGCCGTGGGGCCAGATGAGCTTCTGGGGTGCCACCGTTATCACCAACTTCTTCACGGCCATTCCGCTGGTGGGGGATAGCATCACCACCTGGCTGTGGGGCGGCTTTGCGGTGGATAACCCCACCCTCAACCGCTTCTTTGCCCTGCACTACCTGATGCCGTTCGTGATTGCGGCGGTGGTGGTGTTGCACATTGCGGCGCTGCATATCCACGGCTCCAACAACCCGCTGGGCATTGATCCCAAGGGTCCGCAGGACACCGTGCCGTTCAATCCCTACTACACCGTGAAGGATGTCTTCGGTCTGCTGGTGTTTGTAGCGATCTATGCCGTGTTCGTGTTCTGGATGCCCGATGCGCTGGGTCACCCGGACAACTACATTCCGGCCGATCCGCTGGTCACCCCGCCGCATATTGTGCCGGAGTGGTACTTTCTGCCCTTCTACGCCATTTTGCGCGCGGTCACCTTTGACATCGGCATTCCCGGTACGGATGTGGTGTTCATCACCGCCAAGCTCGGCGGCGTGATTGCCATGTTTGGTGCGGTGGCGCTGCTGTTCGTGTTGCCGTGGCTGGATACCCACCCGGTACGCTCGGCCCGCTTCCGCCCGCTCTATCGCCTCGCCTTCTGGGGTCTGGTGCTGGCCTGCTTTGCCCTCGGCTATGCCGGGGCGCATCCGCCGGAAGGCATCAATGTCATCATCGGTCAGGTGGCCACGGTGTATTACTTTGCCTTCTTCCTTGTCATCCTGCCGCTGCTGAGCCGGATTGAAAAGGCCAAGCCCCTGCCCGCCAGTATTGCCGACGCTGTACTGAGCAAAGGAAGCTGCTGCGCCGCGCTGGTTCTGGCTCTGGTGCTGGCGGCCCCGGCACCGGCCCAAGCGGCCGAGAGCGGCGCGCCGCTGGTGCACCGCGTCTGGCCGCATCAGGGTGTGACCGGGACCTTCGATCGCGCTGCCCTGCAGCGTGGCTTTCAGGTGTACAAGGAGGTTTGTTCGTCCTGCCACAGCCTGAAGCATCTGTCCTATCGTAATCTGACCGCACTCGGCTTCTCCGCTGACGAGGTGAAAGCGATTGCCAGCAACTACACCGTGATGGACGGCCCGAATGACGAGGGCGAAATGTTCGAGCGCCCGGCGTTACCCAGTGACCGTTTCAAGAGCCCGTTTGCCAATGCCAACGCGGCGCGGGCGGCAAATAACGGCGCACTGCCGCCTGACCTGTCGCTCATCGTCAAGGCGCGGGCTGGTCATGAGGACTATATCTACTCGCTGCTAATCGGCTATGAGGAGGCCCCGGCCGACTTCACGCTGAACCCCGGCATGAGCTACAACACCGTGTTCCCCGGCCACCAGATTGCCATGGCGGCACCGCTGAACCCGGATGGCGTGAGCTATGCCGACGGGACCAAAGCCAGCGTTGACCAGATGGCGCAGGACGTGGTGCAGTTCCTCGCTTGGGCGGGTGACCCGCACCTTGAGGAGCGCAAGCGCACCGGTCTGGCCGTCATGATCTTCCTCGTTATCTTCGCTGGCCTTATGTACGCCGCCAAGAAGAAGATGTGGAAAGACGTGCATTAGACAGAACATTCCGGGGCAGCAAAGGGGCATCCTCGCGGGTGCCCCTCTTTGTTAAGCAAAATGCGATTGCCTTTAGAGTGGCCGCGCGGCAATCGCCAGCAAGGCTCGCACATGTGCAAACGGCACGCGGCGCCCTTCTGCAATAGCCACTTCGGTGAGTTCGGCTAGCCGATCAAAGTCCAGGCTCAAGCGGTCGGTAAGGGTCCGGCGCGTGCCTTCATAAGGCCCATAGCCGCCCTCTTGATAGGTTTTTTCCTGACTAAAATGCGCCGTAGAATCTGCCAATTCAACAAACCTGAGTTCATGTGCATGGATCAGCCCCGGTGCTTGTTGACCAATAAACAGCCCCGGTCGAGACTCAGCCGCTTCAGCGGCCATATCCACCAACGCAATAGCCTTTGCCGCCAACTTATAAAATTTTTGGCTTACATCTGTGTCCATAGCATCACCTCGCTGCCCGGCACTAACATAAGGGACCAATTAATAGCAACATAATTCATACCGCAGGCAAAGCTTAACGCCTTGGCGACAGCAAAATAAGGCCGTTGTAATACTCACCCCGCCTGCGCAGCGGCGATTTGCTGCTCGGTCTTTCCCATAGTCAGAGGCGGCATGTAGAGCAGCAGGGCGGCGGCCACGTATGTCGACGAGAACGTACCGATAACAATGCCCCACAAAATCACCCCGGTAAAGTTGATCAGACCCTCACCGCCAAGGAAGAACATCGGCAAAATCGCCAGCGCGGTAGTGAGCGAGGTTTTGATGGTGCGGGACAGGGTGCTGTTGGTAGCCAGATTGATAATCTCGGTCAGCGGGCGGGTTTTGTACCGGCGCAGGTTTTCACGGATGCGGTCAAACACAATCACGGTATCATTAACCGAGTAACCCGCCAGCAGCAGCAGTGCCGCCACGGTGGTCAGATTAAACTCCCACCCCATCAGGGACACCAGCGCAAACGAGACAAACACGTCATGCACGGTCGAGGCAAAGGCGGCCACGCCAAACTGCCATTCGTAGCGGAACGCCACATAGGCCATGATCGCCAGCATCGAGAACAAGGTGGCGTAGATGCCGGTTTTCAGCAGCTCCTTGCCCACCGTTGGCCCCACCGCTTCCGAGCGGTTATAGGTCCAGCCATCCCCGAGTGAGGCTTTGATCTTTTCCACCGCTTGGGCATTAGCGGTATCGCCGCCCTCCTGCTGCTGCAGACGGATCAGAATGGTGTTGTCCTTGCCAAAGGTCTGCAAGCTCACCTCGCCAAGCTGCAAGGCGCCAAGCTGGGTGCGCAGGGCCGCCACATCCACCGCTGCGGTATGGCTGGCGTCGATCAGGATGCCGCCGCGAAAGTCGATGCCCAGATTGAGGCCCTTGCTGGTCAGCGCCCACCCGCCCGCGATCACCAGCAGCAGGGTAAACGCGAAGGCAATCATCCGCTTGCCAATAAAGTCGATATTGGTCTGGTCGGGAATAAGTTTAAGCAGGGCCATGGCAATCCTCGTGAAAACGAGCCTAGTCATGGCCGAAACCGCGCCGCAGGTCAAGCGTCTGCCCGGCTGCTAAGGGGTTGAAAAACAGGGATTAGGGTTTGAGCTTGTCCGGCGGCGCACCGGGGGAGCGCCGGGCCAACGCCTCCTCCACCAGCTTGGGCACATCGCAGCTTGGGTGATTGAACAGACGGGTAAAGTCCACCAGCCCCTGCTGCCACTCGGGCGAGCCGGGCCGACCAGCAGGCTGCAGCGGGTTGAGCTTGCCGCGCAGGCGGTTGAATTCGGGCGTCAGCTCGGTCTGGCGCACAATCGCGCGGTCAAACTGCTCCATCGCGGGTGTATACGCCAGCGTCATTGTCTTGAGGCTGGGTTCTTTTTCATCCGGCTCTTGCGTTCGCACCCTCAGTTCAAGCTCACGCACCGGCTGACCGTTCGGCCCCGGTACGGTCAGCATGGCTAGCCGCTCGCGGGCAGCCTGCGGACTTTTATCCGCATAGGCGGCAAAGCTCAGATAAGGTAGTGCCTCTTCCCCCTCCAGCCGCAGGACCGGGTCATGCGTGCGCACCAGCGCATTGGCCTGTTCCAATAACTGGCGTGGCATGGCCTGCTGAATGGCCTTGAAATTGGCATCGATATACTCAACCACATGCGGATGCAGCGCGACCCGGTCATAGAGCGCGCCAACGGGATCATCACTGCCGTCCTTGCGCCGGATATAGGGCGGTGTGGCTCGCACTTGCAATACACCATCGGCCCCCAGCAGCTTTACCGCCAGCAGTTGGCCGAACACTTCGGCCACCGCCTCTTCCTCGCGCCTGCCGAGCAGCGCCGAGCCGCTCAGAGCCCTCTCAAAATCACCATTAAGAGCGCGAATGGCATGCGCCATCTCATGCGCCGCAGTGCGAAAATACTGAGTGCGATCGCGATGCACTTCGGCCGGATCCACCGGCGCGCAGGCTTGTGGATTCTGCGTCCAGTAATCAACCGTGGACTGACAATGGCGGCATCCGGCGGCGCTGATCTGCGCGGTTGCAATCGGGAAAACTCTCAATTGCACGGACTTGCCATCTGCCCCTGGCGAGAAATACGAAAAGGCGGCCGTGTCAGCCATCCCGAGTATGGAGGATGAGCCGGAATCAGCACTTCGGTGCAGTGACATCTTTTGCTGCATGGCCGCATAGCTCTCTTTAATCTGCTCGGTCAGACCATTGCGGCTGGACTGATCCAGCTTGGCCCGACCACTGGCAAAGCGCGTATCAAACAGCGTGGTCACAAAACGCCGATAGGCGTCAAAATCTTGCACCTCGGAAATACCATCGGCACGATTATACTCGCGCACATAGACCTGCCCTTTATATTCGGGCCAGTCTTGTGCCACCATCTCCTGCACCATGGCGGAGAGCTTTTTGGCATCGCCACTCAGCGCAGCGTCACGCCAGCGACGCTGTGGATCATCCTTGGCCATATCGCCAGCATATCTGACAGGGCTGAACAGCCGCTTAAAAACACAAAAAGCCGTGGAGTCTCCACGGCTTATGTGCACTCAAAGCAGTGTAAAAATCAGATCAGATCGTACTGCTGGGCGTTGAGCCAGAAGCGCTCGAGGCGCTTGAGTGACTCATTGGCGGTGGCCAGTGCCGACTCTTCGAGATTGGCCCGGCCCAAATTCTTGACATGCTGTTCAAACAGCTTGGCACACATTTCGTGCAGCTTGCGGCCCTTTTCGGTCAGGCGCACGCGCACCGAGCGGCGGTCATGCGTGCTGCGTTCCTGCGTGATATAGCCGGCTTCCACCATCTTCTTGAGATTGTAGGAGACGTTGGAACCAAGGTAATAGCCGCGCGCGGTCAGCTCGCCCACCGTCAGCTCGTCGTTGCCGATGTTGTAAAGAATGAGCGCCTGAACGTTGTTGATGTCCAGAATGGACCGGCGATCCAAAGCGGCCTTGAGCACCTCAAGGAAATAGCGGTGCAGACGCTCGATCAGGCCAACGGTGTCAAAATAGGCAGATTTCATTGCAGGGTACTCCTGTCCGGACTAAACCACATAAAGGTTAACGCAATCTAACCGATTCGCAACCGGAAAAGGCCCTTAGCGCCGTCTAAGCAGCTGAATAATGGCCGAAAAATCGAGTCGCGGGTCTTTGGTATCCTTGAACTCGGCATACAGATCAACCGCCTGTGTCGTCAGCGGAGTGCGGGCATCGGCTTTCTGTCCGGCCGCTTCAAGCAGCCGCATCCGGTCGAGGATCATGCCAGCGGCCAACCCGCCCTGATACATATTATTGCTGGGCGCATCTGGCACCAGACCCGACTGCGGGCAGCGCTCCACCAACGACCAGCTGGCCCCCGAGCTGAGCGAAGCAATTTCAAACAGCTTCTCCGCCCCCAGCCCCAGCCGCTCGCCGAGCGCAAAGGCTTCGGCGGCGCCAAGCAGGTTCACCACCATCATCAGCTGGGTGCATAGCACCGCTGCCTGACCAAGACCGGACTTGCCGACATACACCACCCGCTCGCCCATATCTTCCAGTATGGGTTTGGCTTCGGAGAAGGCCGCAAGCGAGCCGCCCACCGCAAAGGTAATCAGGCGGGCGCGCGCGTCCCGCGCATCGCCGAGCACCGGCGCATCCAGAAAGGTAAACCCGGCAGTTTCCAGCGCTGCCGCCAGACTGCGGGTTTCTTCTATCCCCATGACCGAGCAATCCACCAGAATGGCACTGCGCTTGAGCGCGCGCACATTCTCCGGCCCATCGGTCCACACGCTGCGCACAGCCGCGGCATCGGGCAGACAGGTAAAGACAAAATCCGCATCCGCGATGGCGCTGGGAATATCACTACAGGCGCGGCCGCCCGCTGTGCCTAGGCGCGAGCGCGCCATCTCGCGCAAGTCATAGCCAGAGACGACATGCCCGACTGCCAGCAGCGAGCTGGCCAAGGTCAGGCCTAAATTCCCCAGTCCGATAAAGCCGATGTTGGCCACGTCCTACTCCTGATGATCTGCGCAGTGTGCCGTGGCATACTTAATGATTGTTTAACTCTCAAACAACTCCGGCCCAAAGGGCGGCGCCAAATGCTTCTCCAGCTGCTCCTGCGTCACCGCGGCCAGTGTCGCGGGTTGCCAGCGCGGCGATTTATCCTTATCAATCAACAGGGCGCGTACCCCTTCGTAAAAATCATGCCCGCGCAGACAGCCACAGGCCAAGCGATAATCGCGCTGCAGCACCGCCCTAAGCGAGAGGCCCTTGCACGCGGTCAGATGCTGCTGCGTGAGGCGGATGCTGGTCGGTGAGCCTGTTGGCGCATACTCCCTCTCCCAACGTGGTTGGGGGAGAGTTGGAGCGGGGGCTGGAGTGAACGTAGCAAGTATTTCAGCGGCCCCTTCCCGCTCCAACCGTGACATCACATCCGCCAACTGTGCACTCGTCACCAGCACATCGGCCAGACCAGCCGCCACGGCCTGGGCCCCCTCAATGCGCGCACCACTGAGCGTAAACCATTCGCCAAAACCGTCAGCACACTGATTCAAGAAATAGCCTGCGCCTACATCGGGGAACAAGCCAATTGCCAGTTCCGGCATCGCCCACAAGCTAGGCTCGCTCGCCACAGTATACGCTGCGTGACAGGCCAAGCCCAAGCCGCCGCCCATACAAATGCCATCGACCAGCGCAATCACCGACTTAGGCGATGTGGCAATGGCATAATTCAGTTCATACTCGGCGCGAAAGAACCGGGCACCAATCTCCGGCTGGTCTTTGTGTTGTGTGGCCGCGCGCACATCCCCACCCGCGCAAAAGGCTTTTGCGCTGCTACTCGCCAGCACGATCTGCTGTACCGCCGGGTCCCTATTCGCCGCATCCAACGCGGCGGCCATCGCCAGCACCATCGGCAGCGTCAGCGCATTAAGCGCCTGCGGCCGATTAAGCGTAATAAAACAGGCAATACCGCGTGTGCTGACCAGAATATCCATGACCCCAGCCTATACCGCCGCCGGGTTTAATCAAGATTAACAGGGTCAGTCGCGCATTTTAGCTTGCCCTTGCGTCGGGCGTTACGCTAGTTTGTCGGCGCCTACCGGGGATAATAACATGCGCGAACGATTGCACCATAAAATTTCCGATATCTTGTTTGAACCGCTTCCTAGCGGTTACGGTGACCTTCATGGGCTTCCGGCTTTTCTCGATCGTCTGTATTACTGGCAAAATGAAAAGATCCATGATGCTCGCGAGCGTGAGGAACGTAACGGGTCATATAGTAACCAGCGCCGCTGGTTCTTCACCACCCAGCAAGCACTCACCACAACTTTGGGGGTCCTTGGCGCTTATATTGGTGGAGCTGCGCTAACGCTTGGGGCCATCGCTTTAGCGGCTGGGGCTTTCCCGCTCACGACCATTCTCGCGCCCATTGCGGTTGGTGTATTGTATCAGGCAGGCAAGCCGCTCTGGTGCGGCCTGCGCGGTCGGACCTTTAATGCCGAGCGAGAGGGCAGCCTGTGCGCTCGCGCCTGGACCGGTGTTCTTGACGGCCCGGTCTCGGCCCTCACAGCGCTTTATGGTCTTAGCGCTACCGCTTGCGCCGCTGCGGCCGTCGCGGTTGCCATGCCCGTGTCCGCCGTTGCCAGTGCCGGATTCAATTTACTGAATACTGCCTATGTTTTTATGTCCCGGCTGGCGCAGCCTATCCTCACCTGCAAGCCGGTAAAGCAGGCCACACGGGCGACGCTGTTGGCTGCCGAGCGCGTGCTGGAGAGCTCGCCCCGCTGCACGTTTGCCAAACCCAATCTGAATCCGGATGAGGCCCTCAGCCGCTGGGGTCGTGCCGTCGCACAGCGTTTTAACCGCACCGCGCAGACGGCCCAGCCGAACCCGCCTAAGCCGCCCGCCGACAGCGGTCCCCACGGCCCGCAGTAAAGCGCGCGAAAATAAAAAACGGGGGCCCTACGGCCCCCGTTCTCATGCGTTCTCGATTAATCCAGAATACCGGGCACCATGGCTTGCGCGGCGCGAATGGTATAGCTGGCCAAGCGGGCGGTCAGCCCGGACTGGTAAGGATAGTGCCGCTCAGACGCCACAATCGCCTTGACCAAAGGCACCATCGCCCGCCCCGCCTTGTAGATCGTGCGTAACTCACGACTGCAGGAACCATTCATCAGCCAGAACAAAGTGCGCGGCTCTTCATGCACCAAGGCATCGGGAAAGCCGACGGCGCGCGCTTTCACCTCCATCTGGGCATGCATATTCGTGGCAAAGGAGTGGGTTGGATCGTACAACCGCAACGTATTCCAGTACTGAATGAGCGGCGGTTTGATGGGCGCGGTGAGCGCCGACAAGGCTCGGTAGTGGCGCAGCAGCACCGCCGCTTCCGGATGTCCGGCCTTCAGACAGCCGCGAATACTGAAGCGGTCGCACAAAAATTCTTCGTCATAGTCGTTTAGGGGCCGCGGGCGACACAGCGCCCGCCACACATGGCCCAGCTCGTGCCAGAGGACAAACTGCTGGAAACTTTCATCCCGTAGCGTCGGGGCCAGCTCGAACCGCGGAACCTGAAGGCGGAATGCCACCATTTGGGAAAACGAGTAATGGCGATCGGCCAACACCACCAGCGCCAGTGCTGGGCGCTGCTGATAGCTGCGCTGTCTGAACGGGAGGCCCGATAGCTCATGCACCACGGCCCCATCAACAGCGCCGGAATCCACATCGGCATGGCACTCCCGCACGGTTGCCAGCGTGGGGGCAAGACGTGACTTTTTCAGTGAGCACCCGAACACTTCCTGTACAATAGCATCCAGCGCGCGCTTGCGGTCGCGCAGCGGATAGGGCCCGATCTTGGTTTTGCTCTGCTGTCCCCAGAGAGGAAGCTGATCGGCAAACAGCACTAGGGTTTTCATGCGGTGGAGTGCGGTCTGCGCTTCGGCCACGGTCAAATCATGCTGCAGCCAATCCGGCGGATTGAGCGCGGCGAAGGCGTGGCGGGAGGTGTACCAGATCATGCCCGGCAAGCTAGCAAAAGATCGTGGCCCAGCGCAAGGTTAACGGCTGACACCCTTTAACTTTTCAAAGGTACGCAACCCGCCCAGGCCCAGCATGGCCAGCACCAGCTCGAACAGATTGTCACTCGGCAGCGTGGGCAGGCTCACCTCCGGATACCACACCGTTAATACCCACGCCCAGAACGGGGCGACAATATAAGTATAACCCAGTGCCACCCCGCACACCCAGCCGATGAAGGGCCGCCAGCCCGCCACAAACAGATGCGCGTTGGCCGCCTCCACCTTGTTGATCTCTACCTGCCCTTGTTGTTGCTGCCCGAGCAGCTCCAGCAAGGTGGCCTCGGCTTCAGCCTTGGCCCGCTCGCGCCCCTGCGGGTCGGGAATATGGGCGATGAGCTTTTCGATCAACGGGGCCAGTACCGGTAAGAGCACAGCAGCCGACATACCAACTCCTTGGTTAACAGTATTGCCTAAAATGCTTGGTAAATGCCAAATGAATTAACCTTGAATCCTTTTGAATTTGGCCCTCATCATGCAGTAAGGTGAAGCAGTACTTAACAAGTAACCCCTTAACAGCGCGAGGCGACCATGAGCTTGTTTCTGTCCTTTGGTCTGATTTATCTCTGTAGCGCACTCTGTATCGGGGTGCTCGTGGCAGCCGTGATGATGATTATGCACAAGGTTACCGCTGACGAAAAAATCACCCGCACGCTGGACGATGTGGCGCATATCCTGAGCCAGGACGATAGCACCAACGTCATCTCCCTCAATCAGAAGATCATGTTTGCGCCGATCGCCTTAGGCGTGGCCCTCACCAGCGCCGCTCAGCAGCGCCTCGCGGCCTAGTTGGTTCGCATCCACAAGTCCCCTTCTGCCGTGCGGCGACGCACAAGGCCGGGCAGCTCCAGCGTACCGGTTTTGGTCCATCGCATCAACTCGCCCGGTACCTTGTCATAGTCGCCCGCATTCAGCCGCTTGAGCAAGGTCGAGCGGCTGAATGCGGCAATGCCGATATTAAACACCAGTGACACCAGAGCCGCGAACTGATTGTCATTGAGCGGCACCTGCACCAGCTCGGCTACCGCTTTTTCAAAGCCGCGCAGGTCGTGCAGCAACAGTGCATCGGCCTGCTCCTCGCGCAGCTCCTGCCCCGGCGTGGCGGTGGCGGTATGACCATAGCCAATCGTCCATAACCCCGCCGGGCAGCGATAAGCACGCAGGCTCAGCCCCTCATAGGCTTTGATTAGAGCCAGCCCAGCGGCATTGATCCGCCGTGCCCCGCGTTTGAGTTTGTCTCGATTTTTCATCATCGCCCCACCGCCCCCAGCACCCAGTTCACCACGCCTACCAGCGCTGCCAGAAGCGAGGCCAGCACCGCCAGCACCTTCCAGCCACCGCGCCCGAAGTTGAGCGCACTGGTAAGGGCATCAAGCTTGCCTTCTATCGCGCCCAGCTGCCGCTCGATGCGCTGCTCAAACACATCCACCTTGCGCTCCAGCGCGGTGATGCGCCCCTCCAGCTGCCCCAGTTGATGCGCAAAGCTGATCCGCTCCGCTAGCGCATCAGACATGACGCGCCACCAGCGCTACGGTAAAGCCAAGGCTGGCCCCGGTGCGGTTCTCAAAGTAAAGTTTGTTGTCGGTATGCGCCCGCACGGTAAACTCACCATCCACCCCGGTGGCACCCGCCAATGTACCCGTACCCAGCGTGCCCGGTGTGCCCAGCGCAGTATCGGCTAATGGCGAGGCGCCAACCTTGAACAGAAAAGCGCCGCGCGCGGTGCTGGCGCTGAAGGAGCTAAGGAAACACCAGCCCGCCGCGGCCGCGCCAAGATCAATGCTGGTGGCGGCATCATCGGCCAGTGTGAAGGTGTAGGACGTGAAAGCATTGGCCCGCACCACGCCGCTCACCTGCAATTTCTCGGCTGGTGCATTGGTGCCGATGCCCACTTTATCGCTGTTGGCTTTGACCACCAGCAAATTGGCATCGCTATCGCCTTCCACACGCATGTCATGCGCCGCGCCGCTGCCGTTAATCACGGTTTCGCTGTCGGTTAGCGTCAGGCGAATGGCTGTGGCGTTATCATCAATGCCCTGCGAGGCAAAATCCGAGATGGTGCCGCTGTGCACAGCATTGCCCGAGAGCGCATCATTGGCCAGCACGGGCATGGCGGTGTTGCTGCTGGTGTTGATGCTGCTCAGCGCAATCCAGTCCACCCCGTCATAGATTTTGAGCAGCAACGGACTAGCCGACGTATCAAGCCAGAGCTGATATTGCGTCGGGCTGGGCGGCGCACTGCTGCCGCTGCTCAAACTGACGAGTGCCAGCAGCGCGTTATTCAAATCGGTGCGAAAGGCCGGAAAGCCCTGATTGGCAATGTTCATATCATGCTGAGACATGGATAACTCCTTGATGTGGTTAGTGGTTTTTGGATGCGAATAAGCTTGCGTTTGGCGGGGCGTTTTTTGTACTCTCGGGCCTTCAAATTGCTGGAGGCATTATGTCAATTTTAGACCTGCCATATTACAAGACACCTGAAGGAGCCTTACGACTGAACAAGTCGATTGCCGCCGTCTTTCTGGCGGTTGCGGCTATTAACACCTATGGATCAGCAGTGGACGACAAGCGCTGGACGCACAATGCGCCGCTTAATAGTGTCTTACTCGGTGGCTATGCTTATGCGGTGTATCGGTTTGCCCGCTTTCTTGCGACCCCGGCCAAGCGCTTCAACATTACCAGTAATCCCGAAGCCAATGCCCTGCACGTACGGAATTGCCATTTTTGGGATGTTGCGCTGACAACGCCCGTCTACGCTGTAGGTACTTCTTTCATGATGCCGGGCTATGAATTATCTATCCCCGCACAAGTGGGCGTTTTAACAGTAGGCGCTGTGACCACAGGCAGTCTCATCGCCATCATCCGCCGCGACCAGCGCAAGATCGAACAGCTGACCGCCGCCTAAGCCAACTCAGGAGAATGACATGTCCCTTATCGATAGCTTAGACGAACATCAGCGCATGCTGACCGTAGTGACCCTATTCAACTTAGGCTTTTTGACGCTTAATGTGCTGAGCGCCGATCTAAACAAGCATCCGGTACGCGATCCTCTGCTGTGCGCAGCCTTTGCCTATGCTGCCTATCGCTCCAGCCGTTATATGTTCACCAATGCAACTTTCACTCTAAATGCTATGGCACAGGACCCAAAGCCTGCCGAGCAGCTGTCCTATCACTCAGGCATGTTCCGCGCGATTGCCCCGCTACCCGGTGCCATGTCGGTTTACTTTGCCGCCTTGGCTGCGCCCAGCAAGCCGCTCATGGCGGCAAGTCTGGTTACTCTGGGTGGAGTATCAGCCGCAACTTATCTGTATGGCCGTCGTCTGCAAAAGCAAGCAGCGTTGGAATAACGGTCATCATTTCGGCTACAAGTCACGCTGAATCTACTGCTCCCGCCCACAACCACGCGCGACCCAGTCATAGCTGCGGGAAACGCCAGTGCCGGCGCTATTCTTGAACTGCACCGTAAAGCCGCTGCGGCTACGCGCGGTTATCACCGCAATATCCCCACTGGCCAGGTTGGTGGGCGTGACGGTAATGGCGGGCGTGTCATAAAAGGCCGGGCTGAAAGTAATGCTATCGCCCCCACTCGCGCTGGTGAGGCCTGCGGCGGCGGCCACGCGGTCCGGCAGCTCAAGCTGTACACTCAACTGCTCAAGCGCGGGTGTGGCCATGGGGTTGCGAGTCAGCAGGCGGGCGCGGAACTTGAAGCCCCGCCCCACCACATCGCCCATCGCCAACGGCTGCCACGCGCTCCAGACTGGCGAGCCTGCAGGATCGCTGTCGGTACGCGCCACCTCTACCACCACATCCACCGCGCTAGGGGCGGTGCCATCAAACAGGCCTTCCCGCGCATCCAACTCGCCCGGTGCGCCGTCAACATCCGCCACCAGATCAATCACACTGGTCTGTAGCTCTACACTGGCGCGGGTGACAAACTTTGCCCCTAAATCCACCATGCTGGCAAACTCATAGATGCCTTCGGCAACGGCACCACCGCCCGCGCTGTCAAAGTTTCCGCTGGCACTGTCCACATTGCCACTCTGTGCATCAAACGCGGTGAGACTGCTAATAATCAGCTGATTACTGCCATTGACCACGCAGTTTGTTTTGCTGCCACTAAACGCTGGATGCTCGGTGCGCGTGGCAACCACGCTGCTCCCCTGCCCGCCGGGCGTACCGTTGACAAACACCGCCGCGTTAGCGCTCTCACGCCCCAGCGCATCAACGGCCCGCAGCAGATAGCTGCCTACACGGGCGGGTACAGCGGTGCGCAAATTAGTGATGCGCGGCGCAAGTTCCACCGCGTTGCTCCACAGCGCGCCACTGGTTAGTGCACTCCAGCGTAGCCGATAGTACGAGATCATGCCGCTAGGCGCGGCCCATTCCAGATACAGTGTATCATCAAGCCGCGACCCGCTGAGCATTGCCACATCGTCTGGCCCGGTGCTGCCGCCCAGCACTTGCCGGGTGGCGATGGTCCACCTTGAGGTCGCACCGAAGATATTCACGTTACGGGCCCGCACATCGTAACTCTCGCCAGCATCGACCCCGGCGATAGTAATACTACCGCCACTGCCCGCGCTGCTATAGTCACTCGCGCTGCTGCGTTTAACCTCAAATTCAGTGCGGCTATAAAAAGCTTCGTCATGACTGCTGGCGCTGGCGATCAGGCTCACCAGCCCGCCGCTCACGGTATCGCTTAAACTCAGCAATGGCGCAGCAGGGATCAGCCCCGGCAACACCACCTCTGGCACAGCCGCGGTATGAACGCCGCCAGCCCACGCATAAATCTGCGGGTCGTCCTCCTGCAACACCAGATCAATGCCGCCCTCTTCGGCCAGCGTCCACTCGGTAGGGACAAACACCTTTTCACTCCAGCCCAGTTCGGGCAGCGTCAGCGTGATTGGCTCCATCACCGCTACATCCAGCGCCGCGAGGGTACACGGCACCTCCACCGTCAGGGCGCGGCGGCTGCGTTCAAGCTGGAGTGTGGCAAGGCGCTGCGCCATTAGCGCGTCATTGGTAAAGGCCAGCTCCATATCCCGGCCAATGCGCTCGCCGCCATCGGCTGCGCGATAAATACTGCTGATAACGGGCGTAAACTCACCTGCCTGCCAGTTCTTGGCCGGGTTAATGAAGGTGCCGGAGATAGTGTTGGCCCGCTCGCGCCGGGGCGGCTGCGGACGCAGCTTCACACCACCGCGCAGACAGCTGGCATCAAGAGTCAGCACGGGTACGCGGTAGGCGGCCGGGTAGAGTTTATATTGCCCTTGCGTATAGACCAGCGTGCCACCGCAACTGCTCAGCAACCGCTCCATAATGTCAATCGGCTTTTCATCGAGCGCCAGCACACCGTTGCAGGTGTAGCGTTTACCACCATCCACCGCTTCATCACACAAATTCGCCGCCGCAGTGAAGCTGCTCTCGTCAATCTCCTCCGGCAGGCAGTTCATGCCAAAGTCACTGAGCAGATAATCGCGGATGCACAGCGCCGGGTTATCACTCCAGACAGTGAGGAGCGTGCGCGGATCATAGACCTTGCGGCCCTTCACCACCGCACTGATATTCGGCAATCCCGCCGCCCAGATGCTGCTGTTCCAGTACAGCCGTGCGTAGATATACGCCACGCCGCGCAGGCGGTGTGCATCACTCCACAGCGGCACATCGCGCAGTAGAAACGGATCAGCGGGTTGCTCGCGCGTCCCTAACGCTCCGCGCCATTGAAACGGGTTATAGCTGCCCGTCACACCATCATAAAAGTTACCATCCGAGAATTTGCTGCCAGACGGCGGCACATGCCAGCCTTGTGCGCCCGGATAATCGGTGAATGTGTCATCATTGATATAAACGTCGGTTATGCCCTCAATCTCATGCGCGGCCAGTGGCACCAGTAAATGCAGCACCGCATTGCGCTGGCCCGCCGGGCCGTTGCTGGTGTGAGCAAAAGCAATCGGCCCGCTCACCCGCGCCTGCCCATAGACCACGCGGCGCGGTGCCGTCGCGCTGCGGATCATCTCGCTGCGGTCCTGCAACTCGCGGGCGCGGCTGGTCTTGGGCTTGGCCGCCACGCTGTTCAAGGCCACCGAGCTGGCCAAACCGATCGCCGCGGTCGCAATAGTGCCCGCGATGCCGGTAACCCCCAGCGCCCCTACCACAGCAGATGCAACAATAGTCGGCATTAGATCCTCCACCCGGCACTAGCGCGTTCTCGCGCATGGGCCGTCAGTCCGGTTTCACTCATCGCCCAGATTTTTTCACCAAAGCACACGCCCAGCGCGGTGCCATCAACTAAGAGCAAATCGCCTCGCCCCAGCACATCCGGGTGCAGGCGTAGCCCCAAGAGCAGATCAGCCAGCGCAGCCACATCAGCGACACCGAGGCGGCGCAGTACCCGCGCGGCACCGCGAGCGCTGGTATAATGCGGCAACTCCACCTGCGCCCAATCCCGCGCCGAGACCGCCTGTACACAGGCCAGCGCAAAGTGTGCGCAATCGCGCTGCCCCCAGAGAAAAGGCGTGCGCTGCCATGCGGCCAGCACAAGTGCCAGCCGCTCCGGCCAATCGGACCTGCGGGTCATGATGTCCTCATACGCGGAGAGCTAATCGTAATGCCTGAATCTGTCGTCAAGTTCTTGAGAAGTTGGAAGCGGCGACCCTGTCAAATGGGCCCGGATAATTGCTTCCGCATCAAGAATGATATGAATATGCGTAATATCCAGCCACTCGCCATCATCATCGCGTCGTTCAAGCTGGGTTAGTGACTTCAAAACAGGAAGAGCTTGATCTGAATAGGTGTTCATAAGTGCATTCGCTGCGTACAAACGCACATTCGGATTATCATGTGAAAGCAATGAAAAAAAGACGGGAGTATTTCTTTCTGGCGCGAAGATACATCCCAAACAATCTTGATTAGTCTATCATGATAGCCATCAGCCTGATCACCATATGCATCCATAAGCTGCGCCTCAGTGCTCGGCGTATGGGACATCATGTCCTTGTACGCATACTCTTTGAGGGCTAGTTCTTCAACTAAACGAGCCAATTCAGCGGCGTCGAGGTTTGCGAGATCGTGTTTCACGGCGGCACCTATATATGTATTCGATTCCGATTCTGTATTGTTCAGCCCATGACTCATCGTTAAGAGAGAGCCGAAAGTGTGAATAGTAGCGATGATTGAAAACACCAGAGCGACTGTAATAGCGGCTAATACACGCATGTTCCTCTCGGCTTAGCAGGATGATATTATCCGTATTATGCACAGCCCGTGCCGGGAATTTCCCCAACCGCTCAGCCATGCGTTGCTCAACAATATGGTGCAAATGATATCCCGGTGCAAGAGCACCCAGCACATACTTAAAGGCTTCAAAGCTCTCAAACTCCAGGTAGGGCATATAAGGTCGGCGAGCACTTCCCGTATAAACAACATGATCATCCCCAGCAAGAAGCGGCGGCGGCTCTGTGGTAAGCGGAAGCGGAATGATCTTCATCGTCGCAATGACATACTGACGTATTCTGTTAAAAGCGCGAGCCAATGCAGCAACAGCAGCGGTAATAAAAACACGCCGCTCTCCGCCAATTAATTGCGTTTCATCATCAACCCATTGACCGCCTTGCGGTGTTCCGGCTGGGGCGCGAGGCTGCTCGTGCCAGCGCGGATTCTTGCGGGCAAGAGCGAGCTGAGTGCATTGCCAGATCGTAAGCTCAAGCTTATAGAGCGCAGCGGTAATTTCCATTATACCCGCCCCCAGATGATGGTTTTTTCGGCCATCTGGGCAATAAACTCGAAGCCTTTATCATCTGGGTGATCGGCTTTCTGCTGCTCGTGGGTATAGCGCAACAGACGTGGCCGCTCCCAGTCGGACAGGCGGCTTTGAATGGTGAGCGTGAGGGTCGCCGTGCGCCCAAGCTGCAGATCCAGCGTGTCCATACGCCCGCGAAACAGCAGTACCGGCTGACCAATGAGCTGATGCTGTTCATCCAGCACGCCCAGATACAGCCGCGCATCGCGGCCTTGATAGGCATCATGGAGCGTCAGCGCAATCATCTCGGGCGGCACACCGCTGAGGGTGAGCTGAACCGCATAGCCTTGTAGCTCGGCCCCTTCCGGCACCGCCGAGACATGACCCAGCGTACCCACGCCCAGATAAGTTTCACTGTTATACGAGACATCAAAAGGGGCCGAGGTGGCGCGCACCACACCTGACGCAAAGTCGAGGCGAGCGAGGAGAACAGGGCGCACCACCCCGGCCTTGCCGGCAGCGAGAGTGAGGGAGGCAATGTCGCGGGCCATCAAAACCTCTCCTCGGCGGCAAACTCGATCTGAACGATGCCTTGCGCATCGCTCTCCCATTTCACGCTGTCGTCTACCAACGCCATCACACAGGCGGCGTTACTCAGAATCAGCGCGGTATTATCGGCAGGCGCCGTACGCAAGGGTGGCTCGATACTCAGCGCTGCACGGCCAGTTGCATCACTGCTGGCATCAGCAGTGAGAAGATGCAGGGCGCGGCCAAAGGCGGTTTCAAACGCCACATAATCGCCGACACGCAAAATGTTTGTGCTGCCGGGCGTCCAGTTCCAGGTGTTCAACGTGGTCCCCACACTCGCGCTACCATCAATCCGCGCCCCGCTATCCCGCGATCGCGCCACGCCACTGGTGGGAATGTAAGCCGAAGCCGAACTGCCTCGCTCCAGCTGCGGTTGGGCCAGACGCACGGTCAGATCAATCGCGCTGCCTGGTGTGAGGGAGAGGAAGAACCCGTTACGGATCCGCACGCTGTCCGGCGTGGTGTCGCTGATGGTACGGGTGGCGCTGGCCCGTCGCCAGCTGGCATCAAGGGTGCCTACATTCACATACTGTGCGGCGGTTTGGGTGCCATCGGCTTTACACTGCTCAAAGCGCTGCTGCACCGCGATGATGTTACTGGTGCTGCCGCCGCTGAGTTTATAGGAGAAAGCGCCACTCCACGCCTCGCCCTCATTGGTGCTAATCTGCGTCGCTGTCTCAAAATTCACAAAGGCGAAATTGCTGCTGGGCGTGTCGCTAAAGCGCACCTCGATATAGTCATAGCCGCTGTCGCTGCCAATCGCGGTGACCTGCCGCGTCAAGCCATTGGCACCCGAGAAGCTCCAGTGGGTGGGCGCAGCGCCACCACTGCCGATAATGCCCACCACCGCGCCCGCGCCCATGCTGTTGCGTAGTTGGTTACTGCCGCTGGTGAGCTGCATACTGGCGCTGCCGCGCGGCGTACGGGCATCAGGATCAAAACCATAGAAGCGCCCGGCCCCACCGCGCAGTTGCGTAAGAAAACTTTGCCACTGCGCCGCCTGCGCCCGCTTCAGTGGCGGGAGCTTGTAAAAGGCCTGCCAGCGCGCACCGGGCCGCTCGAGGGTCTGTACGCTACCACTGAGCGGGCTATGAAAACTCTGGGTATTGCTCACCAGACCGAAGCGGCTGGCTGCACAGGCTGGCGTGGTTGGAAGAGAGAGAATGGGCATTTATCGCCTCCCTGAAATGCGGGCATAGCGTCCGCCGCGCTCCATGGCGGCAAAGACGGCCTCAAAGGTGCGGCGCTGGATTTCTCCGGCTACACTTTGCAACTTGGCAGCCGCGTCTGTATCGGCGCCACGCGCATCTATGCTGAAGCTCACACTGATAGGGGTAGCCCCCCCAACCGTCGGTTCAATGCGCCCGGCGCTGCTGGGTACAAACAGCTCTGGTCCGCGCTCGCCCACCACATAGGGCGTGGCAGCGCTGACACTGCCGCCCCCGGCGCGACCAAACAGGCCGCCAATCGCCCCACCGAGCAGATCGCCCAGCGGGTTGATAACGGTGCTGCGCAAAGTGGAATTGGCCAGATCACGGGCAATGCCACGCAATACCTCGCCCAGCCCTTTGCCATGCACCGCGGCACTGACAAAGCTGGTGCTGATGCGGTCGCCCCAGCGGGCGACATCGCCCAAAGTGCGGTCGGCCTGTGTGCTGACACTGTCCAGCGCGGTTTGAATGGGTTTGCTGTCCGCTTCGATGCGGACAATCAGTTGGTCGAGTTCCATTCTAGTTTCCTCTCTCTGCCCCCTCCCCCAACTTGCTTGGGGGGGGTCGGGGTGGGGGCTGGAAATGCTTGTCACAAGCCCCCACCTAACCTCCCCCGCTGTCATCTTTTCCGCTCTGTCATCTGGTAGCCAGCGAGGGAGGGATTTTTAGACAATACTTCAACTCGCGCACATCCTCTTCCATCAAGCCACTGGCGGCATCGCGCTGATAATCGGCGGCAGCACGCAGGTCGGCCAACGTGGCCGACCAGAAGTCGCGCGGACTCCAGCCCAGCTGGGCCAAGGCATAGCCCTGCCAGTGCCGCAGCGGGGCGCGCGCGCCGCTTATGCTTTTCCCGGCGGCAACTCTCCGGTTAGCGCCGCGTGCAGATACGCGCCCACCACCGGTGTAAGCGCCGCAATCCCTTTGCGACCCAACTGCTCGGCCAGATCAGCCGGCACAGGCTCCACCAGCCCGCTGCGGATAACCGCCAATAACTCGGCCAGCGTAAATGTACCTTCGGCAAAGCGGCGGGCCAGCGCCACCAGCCCGGTGCCCGTCGCCTCTTCCAGCGCCAGTAGCGCGGCAAAAGTTGGCTTAAGTGTATAAACATGGTCAAGCTCCAGTGCGATCATGCTGCGCTCACGGTCAGGGAGCCGGATGATTCCAGTTGCAAGCTATAGGTCTGCTCACCGTTATAATCGCCCGCCGCTTCAAAGCTGACGCACTGAAAGCTGCCCTCAATCACATCGCCATTGTCAAATTCAAGGCGATAGGCATCGAGCGTGCGGTTCAGGGTGCGGGTGATAAAGTCGGTGGCCTGTGTGCTGCCCGAAAGCAGGCCCGCCGCGTTAACCGACAACTTGGCGGTGCCCGCGCCATCGAGCAGGGTGCGCATCCCCGCGCTGTCCTTGTTGGTGATCTCTACCGTCTCGCCATTGACGGTAAAGCGGGTGGTGCGCATGGCCGCCACTGTTACTGCACTGCCGCCGCTACCCAGTTTGAGCAGCAGGGTTCGTCCTTTACTAATAGGCATCTGTATATCCTCCAACGTGTTGATTAAGCGTGATATTTCAGCCCACACAGGGCTTTGTTAAGAAAACTTTGCTACACTGGCCGCATGCCGAAGTCTGACTTTACAGGGCCAGCCGCCATGCCGATTAAAGACAAATTCAACCCGCGCCAGATTGATCTGGCCCCCGGACTGGTTGACCGTTTGGTGTTCAATCCGCTGAAACTCGGCTCGCAATTTTATCCCGGCATTACCAGCCGACAGATCAGCCAATTCCTGCTCAAGTCGATCAGCGCCGCACAGCGCGGCCTGCACGATCTGGGCAGTGGCCCAGCCTCCGAGCTGAAAGAGTTCAAAACCTGTATTCAGACCGATCACCGCATTGGCCTTGATGCCATTGTGCCCGCGCCGACCACAGGAACACTTCCCATTCCTGAACTGCTGAGATTAAGCGATGGCTATAGCTCAGCGTTCGCGCCAGCCATCCGCCATGTGGCGGTGGTCGAAAGGACTGATGATCTCGACCCGTTCTTCATGTTTCTAGCGGCCCGGTTTGTGCAGAGCTATTTCCGCCGCGATGATCAGGTGCCTGAAGCGCCGCGTTGGGTGCTATATGATGCTGATGTGACATCCCAGCCCGGCCCACTCTTCCAATCTGCCCCCGAGCCGAAGGCGGAAACTTCGGTGCTACTGCTAACGCCGGCCCAGCGTGCGCATATCAAGGACCTGCTGGGCCTGAGCCCGCGCGTCCGGTTTGAAACCATGCTGGCACCTAAACTTTCGCTCAAGCCACACAGCCACCCCAAAGGGCTGGATCGCGCCTTACTCAAGGCAGTGGCCGCCCCCGCCCTCACCTTGGGTGGCGCTAAGGGCTAAGCACTCACCACCAGCCGATAACGCGCCAAGCCTTGAGCGGTCTCGCTCTTGGCGTCGGTGAACACACTGGCAAACTCCTCCTGACAGCGCACCAGCGCCGCGCCGGTAATGGCAAAGCTGGCGTCATGCAAACACCCGCGTAATTGACTGAGTAACGCATGGCACTCGGCCCCGGTCACCTGCCGCGAAAAGATCTGCACCGTAACCAAGAAGTTCTGCATCTGCACATTTTTGGTATCAGCAGGCCGCAGCTCGACCGGCCCGATGGTGATGTAGGGAAAAGTGGCCATCGCCGGGCGCAGATCATAGACCCGCGCAGGCGCACCCAGCCACGTTTGCAAGCCCGCATCATTGGCCAGCCGCGTCTGCAGCGCGGCCAGTGTGGGGGTGAGCAGGTCAGTCATGATCCATCTCCGTCAGGATGCGCCGAATGCGCGCCTTCAGCGCCTCACGCTCGTCAAGTAATGCCGGGCGCAGAAAGGGCTGCGCAGCGCGGCGATAGCTGCCCAGTTCAATAATCACGGCCTGCGGTGCGCTGGCGCAGACGCCAACGCCCTGCGCATCCTCGATCACGTCAATCGAGCGCGACAGCTCACCGCTGTGCACTGGCGCGGCCGTGCGGGCCCGCGCCGCGACCTGCTCGGCGCTCTCGCGCAAAACAGCACGCAGCCGCTCGGGGAGCGTGCGCAGAAAATCGGCCCCGATCATGCCACACCCCGCAGCAACCGATAGGGCGCATACAGAGCCAGAGCGTCCGCCGGGATGGCAATGGCTCGCGGGTCGGGCTGGCCTTCCCGCTGCAGATCATCGCCGCGATGGGCATAAAGGTGCGCGATATGCGCGAGAATGCCCTGTTTAATCGCCGCCGGTACATCGGCAGCCACACCATAGCCAGCCACATACTGAATCTCAAATCCGTTGGCACTACGCCCCGGCACTGGCCAACTAGCCCCCGCGCGCAACACGACCCGACCGGGTGCATTAGCATTGTCGGTAAAATAGTTGCTTGCCGCAAATACCGTCGGCGCATCAGCTTCATCATACGTCTTGATATGAGCAATGCTTTGCAGCGGCGGGCGCGGCAGCTCAAGCGCCGCTGTAGGCGGCGGCGTATCCGCCACATAGCGTAGGGTTTGGGTAAGCAGCGCCCGGCCCAGCGTGACCTCGGCAATTAGTCGTGCCGCAGTGATGAGGCTGCCCAGCAGCGCATCATCGACCGCGCTATCCACCCGGCAGTGGGCTTTGGCCTCGGCCAGCGTGACAGGTTCGCCCACCGGCGGCGTGATGAGAAGCAGCGCGCTCATGCCCACACCCCCAGCACCGCCTCGGCAATGGCCGGATCCGTTACGGCCACATTGGCCGGAGCTTCCAGTGGCGCTGTGGCCCGCACCCGCAGGTAAAACCGGGCCGGATCACTACCCGCCATATCAGGATGGCCGGGACGCGGTCCAATAAGATTGGGTTCGCTGGCCAGAAGCGGCAGGAAGGCGTTGACGTCATCGCTGTCAAACGCATAGTCATAATAGTCGGTGCTCATTGCGTGATCGCCTTCAGTTGGTCGTTGTTCAAACGGCGCGTCCAGCAGCGCAGACGGCGCAGATAGCCATTCCAGAAACCGGCATTATTGGCACTTGCACCCAAACGCAGCAAATTGAGGCCACTGGCCATGCCGCCCGGTGAGCTGGTATCCGCTTGCGCCGTGTTGCCGGCAAAGCAAAGGGCCATGTCATTATGGCGCCAGGCGTAAGCACTGTGTGCGGTGGTGGCATCACTCCACATCTCGGCTGTCAGGTTGGACTGGCTCACTGTGGCGGTATTGGTGCCGCCACGCAGGGTGCGATCGGCGGGATGGCGTCGCACTTCGTGATAATTGTCGGCATTGGTATCGCGCAGACGCCACAACCGCGGGGCGTTAACTGCTCCCGTATCGATCCCCCCGCTGGTGGCCTCCATCCATAATGTCCCTTCATTCAGATTCAGCCAGCTGCCCGGCGTAATACTGCACAAATCGGCGGCGCGGGTGGCCGCAACGGTGGTGGTGCTGATATAACTGCTGGTAAACGCCCCCTGCTCGAGCTGCGGACCCCAGGCGGTGACGGTACGGCTGGTGCCGGTAAAAGTTGGCGCCCGTGTCTCGCTGCCCGTCACCAGCGTTGCCACATAAAACTGCCCGCTGGCCGACGCGCTGGCGGTAAAGGTCAGGCCGATACGGTACCAGCCACCCTCCAGAGCTGTAATGAAGCTGTTACTCGCGCCCGCGCCGCTGGCACTCACGCTCCCGGCACCACTCAGAAAATAATTGGCATAGACGGTGGCGGCGGAAATGTTGGACTGCGCGAGCAGTTGCACCCGATTGCAGCTACCCGCTTTGACAAACAGGCTGATGCTGTAGAGCTGACCCGCGGTGAGCGCCATACTGTTGGTGGCCGCATTGTGCGCGCTGCTAGCAGTATCCTCGGTGAGCAACAGGGCGGCATTGCCGCCGAGCGGATCGCTCTGGCTGCCCGTTCCGCTCATACCGGTGTTGGCCGCAAATGAGTTGCCAAAGGCCAGATTGGTGCGCGGTTCCTCGATCAACAACCCACTCGCCGCACTGATGCGCGGGATATCGGTCGGGTAACTGATGAGTGTACCGCCGACCATATCTGTGGCCCCCGAGGCGCGGCTGAAACTCAACCGGCTATCGAGTGTGTCGCGCAGCAGATCCAGCGAAAAGGATGGTCCCTCACCCGGACTGCGCGTCAGTGCATTGGCTAAGGCCATCCGCATGATTACAGCAACCCGATCAAATTCATTGACGCCGTGGTGCCTGTGGCCAGCACCCGCTTGACACGCAGCGGCAATATCACCCCGCCGGGAACACCGGACAGGGTCACACTCGCCGTATCCTCATTGAGGATCAGCACGATGGTGCCTCCGCTGCCGGTATGCAGGCCGCGTGTCACATCGGCTAAGTCTGTAGAATCATTGGGGGTAATGGCAAAAGCGCGGCTGGCCGGGCTATCCAGCCCCGTGCTGTGCGCTGCAAACAGATCAGGCATATCAGGCTCCTAGAAAAAATTGCGGTAAGCTCCACCATTCCTTTACGGGGAATTAACCGGAACCGCGTTAATCTGACTCGTGCGATGGGAGATCGCGGGAGTTTCAAAATGGGCGATTCAAACAACGACGCTGACAAGCCGAGTTCAGTGCAGCATGCGTTTCGCATCAGCCTCAACCTGACGCGCCGCGTGGTGCGCCGCTTGATTGAGCTGGAGCAGGAGCGCCGCTCCGCTGTGTGGAAACCGGCCGTGCGAGTGAGCAATGTGCCCGATCCGGTCAGCTTCCAGTTCAGCCTGCGTGTGTTGCGCCGTGTCATTCATCGCGTGATGGAACAGCCAGCCGGAACGCTCGCGCCCCGGCCAGCCTGATCCTCTCTTTACGCCGTCGGCATGGTGACGGGGGTGCCGCGTACGATCGTCGCGGCACTGGCCGCACCAGTGGCGCCACTGGCCACCGTCATCACCGCCCGCACATAGCGCTTGCTGCCTTTATAACCGACCAGCTGCACACTGTTGGCCCCGCCGCCCGCGCTGACCGCACTGAGCGAACCGTCCAGCTCGGCTGCGCCAACGGTGGCATAGGATGCATTATCATCCGAGTGCTCAAGCGTCGGCGTATGAGTACCGTTGGTATAAGCACCAAAATGAACCAGCAGCAGCGCACTGTGATAGCCCTGCAAGTCAACCCCGGTCCCCGTGTAGGTGCCGGTTGGGCGCACCGCCGGTTCAAGACTGTGCGCGGGAGAGACGTTGTTACGAAGATCACGAAGGGTCATGAGGAACTCCTGAAAAAAGGAAATACAAAATTCCCATGCCGTCACCCCGGCGGGGGCCGGGGTCCATCTCGCAATCAACCCGCAAGCTGCACAGTCGGGAGATGGATTCCGGCCTTCGCCGGAATGACGCTGACGAATGGGATGGAGACAGGTTAGGTGGTGGCAAACTTCATCAGTTTGATCGCATCGAAGTTGACCACATCACCGCCGACGCGTTTGGTGGTGTAGAACTTCACATTCGGCTTGTCGGTGTAGGGATCGCGCAGCATGCGGATGCCCAGACGGTCAACAATGGTATAGCCATCCTGGAAATCGCCAAACGCCAGTGACAGCGAATTGGCGGCCAGCGCGGGCATATCCTCGGCGAACAGCACCGGAAAGCCGAGCAGAGTTGGCGGTTGCCCGGCGGTCAAGCTGGTTTGCCACAGATAATTGCCATCGCCGCCCTTGAGCTTGCGAATGGCGGCGCTGACCGAGCGCGGCATCAGCCAGCTGGCGCGTGGCAGATGCGCAGCCTTGAGGCTGTAGACCAGATCCAAGAGCTTATCGCCCGGATTGGATGCCGCAAATGCCCCCGCGCTCCCCGAGGGAATATACTGCAACTGGCCCCAGCTGCGCACATCATCGGCATTGGTGGAGACAGTATAGCTCAGGATACCGCGTGGGCGACTGACGCCATCACCATTGATGAAAGCATCGGCCTCGCGGCGGGCAAAGCGATCGGCCACCTTCTGGCCGATATACTCTTCCACATTGATGGAAGCGTCATCCAGCAGCTTCTGGCTGACCTTGGGCTGCGCCGCAATCTCGAACACGGGGATGCGCACCTTGCCCAGTTGCGGGGTGTTGGTCTCAGCCCGCGCGGCGGTTTCAGCTACCCAGTTGGCTTCGGCCTCGTTGCGGTCGGACAGCATCTCCAGCGCATCGGAGGAAATTTCGATAGTGGTGGCGAGCTGGCGCATCGGCGTAAAATCACGCAAACGCGTGGCAATACGCGCATTGAGTTCGGTTGGCACCATATAGCCGCCTTCCGGATCGCTACCCACGCTCATGGCCTTGCGCTCGAGTGCGATCAGGTCGCCCTCCTGCCCTTTACGCAGAAAGGCGTTGAAAGCCTTGCCGTGCGCATCGGCCTGCGGGTCGTAGGCACTTTCAAAACCGCGCGGCGCCCGCTTGGCGGCAATGGCCTGACGGGCCAGCTTTTCATCAAGCGCGGCGAGCACCTGCCCCATCTTCTCGACCTTGTCGCGGGTGACATAGTCGGCCACACCCTTGGTGCGGATTTCATGCTGCTCCTGATCATGCGCGGCCTTGAACGCCTCGAACTGGCGCTGCACACCATCGATCATGTCGCGGGTTTCGGTTTGGGAATCCATCGATTATCCTTTCACTTGTTAACGTTGGGTGGAAACGGGCATCGCCCGGCGGATCGCGTCTTGCAGCGAGCGCAGGGCTGATAGCAGGCCGTCGTCGCCCATGCGGGCTTTGACGGCACTGACCCGCGCCGCTTCCAGCGCGGGAAAAGTGACCAGAGAAATTTCGTAGAGCTTGAGGCGCTCGAGGATACGCACGCCACGTTTGCCATCGCGGCGCGACACTTCGGGCCGATAGCCGATCGACAAGCCGGAGAGCGCCCCACGCTTGAGCAAGGCATACGCCTCGGCCGCGCGGGCCACCTCGCCCACAAACAACTGACCACGCACAAACAGGCCTGTCTTGTCTGTCTTCAGCAGTTGCCACAGGCCAATCGGCTGCGTGGGATCGTGTTGCCACAGCAGCGGCGGCTGGCGGCCCGAGCGGTTCCACTGCGCGAGGGATGCGTCAAAAGCGCCCGGCGCGATCATGTCGGCTTCGCTATCCTCCATATTATAAAGCGAGGCATAGCCCTCAATGATCCCTTTGGAATCATTGACAGCTTTAAGCAGAAAGGCGCTGGGCGCCGCTGAAGTCACAGTCATGCAGGTATCCTTATGGTCAGGGGAACGAACAAATATTTTTATGGTTAACGGGTGTTTGACACTTGCCCTCGCTGTAGCGCCTCACTAGCTTTGGGCCAACCAAGGAGGTCACCATGCTTGCTGTCTCTCTGCTTGAACGTATCGTTCGCGCTGTGAATGAGTTTGCCGAGCCACCCGCCCCGGTTACCGAGTTTCCGCGCACCCGCATCACACCCCACGAGTTATTCAACGCCTTGACCGGGCGCATTGCCACACGCCAGCAAACACCGGATGCAGTGCCACTCTCGTGCGACATTGCCTATCAGGCGGTGGTCGGTGGCGACCAATACACCCAGCCCGCCGAGATCGAGGCCAGCTGGCCGGCGGGTGGTCAGGGCCGGTTCCATCTGGTGTTTCAAACTCTGGTCGATGGGAGCAACTGGCGCACCCGCAGCCGCGTTGACGGGGTATTACAAGGGGACGTTGTCTATGCCCGTGTGCAGGATTCACGCACGCCGCAGGGCCGGGTCATGACCGAGGCGGATCTGCAGCAGTTCAATCAGTGCCGCCATGAGATGAACATTCGGCCTGAAAAGATCAGCAAGTTTGACCGCGCCGGCTTGAATTAAGGCGTACCATAACCTAGCGCCTGCCTTTTTTCGTCAGCCGTGAGGAAATCGGCTTTGCTGATGCGCTCCCACAGCGCATCGCGGCGCGGACTGAGCGCACTGACGGCATCGAGATCAAAGTCAAGGCGGAGTGTTTCGCCGAATTGCGGACATAGCCAGGCATTAAGCGCGTCGCGCAGCGCAAAGGCCAGCGGCAACACGGTATCTTCATAAAAAGCCAGCCGCGCCTCGCGGTAATTGCTGTAGGTCTGGCTGTCCGGTAAGCCGATGAGCTGCGGTGGCACCCCAAACGCCAGCGCGATTTCACGCGCGATGGCATCGCGCCCCTGCCGCCAGTCCATATCGGTCGGGCTGTAGCCCATCGACTTCCAGTCCAGCCCGCCTTCGAGCAGCAGTGGCTTGCCAGCATTGGCAGCACCCTCGATCTGCTCCTCCAGTTCGCGCTTGAGGCGAGCAAACTGGTCTTCACTCAGTAGCGCCGGGCCGTCCTTGGGTGCATAGACTAAAGCGCCGGAGGGACGCGCTGCATTTTGCAGCAAGGCCTGATTCCACGCGCCCGCCTGATTATGCTGGTCAATCGCGGTCAGTGCGGCCTCGAGCGGGCCTTGGCCATACCAGTCATCCGTGGGATGGAAGCTCTTGAGATGCAGCACGTCACACGCGCCAGTGAGCGGATCGGTCGGCCATTTGATGCTGCGACCACCGGCACTGTACTCATAGGCGGCGGGCAGCCCTTGCGGGCCGGGAATGATCTTCACGCGGTCGGGCCGTAGCGCCCACAACTCGCGCGGCGCTCCGTCCGCCCGCACCCCTTCCAGATACGCGTTGCCGGAGATGAGCTGAAACGCATAGAGGCTTTCCAGCAGCTGTGGGGCCGATTGCAACGGGTTAGGTCGCGCCAGCAGCGTGAGCAAGGGATGCGTGGCCAGCTCCTCGCGCCCACGAAACAGCAGGAACGGAATCGAGGCCGCGTTCTGGGCGATCTCACGGATACAGCGAAAAGCAATGACATTGCGGCGGTAGCCTTCCTCGGCCAGACGGTCATAGCGACGCGGCGTCCAGCGCGGCTGACCGACCGTCGTGAGCGAGAGCAGTGCGCCAGTGCGACTGGCTTTGGTAGCGGGTTGTGATCTGAAAAATGAGAACATGCTCACTCCTACAAATGCCGCAAGCGCGGCGGATGATGATGAAACTTGAGCTCGGTAATGGCCCAGACCAGCGCATCGACCCGATCCGGCGAAGTAACCAGCGTGCCGGGCGCAAAGCGGGTCATCTCGCCTTCAAGTGCCGGAAACATCCCGACATGATGTACCAGACCCTGCTCATACAGGGCGGCCACTGGCTCGGCGCGCAGCACTTTGCCGCGATTGGCATGCACGGCCTTAAAGGGCAGCTGCGGTGCAACTTGGCGCAACAGGTTTTCGACCAGATCGCCACCTTGATTCACTTCGCCAATCACCAGATCGGCCTGCAACTCGTCATACAGCGCCACCACGCGCCGCGCCCAGGCATCGGGCGAAGCGCGTATGGTACGGTCGGCCAGTACATAAATCTGTTCATCGGCACCAAGCCCGGCGGCGATGATGCCGGTGCTATCAGCGTTCTCGCCGCTGGTGACGGCCGGATCCACCGCAATGACAAGACGGTGCAGCGCCGGAGCACAATTCACACGCTTGATCATCGCGGGCGACCAGAGCGCCCCCGCCACCTCATCAATAACCTCGGCATACAGCTCTTGCCGGCCAAGGCGGGTACCTTCATAGCGCGTGCGCAGTTCGCGCAGCGCAGCGGGAGCCAGATTGGCGGCATTCTCAAAGGTATGACCGCGCGTAACGACTACGCCCTGCCCTTCTTGCGTCAGCAACTCGCGGATCAGGTCCAAGGGTTTGGGCGTGGTGGTCAAAATCAGTTTCGGATTAACACCAAGACGCAGGCCAAAGCGCAGTTGATCGAGCGCGTCACTGCTTGGCCACGCCGCCACCTCATCGCCCCACGCCACATGATGTTGCGGACCACGCAGGCGCTCGGGCGCATCGGCGGAGAACAGCTTGATCCGGCTGCCGTTGCTCAGAAAAATCTCGTTTTGTGAACGGTTCCAGTTCGTCACGCACTCCGGCGGCAGCAGACTGAGCAAGCCGCTCTCGCCTTCGACACACGTATCGCGCGCATCGGCCATGGTGGGGGCGACAATGGCACCGCGCCAGCCATCGTGCCGCATGAGCTGCCACGCAAATTCTTCGGCCCCGCAGCGGGTTTTGCCATAACCACGCCCCGCCAGCAGCAGCCAGGTGTGCCAGTTACTCGCCGGGGGCAGTTGCCCCGGCCGGGCCGCAGTCAGCCAGTTCAGCCGCGACAGGACTGCCGCTTGCCTTGGCGCCGGCCAGCTGGTCCAGAAGTTGCTGTAAGGCTGCCAGAGCGTGGGCGCTGTGAGCGCGTGCGTCATGCGAGGGCTCCTCTTGCGATTGTGTGTCGCCCCACCCCAGCTTGTGTTTGGCCCACGCCAGCGTGACGGTGGCCGACTTGCCATTGCTGGCCTGCTCGAACAGCGCCTTGCTGACCTCGACATTGGCCTGCGCGTAACCAACACGCAGCTCATGTGCATAGGCCTGTTTGAAGTCATCGGTGCCAAGCACCGTGCCATCCGGCTGCGTACCTGTAAGGGCGCGAATATCATCGAACGGCACACCGATACTGGCGAGGTGCAACACACGCGCCCGCGCCAGCTCGCTGACGCCCGGTTGGTCAGAAGTCATGGAAAGGCCTGTTTTATAAGGGTGAGATGCGGAAATGAAAGCGGCGCGGTGTCGTTTGGACAGACCGCGCCGTAGGAAAATCAATACCCCAAGTGTGGGCAAATGTCAAGTGCAAAGTTGGCTTACAGCGTCAGATCTTTGACAAGTTCATTGACCGCTGGAACCAGATGCGGGTGATGCCGCGATGGCTCGAGCCGATGCACCACCATCAACGCCATCTCGACCAGCATCTTGCGCCCCTGAAAGAGCGAGCGATGACGACTGACCTTCGCGAAGGAGTCCAGAGGCCGGGTCAGATCAAGCTCGCTCATCAGTGCATAAACACAGCTGGCCTCCAGCTGCGCGATTGGTGCCAGGCGTTGCGGTTCACGCTCGAACAACTGCCGGTCCCCATGCTCGAAGGCTTCCGATGCCAACCGCGACATCGACAGTGCCAATGGCAGCCGGTCCTCTGGCGCACTCGCGGCAAGCGTGCGCTCGAACAGCTGATCGACCCGCTCCTGCACAAACACATATTCGCGAATGCTTTGCAGCACAGGCGCACGCAAGACCGGATTGAGCTTGGGATACAGCCCGTGCAAGCGGCGATAGCTCTGCAGCAGTACGGTCATGGCCTGCGTTGGTGTAAGTTGCAAGGCGTTGGTCAGATACAGCGCGTCGCGATGCACCGGCACATCAAACAAGTGAATGGGCTGGGGGTGGTCCGTCATTTATAGACTCCAAGTATAGCCACAAGAACCATGAACTCCAAGGATGTCTCGAGCGGCTGGAGGTGTAACAACCTCACAAATCAGAACACTGAGAAAATCTCAGGGTAAAAAATTTTCAATATGTGCCCGTAGCTGGAGGTGAACCTTGTCAAGGCTATGCCGGGTGCGCTCTGGCACGCCGGGGCGGATGTCATTAAGGTAGCGCAGGCCCGCTTCAGCCGCGACTAAAGGAAACAGCGGCATGATGCTCTCGGCCAGAATAGCCATGGCTTGGGCGGGACGCAGCTCACGCAAGGCTGAGGCCATAACGCGAATAGCCTCCTCTTGTACCGGGTGCGCACTTGGCGCCCCCTCCGGGCGCAGGTCATTGGCGAGTTCGGCTGCCGTAGCGACATTGGCGGCAAAGCGCGCCCGCTCAGCAGGAGGCAAGGTAGCCTGTAACGTTGCAAAGACACCTGTCGCTTCTGGACGAGAAAGCGTCGTGACCAGGGTGTCAACCGAGGCAGTGAGTGGCCCTTGACTGACCATTTCTGCAAAAGCTTTACTCGGATCGGCGCGTTGGTCACGCTCGGCCTGAATCAGAACCCGCAAGGCCTGTTCGAGGGAAAGCGCAGAGACTGGCTGTGTCATGGTATTATCCTGACTGCTAGGTTTACTTAAAAAAGCCGAGATCGGCGCGGACTTTGTTCAGAAGCTCGCGGCGCTGGGGCGATTTCATGGTGAACGCGGCGCGGGTGGCCACACCATTGGCCATTTGCGCCAGAACCGGGATACCCATAAAAATGCCGGTGCGGCGGGCGACAAAGTCAAACGCGGCGGAAGGCTTCTGCTCGGCCAAGGCCGTGCACAGCGTGCGCAAGGCAAAGGAGGCGTTTGGTTCGGCTTTCGCAGGCATAGCTGTGTCACTGGATAGCAGATAGAGCCCAAGCGCGGCATCGGCGCGCTTGACTGGCGTGACTTCGTCGTAGAGCTGGCCGAAAAGCTGCGGAACATCTTTGCGCGGTAGGAGTTGGCGGGCCAGAATTTGTAAATCTCGCACGACATTAGGCAAAGCACTCTCGGCCCGCGCGTGTGTTGATGATGCCGAGGTCAGGAGTGCGCGCAAACCTGCCGTGGGTTCATCGAGTAGAACACGGAGCGCAAACGTCGCGTATTTCGTGTTGTGAGCCGTCATAGTGCTGTCTCCTATTTGGACGGGAGCATAATTGACAACGACTGTCAGGCGCAAGCAAAAACCCATACAAAAACCCTCCGGCGCGGGGCCGGAGGGGTGTATTGTTAATCTCTTTCTTAACGCGGCTAGGGTTCGCGGATACCAAAGTGCTTTTGTAACAGCGCGAGAGCCTGACGTAGCTCCTCGCGCCGGTGCCACACCAACGCCCCATCCTCGCAGCACACGGCAATGGCGATGAGGGAAAGCCGCTGCCCCAGCATCTGCACGGCGCCACGCCAGCGGCGATAGGCCTGCTCGGCGGATCCAGTGCGCCGCTCGGCCGGGCTTTGCCAACTTGCGCCGGGCGTGGGCCCGCGTACGCCGTCATAGACCCGATTGGCCAGCAGCGAGACACCACCCTGCACATAGTCGCGCCGCAGCTGCAGGCCCGCCTCATGCTCGCCGCGTGTGATGGCCCCCACCATCAACCAGCGGTCCAGCGCGCACTCCTCCAGCGCCCGCATGGCGCAGATGCCGCGCAGTTCGGTCTGCACCATTTCATAGGCACTATGGGTCCAGCGCTCGGCGGTGCCATGATCGATCTCGCCATACTCGCGCGAACGGCTTTGCACATAACGGCGTTTTTTCATGAGCGTACCTCGTTGCGGTTGCGGCCATACAGACGATTGGCTTCGTTGATAAGCGCCTGCCGGGCGAAGTCGTCGGTGATGAGCAGCGGGTCGATCAGCGCCAGCCCCTTTTGCCGCCACACCTCCTCGGCCAGCTTACGCATTTCCTCGGTCGTGCGTGGGCGGGTGAGCTGCAACCGCGCCAGAGTCGAGCGCGGCGGGCGCGGCCCGCCCACACCCTTGTATTCAGCCCCGATATCTTGCTCCCTGATTTGCTTCACTTTTTCAACAGACGGTTGCACACCGCCCATGATTGTGCTGTCATTGTTCATGACTTGTTCCTTCTGGCAGGTCGTTGCGGAGATAAGTTCGGCCGGTGAACTTGAGAATAGCTTGTAACCGTTTTGGATACAGATGTCAATATTAAATCGATTTGTATGTTGCATACTGTAATACAATGTGGTTACATACCGGTGTAGGGGTGAAGAACGTGAACCGGATACGCGAATGGCGACAGAACAAGGGCTGGTCCTTGCAGCAACTGGCGGAAGCGGCGGAGACCTCGCGTGCGCAGGTGGACAAACTTGAGCGCGGTGAGCGCCGCCTGACGCTGGACTGGATGGTACGTCTGGCCAAGCCACTGGATTGTTTGCCTGCGGATCTGCTGCCCGATCACACGCCGGGCGTGAGCGCTACGCTGTCGCGCGAGCGGATGATTCCCGTACGCAGTGCCGCACGCGGCGGCGGCGAGCAGGAAATGTTTCTGGAGGACGGGCCGATTGACCACCGCCCGGCCCCCGGCTTTGTGGCGCATGTGCGCGATGCTTACGCCATTTATGTGGTGGGCGACAGCATGACACCGATGTACCGCCCCGGCCAGCTACTCTATGTCAATCCGCACAAGCCGCTGGTGCCCGGCCGCGGCGTGGTGATTACCAAGCTTAACCGCGCCGTGCTGATTAAAGAGCTGGTGAAAACCACCAGCACCGCGGTCACGCTGCGCGAATACCAGCCCAAGCAACGCGACTTCACCATTCCGCACCGCGAGATTGCCAGCGCCCATATGGTGGTGGGCGCGGAAGAGCCGGGGAATTAACTCCGCATGGAACCACCGCGCATTAACCCAAGTTAACACCGCTTTTTGTTGCATTCGCTACGCCCAGCCTCTAGCTTTGGCCGCAGTGTTGCAGGAGCGAGTTATGTTTACCGCGATTAAAAGTTATCTGGATGTCAGCAAGCTTATCAAGGCGACAGAGCGCTGCCTTGCCGCGCGCGAAGGCATGGAGACGTCGGCATCTCCTCACTACTGGAAAAGTGGTTTTCCCATCCGCGCGGGCTTGACCGCTGCGGCAGAGGTGGCACGGGGTACTCCACGGCTTGAAGCGCGGGTGATTGATGCGATTGAACAGGCTCTGCAAAGCCCGATCATGCCGGCACAGGATTGTCAGGCGCTGCTGGCGACAGCGCACACATTGCCGTTGAACGGCCGGATAACTCACCACTTGAGTACATACACCTCCCCCGCAGACAAAAGCGGACCCAACGAAAGCCTGACGCTGTCCTATGTTAGCCTGAATGGCCTGCAGCGCAGTTTTGAAGCCAAGGCGCAGAAGATCATTCTGGCTATTGGCGCTCAACACGGTGAGGAGGCACAGACCCGTGCGCTCTGCACCCTCGCCAACATGGCCTGCGATCATGACAACTGGAAAACCGAATCCCTGCTTACCGTGATCGGCGACACGCTGGCTAAACCCGCGCAGATGGACGCTGTGCTGGCCGCTGAGCCGCGTTTTACCGCAGCGGTTCTTGCGCACCGTGTTGACAGCCACCGTCTCCGGCTCACCCTGACCGAAGGCGTGGCAGCGTTTCCGCGCCTAACGGCGGCACACGCACAGTTGCGCGCTGAGACAGCCCTCTACGCGCTCGCCCACTTTAACCCGATCTCACGGACGAGCCGCCACGCTTCTTACTTGCGGGATGCCCAGCGCTATGCCAAGCAAGAGCCGAGCTATCGCCCTCGCCTTGCCGAAACATTGATTGAGTCACTGCCCGTGCTGGTGCGGATGGGTGCCTTTGTCGAAGCCGAACATAGCCTTGATGTGCTGAACCGCATCAGCGGCTCGCCACTCGGGCCGTTTACCGAGCTGGCCAGCCGTGAGCTGTGCCTTGGCCCGGTGGCCGATTATGAGACGTCGTCAGCCGCCAGCCCGACAGCTGAAAAAGCCCGCATCTTTGTCGCCTGTGCGCCAGAGTGGACATCTAAGATCATCCAACATACTGCGGATGATCTCAGCCACTTTACCCTGCTCCATGGCACGCACAAGATTGGGACCATGGATCTCTTGGGTTTGCACCTGCTTGGCGATTCCCTCCCGCCGCGCGCCCGCCTACACCGCCGGATCTTCAGCGGGGCCTGCACGCATTTGGGCGTCAGTGATATCACTCTGAAAATGGCATGGGCTAATCTTTGCGCGGCCAGTCCAGCTCCCGCGGCACAGGACATGGCGACCCAGTTGAGCGCTCAAGCCGCGCATCCGGTCCAGCCCGCGGCGCCGCGTGGGCCTTCTGTGATCTAGCGCTGCCTCCGACGTTATAATCTCGCTCCTCTTTTGAGAGATTGGTCAAGCTTGACAGGGCACACGCCATTCTCTATATATGTTATAATATAACATATCAGGACTACAGAAATGCGTCTCGGAGTAATCGGAAAAGGCGGTAGTGGCAAGACAACGTTGTCGGCAGCCCTAGCTTTGTCCGCAGCCACCACAACCCCTGTACTGGCTATTGATGCCGATATCAATCAGACCCTTGGCCCACTGCTGAGTTTTGATCCAGTAGCCATTATCGCGCAGACGCCACTCCATTTCAAAAGCGATATCCTGAAACTCCTGGCAGGCGTCGAGCAGGCGGCGCTCAGCTTGATGATGCATCTCCTGCAACACCGCCAGTGCCTCGCGAGGATTCAGCCGGGCTTCGGCAGCAGAGCGCAAAAACCGTTTTTGCTTGAGGGTTTCGACCTGTCGCATAGACAAAGGCTAACGCCAATTCGGCTAACAAGTGGTGAACAGAGCGACAACAAATTTGCTTGACTTGGGCGGTTTAGCTTTCAACAAAAACCGTACGCCCCGGCGGCCGCACGGTACTCAGACGACGTAATTCATCGGCTTTCAGCCGGGCGCGGCGGGTCGCCAGAATATCGGCGGACTCCTCACTCAGAAGCGCCTCGCGCACCTCCTGCGCCGTGTGAGCGCTGATAATGCCGGGATCGCGCTGCAGGACCTGTGCCCGCCACTCATCACTTACCGTAAAAAAGCCCGGTAAATCAGGCATTGGTGAGGCTTTGATTTGTTGTTTGACACTGGCCCGCAGCAGCTCGGTGGCGTGCCGCTCGTCCCCGCTCAGGGTGGTGTCATCATAGAGGGCTTTGGCGGCGAGCCGGGTGCGCCAAAGCGCACGACGCAGCGAGAGTTTCCGTAGTCCAGAGGGGATTGTGCTACTCATGCGCATCTCCTTCCCGAGCGTGTGGACGCAGGACAACGCGCAGCCGTTTGACTGCTCCGCCATCCGCTGGCGCCGTGTGACGCTTCGTTTTGAACAACTGCCCAGATCATGCGGGTTTGCCCGCTTATGGTTAACGTATACCTCGGCTTTGCACAAAAAGCAAGCAAAAATAGGTTAAAAAGCCTTGTAAATAAAGGGTTTCCTAACGTGAGCAGAGGTTAATACGAGATCTCGGCCGGTGTGATGAGCGCGACCTAACAGCTTGATCCCTAGGCCAGATAAAATGTTTGCCGTGCGTAACCCGCGTGGATTACAAACAGACATGGATACTTATAACCGCTACGCCATCTCCCTGATCCCGGATGAAACCTACAATGCTACGCTGATTCTTGCCGCTATGGGGCTATTTGAAAAATATGCCCAAGGCTACCTTCTGACTCCAGACGTCCAACCCCATCTGCCATTGGTTGAGTTTACAGCGCCCACTACACAAGCCGCCTTCGCTCTGTTCAACCGATGGATGCACAAGCCTGATCTGGTTCAGGTCAAGCCAAAAATCATTGGCTATGGACGCGAGACGTATATCAAGACAAAAAGCGATGCCATTTTGTCGAATACCCGCAGCTTACTATTTTGCCAACAGACTCCCGAACTCCTCAGCCTGAGTGAATTCTTTACACAGGCTGCGCACGGGCGAACCTACACACTTATTCCACCAGCCGATCAAGATGATTTCCCTGCCCTCAAGCTAGCGGATTTACAAGCCAAGGAGTACGGACCGGTTGAAATTTCGGAGCGGGTTTGGACCCCTCTGAGTGCGCCGCAGATGATGCGACCGGCCCTTGGCCGCTGTGATGCCCAAGGCCATATGGTGCATGTGCTGGCTCCCGCCGAGCTGCGGCGCTACACACAACCTACCGTGGCGAGTGCTGCCCGCTATAGCTGACGCGCACCCGCGCTGCTCACTTTGGCCATTTGGGATTGCGTTTTTCCAGAAAGGCTGAGAGTCCTTCCTTGCCTTCCGGGCTGGCGCGCAACCGGGCGATCAGCTCGGTGGTATAGTCGGTTAGGCCATCATCCAGAGCGCTGTCATCCACCCGGCGCAGCATATCTTTCACAGCCGCCTGAGCCTTCGGGCCACCCGCTGACAGCCGCTCGATCAGCTTGGCGGCGGCGGCACTCATCATGCGGTCGGGCACCAGTTCGTGCACTAATCCCAAATTCTTGGCTTCGCTGGCACTGAACGGCTCGGCGGTCAGGAAGTAGCGCCGACTGGCACGCACGCCGATCGCCCGCACAACATAGGGGCTGATCACCGCCGGCACGATGCCCAGCTTCACTTCGGACAGACGGAAACTCGAGGCGTCGGATGCCACCACGATATCGCAGCAGGCCGCCAGCCCCACGCCGCCGCCCACGGTCGCGCCATGAATGAGGCCAACCAGCGGCTTGGGAAACTCATAGAGGGTTTTGAGCATGAGCGACAGGCTTTGCGCCTCGGCCAGATTCTGCTCGACGCTGTATTGCGCGGTGCGCATCATCCAGTTGATGTCAGCCCCGGCGCAAAAGCTGGCCCCATTGGCCTTGAGTAGCGCCATGCGGCACGAGGAGTCACTGCCCAACATATCAAAAATGCGGGTGAGATCACGGATCATGATCTCGTCCATGGCGTTATGCATGTCTGGGCGATTCAGCGTGACCGTTGCCACGCCGTCTGGCCCTTGCTCAATCAGGACTGGCTCGGCGGTTCCCGCCCGAGCGCTCCCTGAGCCGTCCATGACAACATCCATGCTCATGCGCCGCCTCCCGCTGAGACGGCCTAACATATTGATTTAACAACGGAAAGAGTTAATGCTCTGCAAACGAGCAAGTCTCAATAAATAAGACTTTGATTTTGCTAAATTTTTCTATTTCTCAAAAAGCAAATTTCACGGCTGCCAGCGCCCCCCAGACGATACTGATGGTGAGCAGCATGCCCGCAAGGCCCAAGGCCAGACCGATGAGAATAAGCAAGCCGTCCTGCTCGATCAAGGCGATGGAGAGCAAGGCGGCGGCTATGGCCGGTATGAAATTGGTGCCCCAGAGCGGGACGATGATGCACAGCGACAGCATGACAATATAGAATGCCACCAATCGCTCGGCTGTATCACCCACCATAAAGCTCAGACGCGGGCGGCACAATTTTTCGATCTTTTTGAGCTTTGGCTCGGCGGCCTCAAGCATACGAATAAGAGTTGCCCGCTTGAATTTGCGTCCAGCAATAAATTGCGGCTGCCATGGCTTGCCACGCCCCTTCATGAGCTGGGCCGCGTAGAGCAGCAAGGGAATGCCGAATACCGAGTTCATTCCCGGCGGCGCGGGAATACAGTTGGGCAAGGCAAACAGCAGCATGACCACGCCAAAGGCGCGCTCGCCCAGCGCATCGCTGATCTGATCGATAGTGATATGCTCATCCGGCCACTCGCGCAGAGTGTCAAGCAGCAGGTCAGAGGCGCGTTTACGGTCGGCTTTTCCGGTCATGATAGGCTTCATTTAGGTGTTAACCAGGCCGGCGGCAATGGGGGAATAACGCTAAAACCGAATTTGTTTGCGCTGCCCCACCCGGATCAGTAAAGTGCGGCATATTTTGGAGAGCATAGCCATGACACAAAAGCCCACCGAGTCACCCACACCGCCCACCCGCGCCACCAAACCCGTGTTCAAAACACCCAAGCCGGTTTGTCATATCGGCATTCTGGGGCATGTCAGTCCCCCCTCGCCCGCGCTAGCGCTGCTGCTCGCACATTTGAAGGCCAATTACCCAACCGTGCGCTGATTACATCCGGAACACGCCGAACTGTGTCGGCTCGGTGGGCGCTTGCAGCGCCGCCGCGAGGGAGAGCGCCAGCACGCGCCGCGTATCCGCAGGATCGATGATGCCGTCATCCCACAAGCGGGCGCTGGCGTAGAGCGCACTGGACTGCCGCTCGAACTGGGCCTTGATGGGGGCCATGAACGCCTCGCGCTCGCTGCCGTCTTTGCCTGCCACCTCAGCCAAGACATTAGCCGCCTGCTCACCGCCCATGACGGCGATTTTGCTGTTGGGCCAACTCCACAGCAAGCGCGGGCCGTAGGCGCGGCCACACATGCCATAATTGCCTGCACCGTACGAGTTACCAATAATCACGGTCAGCTTGGGCACATTGGCACAGGCGACGGCATTGACCAGCTTGGCCCCGTCCTTGGCGATGCCGCCTTGCTCATAGGCCTTGCCGACCATAAAGCCGGTGATGTTCTGCAAGAACAGCAGCGGGATACCACGCGCACAGCACAGCTCGACAAAGTGCGCGCCTTTAACCGCACTTTCACTGAACAGAATGCCGTTGTTGGCGATGATCCCTACCTGCATCCCCTCAATGCGGGCAAAGCCGCACACCAGCGTGGCACCGTAACGCGGCTTGAACGCGTGAAACGCGCTGTCATCCACCACACGCATGATGATCTCATGCACATCAAACGGGGTGCGCGGATCCGCCGGGATCACACCATACAATTCCTCGGCCGGGTAGCGCGGTGGCAGGGGTTTTTCCTGTGCCAACTTACGCGGCGCGGGCAGTGTAGCCACGGACGCACGCAGCAGCGCCAGCGCATGGGTATCATCCTCGGCGAAATGATCAGCCACGCCAGACAGGCGCGTGTGCACATCCGCCCCGCCCAGTTCCTCGGCCGTCACCACCTCGCCCGTCGCGGCTTTCACCAGCGGCGGGCCACCTAAAAAGATGGTGCCTTTTTCCTTGACGATAATCGCTTCATCGGCCATAGCGGGCACATAGGCACCACCGGCCGTGCAACTACCCATCACGGCAGCGAGCTGCGGAATCCCCGCTGCGCTCATGCGGGCCTGATTGTAGAAGATACGGCCAAAATGTTCGCGGTCAGGAAATACCTCGTCCTGGTGTGGCAGGTTGGCACCGCCACTATCGACCAGATACAGGCAAGGCAGATGGTTTTGCGCGGCAATCTCCTGCGCGCGCAAATGCTTTTTGACTGTCAGCGGATAATAGGTACCACCCTTGACGGTGGCATCGTTGGCCACAATCATGCATAAGCGGCCCTGCACCTTGCCAATACCGGTGACCATGCCTGCGGCGGGAATGGCGCTGTCGTACACATCTTGTGCGGCAAACTGGCCGACCTCCAAAAACGGCGAGCCGAGATCGCACAATAAGGCAATGCGCTCGCGCACCGGCAGCTTACCCCGCGCCTTGTGCTTGTCCATCGCGGCTGCGCCGCCACCCTCAGCCACTTTGGCGGCAAGATCGCGAATGGCCTGCGTCTGCGCCTTGAGCTGTTTGGCATTGGCCTGAAAGCTCTCATCGCGAGGGTTAAGGCTGGTGGTGAGAATGGACATGGCTGGTTTCCTTTGCTTCTTCAATAACCCGCTCCGGCGGCAGCCACAAGCGCACGGTTGTGCCTTCGCCGGGCTGGCTGGTCAGGCTGATATCGCCCTCGTGCAGCCGGGCGAGGCGCAGCGAGAGCGGCAACCCCAGCCCCACCCCGCCCTTGGCGCGAGCATAACTTGATTTCAGCCGACCGAAGGGAGCCATGACGGTGGGAATATCGCTGGCTTTGATACCAATACCGGTATCCCGCACTTCAAAGAAAAAGCCACCTGTGCGCTCATCGCGTCCGGCCCGCAGCGTGACGCGCCCGGCGGCAGGCGTGTACTTGACGGCGTTGCCGAGCAGATTGACCAGAATTTGCCGGATCTTGCCAACATCGGCGCGGATTTTGGGCAGATTCTCCGGCAACTCAGCCAGCAGATGCACCTCGGCATCCTGCGCACGGGGCCGCACCAGCGCCAGCGCCGCATCCACCACCGCGGGCACTACAAGGGGCTGATCGCTGAGAATCATCGCGCCGCTATCAATCACCGAGAGGTCGAGCAGGTCAGCCACGATGCCGAGCAGATGCTCGCCCGCGCGCTGGATATCGCGCACATATTCGCGCTGCTTGTCGCTCAGCTCACCATAAAGGCCCATATCCAGCGTTTGCGAAAAACCGATGATGGCGTTGAGCGGCGTGCGCAACTCGTGACTCATGTTGGCGAGAAACTGGGTTTTGCTTTCGCTTGCCAGCTCGGCGGCTTCTTTAGCCTGCCGCAGCGCATCGGCGGACTCATATTGCGCTGAAAAATCATGCGCGACGGCAAAGATGCTGTTGTCACGCGCGATCAGCGTCCAGATGAACCAGCGCGGCCCACCCTCAGCCAAGAGGCGAACTTTCAGAGTGTGACTCCCCGCGCCGTCATCCACCGTCTGCAGGGCGCGGCGAAACTCAGCACTGTCTTCGGGTAAAATGAAATGCGCCAGCTCGACCCCGCGCAGGGCCTCTTCACTCTCACCCAGTTGGGCACAGAACGCCGGGTTAAGGCGGACAAAATGCCCCTGCGGATCGAGAATGGCCAGCAGATCATCGGACAGGTCAAAGAAGCTGTCACGCTGCGCCTGAATTTGCGCCCGCTCAATGATCTCCTGCCCGAGCTGCTGTGAGGTTGCGCGCAGTTCGCGGTTCTGCCGCTCAATGACCACGGCCTGTTTTTGCAGACGCAGGAGCTGACGCACATAAAGACGGGTGCCCAGCAGGGCCGCAATCTGCATCAGTGTGATGAGGGCTAAAGCCAGCGCACTCCCATCAGGCGGGAGGGTCCAGGCCAGAAGCGCAAGAGCAACGCACAGTAGCGCGGTCAGGCCCCACGCCAACAGCACCAGCCGCCGGGTCTGGCGACGTTGGCGCAGTGGACGCGCCGCAGGTGGTGACAAGGGAGTAACCGGGTTCATGCGGCATTATGTTAGCGTCTGGCTTGGTTTACGCGAGGGGAAAAGCGCGCTAACCTTAGGCAAATTTTCCGGAGGATCCTCATGAGCACTTGGCGCAATTCCCCCACCCGCTGGGGTACCATCGCCCGCTTTCTGCACTGGACCATCGGGATTCTCATCCTGATGGTGTTCGGCGTGGGATTGGTGATGGAAGACATTCCCAGCGGCCCGGATAAATTTTTTGTCTATGCCATGCACAAGTCGATCGGTCTGCTGGTGCTGGCGCTGATCCTGACCCGCATTCTCTGGCGTCTGGTAGATAAAGCCCCGGCAGAGGTGCCGGGCATTCCGGCACTGCAACACCTAGCCGCCAAGGGCGTGCATCTGGGCCTGTATGCCCTCATGCTGGCCGTACCGGTGACCGGCTGGCTGGTGCACAGCTATTCGGGTTATGCCACCCGCTGGTTTGGACAGGAAAGCTTACCCATTCTGCCCGTCCTCACCGCACCTATGGAAGATCGCGAGGTGCGTCACGACATGGGCGAGTTGCACGAGGCGGTAGCGTTTATCCTGATTGCGCTGGTGGCCGTACATGTCGGTGCGGCGCTGTACCACCATTTTTTCCTCAAAAATGCCACGCTGTCGCGCATGACACCGGGTGTGAAGGAGCCGCGGCAATGACTCTTAAAACTGCCCTTACATTTACCGCGCTCCTGCTGTGCGCCAGCCCGGCCCTGGCAGACAACTGGAAGATGGACCGTGAGCAAAGCCGCCTGACCTTTACCGGGACCGAGAGTGGCCGCGCATTTTCCGGCAACATTCCCGGCTTCTGGGCCGAGATCAGCTATGATCCGGCCAAGCCGCAGGAGGCCAGCCTTGACGTCTCGATCCCGCTTGGCGGCCTGACCACGGGCAACGCCACCTATGATGGCGAAGTAAAGAAATCGGACTGGCTGGCGGTGAGCCGCCTCTCCAACGCCCGCTATGTGGCACAGGGCTTTACGCCAATCGCCGGAAAGCCCAACAGCTTCACCACCAAGGGTGAGTTGACCCTGCGTGAAACTACGCTGGCGGTGCCGCTCACCTTCACACTGGTCGTCTCCGGTGACACCGCGACAGCGACCGGTAGCGCCAGCCTTGACCGCACTGCCTTTGGCGTGGGGCAAGGCGAATGGGCCAGCGGTGATGTGGTGGGCAAAACCATCGGCGTGAATTTTACCGTCGTTGCGACGCGCTGAACTACATCAGCTTGGCGCCGTTGGGCACCGGCTGGTCCGGCCCGATCAGCACCACCTGCCCGGCACCATCAAGAAAACCGAGTGTGAGCACCTCACTGATGAACGGGCCGATCTGGCGCGGCGGAAAATTGACCACCGCCGCCACCTGCCGCCCCACCAGCGTTGCAGGCGTATAATGCGCGGTGATCTGCGCCGAGCTTTTGCGGGTGCCAATCTCGGCTCCGAAATCAATCACCAGTTTGATGGCGGGTTTGCGTGCCTCGGGAAACGGCTCGGCTTTAAGCACAGTGCCGATACGGATATCGACCGCGTCAAAATCGGCAAAGGTGACGGGCGGGCGGAGCGGTTCGGTAAGCATGAGGAAATTCATAAGCTATCCTTGAGAAAACGGAAAGTGTGACTTACGAAAGACCGATTTCGATTGAAATTAAGAATTAGCTTTGCTTATATCGGCAACACTTAAGAGGAGATCATCTATGAACCGCCAACTTTTTACTAATGCCCAGCTTTCTCCCCGCTATGGTCGTATCATCTGCGGTGTTGCGGGTGGTATTGTCGGTGCTTTTACGGCGCTCGCTACCCGCGCTTGGTTGAGCGGCGAGACAAACCCCGCTAATTATGGGAGCGCCTGCGTGAGCGGTTTCTGTGCCGGATTTACAGCTGGTGCCTTACAAGCGCCGACGCCTGAAGGAAGCTCTATTCTCCGTACTTCCATTCGCTTTACCTTTGGCGTTATCGGCGGGTCGATTGTCGGTGGTGTCGTGGGCTATGCCGTGAATGATGCTGGTGTATCGGTTACAGGCGGTTCGGCTGTTGCAGGCGCACTGACAGCTATGGGCATGAATCAGAAGAACCGGCCCGCATAATCTGGTTCAAAATACGGCAAAACAAAACGGCCACCCGCAAAGGTGGCCGTTGCTGTTTCTAGAGCCCGGATTAGGCGGCTTTCTTGGCCGACTTCTTGGCCACGGCCTTGATCTCGTCGAGGCTTTCGCACACGCGCTCACACAGCAGCTCGCTCGCTTCGCTGCTCGACTTGCTGGCCAGTTCGCTCAGCTCCTTGGCGTTGGCCAGCGCCTTTTCATAGGCGGCCTTCACCAGCTCGAGCTGGCGGGCCATTTTATCTTCAGGCGTGCCAGCGGCGGTCAGTTCGCTCATCAGACGGCTGACTTCTTCCATCGAGCGCTGAGCAATTTCGGTATTGCGGCGCCACATGGTCTGGAAACCCTCGGCGGCCACCTGATTGGCGGCGGTCACCGCCTCAATATTTTTTTGCGAAATCGACATGATCTCCTGCATGTCGACCATCGGCAGCTTGTAGCTGGACATGAGCTTGGTGATGTCGGTCTCAAACGGGGTGCTGGTCTTGGCCATAATACGGGGTACTCCTGTGAGAAAAACGAGTGCACCGACTCTACTCTGTTAACACTTTCCGTCAATCGTATTTTTATTGCGATGCAACATGCGGAAGTCCCAGCATTATTTGGGCAGCTTGTTTGCAATCAAGCCGCGGCTGGGCGGCTGGGCAGGAAGCTTTGCAACGCCTCAGCTGCCTCTTCAAGCTGGCCCAACCGGCGATCAAGCGCGGCCATGGTGGCGGCCAGATCGACGCTGTCATCATTCAGCCAGACATTGCCCACCAGCAACCAGAGGGCACCAAGACCTGCGCGGTGCAGCGGCGTGCTGGGTAGACTGGCCAGCTCCAACGTATCGCCCAAGGCGGTTGCAAAATCACCCGCCAGCACGATAGGAAGAAAGAGATCGGCTCGTGCGGCCTCGGCCACCGCCTGCACGCCCGCCTTGTAAGGGGCCAGCGCATCAAAGCGGCGCATGATGAGTTCAAACAGTGCATCGCGCGCACTCTCGCTCTCCGGCGCACCGGGCGCGTGCATGGCTGCGTTCACCTTGGCGGCGAGCCAGCGCAGGATATCGGTCTTGTCCGGCATGAGAGCCACCACGTCCTCACGATCGATCTGCATGGCTTTGGCCAACGCCTCCGACGACACGGCGTCCCAGCCCTTGCGCGCGGCAAGCGCCATGGCGGCGTCGAGCAGCTCATCGCGCAGATCCATCTCGGGCAGCGGTGGACGCTTGGCTTTGTTCGTTTTCGGTTTTGCTTTAGCTTTGGTGGTTTTGGCTTTTGGCTTGATCATGCGGCGACATCCATCAGGCGGGGTGATGTGAGGCTTATAAGCTGCTCTGGCGTGAGTGCAAAGACAGTATCGGCCGTGCCCGCAGCCGCCCAGATGACGTCAAAGCTCTGCAAGCTGATATCCATAGCAACGAGCGGCGGGGTGAGATGACCGACAGGCGCCACGCCGCCAATGGCAAAGCCGGTTTTGGCGCGGACAAAATCAGCATCGGCGCGGGTAAGCGTATCGCCCGCCAGTTGATCGGCCAACCCGGTGGCAACCTTGGCCGGATCGACCCGGTTGGCCCCCGAGGTGAGAACCAGAACGACGCGATCCGACGGCGCAGCCCGAAAGATGATCGACTTGGCAATTTGCCCAACCATACAGCCAACCGCTGCTGCGGCGTCGGCCGCCGTGCGCGTGCCTTCGGGAAAGCGCTTGATGGCAAGATCAAGCCCTGCCTGCGCCAGCGCCGCCTCTACGCGCGCAAGGCTGGTGGTGGGTTTATCGTCAGTGAGAGTCTGAGGCATCGTCATAGAAATGGTATGCCTGAAAAGTTGTCTTCCTTAAAGGAAAAATAAATCAGGCGGACCCGGCGAAGGCCCGCCTGATGCGGAGCAGAATGCTCTGGATACAACGGCAGGTGGTTCTACCGCGTGAGCGCACCGAAAGGATTACTCGGCGTCCTCGGCCTCGTTACCTTCCGGCCCAGCCATCATGGCATCGCCCACGATGCCGGCATTGGCACGGATCTTGGCCTCGATCTCGGCGGCGACCTTGGGATTGTCGCGCAGATACTGCTTGGCGTTCTCACGACCCTGACCGATGCGCTGGCCGCCATAGGCAAACCAGGCACCCGACTTTTCGACCACATTGGCGGCCACGCCCAGATCGATCAGCTCACCAGTCTTGGAAATACCCTCGCCATACATGATGTCAAACTCAACAACGCGGAACGGGGGCGCCATCTTGTTCTTGACCACCTTGACGCGGGTTTGGTTACCCGTGACAGTTTCCTTATCCTTGATGGCGCCAATACGGCGGATATCAAGGCGCACTGAGGCATAGAATTTGAGCGCATTGCCGCCCGTGGTGGTTTCGGGATTGCCGAACATGACACCGATCTTCATACGGATCTGGTTGATGAAGATGACCAGCGTACGCGACTTGGAAATACTCGAGGTGAGCTTGCGCAGTGCCTGACTCATCAGACGAGCGTGCAGACCCATATGGCTGTCGCCCATCTCGCCTTCCAGCTCGGCACGCGGCACCAGCGCGGCCACGCTATCGACCACCAGCACGTCGAGCGCACCAGAGCGCACCAGTGTATCGGCAATCTCAAGCGCCTGCTCGCCTGCGTCGGGCTGGGAGATGAGCAGATCATCGACATTTACGCCCAGCTTCTTGGCGTAGGCAGGATCAAGCGCATGCTCGGCATCAACAAAGGCGCAGGTGCCGCCCTGCTTTTGCGCTTCGGCGATAACCTGTAGCGCCAGCGTGGTCTTGCCGGAGCTTTCCGGCCCATACACTTCGATGATGCGGCCGCGCGGCAACCCGCCGATGCCCAGCGCTATATCCAGCCCCAGCGAGCCGGTGGAAATAACCTCGGCCTCCACCTGCTGCTCGGCGCCCAGCTTCATGACCGAGCCTTTGCCGAAGGCCCGCTCGATCTGCGCCAGTGCGGCGTCCAGCGCCTTGGACTTCTCGGAATCTTTCTCTTTTTCAACAAGGCGGATATCGGGTTTGGCGGCCATGGTGTGCTCCTTCGGTTAATTCTTATCCCTGCTAACGGGCTTCGGTCTCCCTGTCAATGTACCTGTTTTGTTCTCACCGTCAATACCTCTTTTATAGGCGTATTTTACATAATTCCCGCGCGATAGAATTTGCAATGCTTATGCGGAGTCTTCTAGGCTTTGGGGAGATTTTCAAAATCCGGGAGCCACTCCATGACCACGCCGCGCGAAGCCTTTGACGAGCTGCTCAGCCACCCCGAACAAGCCGACCCCAGCGCCCTGCCCGCCTTTCTGAGCACCCTCTCGCCCACCCATGCGCTGGCGGCGCTGCACAGCCACCAGAAAATCATCGGCGCCCATATGCCGCTGCGCCTTGCCGCCAATGCGTTTCTGGAAGAAATGCGCCCTAGACTGGTGCCCAACTGGCAGCGCGAAGCCCTTGAGGAAGTCAAACGCGCGATTAACCCGCTGAAGCTGGTTTAGACTGTAGCATTAAGGTTAACGCTGCGCTTTTTCTTTGCTCTCGCGGCGGCGCTTTTGCTAACCTGCCCGCCATGGCCAGTTCCAACTCGACCGAGATTTTCAATCGCTACGCTGAGGCGCTGGAGCGTCTGCTACCAGACTCAAAGTGGAACCTTTATTCAGCAGATTCCATCGACACACCGAGGCAGCTGTTTGATGCGCTCGCGTGGCTTGATCCCAGCGATGATCCAGCATACCGCCGCCCCAACGGCCAGAACCACAAGCGCTATCTTGATTGGGTAATGCATCAGGCCACGCGTGGCACGCTTATGTATGAAAATAGCAAAGAGACAGCGATGGCCCTCAAACTTTTCTGTAGTCAGCCGGAGCCGGGCAATCTGTGGGCATATAAAACCACCGATGCGCTGGTGGAGGCCATGCTGAAAGAGCCCCGCCGCCAGCTTGATCTCTATTTTGACACCGGTACTTATCAGCAACAGGATCAGTTCGAAATCTTTAGCGGCTATGCGACAAGAGCCGACTGCATTGATACGGCTCTCAAGACAATCTTGAAATATGACCCCAGCGGTGGGCGCAATGTGCCTCACCTCATCCGCTGGATGAAGCATGAGCGGGATCCGCTGTTACGTGAAGACTTTGACCGGGTTAGAGAGCACCTTGCCCTACATCATAAACATAAGGGTGACCTGCCCAAGGAGATGCGCGATCTGGCCAAGTGCGAGAGCGCCCGGCAGCTGGCCAGTTGGATCCGCCGTTTTGACCCCACACCGTCCATCGACTGGTACACACGCACCGAGCTGGAGGATGGGGTGCTGGCAAAGGGTCTGGCGGTGGAAGTGGCGCGCGGCACGGATTTTCGCCTCATTCACCTCACCACCCAACTAGGCGCGCAGCTGATTGGTGAAGGCACGCAATGGTGCACCAGCTGGGGCCTGCGCGACACATGGCGATGCGCCTATCCGACTTATCAAGACGGACTGCTCTATCTGAACAGCTATAAGAATGATGAGATTTACCAGCTGCACTTTGGCAGGTGGATGCATAACGATAGTCAGGACATGCCCATCCACTCCAGTCGCGATTTTGCAGATTTTGTGGGCGAGCATGACGGGCTGCTAGAAGCGCTCAAGCCTTTTGCGCTGCCGCATATCCGTAATGGCCTTGGCCGCGCGGCACTGGATAATGATGGGGTCACACAGAGTGACGTTCTGCGCTTTGCCAAACTTGATCCTGCTCTTTCAGCGCAGGCCTGTGAGGCGCTGCCGCTGCTGGCCATGCAGGAGGCTGGGCGCTTTCCCGCCGACCACCTCTTCACACTATTTGAACAACATAGCCAGCACCCACCCTTCCGGGCGGTCTTGATGGAGCAGGTGGAGCCTGTGCTTGGGGCGGTTCTGCGTCAGGGCCAGCCAACCCTGCTCAAACAATTTCTGACGCTGTTACACGCCGATGCTGACTTTCGCGCCCCGGCACAAGACTGGCTGCGCCGGCAAACTTATGGCGTACGCTATACGCCACCACACGCGTCCCCGCTGTGAGAAAAGTCTAGCGCACAGCTTTGGCTAGCAGATTATTCAAATAGGGGGCATTGATATGCAGGGAATCAATCAGCCACGTCTCTCCGGCGCGAGACACCTGTAAAGTGACTTTGCCGGGGCCTTGGTCAAACTCAATACTAAAAATGGCTTGCACGGATGTGCGGCCGCTGACAGCTGTAAAATAGCGAAAGCTCTCAATGCCGTTATTAGCTTTTACTGAGCCGAGTTTTGAGAATATGGTGAGTACCGCATCACCATCCTTTGCTAGCGCCTGTTTAAAGTCGTCAGAGGCAAATTTATCAACTGTCGCGCGCGCCCAGTCCTGCTCAGCCATTTCGCGTAGCATAGGCTCAACAGCCGAAGAAATTTCAGTTTTCCTGACTTCGAGCATGTAGAGTGCCATACCGCCAAGTGCAACCAATAGAACGAGAGCAATCGCCAGAATTTTGAGGAATTTCTTCATCGCGCCTCCTGATCGACCGAGCGTGGCCAATGCAATCTAGAGATAAAGTCTTAAGAAATATCTATAATTATATGTACCTCCAGCGACTTTCGCTGCTTTTTAGCCACAAATCTAGCCTTTACAGCGGCACAAACTTTTCGGGTGATGAATTATTAACCCACCTGAGGTGGAATGAGGGCGGTTTGCAATCACTGGCCCGCGTCGGGCTGCATTCAACCCCAAGGCAACCCAGAGGTTTTCATGTCTGAATCGACCCCCAAGCCCGTTCCCACC
>ERZ761603.47-NODE-47-length-109409-cov-41.215529_pt1 | contig 109409 bp, 88 predicted proteins | sample MGYA00511879_ERZ761603 | MGnify/ENA primary metagenome ERZ761603 (study PRJEB28899, sample SAMN02850040) | bioreactor sludge metagenome | biome: EBPR Sludge; feature: EBPR Bioreactor; material: flocular biomat | place: Australia: Thorneside Wastwater Treatment...
GCCACGGGCGCGGGAGCCGGGGTGGCCGGCTTGGGCTCCGACTCGCCGCCGAGCAGCTCGTCGGTCAGCGACGCGAGCTCATCTTCTGACTCGGCGGCTGAGGTCGGCTCATCCACCGCCGACGCCTGATCCGTCTCTGCCACTGGCTCCTCGAACGGCTCGTTCGCGGTGTCGCTCGGCTCTGCCGTCAGTTCTCCTGAAGGTTCGACCTGCTCTTCGTTCGTGACGCTGTGGCTCGCCTCGCTGGTCGCCGCGGCGGGCGCGACTTCAGCCGCGGGCTCCGCGGCGTCGGCATCGGGCGCGACTTCCGGAGAGACCTGCGCGAGCGGTGACTCGGGTTCCGCGGCGAACTCAGGACCGGGCGTGGTCTCGGCGTGAGGCTCTTCCTCGGCAAGAGTCGCCTCGGGCTCCGCAGTTGTCTCGCTGGTGGCGGAAGACGCGAGCACCTCGGCGTTCGGGTCGGCGACGTCGGTCGGCACGACCGCAGCAACCTCGCGCACCATCGCATCGACCTGCTCGCTCAAGTCTTGAACGGCCGCTGCGCCATCGTCCGCGACGGGGCCATCCAACGAGACATCCGGCTCGGCCGGTGTCTCGGCGAGCTGCGACTCGAGTCGATCGCACGTCTGCTGCATCGCTCCCAGCAGCGCGTCGACTTCGTCCGCCAACGAGGCTTGTTTGGCCTGCGTCTGCTCCGGCATCCTTCACTTCCACCAGAAAACCACCGAACCCGCGCATCATCGGGCTTTTCGGGCCCACACTCAAGCGCCCCCGCCCGCCCGGCCGCCCCCGCACGTTCCCGGAGCCTCAATCTTGCGCGAATCTCCGCAAATCGGGGAGAACACCCCCCGATCGCACCCGGCCCGCCGCCCGCATAGCCTCCCGGCGTGTCCATTGAACGCGTTCATGTCGGCTCGCTCGAAGGCCTCGCCGAGGGTTCGCCCCTGCCGCTGGATGGCGAGGAGTCGCACCATCTCGCGCGGGTTCGGCGTGCGCAGGCGGGAGACCCCGTTCGTGCGCACGACGGTCGCGGACGCATCGCCCACGCCGTCATCGATCGAATCGAGAAGGGCAAGGACGGTTGGATCGTCTGGCTTCGCGTCGCGCAGGTCGAGGTCTGCCCCCCGACCACGCCGCGTGTCGAGGTCTGGGCCCCCGCGCCCAAGGGGGACCGGCTCTCGGCGATGATCGAGGGCCTCGCTCAGGTCGGAGCCGCGGCATGGATACCCCTGATCTGCCAGCGGGCGGTGGTCGAGCCGCGCGAGACCAAGATGGATCGCCTGCGCCGCATCGCCGAGGAGGCGACCAAACAGTGCGGGCGGGCCTGGACGCTTGAGATCGGCGAGCCCGCGTCGCTGGCCCGAGCGTTCGAGGACGGCGTGCCCGTGATCCTCGCCGATGCGCATGGCCAAAGCCTGGCAACCATCGATGGTCCGACCGTGCGTTTGCTCATCGGACCTGAAGGTGGCTTGACGCCGGAGGAACTCGCGGAAGTCCGATCTCGCGGCGGGCGGGCCTCGTGCTTCGGGCCGCACGTCATGAGGATCGAAACGGCCGCGGTCGTCGCCGCCGCCGCCCTGCTGCAAGACGCGTCGCCTCAGCGATAACAGCACCGCGAACGCGGGTGTATGCTTTCCGCATGACATCCCCACTGCTTGCGATGTGCGTCGGTCTGTGCGTGTCGGTCGCTTTCGATCCTGTCGGCGTCGCCCCTTCCGCGCCGCCGCAGATCGCCTCGACCACGACAACCCCTCGCGCCAAGGCAGCCCTCGCCTCCGAGCGGGCGATCGCCTTTCTTCGCTCAACGCAGGACACGGCATTGGGCGCCTGGGGCGTCAAGGACGGCGTCGCGGCGTTCCCCGCGTACACCGGGCTCGCGCTGGCCGGGCTGCTTATGCAGCCGAATCTCGATCCGAATGACCCGACGATCACACGAGCGATCTCGTACATTCTTTCGGCCCAGAAGCCCGACGGGGGCATCTACTCGCAGGCGTTGCCCAGCTACAACACCGCGATCTGCCTGGCCGCGCTCGCACGCGTCCCCAACCCCGACCAGAAGGTCCGCGACGCCATTCGCTCGGCGCAGAACTTCCTCAAGTCGCTGCAGTATTCCGAGGTTGTCGTGCCCAACGCCACGCTCGGCGAGACGCCCTCGCCCGTTCAGAAGGACCACGCGTTCTACGGCGGGTGGGGATACGGCCGGCACGGGCGCCCCGATCTCTCCAACACGCAGTGGGCTCTCGAAGCACTCCACGAGTCGGGCCTGCCGCCGGACGACCCGGCCTTCCAGCGGGCGATGGTCTTCCTCCAGCGATGCCAGATGCTCGATTCCGCCAACGAGATGCACTACGCCGACGGCTCATCGCAGGGCGGGTTCATCTACGCCACCAGCGAGAACAGAGACACGATCGGCAGCGGGCAGTCCTTCGCCGGCACGATCGAAGAAACTCTCAGCGACGGGACCAAAGCCTCCCGCCTCCGCTGCTATGGGTCGATGACCTACGCCGGGTTCAAGAGCTACATCTACGCCGGGCTCACCAAAGACGATCCGCGCGTCAAGGCAGCCCTCGGTTGGATCGGTGAGAACTACACCCTCCGGGAGAATCCCGGCCTGGGGACCGACGGCCTGTACTACTACTACGTCACCTTCGCCCGCTCCCTCGCCGCCTCGGAGCTCAAGGCGCTGCCCATCACGAGGCTCGACGGCACACCGGTCCCGGCGGGCACGACGCGGAACTGGGCCGCCGACCTTGTCGACCGCCTCAGCGAACTCCAGCAGGTCGACGGCTCGTTCAAGGCGCTCGACGATCGCTGGCTCGAGAACGATCCCGTGTTGCTGACGGCGTACTCGCTGCTGGCACTCGGGCACGCGCTCCCGTCGCTGCCCGAGGCCGACGCGAAGCAACCGGCCCAGACGACACCCGCCGTTCCGGCGAAGTAGACCGGGCGGGTCAGAACTCAGGCGTTCGCGGCTTCGAGCTTGTCGCGGTTCTGCCGCTCGGCCCGCTTGCGCATGCTCTCGTCAAGGATCTTCTTCCGCAGGCGAATCGCCTTGGGCGTGACTTCGACGAGCTCGTCGTCCTCGATGTACTCGATCGCCGCCTCGAGGCTGAGCTTGCGGGCGGCCTTGAGCACCACCGTCTGCTCTTTGCTCGCGGCGCGGATGTTCGTGAGGTGCTTGAGACGGGTGATGTTGACCACGAGATCGTTGTCGCGGTTGTGCTCGCCGACGATCTGCCCGCCGTAGACCTTGTCGCCCGGCTCAACGAACAGCACGCCGCGATCGGCCATCTGCTCACAGGCGTAGGTCGTCACGGGGTTGGTTTCGAGGCTGATGAGCACGCCCTGGAGGCGCTTGGGCAGTTCGCCGCTGACCGGCGCGTAGCGGATGAAGGAGTGGTTCATGATCGCCTCGCCCTGCGTCGCGGTGAGGACTCGCCCGCGGAGCCCGATGAGGGATCGGCTGGGGATCTCAAAGAGGAGGTGCGTGACGGTGTCGCCGCGGGGCTCCATCTTCTTCATTTCGCCCTTGCGCGAGCCCACCAGCTCCATGACGGAACCGAGCGAGGCGTTGGGCACGTCGATCACCAGCTCTTCGACGGGCTCGTGGGCCACGCCGTCGATCTGCTTGATGATGACCTCGGGCTTGCCGACGGAGAGCTCGAAGCCCTCGCGGCGCATGTTCTCGATGAGGATGCCGAGGCTGAGCACGCCGCGCCCCGACACGAGGAACTCGTCCGCCGTCTTGCCCGTCTCGACGCGCATCGCGACGTTGGTCTGGAGTTCCTTGAGGAGTCGCTCGCGGATCTGACGGCTGGTGACGTAGGTTCCGTCCTCCCCGGCGAACGGGGAGTCGTTGATGCGGAACAGCATCGTCATCGTGGGCTCGTCGACGCGCACGGGCGGGAGAGCCTGGGGGTTCGCCGGGTCCGCGACGGTGTCGCCGATGTCGACCGATTCGAGCCCGATGATCGCGCACAGGTCGCCCGCCCCGACCGTCTCCGCGTCGACGCGCTTGAGCCCGGCGAACTGCTGGAGCTTCAGCACGCGAGTCGGAACCTGCTTCCCGTCACGCTTGACGACCACCACGTTCTGACCGGAACGGATCGTTCCGGCGAAAACGCGCCCGATCCCGATCCTGCCGACGTAGTCGTTGTAGTCGAGCGTCGTGACGAGCACCTGCAGCGGGGCCGACGGGTCGTCCTTGGGAGAGGGAACGTGCGCGATGATCGCGTCGTAGATCGCCTTGACGTTCGAAGGCCTTTCGCCCTTGGGTGGCCACGCGGCGCTCGCCCATCCGTCGCGACCGGACGCGTACACCACCGGGAAGTCCAGCGCGTGATCGTCGGCGCCGAGCTCGACCAGAAGGTCGAAGACCTCGTTGAGCACGGCTTCGGGACGCCCGTCGGGCCGGTCCACCTTGTTGATGATCACCACGGGCTTCAGGCCGGCTTCAAGGGCCTTGCCCAGCACGAACTTGGTCTGGGGCATCGGTCCGTCGTAGCTGTCGACAACGAGCAGGCAGCCGTCGGCCATGCGGAGGACTCGCTCGACCTCGCCCCCGAAGTCCGCGTGCCCGGGCGTGTCGATGATGTTGATGCGGTATTGCTGCCCGTCGGGCGCGGTGTAGGTGACCGCGCAGTTCTTGGAGAGAATCGTGATCCCGCGTTCGCGTTCGAGCGGGTTGCTGTCCATGATGAGGCCGTGCTGGCCACCCTCGAGCTTCTCGAGCTCGCCCGCGCGGAACATGCCGGATTGCTTGAGCAACTGGTCGACGAGGGTCGTCTTGCCGTGGTCGACGTGGGCGATGATCGCGACGTTGCGGACGGTGCCGATCGGGCTGTCGGGCATATGCAAACCACCTTCGCGCTCGGTGTTGGACCCGGCGCTCTCTCGCGGATTGTGTTTGGAGTATGGACGGGTCCGCCTGCCCGAGCCGCCCGATCCTAGGGCGTGAAGCGGGCAAAAGAAAGCCGGGGCACCGCCTTCGCGATGCCCCGGTTCGATGTTAACCCTTGCTCAATACCTTACTTGCTCAAGACCTCAGTTGCTGAAGGTCGCCCAGGCCGACAGCACGCTCGAGCCGCCCGCACCGAAGGACCGGACGGCGTACCGCCAGGTCTGGCCGGTCGCCGGGGGCTGGTTGAAGAACGAAGTCGCGTTGGGTCCGACGGTACCCACGACGGTGGTGTTGGTGAAGACGCCGTTGACGCGCTGCTCGCGGACGACCTGGAAGCCGAACTCGTTGGCGGAGCGGTCAAGCCAGGTGACGTTGACACCCGCGCCGCTGCGGTACGTGCGCACGTTGGAGGGCGCGATGGGCGGCAGGCCGTTGGGATTGATGGTGATGGAGATGGTCGCCTGCCCGACGCCGCCCTGCGTGTCGTTGCTGCGGGCGGTGATGGTGTGGGTGCCGACCATGAGGGTCGCGTTGCTGAAGGAGGCGCCGCTGCCGATGGCGCCCTGAAGGCTCGAGGTCCAGGTGATGCCGGAGGAGAGGTTGCCGTCCTGCGTGTCGGTTGAGGTGCCGGTGAAGGTCACGGAGGTCCCGCCGAGGAACGCGGAGTTGTTCCCGGGAGCGGTGATGGTGACGACGGGGTTGGAGTTGTTGTTGACCAGGGCGTTGGCGAGATTGACGATGCCGCCGGTCGCGACGATGCCGTTCATCGAGGAGATCGGGCGGACGGTGCTGAAGAGCCGCTGACGGACCTGCTGGTACGTCCAGTTGGGGTTCTGGGCGTAGATCATGGTGACGACGCCGGCGGCGTGCGGGGAGGCCATGGAGGTGCCGCTGAGCGACGCGTAGGAGTTGGTGGGATAGGTGCTGTAGATGTTGGAACCGGGCGCGCCGACGTCAACGCTCATGACGCCGTAGTTGGAGAACGACGAGCGAGCGCCGGAGCTGGTGATCGAAGCGACGGCGATGACGTTGTCGTTGGAGTACGAGGCCGGGTAGCTCGGGGAGGAGTCGTTGTTGCGGCCGTTGTTGCCCGCGGCGGCGACGAAGACGTGCCCGATGGCGGCGGCCTGGGTGAGCGCGGTCTGGAACGAGCTGCTGAAACCGCCGCCGCCCCAGCTGTTGTTGGAGACCTTGACGCCCGTGCGGGTGCAGTACTGGAGGCAGGAGAGGGCGGCCGAGATCGACCCGCTGCCGCTCGCCGTCAGGAACTTGAGGGGGACAACCTTGGCCCGCCAGGCGACGCCCGCGACGCCCACGCCGTTGTTCCCGACCGCGGCGACCGTGCCGGCGCAGTGCGTGCCGTGCCCGTTGTCGTCCATCGGGTTGTTGTCGTTGTTGGCAAAGTCCCAGCCACGAACGTCATCGACGTAGCCGTTGCCGTCGTCGTCGATGGAGTTGCCCGCGATCTCCCCGGGGTTGACCCAGATGTTCGCCGACAGGTCCGGGTGCGTGTACTGCACGCCGGTGTCGATCACCGCGACGCGGAAGTTGGCGTCGCCCGTGAAGATGTCCCAACCCTGCGGGGCGTCGATGTCGAAGTTGTTGCTGTTGTTCATGCCCCAGAGCTGACCGAACGACGGATCGTTCGGAATGCCCATGTGATGCACGAAGTAATCCGGCTCGGCGTACTCAACCTCGGGCAGGGTCTGGAGCAGTGCGATCGCGTCCTCGACCGACATCGCCGTCAGCGTCATGTGGACCAGACCGGGGACGATGTCGTACTGCTGCACGACCTCGCCGCCCACCAGCGCCGCGATGTCCGCCGCGCTCTCGCCCGCCGCGCGCGTCGTGCGGAACTTCACGAGCAGCGAGCCCGGATCGAACGTCAACGTCGGATCCGCTTCCAGCGCCTCCATCGCGCGGTGGTTGCTCTCGGCGATGACGTTCCGACCGACATTGTCGGCCGCGAAGACCGACCCGGCCAACGCCGCCATCACCAACGCTGCGCTCTTCCAATTCTTCATCTGCTGTGCTCCCGGCCGGGCCTTCACCCGACACACCTACGCCGCGCACGTCGACCGCACGCGGACTTCCCTCCGTGGGCGGGCGAGATTCGGGTCCCACGCAGGACCCGAGGCACGCTCGCCCCGTCGAAGTCCCAGATTACTGAATGGCCCACCCCCATTGCAACCCCCCTCCGCTCCGAGAATCGAACCCCTTCGATTCTCACGCCATACTCCTTTTTTGCCACCTTAACAGGTGCTAGCGATCCTCGAGACTAAACGGCGTGAAGTTCGTGCCCCGGTCGTAGTAATCCTCGCCCTCCGCACGCTTGAGCCCGTTGCACACCAAGTACGTCAGCGGCGTGAACACCACCTCCACGCACACCTTGAACACCCAGTTGAACACCGCCACCTGCAACAGCGTCGTGCCGTCCCAGATCCCCGCGAACGCGATGGGATAGAACAGCAAGCTGTCCACCCCCTGCCCGCAGAATGTCGACGTGATGGTCCTTGCCCACAGGTGCCGACCGCCCGTCCATACCTTCATCTTGGCGAGCACATAGCTATTCACGAAATCGCCCACCCAGAACGCCATGATCGACGCCAGCACGATCCGCCACGTATTCCCGAACACCACCTCGAGCGCCGGCACAATCGTCTGATTGAACGGCTCCTTCGGATTCGCCGGCAGCTTCAGCACCACCTGCGCCATCAGCGTCGCGAAGATCATCGCCCCAAACCCCGCCCAGATCACCTTCCTCGCCCGCGCGTACCCGTACACCTCCGTCAGAACGTCCCCGAAGATGTAGCTGATCGGGAAGAAGATGTTCCCCGCGCCAAACACCAGCAGCGTTCCCAGCACGAACCCCTCTTCCGAACTCCACCCCGGCACCACCGGAACCCCGACATCCACCGCGCAGCTCTTCCCCGGGCCGATCAGATTGCTGCACAGCAGAACCGTCACGAACCCCACCATCACCAGGTCGTAGTACCGGTACGAACGCCGCTGGCCAAGTCCCGTCGTTGCCGATTCCGCCATCCGTGCCTCCCGGTCGGTTCAGAGCCTACTCGTCTGCTTCGGCCAACGCACGTCCGCGGATGCCCTCCCCTACCATCCCTCAGCATGACCACCGCCCTCAACACCCCCACCACCGAGTTCGAAAAACGCGACCGCTGCGCGGACCTCCCCCACCGACCCCGGGTCCTGCTCGGGAAAATGGGGCTCGACGGGCACGATCGCGGCGTCAAGGTCATCGCCCGCGCCCTGCGCGACTCGGGTGTTCACGTCATCTACTCCGGGCTCTGGCAGACGCCCCGCTCCCTCGCCATCTCCGCACGCGACGAGGACTGCGACGTCATCGCCGCCTCCATGATGTCCAACTCCCACCTCGTCCTCGGGCCCAAGCTCGTCGGGGCACTCAAGGACCTCGGCCGCCCCGACCTCCCCGTCTACATGGGCGGCATCCTCCCGCAGGAAGACCTCCCCAAACTCCTCGACGCCGGCATCGCTCGTTGCTTCACCACCGCCACAGGCCTGCTCGACATCGTCGAGGCCGTCCGCTCCGCCGTGAAGCCCCATGCCGCCGCTCTTTCCGCCTCACCCACGGCACAGCTCGCCCGCGACATCTCGCTGCTCCACGACGGGAAGCCCCTCCGCCCCGACGCGCCACGCCGCCGCCCCGCGAAGGTCATCGGGATCACCGGCGCCCCCGGCGCGGGCAAGTCCACCCTGGTCGCCCAGCTCGCCGCCGAATTCACGCGCCGCGCCAAGGACGGCAGCGTCCCCCCGGCACGCGTCGCCGTCGTCGCCTTCGACCCCATGAGCCCCATCACCAACGGCGCGCTCCTCGGCGATCGCCTTCGCGTCGATTTCAACGCCCTGGACGAGTCCATCTTCTACCGCTCCCTCGCCATCAGCGGCGAGGACTATCACGACCTGCCCGACATCATCAACCTCATCGGCGGCGCCCACCAGGGCGCGAACGCTTTCGACCTGCTTTTCGTCGAGACCGTCGGCGCGGGCCAGAACGAGACCCGCATCCGAAAGTACGTCGACAAGACCGTCGTGGTCCTCACGCCCGGGCAGGGCGACTCCATCCAGATGGACAAGGCCGGCATCCTCGAGATCGCCGACCTCTTCGTCTGCAACAAGGCCGACCATCCGGGCCGCAACGAACTTGTCCGCGACCTCCGCGACATCGCGGGAAGGCGGGCCATCGCCGAGACCATCGCCAGCAAGGGCGAAGGCATCCCCCAACTCCTCGATTCGATCCTGGCGCTCTGAGCATGCCCGAGCCACACGCCTCGCTCCAATGCATGGAAGTCTGGGGCGGCAACCGGGCCGTCGAGAACGGCGTCACCATGCCGGGGCTCGACGTCTACGTCCACGCACGCCCCGCCGAGGACGACGACGCGGGGGGAGACGTTCACTACATCTCCTCGTGCGCCACCGGGCGGATCATCCGGCTCATGCTCGCCGATGTCGCCGGGCACGGGCAGGCCGCCGCCCAGACCGCCGATTCGCTGCGCACGCTGATGCGCCGGTTCATCAATCGGCTCGATCAGGGCGAGGCCGTCGCCTCGATGAACCGCGCCTTCGCCCGGGCGGATCACGACGGACGATTCGCCACCGCGCTGCTGGGGACCTTCTGGACACCCACCGGCGAGCTTTGCCTCTGCAACGCCGGACACCCGCGCCCGCTGCTCTACCGCCACGCGCGAAAGTCCTGGAGCATCCTCGACGCGCTGGCCAACGAGGCATCGCCACTCCCCGGAAAGCAGGCCGAACTCGACCCCGTGGACCTTCCGCTGGGCATCGAGGACGCCGCACGATACCGCCAGGGATCGATCCGCCTGGCCCGCAACGACCTGGTCATCCTCTACACCGACTCGCTCACCGAGGCGAGGCTGCCCGATGGATCGATGCTGGGCGAGAAGGGGCTGATCGAAGCCGCCGCCGCCATCTCCTCGCCCGATCCGCGACACGCCGCGGCGAGCCTCCTCCAGCGCATCGATTCCCTCGGCGCCCACGTCAGCGATGACCTCACGCTCATCGTGCTCAGCCCCAACGGGCTCGCGCCGCGCCTCACCCTCGCCGACCGCGCCCGCGTGCTCGCTCGCATTGTCGGCTCACTCGTCGGCTCAGATCGGGCTTTCCTTCCCGAGACAAGCAAGCCCGTCTTCGGCGGTTTCTTTCTGAGCGCCCTCAACCGCTCGTGGAACCCCTCACGCTCGGTCAGAAAATGAGAACGGGCGGGCCCCACTCCGGAGCCCGCCCATCATCGTTCCAGTGCGAAGCCGCCGAAGAGCTCAGCAGCCCTGCTCGAAGGCTTCCACGAAGGTCTCAAAGTCGAACCAGTCAATGAAGCCGTCGTCGTCGATGTCGGCGCTCGCCGAGCCCGACTCAAAGGCCGTCACGAAGGCGTCATAGTCCATCATGTCCGTCGTGCCGTCGCTGTCAAAGTCCGACGCGAGCGAGGGCACGAGCCCGACGAACGAGATGCTGTCCGGCGTGCCGGGCTTGAAGAGCCCGAGCGTGATCGAGCCCTGGCGCGGGGCACGGCTGCTCTCGAACCAGAAGTTATACATCGTGCCCCAGCGCAGCGCGTTGGAGTTGGGGTCCTGCGCGTGCGTCTTGGTCGTGCCCCAGCGGATGATGCCATTGTCCTGCGAGATCGCAAAGTCGGTCGGGTCCCAGACCTCGCCGCTGTGGTAATCGATGTCCTTAAAGCCGATGTTCGACACCGAGCCGCAGTTGGGCGCGGGCATGCTCACCGAACCAACCGCGCGATCAGAGTTGATGTTCTGGATTGCGTACTCGTACCGCCACGCGGACGGGCCGGTCTGCGTCACGCGGTACCCGATCATGTAGAGGCCTTCGTTCTGCACGCGGAGCGGCACGACCGTCACACCCGAATCGCACTCCTTCCACGCATCGATCGCGGTGCGTGTGCGCCGGGTCGGGTTCTGAGGCCGAAGCGACAGCGGGAAATTCGTCCCCGAGCCGCTAACAAACGTCTCGCGGTACGACACGTTGTTCTCGCCGTTGCCGCTCTGAGCATCGTCCTGTGTGACGTACTGCCCCTCGACAAAGTACCTCGCGCCCGCGTTGAGCGCGGGGTTCACGTCATCGTTGTTCACGACCAGACGCCGGGCCAAAAGGTTGTTCGCCGAAGGAACGCCCGTGACGGGGAACGGAAAGACGCCGGTGAACGGGTTCACCTGGTAGCGAGGTCCCAGCCCCGTCTGCGAGCCGTTGAGACCCGCCGAGTACGGATCGGAACAGCCGACACCCAGGACCGATCCGCCCTGCCCGCTGCACTGCCCGCACAGGTTCTCCGTCAGCGCGGTGAATCCGTGCTTGAGCCAGCTCTGCCCGATCTGCTCAAAGCGGCCGTTCTTGTAGCGGTAGAGGTTCTGGCCGATGACCGGATGCCGGTTCGTGTTCGCCTGCCAGAGGAGGTTCTGGTTCCCGATGTTGCACGAAACCGTGCCGACCGAGTACGACTGCTTCCCGTTCAGCGTTCCCCAACGAGTGACTTGGTGCAGGTCGCCCACGATCACGTCGGGCCCGCCGGCCGCAAACGCCACCGCTCCGGCCAATGCCATCACCACCAGAACCGATCCCGCGCTCGATTTGCTCATTCTTCGCTTCCTTCCCTCAGTCTTCACACACATGAGGCATGACGTGGCCCGGCCCGACCATCTCGGCACCCAAGCCGGCCGCACGCCTCTGATACACCGGTCACCTCCCCCCGGGTGCCCCGAGCTGACCAGAATCCCACAAACTCCATCACGCTGCAACCCAACTTCGTCCGGCATGCCTTCCAAACAACCTGTTTTGGTATTCCCGCCTCCGAAATCCCTTGTCGGGATGTCCAAACACCTGTATGCTCCCGGGCGAACCGCAGCGGCGGTCTGCCGCGCCTCGTTCGTGGGGAGTTTCACCGGAGATTGTTCATGTCTCAACGCAAGGACGCCAAGCCCGCCTTTACGCTTATTGAATTGCTCGTGGTCATCGCGATTGTCGCGCTGCTCATCGGGCTGCTCGTGCCGGGTCTGGGCATCGCACGCAAGATCTCCAAGCAGCTCCAGGAAATGGCCCTGGGCCGCGAGAATCTCCACGGCATGGCGACTTATGCCAACACCTATAAGGACTCCTTCATCCCCCCCTACATCCATTGGACCTGGGCCCACCCGCACCAGGGCACCGTCAACTTCATGCCCACCGACCCCAACCAGACCAGCCGCTTCATGGAAGGCTCCGTGATCAAGGTCTGGGCCTGGCGGTTCATCCAGGCCACCCAGTTCCCGGTCTCGGCGATGATGGCCGACCGTCGCTGGCGCACCGATTTCTTCGAGCGCGATAAGTCACCTTCCGGCTCCGGCGGCTCGGGCGGCTTCATCACCAACCTGTACGAGAACGTGAACAAGTTCCAGGCCGCCGTCGCCTTTCACCCGACGTTCGCCCTCAATTCGGTGTACGTCGGCGGCTCTTACGTCCGCGGTGCCTTCCCCAACGGCGGGGCCTATAGCGACGGAGGACACCCGCTCAATCTGGGTGGTAAGTTCTACGTCTCCCGCTTCGACGAGATCCGCCTGCCCCAGAAGCTCATGATCTTCTGCACGGCCCAGGGTGGCGACATCAAGAACGCCGGCTCGTTCGGCTCCATCACGTGGGGCGAGGGCCAGACCCCCGAAGCTGCCGGCGCAGAGAAAGTCCCCGGTTATTGGGAGGTTCTGCCTCCGCGTCGCTCGCCGTACGCTCGTCGCGGGGGCGGCAGCGGCACCTCGCCGGCCTGGGTCGCCAGCAACAAGTTCGACCCCACCGCCAACTCCATGAACTGGGGGCACGTGTACCCGAAGTACTTCAACAAGGCGATCACGGTCATGGCCGACGGCCACGTCGAGAACCTCAGCATCGAGCAGCTCCGCGATATGCAGCGGTGGTCGAACAACGCCGGCCAACCCGACTGGAACTACCGTCCCGGCTCGGGCATGACCCGCTGATCAACTCCGCAGCATCAGCAACAAAGGGCCCGACCTGTCCGGTCGGGCCCTTTTCGTTTTGGGACCGATCGCCCAGAGAACTCAGCCCCTTTGCCCATCGCGTGCCGGGCGGGATGAACTCTCGTGTGCCGCAAGGGGCCGCGGGTCGGAGCTGGCGTGGAGGACGTGGATCGGCCGGGGCCGCGAGGTCTGAAACCGTCGGAGCGCACAGATCGGCCTCGGGAGTACGTGCGCTGTGGAAGGGCGAGCCGGACTACGGCGAACGGCTCGGCCGACCGCCGTGTCCCTCGACTGACAGCGGGAGCATGACCGGCTCGATGCGGGGAAGCTGCATGTCGCGGCAGAGACATGACGCGACGCGAGAAGCAGGAGGAGGCGGCCTGGCGGAGGTTGAGTGGGGAAAAAGCACGACCCGGACGTTTCCGTCCGGGTCGTGAGGATCATCCGGATTATCCCTGTCAGTCTCGGGTTTGTGAGGAGAACCCAGAAGTCAGGGGGCAATCATCGCTTAGCGGCGACGACGGCCGGCGACCAGACCGCCGAGGCCCATGAGAGCCAGGGTGGCGGGAGTCGGGATCACGTTGATGGCGGCGCCATCGACCGTGAAGGCGGTGATGTTGGTGCCGCGGGTCGAGTTCGCGGCGGCGTGGACGCTGACGACGCCGGCCTTGAAGTCATCCATGTTCAGAGCGATCGAGCGGATCGAGCCGTCGGCGCCCACGGAGACGCTGAAGGCGTAGACCGTGCGGGCCTGCGTGCCGTCGGCGTAGGTGCCGGGGACAGCGCTGACCGGGTCACGCTGGAGGATGGCGATGCCGGCCGCGTTGCTGTTGGCAGCGTCGCTGGAGGCGTCGATGCGGAAGGCGCCGGCGGTCGCGAAGACAGCCTGGGACGCCGCACCGAAGTTGAACGGAGCCACGCGGGCGTCCGTGCCACCGATCGAGGCGCTGTCGCCAGCGGCCAGACCCGTGCCCGTGATGCGACCGACCGCGCCGGCGAAGCCGTACGCGTTCTCAACCGTCGCGCGAACGCGGACGAGCACGTTGGTGCCCGGCAGCACGTTCACCGCATCGCTCCACGTCGAGCCGCCGTCGGACGACACCTGGAGGTCCAGACGGGCGGACTGCGCGTTCGCGACAGCCGCGAGACCAGCAACGGCAACGATACCACAAATCTTCGTCATGTGTCTTGCTCCCTTCAACTCTCCGAGACGCTCGGGTCCTCCTCCGGACCCAAGTTCCTATGCACCCAGTGTACAACAAAACGACAGGCCTTCAAGGCCTTTCTGCCACTTCTGTCAGTTTTTTTGAGGACAAATGTACACCTAAAAAGGTGTGAGCCCTCCGGTGCCGCCGAGGTGGACCCCCGCGGCCCTGGATGGCGCGGCGTCCGATGGCGGCACGTCGCCGCGCGAAGGGCGGGGAGTTGCGATGTCAGGCCTTGAACCAGCGGGTCAGGCCGTGGAGGGTGACGGCCCTTCCGACCGAGGCGATGGACTCGGTCAGCGGGATGTGCTTGGGGCAGACCTTGACACAGTTCTGGGCGTTGCCGCAGTCGCTGACGCCGCCGGGGCCCATGAGCACTTCGAGGCGTTCGTCTCGGAGTGCCTTGCCGGTCTCGTGCTCGTTGAAGAGACGCGCCTGGCTGATGGCGTGGGCGCCGATGAAGGCGGTGTTCCAGTCGGCGGGGTTCTCTTCGAGATTGAACTGGGGGCACGCTTCGAGGCAGCAGCCGCAGGACATGCACTCGGACAGCTTGTAGCGGACTTCCTGCTGCTGGGGCTTCTCGCGCGGGCCGGCGCCGAGGTAGTAGGTACCGTCGATGGGGACCCAGGCCTTGACGCGGGCGAGGTTGTGGAAGAGGCGGGATCGGTCAACCCAGAGATCGCGGACGACGGGGAACTTGGTCATGGGTTCGAGGGTGATCTCGTCGCCCTCTCCCGGGGCGTATTCGTCCATGAGGCAGGAGCAGCTCTGGCGGACCTTGCCGTTGATCACCATGGTGCAGGCGCCGCAGACTTCTTCGAGGCAGCCCGAGTCCCAGACGACGGGGGTGGTGCGTTTGCCTTCGACGGTGACGGGATTGGCGGCGATCTGCTGAAGGACGCTGATGACGTTGGCGCCGCGATCGACCTTGACGGAGAAGGTCTCCCAACGGGAGTCCTGGCCGGGTCCTTCGCACCGCTTGACGGAGACGCGGATGGTGCGTCCCGGCTTGGCGGAGGCACGACGCGCCGCCGCTGCTGCTGCAGAACCTTCGCTCGGGGAGAAATTCAGCATGGTTTCACCTCAACCGTCCGCAGGCCCGGCGGAAGCCGGGCGAGATTCAAGCACTGCTCACACGCCGGCCGCGACGGGCTTGGCGTCCTTCTTGTCGGTCTTGCCGTAGGTTCTGGCGGTCGGCGCGATCAGGCTCGCGTCGATCGGGGCGAACTCCACGGTCACGCTGTCGGTTCCCTCGTCGTACTTGGCGAGGGTCGTCTTCATGTAGTTCGCGTCGTCGCGGGTGGGGTAATCGGTGCGGTAGTGCGCGCCGCGGCTTTCCTTGCGGGCGATCGATCCCTTCGCGATCGCTTCCGCGACGATCAGCATGTCCCCCACCGCTCTCGCGTAATTCAGCGTCTGGTTCGTCCAGGCGGCGGCGTCGGAGACGGCCACGCGGGAGAACCGCTCGCGCAGCTCCGCGATCTTCTCGAGACACTGCACCAGACGGGACTCGCTCTTGACCACGGTGCACGCGGCGGTCATCTCGTTGCCCAGCTCGCGATGGATGGCGTAGGGGTTGGTCTTCTCGTCGCCGCTGCGCGAGGCGGAGGCGGCGAGTTCCTTGTATCGCCTGGCCTCGATCTCAACCTCGCGATCGAAAGCGCCCTGGGGAATCTGGTCGTGGGGCCGGGCCTTGGGCGCGCCGTCGCGGACGTAGTTGGCGACCGAGACGCCGCAGAAGAGCCCGTCGAAGATGCAGGAGAGCAGGGCGTTGGCGCCCAAGCGGTTGGCGCCGTGGTAGGCGAAGTTGACCTCGCCGAAGGCGTAGAGCCCGGGGATGTTGGTCTGGGCGTTGGCGAACTCGCCCATCGCCATGCCGAGCCCGACCTCGGCGCCGAGGGGGGCGGCGGACCCGGACTTGTGCTTGGGGAGGGGCTGCGTGGGGTTGTACCTGCCTTTGGCGAAGGTGGTGAAGAGCCCGCCCATGCTGTAGTGGACCGCGGGGAAGATCTTCATCGGGGTGCGCTTCGGGTCGACGCCGACGAACTTCTCGTAGATCTCGAGGATGCCCCCGAGCTTGCGCTGGAGGTATTCGGGATCGCGGTGGGTGAGGTCGAGGTAGACGCTGTTCTCGCCGCCGACGCCGAGCCCCTGGTTGACGCAGACGTCGAAGATTTCACGGGTGGCGATGTCACGCGGGACGATGTTGCCGTAGGCGGGGTACTTCTCTTCGAGGAAGTACCAGCGTTCGGCATCGGGGATGTTCTTGGGGTCTCGGGAGTCGCCGGGTTTGCGTGGGACCCAGACGCGGCCGCCTTCCCCGCGTGCGGATTCGGACATGAGGCGGAGCTTGTCGGCGCCGGGGATCGCGGTGGGGTGCACCTGGATCATCTCGGGGTTGCCGTACCAAGCGCCGGCCTTGAAGCATCGGGCGGCGGCGGCGCCGGTGCAGATGATGGAGTTGGTGCTCTTGCCGTAGACGAGCCCGCAACCGCCGGTGGCCATGACGACGGCATCGGCGCGGAAGGCGCGGATCTGCATCGTGCGCATGTCCTGGGCGACGATGCCGACGCATCGACCTTCCTCGATGACGGGGCGGAGGAACTCCCAGTATTCGTACTTGGTGACTTTGCCCTCGCTCTCGTAGCGGCGGGCCTGCTCGTCGAGGGCGTAGATGAGCTGCTGTCCGGTGGTGGCGCCGGCGAAGTGGGTGCGTTTAAAGAGCGAGCCGCCGAAGAGGCGCAGGTCGCGGAACCCTTCGCTGGTGCGGTTGAAGGGGACGCCCATGCGGTCAAGAAGATCGATGATCTTGGGGGCCCAGTTGGCCATTTCGAGGACGGGATGCTGGTCGGCGAGGAAGTCCCCGCCGTAGATCGTCTCGTCGAAGTGCTCGTACTCGGAATAGCCCTGCTGACGGGCGACGTCGTTGCAGGCGTTGATCCCGCCCTGTGCGCACACGGAGTGCGAGCGTTTGACGGGAACGAGCGAGAAGAGGTCGACGTGCACGCCGGCCTCGGCGAGGCGCACGGAGCCCGCAAGCCCGGCCAAGCCCCCGCCCACGATGATCACACGCTGCTGCGCCATCTGTCCGATCTCCCGTGCCGAACGCGGCACCACGGTTCAACGATCCGCCTGGCCCGCCAACGACTCGCCGACTTTGCCTTCCTGAATGGACTGTTCGACCGCCCGCGCCTTGGCGGGGTCGATCATGACCGCGCCGAGCAACGAGGCCCAGCCCATGACCATGAGACCCGCGCCGAGCGCAAAGCACGCGTAGCCCCAGCGCTCCTGAGCACGCTGGCTGATGGTGAGACCCCAGGTGATCGCGGCGGTCCACAGCCCGTTGGCGAAGTGGAAGACGAGCAGGGTGACGCCAAGGAAGTAGAGCAAAGCCACGGCAAAGCCGGCGGCGGTAAAGCCGGTCTCGCTGCCTCGAATGGCGGCGGCGAGTGTGCTGGCGGCGAAATCGTGCGACCAGGCTGTGCCGCCGGGGACGAGGAACGTCCAGCCCCAACGGAGCGTGGCGACGTGGTAGAAGATGAAGAGGATGCCGAGGTAGCCGCTGAGTCGCTGGAGGCGATAACGCCAGTTGCTCTGATACTCGTAGCGGCTCGTGTTGGCGCGGCCGGTGCGGGCGTAGATGACGCCGAGCACGGCATGGAAGGCGATGGAGAGCCAGAGCGTCAGTTCGATGAGGAGCAGATGCGGAACCTGCTCGTTGATCCAGGTGACTTCCTTTTGGAAGTAGGCGACGCCGCCCTCGAGGAGGGTGACGCCGTCTTTGCCAAATGAGTAGTGGTCACCCGTGCCGCGGAGCCCGGCCTTGCCCCAGAGGAGGGACGAGTTGGTGGTGAGATGGGCGATGAGGAAGACGCCGATGGGAACGATGCCCGTCAGCGAATGGAGCCGCCGAAGCAGGAAGTGGTGCCGATCGAGAAAGGACTGACTCGCCACGATGGAATCCTTGTTTCAGTCGCGATTGAAAGTTCGATACGTCCCACCTAATCGATGCGTCATCCGCCGACCACACCGCCGGGACCAAAACCACCCATATCAGGGATTGCCAACCCCGGAGCGCCACCCGGTCCACCAGTATTGGGCTTGATCTTGCCCTCGGCGACGGCCTTGTCGATCGCCTTGACGAGCTCGACGAACTCCAATCGGAGTTCGGAGACCGAGCGGGTGATGAGGGCCTGCTCCTGCTCGTTCAGGTTGCCCTTGGTTTTGTCTTCGACGACGCCGAGCAGGTCAATGTACAACTTTGCGTACTCGGGGGCGAGGACGGCCTTCCCCGTTCTGGGGTCTGGATAGGCACCCATGTAGGTGAGGGCCTGGGTGACGAGGAGGCTGACGAGGTCTTGGAAGCCAATGGCTTCGCCGGCGGGGCTTTCTTTGGCGGGCTGCCCCGGGGCGGCGGCTTCGGCGGCTTTGGGCTTGGCGGACGCGGCGAGGCGTTCCTTCTCGGCCTGAGCCTGCGCCTTCCAGTCGGAGTCGATGATGAGTTTGGGCTCCTCTGGCGTTGGCATGGGGCGCGGCTCCGGCGGATTCGTCGGTGTCTGCGGCACCGGGATCGGCACTATGCTGATCCGGCGAACACCTGACGACGGTTTTTCGCATCGTAGGCGAGGCACGGAGGCGGTCATGCGACGATTCACGATCCAGAGCAACGCCGCGGCACTGATGGTGGTGGCATTGGCTGGTTGCGGCTCGGGCGGGCAGAGCTCGAGTGAGCGCGTGCTGCCGGGGCAGTTCGTTCGGCCGGTGTCGAGCGAGACGTCGGCTGCGGCGCAAGTCGGGTCGAGCACGGCACCGAGCGGGGGAGCGAGCGCGGGGCCGACGGCGGCGGGAGCGGGTGCGTCGGTGGCAACTCCTGCGCCAAGGGCGATGACGGCTGAGGCCGCGCGGGAGGGCGTGGGTCGTGTTCGTGCGGAGCCGGGGTCGCCGCGAACGGATGCGCCCGCGAGGCCTGCGGGTGAGTTGGTGCTTGTGGACGCGAAGATCGGTGACGTGAACAACCGCGCGGTGTACGCGTCGGGGTTTCTTGAGCCGATGGAGGCGGATCTGAGGGCGAAGGCTCAGGAGTTGCTCGGGGCGAACGCGCCCAATGCGCTGCAGCAGTGGCGTCAGTACGCGGCGGAGCAGATCGCGGACGCGCTCAATCGATTCATCGCCGACGAGGTCTTCCGGGCGGAGGGGATGGCCTCGCTCAAGCCCGACGAGAAGGTCGGGCTGCGGGCGTACATGGAGCGGATGCGCGGGGACATCGTGCGGGCGGCACGTGGGTCGGAGGAACTGGCGGAAGAACGCGTGGCGGCGATGACGGGGGGGCAATCGCTGGACGAGTACCTGCGGCGTCGTGAGCAGCGGGAGATCATCAATTTCCAGCTCAAGCGGCAGATCGAGAGCAAGGTGCAGGTGCCCTGGCGGGATATCCGGCTCAAGTATGAGCAGGACTACGAGAAGTACAACCCGGTGCCGACGGCGTACATGCGTGTGATCATGGCGCCCGGGCGTGATGCGGAGCGCGTGGCGGCGATCGGTGAGTCGCTGTCGAAGGGGACGCCTTTCGATCAGGTGGCGGCGAGCGATCGCAACGCGTATCGCGCGAAGGAGGCGGGGCTGCACGCGGTGCCGGTGGAGGGTGGGATCGCCTCGGTCGAGGTGTTCGATCCGCAGGTGAAGGGCGCGGCGGCGGTGAACGAGGCGGCGAGGACGCTGCGTGAGGGCACGTACGTGGGGCCGATTGACTTCGACGGGACGCAGACGTGGGTGTACCTGGAGCGGATTGAGCAGACGACGCGGTCGCTGTACGACGCGCAGCTCGCGATCGAGAACGAGCTGTTCGAGTCGCGACGCAAGCGCGAGATCGACCGGTACATCGGCAAGTTGCAGGAGCGGGCGAGCCTGACGGACACGCGGGACATGATGGAGCGGCTGATGCAGTACGCGGAGGAGCGTTGCTACACGCCGATCGCCGCGGGGGCGAAGGACCCTTGAGCGTGGCGGGGTTCCTGCGTCGTCTGCTGGCGCGTCTGGGGTGGGCCCGAGCGGAGGGGGACCGCCGACGTCTTGGGGCGCTGGGTGAGCGGCACGCGGCGGGCTTCCTTCGGGCCGCGGGGTACAGGATTCTGGCGAAGAACCTGCGCGGCACGCACGGGGAGATCGACATTCTCTGCGAAGCGCCGGATGAGCGGACGATCGTCGTGGTGGAGGTCAAGACACGGCGGGCCGGCGGGAGGCTGCCCCCGGAGGCGTCGGTGCACGCGCGGAAGCTGGCGACGTTGAAAGCCCTGATGCGATCGGTGGTGGCGTCGAACGGATGGCAGGATCGGCCCAGGCGGATCGATGTTGTGGCGGTGGACATCCCAGAGCGAGGGAGCCCGGTGATCCGTCACTTTGTGGGCGTCGGGGCGTAGGCGGCGGGATCAGACCCAGAGCCGACGTCCGGCGAGGGCGCCTCGGAACTTGCCCTCGAGCTTGCGGACGGCGGCTTCTTCGAGGTCGAGGCGGAGTGGGATGATGAGCGAGAACATGGACCCCCGGCCGACGTCCGAGACGAGCTGAATCTCGCCCTGGAGCATGACGGCGAGCTCGCGGCAGATGGCGAGCCCGAGGCCGGTGCCCGGATGCTCGCGCGTGTGCCCGGAAGAGAGCTGGGTGAACTTGTCGAAGATGCGTTCGTGTTCGTCGGGCGGGATGCCGGGGCCGGTGTCGATGACGCTGACGCGGAAGCGCTCTTCGCGTTCGCCACCGGGCGCGACGCCGATCAGTCGTTCGGCGCGGAGCGTGACGGATTCGGGTCGGCCAGAGGCGGCGGGGCTCGGGGTGAACTTCACGGCGTTGGAGAGGAAGTTGAAGATGATCTGCTGGAACTTCTTCACGTCGGTGTGGATGATGGGCAGATCGGGCTCGGCCTCGAGCTTGAGTGTGATTCCCTTCTTGTCGGCCATGGGGCTGATGAGCCCGAGGAGGCCTTCGCAGACGTCGCGGACGCTCATGCCGTCAACGTGCATGTCGAGCTTGCCGGACTCGATCTTGGCCATATCGAGCAGGTCGTTGATCATTTCGAGAAGGTTCTTGGCGGCCTGATGGATGTTCTCGAGGTAGCGGAGACGGCGGTTGGCGCCGGCGGCGAGGTCGGGGTTGGCGGCGTCGGTGCGGGCGACCTCGATCAGCAGCTCGGCGAAGCCCATGATGGAGTTGAGCGGGGTGCGGAGCTCGTGGCTCACGTTGGCGAGGAAGTCACCCTTGAGGCGGGCGGCCTCGTAGAGGGTGGTGTTCATCTCGGAGAGCTCGGTGAGCTTGAGATCGAGCGCGCGGTTGATCGCGCGGAGCTGGTCCTGCGAGCCCGATAGGTCGGCGAGCATGTTGTTGAAGGTCTCGGCGAGCTCTTCGAACTCGTCGCCCGTGCGGATCTCTGAACGGATGGAAAGATCGCCCTCGCGGACGCGTTCGGCGGTCTCTCGCAGGACGCGCACGGGGCTGAGCACGAGCTTGTGGGTGATGAAGTAGAAGAGGAAAATCGCGATCGCCATCACGAACATGCCGGCGGAGAGCAGGTAACCCGAGTTGACGAGGAGGAGCGTGGCCGCTTCGACGCTTCGACGGTCAAGAAGCACGAGCCCGACCAGCACATCGCGGTCGTCGCGGTGGGCCTTGGCGTAGCGATACTCGCGCTGGGTGCCGAACCAACTGGAGGATTGCACGTCGGCCAGTGTGGGTTCTTCGCGGAGGGTTCGCAGGGCGGCGGCGAGAAACGGATCTCGCTGAGCGAGCACCTCGACCTGCTCGGCGGAGAGACGGGCGGCGTAGACCCCGGCGAGGGACTTGGGCTGGCCGGTGAGGGATTGCTCGGCCTGGGGGAGTGTTCGTTCCTCGGCTTCCCAGGAAGAGACCATGGCGCGGGAGACTTCGAGCTGCCCGGCGTCGACGAGGGCGGCCATGCGGAACCAGGGGAGCAGGAGCGCCACGAGAACAACCGCGACAACGGCCGAGCCGAAGAGCAGGAGACACTTGTTCGCCAGGGAGATCCCGCGCCACATGCCCCAAGCCTACGCGAGGAACGGGGTGCGGCGGGCGGGGCGCTGGATCAGAGTCGCTCGAACCCGGGGAGCGGACCGACGAGGGGCAGGGCATACTCGACGAAGGCCCGCGAGACGTTGTTGGTGCCGCTGAGGAACTCGGGGGGCATGTGGCGGGTCTTGGCGGCGACGGCGGTGAGTGGGACGAGGGCGAAGTCGGAGAGGTAGGGTGTGCCGTTGTCGACGCCGAGCCACGCCTCGCTGCCGCCGGAGGTCCGGACGATGGCGACTGAGCCGGAGCGGTCGCCGGCGAGGGCGCGTTGGGCGGCGAATCGGCCGCTGCGGCGGGCTTCCTTCTGATCGATGATGGAGGAATCGGGCCAGCAGCGTTGAACATAGCCGAAGGTGTCGGCGCGGACACGTGGGGGCTTGCCGCCGGCGGGGGTGAGCTTTTCCTTGAGGAAATCGGCGAGCTGATCGCCGAGCGCTCCCGAGCCGGAGAGCTGGACGTTGCCGTGGGCGTCGACCTGGGCGTTCTTGATGAGCTTGGCGCCGATGGAGACGCCCGAAGCGTCCTGGATGCCCTCGGAAACGACGATGTGGCATCGGCCTTTCTTGGCGTAGATGCGATCGACGTCGGCGGCGAAGCGGTCGAGGTCGAAGGCGACTTCCGGGACGTAGATGAGCTGCGGGCCGTCGGTGGAGACCTGGTCGGAGAGAGGGTTGAGGTCGCGGTCGTGGCGTCGTGCGAGGGCGCCGGCGGCGGTGAGGAAGCCGGCGTGGCGTCCCATGACGACGTTGATCTTGATGCCGGGGAGGGAGATGTTGTCCATGAAGTCGGCCATGCAGGCCATGGCGACGAAGCGTGCGGCGCTTGGGAAGCCCGGGGTGTGATCGTTCTCCATGAGGTCGTTGTCGACGGTCTTGGGGACGTGGAAGCAGCGCATGTCGTAGCCGGAGGAGGCGGCCATTTCGGCGACGATTCGGCAGGTGTCGGAGGAGTCGTTGCCGCCGATGTAGAAGAAGTAGCGGATGTCGTGGGTCCGGCAGGCTTCAAGGATTCGTTCGCAGTAGGCGCGGTCGGGCTTGTCCCGTGTGGAGCCCAGGCCGGCGGAGGGTGTGGCGGCGAGGCGGTCGAGGCGGTCCTGGTGGAAGGAGGTGAGGTCGACGAGATCACCCTTGACGAAGCCCTTGACGCCGTGTCGCATGCCGTAGATCGTGCGGACGACTCCGGCGGCGTGAAGCCCCTGTCGGAGGCCTTCGACGACACCGACGAGGGACTGGTTGATGACGGCGGTGGGCCCGCCGGACTGTCCGATGATCGCGTTGCCACGAATGAGATCGCTGTTCATGGCGAGATCCTACGTGCGCACAGTCGCGGAATGAGCGTGTACGCGTCGTGAAACAGCGTGGAAGGGTTACACGCGGCGGGGGTCTTCGTTGCTCTGGGCGACGATGGCGACACCCTCATCCACGGGAAGGTCGTCGAACTCGTCGATCGGGGCCGCGGTGGCAGAAGCGAGGCGGTGCTGGGTGTAGAGCATGACGCAGGCGCCGACGAGGGCGACGAGGCCCGTGATCCACTGCCAGCCGGAGAGGTGCTGGTCCGGGGAGTTGGGGAAGACGACCATGGCGCCGAGGGAGACGGTCACGGGCTGGAGTTGGACGACGCCGGCGGAAACGGCGACGCCGAGCCGCTGGATCGAGTGGAAGTAGAGGGTGTGCCCGAGCCCGATGCCGACCACGGCGAAGAAGAGGAGCATGGCAAACTCGAGGCCCAGAACGCCGCCGGGGAGGCGGAGGGCATTGAGCCCGCGGATGGCGTCTGGGATGCCTTCGGGCGAGATGCCGCGATCGCCCAGGATGAGCATGAGGGCGACGAGGGCGAGGCCTGTGTATTGACTGACGGCGGCGAAGGCGAGCATCGGGGGCATGCCGTGCATCCACTTTCGGACGGCGAGTGCGTACCCGGCGTAGAGGAAGGCGGAGCCGAAGGAGACGAGAACGCCGAAGCCGGTCGCGCCACCGAGCCCGCCCTTTTGCAGCGCAACGGTGAGCAGCGTGCCGACCATGAGAATGACGATGCCGACGAGGAAACCGGGGGAGCGGATGATGCGACGTTCGGCGACGAAGAAGACGGCAGCGCCGATGGTGACAAAGACGATGTTGAGCCGCAGGCTGAAGGTCATGAGCCCGGGCGAGACGAAGTACGGCGCGATGCCGAAACAGACCTGGGCGGCCGCGTTGAACAGGCTTGGCACGAGCGCAGCACGGAACAGCCCGGCCGGCAGCCGGCGCCCCCACCAGGCGATAAGCAGGGGCGGCACCCAGAGCAGGGTCGAGAACCCGTAACGCCAGCCGTTGGCGGTCCAAGCGTCGACCAGTGGCCTCACCGCGCCCGACTCGTCGGGCGGCCCGGGGATGCCCTTGAGATGGGACAGGTACAGCGGGATGGTCGTCCAGCAGGCCAACGTCAGCAGGACCAGGACGATCCCCACCGTTCTGGATAAACCGGCCTGTTCGCGAGAGGCATCGCCCATCGTGCGAGCGTAGCGCGGCGGGCCACCCGTCCGGCGGGTGGGCACCGACCAACACGGGGCACGGATCATCGGACCGCCGGGTCCACAATCGGGTAGGATCCCCCCATGAGAACCACCTCGACCCGTCGATCGGCCAAGCCCGCGCGTGCCAAGTCTTCCCGCAAGGCGATCGTGCTCTCCCCCGGCGAGCGGACACTGCCGCAGGGGTTGACATTCCCGATCACGCACCTGCAGAAGTGGATCACGGCGAACAAGAAGAACCTGGTCCCGCCGGTGAGCAACAAGCAGCTCTTTGCGGGCAGCAAGGACATGGTACTGTTCGTCAGCGGCGGGCCCAACACGCGGAACGACTACCACGTCAATCCGACGGAGGAGCTGTTCCTGCAACTGAAGGGGACGATCGCGGTGCGAGTTCGCCCGCTCGACGGCACGCCGCCCCACGAGGTCATCATCAAGGAGGGCGAGCTATTCCTGCTCGACCGCTGGGTGCCGCACCGCCCGCAGCGTCCGAAGGGCACGCTCGGGCTGATCGTGGAGTTCCCGCGCGGGACCGACGAGAAGGGCAAGCCCCACATGGACGCCCTGCGCTGGTACTGCCCGGTCTGCGACACGCTGGTGCACGAGGCGAAGTGGGTGCTCCACAAGATCGACGAGGATCTGCGCCTCATCATGAACGATTTCTGGGGCGGCCCCGAATCGCGTCGGACCTGCAAATCCTGCGGGCACGTCATCCAGCGTGCGGGCGCGATCGAAGTAAAGGGCAAGAAGGTCCGAGCCGTCAAGAAGAAGTAACTCACTGTTCGACTTGGCGGCCCCATGACCATCGACCTGCACACCCACATCCTCCCGCAACGCTGGCCCGATTGGACCCGGCGCAGCGGCTACCCGGGCTGGATCGAGCTTGAGCACACCGGGCCGGGCTGTGCGCGGATGTGCAAGACCCTCGACGGCGGGGGGCGGCAGTTCTTTCGCGATGTCGAGTCGAATCTGTGGGATCCGTCAAGGCGTGCGGCCGAGATGGCAACGGCCGGCGTGACGACGCAGGTCCTCTCGACCGTGCCCGTGATGTTCTCGCACTGGGCCAAGCCCGAGCACGCGTATGACCTTCACCGCTTGCTCAACGATCACATCGCGGAGGTTGTCCGCGAGGCTCCCACCTCGCACGGAGGGTTGCCCGCGTTTCTCGGGCTGGGAGTGCTGCCCCTGCAAAGCCCGGAGCTTGCCTGCCGGGAGCTGGACCGATGCGTCGGCGAGCTGAAACTCTCGGGCGTCCAGATTGGAACGCACGTCAACGGTGTCAACCTCGACGATCCGATGCTTCGTCCGGTCCTTCGGCGTGCGGCCGAGCTCGGTGCCGCGGTCTTCGTCCACCCGTGGGACATGCTCGGTGCCGATCGCATGCAACGCTACTGGATGCCCTGGCTCGTCGGCATGCCCACGGAAACGACCATCGCGGTGATGTCGGTGCTGTTCGGCGGAGTTCTCGATGACATCCCGAACCTGCGCATTTGCTTTGCGCACGGCGGAGGCTCGTTCCCCGGCACACTCGGGCGGATCTCGCACGGGTTTGCGTGCCGACGCGATCTCTTCCCGGCGAATGCCCGCGACCCGCACGCGTATCTCGCCCGCGACGGATCGCCCGCACGGTTCTGGGTGGATTCGCTGGTGCACGATGTGGACGCGTTGCGTCTGCTGATTCATCTCATGGGCCCGCGGCGGATCGTGCTCGGCTCGGATTACCCGTTCCCGCTGGGTGAGGAACCACCCGGCGCTCTCATCCGCTCGCTTCCCACGCTGACCGAAGCCGATCGACAGTGGATGCTCGAGGGCGCGGCCCGGGCGTTTCTGAACCTTCCGACGACATAAACTGCCCCGATGACCGCGACGAGCAATGCCGACTTTCGACCCGACGAAGCCTTTGCCCTCGCCGAGGACGCTCGGGACCCGCTGCGCGGCTACAGGGATCGGTTCGCGATCCCAACGCTCGCGGGGCTCACTCCCGCGGCATCGGCGAGCGACGCACCCACGGTGTATCTGACCGGGAACTCCCTGGGGGCCATGCCAACGGCGGTCCCCGATCTGCTCCGGCATGAACTGGAGGACTGGGCTCGGCTCGGGGTCGAGGGACACCTGCACGGGCGCGATCCGTGGCTGCCTTATCACGAGCAGTTCCGCGGACCGCTGTCGAGGCTCGTTGGTGCGGGTGAGCGAGAAGTCGTCGCGATGAACTCGCTGACGGTGAACCTGCACCTGCTGATGGCGTCGTTCTATCGCCCCACACCCGATCGATTTTCGATCATCATCGAAGACACCGCGTTCCCGAGCGATTCGTACGCGGTCGCGAGCCAGGCGGCGTTCCACGGGTTTGAGCCACGCCGCGCAGTCGTTCGGCTCCGCCCACGGAGGGGGGAGCACACGCTGCGGACGGAGGACATCATCGCGGCGATCGAGCGGGAGAAGCCCGCGCTCGTGATGCTCGGCGCGGTGAACTACCTGACCGGGCAGTGGTTCGACATGCCGGCAATCACCGATGCGGGGCACAAGGCCGGCGCGATCGTGGGGTGGGACCTTGCGCACGCCGCGGGCAACGTCCCGATGAAGCTGCACGACTGGAACGTCGATTTCGCGGCGTGGTGCTCGTACAAGTACCTCAACGCGGGCCCGGGCGCGATCGCGGGGGCGTTCGTTCACGAGAGGCATCTTGGCAGGAGCGATCTGCCTCGCCTGGCCGGCTGGTGGGGCAACGACCCCGCGACACGGTTCCGCATGGGGCCGGATTTCTCGCCGGTGGCGTCGGCGGACGCGTGGTCGTTGTCGAACCCTCCCATTTTCTCTCTGACGCCATTGAAGGCGTCGCTCGAACTGTTCGATCGCGCCACGATGCCGGCGCTGCGGAAGAAGTCGGAGCGGCTGACGGCGTACATGGAGTTTCTGTTGTCACCCAGGCGGGCCACGGGGCTTGAGATCCTGACGCCGAGTGACACGTCGAGGCGCGGGTGCCAGTTGTCGCTGGTGATTCCGGGGATGTCGCGGGAGGTTCAGCGTCGGCTTCTGGAGCGTCGCGTCGTGTGCGACTTCCGCGAGCCGAATGTGGTGCGGGCGGCCCCGGCGCCGCTGTACAACTCGTACCACGATGTCTGGCGATTCGTCCGGGAACTCAACCACCTGATGCCCTGAGGCCGAGCACGCATGCCCACACCGCACGTCATTCTGGTCGGGAACGGACTCGCGGGCTCGATGCTCGCGGTGCTCTTCGCACGCGTTGGGTGGCGCGTCTCGCTGTTCGAGCGGCGCGGCGATCCGCGGGCCAAAGGCTACCAGGGCGGGCGGTCGATCAACCTCGCGCTCTCGGCCCGCGGGCTGGCGGGTCTGGAGGCGGCCGGGCTCGCCGATCTTGTGCGAGAGCGCGACCTGATCCGGATGCCCGGACGCATGATCCACCCCGTGTCGGGCGCGACGGTCTTTCAGCCCTACAGCCACAATCCGGATGATGCGATCAATTCCGTCTCGCGGGGCGGGCTCAACCTCACGCTGATCGGCGCTGCCTCGAAGCTCGATGGCGTGGCGATGTACTTCGATCATGTGTGCACGGATGTCGACTTCGCGACGACCACCGCGACGTTCCAAAGGCCGGACGGCACACGCGTGACCGCGACGGCGGATCTGATCGTCGGCGCGGACGGCGCGTTCTCGGCGGTGCGGGGCGCGATGCAGAAGACCGACCGCTTCGAGTATTCCCAGTCATACCTCGCGCACGGATACAAGGAGCTTCATATCCCGCCAGGGCCGGGAACCTCGGAAGGCCAGCTCGATCCGGCGGCGCTGCACATCTGGCCCCGCGGGGGGTCGATGATGATCGCGCTGCCGAACCGTGACGGTTCGTTCACGTGCACCTTGTTCTGGCCTTTCGAGGGCGAGCACTCGTTCGCCAACCTCAGGACGCCCGCGGAAGTCCGATCGTTCTTCGAGACGCAGTACCCGGATGCCGTGCCCCTGATGCCGACGCTCGAGCAGGATTACGTCCAGAATCCGACGAGTTCGCTGGTGACGGTGCGGTGCTGGCCCTGGGTGCGCAACCGGACGGTGCTGCTGGGCGACGCCGCCCACGCGATTGTGCCGTTCTACGGGCAGGGGATCAATTGCGGGTTCGAGGACGCGGCGGATCTCGTGGGGCGGCTCGCATCAGGCAGCATCGACGCGGCGCTCGACGCGTATCAGCACGCCCGCAAACCCAACGCCGACGCGATCGCCGACATGGCGCTCGACAACTTCATCGAGATGCGCGACAAGGTGGGTCGGCCTGAATTCCTGTACCGCAAGAAGGTGGAACAGACACTGCACGCCGCGCTTCCCGAGCAGTGCCAGCCGCAGTACAACCTGGTGTCGTTCTCGACCGTGCCGTATGCGGAGGCAAAGCGCCGTGGCGATGCGCTGTCGCGGCTGATCGACCGCGTGGTCGATCGCGTGCCGATGCACAACGCCGATATGTCGAGCCCGGCGTGGAAGGCCCGAATCGAGCGCACAGCGGCGGAGCTGCTGGGAAAGAGCCCTGCAGCGGATGGTGCCGGCGAGAGAGTCCACGACCTCTCACCCGCGATCAGCGAGCGGCTGCCCGTCTGGCCCGGCGACAACCCCTTCACACGCGAGGTGCTCCTCGACACGGAGCAGGGCGCCAACATCACGCTGAGCACGATCCGCACGACGGTGCACCTGGGCAGCCACGCCGACGGCTCGAACCATTACGCGATAGCGGCGGAGGGAGGCGTCGGGATCGACGCGATGCCACTTCGGCACTATCTGGGGCCGTGCACCGTGCTCGAACCCGCGTCGGACGCCAGAGGCCGACGCCTGACGCCCGCGGACTTTCCGTCGCTCGACGGCGTGCGCACGCCGCGGGTGCTTCTCAAGACGGGCACCTTCCCCGACCCATACCGATGGAACAGCGATTTCGCAGGTCTTTCGGTCGAGTTGGTCGACTCGCTCGCGGCCCGGGGCGTCATCACCATCGGCGTCGACACGCCCAGCGTCGACCTGCAGGACTCCAAGGACCTTCCCGCGCACAAGGCGATCCTCCGCCACGGCATCGCGATCCTCGAGGGGCTGGTGCTCCGCGATGTGCCGCCTGGGGAGTACGACCTGGCCGCCCCGCCGCTCAAACTCCAGAACGCCGACGCGAGCCCGGTCCGGGCGGTGCTGCGTCCGCGCGGCTGATTAGGCGATCGCCCGCACAACCAGTGACAGCACGAAGACGCCGAACACGTACCCGCCCGCGGCGACTGCTCCCACCAGCATCGGTATCACGCCGATCGCCCTCGCCCATCCGCGTTCATCTCGCACCGTCCATGCCGTGATCGCACTCGCGAAGCACAGCACCCCCAACGCCGCGAGCCCGAGCGCTCCGAGCGTGGGCCAGCCCACGCGGAACCACGGGGCGGCCGCGCTCCCCAGCGTCATCAGCGAGAGGCCGGACCACGCCAACGCTCTCTCGCTGCCGCGAAGCCGCAGCGACTCGCGGATCACAAGGTCCGACCATCCGCGCGTCACGATCCCGCACTCCGGGCACGACCAAGGCGGCCCGACCAGACCCCGCAGGTCATACCCGCACTCGCACCGCACCACCCGAACCTTCACGCACCACCCGGCACACACGCCACCACCTTGACCTCCACATGGATCGGCGTATTCCCGCCCGTGGGCAACGCCGACACCTCCACCGTGGTCCGCGTCGGCAGCGTCTCGCTCCCCGGCGGAAAGTACTCGCCGTAGACCCGGTTGTATTCCTTCCAATCCCGCTTCATGTCCGTCAGATACACCGCGACGTCCACGATGTCCTTCCACCCGCAGCCGGCTTCCTCGAGAATCATCCGTACATTCTCAAAGCACGAGCGGATCTCGGCCTCGATCGAGTACTCGACCAGCCGCCCGCTCGAATCGACCACCGCACCCGGAATATCCCGGCTGCCCCGCGTGCGCGGCCCAATCCCGGACAGGAACAACAGCCCGCCCGCACGCCGGGCATGCGCATAGGGACCCAAAGGCTCCGCCGCCGACCCGGATCGAATCGTCGTCATCACACACCTCCTCAGACCCGCACGCACACGTTCTTGGGCTCTGTGAAGAACCGGATCGCCTCGAGCCCGCCCTCTCGCCCTACGCCGCTCTCCTTCATGCCCCCAAACGGCGTCCGCAGATCACGCACCATCCAGCAGTTCACCCACACCACCCCCGCCTCGAGCCTCGCCGCGACGCGGTGCGCCCGCGACACGTCCCGCGTGCAGATCGTCGCCGAAAGCCCGTACGCCGTCGCGTTCGCGAGCCTCACCGCCGCCTCCTCATCCCGGAACCGCTGCACCGTGACCACGGGGCCGAATATCTCCTCACGCTCCACGCGGCACGCCGGATCGAGCCCCTCGATCACCGTCGGCTCGTAGAACCACCCCTCCCGGCACCGCGCGGACAACTCGCCCGGCCGACGTCCGCCCGTCAGCACGCGCCCGCCGGACGCCCGCGCTTCCTCCACCAAGCCGGCGACCTTCTCCCACTGCGCCCGGCTCGTGATCGCGCCGAAATTCGTTCCGGCATCCATCGGGTCGCCCACAACCAATTCCCGCGCCGCCTCCACGACGCGCGAAATCACGCGATCCGCCACCGATTCGTGCACCAGCAGCCTCGACCCGCACAGACAGATCTGCCCCTGGTTGCTGAACGCCGCCCGGGCCGCCAGCGCTGCCGAAGCCTCCACATCCGCATCCTCGAACACGACAAACGCGTTCTTTCCGCCCAGCTCGAGGCTGCAGCGCTTGAGCATCCGCCCGCACGTTTCTCCGATCCACCGTCCCACCCCGGTGCTTCCCGTGAACGTGATCGTCGGCACCTCAGGATGCTCCACGATCGCCGCCCCGGCCCGCGCTCCCGCCCCGTGCACCACGTTCAGCACGCCCGCCGGCAACCCTGCCTCGATCGACAACTCCGCCAGCATCGACGCAGTGGTCGGCGTGATCTCGCTGGGCTTGCCCACCACCGTGTTCCCTGTCGCCAGCGCGGGAGCAACTTTCCATGTGAACAGATAGAGCGGCAGGTTCCACGGCGAGATGCACCCGGCCACCCCGCGAGGCCGACGCAGCGTGTAGTTCAGCGCCGCCACACCCCCCGGAACCCCCCCACCATCAAAGTCGTGGCACTCGCCCGACGCATGCAGGATCGCCGTCGCGAAATACCGGAGATTCGCCGCGGACCTCGGGATATCCACCGCGCGCGAGACCGCGATCGGCTTGCCCGTGTCCCGCGACTCGGCCTCCGCCAGCAAGTCCAGATCCCGCTCCACCAGATCCGCCAGCTTCAGCAGCACGCGTGATCGTTCCGCGGCCGGGGTTGCCGACCAACCCGGAAAGGCCCGCGACGCCGCCCGAACCGCCGCCGAAACATCCTCGGGCGTCGAATCCACGACGCGTCCGTGCTCGGCCCCCGTCGCCGCCTCGAACACCGGCAGGGTGCCGCCGCTGGTTGCCAAAGCCATCTGGCCGTCGATCAGATTGAGCCGCGTTTTCACGCGAGGAGTCTACACGCAACGACGGCGACCGCCCGGGCACGCGCACACCGGCAGACCGTCGCAAGTTTCGACACCATCAACCTGGGCCTGCCTTCTGCGCCGCTCTTGTGGGCGGCCCCGGCGGCGGCACGTCCTGCACCTCCGGCGGACGACCCGCGCCCGTGCGCTTGTACCCTTCCTTGAGCGCATCGGCCTTCGCCTGAACCTCCGGATCCACCGTGGGTGTGCCGCCCCCGCCGAAGAGCGACCAGCCCCACACCGCCGCCGCCAGCACGACGACCACGCCCAGGACGATCAGCTTGACCTTCTTCCCCGAATCGCCCCCCTCGTCACGCTTGAACATCGGCATCTCCCGTCAGAAGTCCCGCCCGCGGATCCCGTCCCGAGTCGCCCAGAAGAACGCCGGGTTGCCGTACGTCCACGAGAACCCCTGGCGTGCGCCGTACAGATAGCGATTGTCCATTTCGGTCTCGCCCGGGTTCCAGAGACCCGAGGGGGCGCGAAGCAGGGTGCGGTCGTTGCCGTCCGGGGCGTCGGTGCGTTCGTAGATGTCGCGCATCCGGATCGTCCGCGCCGAGGCATCCGCGAGCGCCACGCCCGTGTACGCGTTGATGTCGTTCCACATCAGCTCCTGCCTCTGGTAGTAGTCCTTGTTGACAAACAGCAACACTTTGTTGTTGGGATACAGAATGTCGGTCGTCTTGTGGCGCCTGACCTGGTACTTGTTCCCGTTGTTCGCCGCCGTGCGGGACGAAGACGTGAACCGATCGTGCCGCTGCCAGAAGACCGGCGGATACCAGTACGACACCGGGAAAATCCAGGTGTAGTCGTTCTGGGCGTTGGAATCGTTGTTCTCCGCGAACCAACGCTTGAGCGCCTGATCGCCCGGGTCAATCAGCGTCTTGTTGCGCGATTCATCGGAGTTCCACTGGAAGAACATGTGGGCCGCCCAGTGGTACCCGAACGTTTCCGTGCCCGCCTGGCTGTATGGCGTCCCGTACGCCCAGCCCCAACCCGGCTGGTTCTGCACCCAGACCCAGCAGGAATCCTGCGTCGATCCGTCGGCGCGGAACGGATTCACCAGCGAGTCCTTGTAGTCGTTCGAGTACATCGCCATGTACTTGGCGTTGCCCGCCAAATTGACCTGCCCCTGCAGCCGACGCGCCACGGTCCTCGCTTTGCTGAGCTGGGGAAGCAGGATGCCGATCAGCAGCGCGATGATCGCAATCACGACCAGCAGCTCGATCAACGTAAATCCACGCCCCACGCCGAACCACGTCCGACCCTTGCTTGTGTTCATCGCGACTCCCGGGCGGCTCATCCGGCCTCGAACGCCGACCGCCAGGCCCAGAACGGGCCAACCCCAGCATAACAAAGCGGCCGGGCGACGCAAGCGCCGCCCGGCCGTCATCAATCTCTACCCAGATGCTCGCCCCCGGTCTGTCCTCTCGGGAGCGACCCGGATCAGCAGCCTTCCTCGAAAGCCGCCACGAAAGCGTCAAAGTCGAAGAAGTCCACGAAGCCGTCATCGTCGAAGTCCGCCGTCTTTCCGGGCGGGCAGGTGCCGCCCTCGAAGCACTGTGCATACGCGTCAAAGTCGAAGAAGTCGACGAAGCCGTCGCCGTCGAAGTCCGCCGCACAGCCGATCGGAATCGAGACCTTCGTCACAAACCGACCCTGCCCGTTGACCACGAGAGCCTCGCCGCCCGTCGCGGGATCGAACGTGTGAATGCCCGACCCGTTGGTGATGATGAACGACCCGTTGTCGAGCAGGCCCACGCCGCGGAGTCCGCCCGCTGTCGTGTCGTAGTACGCGTGCTGCGAGCCGTTGGAGTTGTAGATGTACAAGCCGTCCGGGGGCGAGAAGCTGCTGACCGCGATCTTCCCGTCCGGCAGCACGATCATCTGCTGCGGGAAGTCGATCCCGCTGACGCCGTCGGAGTTGACGAGCGTCTGCACGAGCCCGCCTGTGAGATCGCGGATCTCGATGTCATCCAAGCCGATGTTCGAGCAGAGCAGGTTTCCACCGTACGAGATCAAGTCAAAGAAGTCGCCCGAGGGGTAAACCGCGTCGATTGCGCGGGTCGCCACATCGATGCGCACGATGCTGTTGGCGGTCGCCCCGTTGCCGCTCCCGGCGTTGGTCACGTAGACCTTGCCGTTGACGTGCTCCATGCCGCGGATGTTGTCCATCCCGCCGCGGATCGTCGTCACGTACTGCGGAAGATCCGAAAGGGTGTAAATGAAGATCGCGTCCGCCAACTGGTCGCTGACCCACACTTCGTTGCCCACCACGAGCGCTTCGATCGGGGTCGACGCGCCCTGCGGCACGAGGTCGATCCACAGCGGATTCACCACGCTGCCGTCCGCGGTGCTCAGAAGAACGACCTTGTCCGAGCCGCTCTCCACGACCGCGAAGTAGGTCTGCCCCATCGCCGACGTGCCCGCCGCCAGACCCGCCGCCGTCACGATCAATTGTGCCAAACGCTTCATGATCACTCCTTTCCTCACACGAGCCACAGGACGACGAGACGCCAAACAAAATACGAATTCGATGCCGCCGCCAACCTCCTCGTGCGTGGTGCATGATACCACACCACTCGCCCACTGCACGCGCAAAATCTACGTAATCCTGGCCTTCGGTTCCGCGTCCGGGGGTCCGCGATTCAAAGCGTGCCGAGGCGTCCCCCATCAACAGGGAGGTTCACCCCGTTCACGTATGACGCCGCCGGAGACGCCAGAAACCCGACCGCGGCGGCGATCTCGGATGCTTCGCCGAATCTCCCCGCGGGGATATCCGCGATCGCGGCGGCCTCGGCCTGCTCGATGGTGACGCCGGCCTTCTCGGCCCGCGCTCGGAAAATCGCCCCCAGTCGCTCAGTGCGGGTGTATCCGGGGAGGACGTTGTTCACCGTGATGCCCTCGGCCCCCAACTCCTGCGAGAGGGTCTTCGCCCAGTTCGCGGTGGCGGCCCGAACGGCGTTCGAGACAGCAAGTCCCTGAATAGGTTGCTTCACGCTGGTGCTGCCGATGATGATGATGCGTCCGTAGCCGTCGCGTCGCATGCCGGGGACGAAGGCACGCACCAGTTCGTGGGGAGTTGCGAGCAAGCTCTCGAAGCCGAGCCGGAAGGCGTCGGCTGGTGTGTCGATGGCACGGCCGGGTGCTGGTCCACCGGTGTTGAGGACCAGGATGTGGCAGGCGCCGTGGGCGGCGATCCAAGCGTGCGCGGCGGTGCGCGCGGCTGCGGGGTCGGCGAGATCGACGGTGAGAGCGTCGTGGGATTGTGCGCGCGGACGGGGCAGTTCGGCGACGACGGCGGCGAGCTTGTCGGCGGAGCGGGCGACGACGGTGACGGACGCGCCGAGGGCGGCGAGTTCAAAGGCGCAGGCTTTGCCGATGCCGGCGGAGGCGCCGCAGACGATGGCCCGCTTGCCGGAGAGGTCGAGGTTCATGCGCGAAGCCTATCGCGGCCGCGGGAGGCCCGGGACCTCGGGGACTCGGGGCTTTGCAGGGGGTTCGAGGGGGATGGTCCGGGGCGGCGGGCCGGGGATGGATGGTTCGGCGGGCGGGGTTGTGCGCACGGGCGCAGGGAGTGAGGAGACGAGGAAGAACCAGCGGCCGGCCTCTGGACGGACGGCGGTTGGTCTGCTGCCACGAAGATCGAGAGAGGTGGGCGAGGACCACGTCTTGCCGTCGGTGGAGGTCGAGCGCCAGATGGCGCCGCCGTTCCCGGATTGTCCGAGGAAGGTGAAGGCATCGCCATCGGCGATGAGGGAGCCGGTCCATTGGCCCTGAACGTTGGCGTCGATGCGTCCGGCGAGCGTGAAGGTGAGGCCGTCGGTGGAAGTGGCGCGGACGGGGCCGACGGCGTCGGAGACGATGAGGAGCCACTGGGCGTCGCGTCGGGCGATGGCGCAGGTGGAGCCGCGTTCGGGGCGGAATCGCTGTCCGGGCTCGAAGGTGAAGGACTCGCCGCCGTCACGGGAGAGGGCGGAGTACAGGGCGGGTGTTCTGGGATCTGCGCGGTCGGCGGCGAGGAAGTAGAGCCGGAGGGAATCGTCGGGGAGCACGGCGAGCACGGGGTCGGTCGGGGGGAGCAGGGAGCCGGGGAGGTTGCGGATGGAGAGGGCGCGTGGGGGCGTCCAGGCTCGGGCGTTGTCGAAGGAGCGTTGAAGGGCGATGGAGCCGGCGTTGGCGGGTTCGGACTGGGGGTACCACTGGAAGGCGGCGTAGATGGTGCCGCGGGAGTCGCGGGCGAGGGAAGGGGCGGCGGCTGCGGAGAGGTGGAAGAGCGTGGTGGGCTGGGAATCGCCGAGGAGCGAGGCGGAGCGCAGGTCGCTTCGCCAGGGCTGGAGCGAGTCGTCGGGGGTGGTGCGCGGGGTCGGCGGTGTGGTGAGGTCTGGTGGGACGGGCTGGAACGTGGCGGCGAAGGGCAGTGCGAGGGAGATCAGCAGTGTTGCATGCATGAGCGATCACTCCGGAAGGACGCGTGCAGTGTGCATCGGTCAAACCGGCGTGGGAAGGTGGGGTTTCAGGGGGCGGCGTCTAGGGGACGAACGCAGCGACGGAGAGAAGAAGGGCGAGGAAGACGGCGAGGGAGAACTTGATGCCGACCCCGGCCACGCGTCCGGCGGCGGCGCCAACGCCGGAGGAGGTGGACTCCCGCCAGGATCGGCCGGCGACGCCCCGTTCGGCGAAGAGTGCGCCGAGTGCGGCACCGATGACGGCGCCGAGGAGAGTTCCGATGATGGGGAGGAAGGCGAGGACGAAGGTGCCGACGATGGCGCCCAGGAGCGTGCCGACGAGTGCGCCGACCATCCCTGAGCGGGAGGCGCCGAAGGTTTTGGCGCCGGCGGCGGAGGATGCGGTTTCGAGCGCTTCGCCGGCGGCCGCGATGGCGATGCCGGCGCCGAGCGTCCACCAGGAGAAGAGGGGTTCTTTGGCGACGAGTTGGACGGTGATGGCGCCGGCGAGGGCGATCCACATGCCGGGCAGGAGGAGGAGGGTGAGCAGGACGCCGACCCAGGCGGAGAGGAGAACGCTCGCGACAAGAGCGGCGTGGATCAGCGATTCGGAGGCGGGCATGGGGGGAGTGTCCTGAGGAACTCGGCGAGGCAGGCGGAAAAGGTATCGGGCTGTTCAACGGGGGGGAGATGACCCGCCCGCGGGATGATTCGGAAGGTGGCGCCCGGGATTGCGTCGGCGATGGATTTGAGGACGTCGGGCGGCGTGAGCGTATCGGCGTCGCCCGCGATGACGAGCGAAGGAACGGTCAGGGTGGGCAGGAGGGGTCTGGCGTCGGGCCGGGAGGCGAGGGCGCGAGCGCCGGCGGCGACGGTGTGCGGGTGGGTTGCGGCGATTCGGCGTTGCCAGAGTGCACGAAGGTCGGCGGGTGCGGAGGGATGGAAGAGGGCGGCGGCCATGGTGGCGGCGAGGTTGGCGGTGCCGAGGGTGAGGGCTTCGCGTGCGACGGCGGCGCGGCGCTCGAGGCCTTCGGGCGATTCGGGGGTCGCGCGGGTGCAGCAGAGAACCAGTGCGCGGAGGCGATCGGGGAATCGGCGTGCGAAGTCGAGGGCGATCATGCCGCCCATCGAGAGGCCGACGAGCACGGCGGGGGTGGTGACGCGAGCGGCGTCGAGGAGGTCGGCGAGATCGTCGGCGTAATCGGCGATGGACGCCTGGTCGCCCGCGGGAGGGCTTTGGCCGTAGCCGCGAAGGTCGGGGATGAGGACCCGGTAGTGCGGTGCGAGGCGGTGAGCGGCGTGGTGCCACATGGAGCCGTCGAGCGGGAAGCCGTGAATGAAGAGGATGGGCGGGGCGTCGGCGTCGCCGGCATCGAGAGCGGCGAGGGAGATGTTTCCGGGGAGGGTGAAGGTTCTCATGGCTTGGGTGGTGTGGCGGCCCAGCGGTCGAGGAGGTCGGCGAGCTGCTGTGCGGTGTCGAGAAGGGTGGTCGCGGGGAGGAGAGCGAGAGGATCGTCGATCTGCGCGATGCGAAGGTTCGTGATCGCGGGGAGATCGCGGGGAAAGGCGGGCCCGAGGCGTTCGAGGACCTGCGACGTGGAGAGGTTGGCGGGCGGGAGGTTGCGTGCGCGGGGCGCGAGAATAACGATGGCTCCGGGCGAAAGTGCGCGGAAGTCTTCGGCGTCGAGAGTCTGGTAGGGAGCGCCGGAGGTGAGGGCGGGGGTGGCGCCCAGGAGCGTGAGCAGATCGTGATGGACGGATCCCGGGCCGAGCGCGGAGGGTGGGGTGAGCGAGGCGAGCAGGAGGACGGTTCCAACACTCGCACGCCGGGGGCTGGGCGCCAGGACGCGACGGGCTCGTTCACGGAGGACTTCGAGTCTGGCTGGGGCTTTGTTGCCCACGGCGTGGGCCATCTGTGCGGCGGCGTCGAGCACGTCTGGCCAGGAAAGAGGCTCGAGGCGGAGGAGGGACCATCGATGGTGAGCGGCGAGATCGAGGAGTCGTTCGGGCGGGGGTGAGGACCCGAGCTGAACGAAGACGTGTGTGGGCCTGACGTGGAGAAGTGATTCGTAGTCGATCCCGCCGCCGACGGTGTCGCCGACGACGGGGAGATCGGGCGAGAGGGCGAGATCCCAGGCATGTCGGCCGACGACGAAGCGTTCGAGGCCGAGGTCCGTGAGCGAGGCGGCAAGTGCGGGGCTCAGGACGGCGATGCGCGGGGTGGTAGAGGTGGGCGTCGGAGGTGGAGCGGCGGGTTCGCAGGCGGCAAGGGCCGGAAGGAGGAGAAGGAGCAGGAGGATGGGCCTGAGGAGTGTCATGGGGCGCATCGCTGGCGGACAGCCTCGGCGAGGGTGAGCAGTGCGTCCTTGGTGTGGAGGGGGAAGGGCCAGGTGCGATCGAGGGCGACGCGAGCCTGCTGGGCCCGGTGGTGGAGTTCGTGGGCGAGGCGGTCGAGTTCGGCGAGTTGCGGGGCGTGCTCTTTGCGATAGTTCGCGAGGAGGAGCTGGAGCTGCTCGAAGGCGCGGGCGGCTGCGCGGCGATCGCCGGCGGAGGAGGCGATCTCGGTGAGCAGTTCGGCCTTGCGCTGATGGGCCCAGTGGTCGCCGAGCTCGGCAGGTTGGTGTCGGGCGTGGTGTGCTCGCCAGCGAGCGCGGAGGGCCTCGGCGGGATCGGCGGGCTGGTCGGAGGAGAGCGGGAGGGTGAGCGTGGCGGAGGCGACGACGGCCGGGGCGAGGGACCAGCCGAGCCAGCTTTGGAGCCAGAGTTCGGTGACGGGGTCGTAGGCGCCGCCGCCAAGGCCGTGGATGAAGAGATCGGCGGCGGCGTAGCGGAGGAGGCCGGTCATGAGGAGGGCGCGGGGTGCGAGCTGCTCGCGCGGGATCGTGGGGAGAGAGGCGGCGGTGACGCGTTGGCGGGGCATGCCGGGGCGGAGTCGCCAGAGCGGGAGTTCGGATCGCGATGCGGAGAGCGTGCGGATGCCGGCGGCGGGAAATTGGAGTGCGGCGTCGTTGTAGGAGGCGACGCAGGCGGCGGGGTCGGACGCGATTCGATCGAGCACGGAGGCGAAGAGAGAGGTTCGAGAGAGAGAGGAAGCGGGGAGCGCGAAGGGGAAGGGGACGATGCCGGCGAGGAGATCGGCGGCGGCGAGGGTGAATTGAGAGGCGAGGGAACGTTCGTCGGCGTGCGCCTTGAGGGCTCCGGCGATGACGGTGAGCTGGCACGCGATGGGGCCTGTGGCGGCGGGGCTGCCCTCCCAGCCGGCGCGGAGGGAGGCGTGGTCGATGGGCGGGCGCATCGAGGTCGGGATGTCGGTGGTGGTGGCGAGTTCGCGGCTGAGACGCCAGGTGGCGTGGGCGAGGGAGCCGTCACGCGTGGTGGGGTAGCGGATGAGACCGGGCTCGTTGGCGTCCTGATCGACGACGACCCAGGCGGGGAAGGCGTTGATCGCGCGGGCAAGAGAGTCGAGGGCGAAGAGCTTGGCGAGGATGCCGGGGTGCCACAGTTCGGCCTGATGGCCTGAGAAGAGCACGGGGCGGTCGTCGGGAAGGCCGATCTCTCTTCGGAAGGTGAGAGCGGCGGGCGGGGGCTTGTGCGCGCGGACAAGGCGGGGCCAGGAGGCGGGGTCCGGGAGGAGGGTGAGGGGGGGATGAGAAGAGGTGATCACCGGCCTGAGTATTGGCCGGGAGAGATGCCGAGGGAGGCTTGGGCGGGGAGTTGGTGCTGAAAGCGGCGGATCTCGGCGTGGAGGACGGAGCGGTAGTGGGCGAGGCGTTCGGCGGGGTTGTCGAGGCCTTGGCCGAAAGTGCGGGTGGGGTCGACGTAGATGCGGCGGACAGCGAGCTCGGCGATGTTGAGGCGAGCAGCGGCGGCCTGGACCCAGAGCTGCATGGGGAAGGCGTAGCCCGATTCGGACAGGGAGAGCGAGGCGAGCGAGGAGACACGGTGGGCCTTGAAGCCGCAGAACGCGTCGGTGAGGGAGAAGCCAAGTCGCTGGTTGATTTCGCGGGTGAGTTCGGCGTTGATGGCCCGGCGGTCGGGCGGGGGGAGGTCGTCGGCGGGCTCGGGGGTGAGGTAGCGAGAGCCCGAGATGATGTCGGGGCGGGCGTGGCGCGGGAGGTGCTCAGAGCGTTCGGCGAGGTCGATGAAGTCCGGGATGCGGTCTGGCTCGTGCTGCTCGTCGCAGTCCATAGTGATGATCCAGTCGTAACGTTCGGACTGGGCGAAGCGGAAGGCGTCGATGAGGGATTGGCCGTAGCCGCGGTTGACGCAGTGGCGGATGACGTCGACTGGGAACTGGGCGAGGATGGAGGGGGTGGCGTCGGTGGAGCCGTCGTCGATGACGAGGACGTTGCCGACGTACTTGAGGACGCGTTCGAGGACGCCTTTGGCGTAGCGTTCTTCGTTGAAGACGGGAATGGCGACGAGGGTTCTCATGCGGGGCCCCGGATTGTATCGATGGTGGTCGATACGTCGCGGGGAGTCCGCCGGATTCACTGAACAGGGTCCGAACTTCCTGGAGAGGCGTTAGCAGCCCTGTTCGAAGGCCTGGACGAAGTCGTCGAAATCGAAGAAGTCGACGAAGCCGTCGAAGTTCATGTCGGGGTTTCGGCCCGGGGGGCATGGGCCGCCCTCGAAGCAGGTGACGAAATCGTCGTAGTCGAAGAAATCGACGAAGCCGTCGCCGTTGAAATCGGCGGGGCATCGGACGGAAATGGAGTCGAGCCTGGCGCGAACGGTGGTTGCGTCGTAGACAAGGGACCAGTGGTAGACGACCCCTGCGCGGACGGTTGGAGCGACAGAGTCGAAGGATCCGACGAGGCCATTACGACTTGTGAGGATAACGAAGGAGTCTCCGACGATGGGGAAGAAGTAGCCGTCGCCGGCATCGACGAGATCGATGTCGACGGCTCCGTCGAGGGCCGCGGGCTGATTGGCGACGACGAGGTGATCGTGGCGCGTGGCGGGGGCGTAGCCGCCGATGTCGACGTGGTAGGTTCCGGAGTCGCTCTGCGTGAATCCGGAGACGACGGCCTGGCCGACGCCGAAGGTGATGTCGAGATTGCCGTGATTGAGAAGTCTGGCGGAACCGGTGTTGAGCCCGTTATCGAGGCGGATGCCGCCGGTGGATCCGCAGACGATCGAGCCGCCGCCGAGGAACTGAGCGCCGGCGAAGATGATCGCGGAGGAAGAGTTCTCGAAAGAGGCAGCGGGGGTGGCGAAGGTGGTGACGGAGCCGGGGTAGAGGCCGTAGCCGGCCTCGGCTCGGACCGAGCCGCTGACGTTGAGGTTGCCCTGGATGGCGACCAGGGAGCCCGCGAGGCGAGTGGTGGCATCGCCGAGGGGAGCGGCGAGGTTCATGATGCCGGCCATTTCCCAGATGCCGCCCGGATTCTGGAGGTTGATGGTGAGCTTTGCGGATTGGGGTCCTGAGATGTTGAATGTGCCGTTGAAGACGTCGGTCGTGGGCAGGTTCAGTGGGTCGATCGATTGCGTATTGACGGTGAGCGAGTCCTGGATGGTCCAGACTGTGGCCCCGCTGCCGTCGAGCTTGGCGGTATGTGCGTTGATGACGGAAGGCCCGAGCACGAGGGCGTTGCCGTGCACAAAGAGCCTGCCTGTGCCATCGAGGCTGAGATTTCCGTTCCATTGGGAAGGCCCCGAGAAGTAGAGTGTCGAGTCAGTGTTGAGGGTGCCCGACCCTCCCTGGACGGTAATGGGATCCATGCAGTAAAGGCGCGAGCCTTGGTCGAGCTCGATCTGGGCGGTGGGCTGGAGGATCAGCGGGCAGTCGACTTCGGCGTCGCGATTGGATGATTCGAGGGCGATGCGGCCGTTGACGGTGAGCGTGCTTCCTTCGAGCGTGGGAATGCGGTCGGGATGGAAGGAACTGAGGCGGAGGAGGCCGAGGGACCCGAGGGTCCATCCGGAGGAGAGGTTCATGCGGACGGTGTTGTTGCCACCGATCCACAGGAGGTCGTCGAAGGGATCGGTGAGTGCGGTGCCGTTGATGGTGAGATGGGCGAAGGCGGAGCCGTCGTTCATCGCGCCGGTGATGTTGAGCCCGCGGTTTGCACCTTCGGCGACGGAGCCGTCGAGGTCGATGAGGCCTGTGCCGAGTTGGTTGATGGTGAGCCCGGGCACGGAGGTGGCGGCCTGGAGCGTGCCGTCGATGCGGAGGGCGGTCCCGGCGTTCTTGGTGAGGTTGATCACACCCTCGGCGTAGATGGAGGAGACGGCCTGGAGGTCGAGGAGGCCGTCAACCTGAACGGTGGCGCCGTCCTCGATCCAAAGGTCTCCGCCGTCGGTGATGGTGAGGGAGCCGGTCTGGAAGTCGACGGCGGCTGGACCCTGCATGACCTGCACCATGGACGAGAAGCTGACCCCGTTGCCCGCGAGGTTTTCGCCGCTGAGGAGGGTGTGTCCGGCGACGGTGAGCTTGAAGGCGTTGGTCTGGACGCGCATGCCGTCGGTCATCGTGAGACTTGCGATCGTTGCGTTGACATTGAGATCGACAAAGGCGTTCTCGGCGATGGCGGTGTTGCCGATGAAGACGTTGTCGGCGTTGAGCGGGACCCCCTGGGAGAACCAGTTGGCGGCGGTGCCCCAGTTGCCGTTGGCGGCGTTCCACCACTTGTCGGCGGCGTGGGCGTGCGGGGCGGCCGAGAAGGCTCCGCCGGCGATTGCGGCGAGCAGGGCGGCCTTGGTCACACGTGCGATGGTCGGGCTGGGCATGGACGATCTCCTCTGGTCCAGAGAGGAGTGCCGAGCATGACGGCGTGTGACAGGCACTGGTCGATCTGGCCCGAAAGCGGGTTGCACGAAGCCGGGGCGTGAGATTCTCGGACCACTGCCGGGCGGATCAGCAGCCGAGTTCGAAGGCGGCGACGAAGTCGTCGAAGTCGAAGAAATCGGCGAAGCCGTCGCCGTTGAAGTCGGCGACCTCCGGAGGAGAACCGGATTCGAAGGCGGCGACGAAGTCGTCGTAATCAAAGAAGTCGAGGAACCCGTCGCAGTTCACGTCCGCGGGGCAGAGGGTGAGGGAAGCGGGGACGGAGTTGGAGACGCCGCAGGCGTTGGTGGCCTTGAGGCGGTAGCGGGTCTGGAGAATGGAGGGGAGGCGTTGTCCGGGGAGGGGGGCGATGGTGAGCGTGGTGGTCTGAGACCCCGCGATCGAGAAGGCGGCGGTGGCGGTATCGGTGAGGTCGACAAATGTCCCGGAGTTGGCTGGAACCTCGGCCTGCCAGCGGAGCGTCGCGATCGGGAGATTGTTGGTGGAGGCGAAGAAGGAGACGGGCCCGAGGGGGCAGGCGAGCACGGGGAACGGCTGGTCGAGGAATCGGGGGAGCTGACCTGTAACGATGATGGCGTTGTCCGAGATGATGCTGCCGCAGGCGTTGTTGAAGCGGAGCGAGAAGGCGCCGGCGTCGGCGGGGTTGAAGTTGGTGACGGTGAGGGTGCGGGTGAAGGCGCCCGAGACGACGGACCCGCCGGGGAGCGTGCCGTTGCTCAGCAGGTTGCCGTTGAGGCGCCAGCGGTAGGAGAGAGTGGAATCGGACTGGGCGTCGGCGGAGAGGGAGAATGAGCCGCCCGGGCAGACGGCACGGCTGAGGGGGTGCTGTGTTACGGAGGGGAGTTGGCCAAGATCGAACGCCGAAACGGAACTGAAGAAGGATCGGGTCCAGAAGGTGTCGCCGAAGACGAAGGCGGACGAAGGCGTCTCGGCGACGGTGATCTCGCCGAGCGGGACGGGATTGCTGGCCTGCGCGAGGGTGAAGAACGCGAAGCGGTCCGGCGCGGCGAGGAGCGCCACGGAACCGGCGATGTGCACGGACTGGAGCGAAGAGAACGACGCGGGTGCGGGGATCGTCGCGGTCAGGGTGGCGGCTGAAGGGAGCGAGACGTCGTAGATCGCGGCGACGTCGGTCGTGCGTTCCACGAGGAGCGTGCGGGCGTCGAAGGCGAAGCCTTCGGCGTCGGGCTCGTTGATGGTGGCGACGACCTGCGGTGAGTAGGGATCGGCGACGTTGTAGATCTCGAAGCGGTTGGTGCCGCCGGTGCGGAAGAGGACGAAGAGCCCGTCGTCGAGCGCGGCGTCGGAAAGGGAGTTGGTCGGGATGTGGGCGGCGACGCGCGGGTTGGAGGGGTCGATGAGATCGAGAACGTAGAACTCGCGGGCGAGCTGGATGACGCCGACGGCGCCGTCGATGAAGATCTCGACATTCGCGAAGCCGGACGAGTTGGCGACTTGGAGATCGTCGGAGATGAGCACGGGATTGGCGGGATCGGCGAGGTCGTAGAGGTAGAGGCGGAAGCTTGCGCTATTCGCAAGCCGCTGCGCGACGGCGAAGAGCCGATCATCGGCGGCGGCGTGGTCGGCGTTGAAGTCGAGGGTGAAGTTTGTCCGGAGAGCGGGGCGGTCACGGTCGGCCAGATCGATGATGCTCACGTCCGCATCGAAGCCGACGTTGTTGACGAGGATGAGATTTGAGCGGGAAGGAAGGACATAGGTGGCGTCGGCGGGCATGCCGAAGTCGAGGAGATCGAGGATCTGGGGCTGCGTCGGCGTGGCGAAGGAGAGCGAGGCGAGGACGTCGTTGTCGAACGCGAGTGCCGCATCGGCGACGGGCGCGACGGCCCGGACGGAGGCTCCGTAGAACGACCGGCGGACGGGCGAAGCGGGGTTGGTCACGTCCCAGATCGCCGCGGGGAACTGCGCGGCGAAGACATGGCAGAAGGTTGAGCCGGCCACCTCGACCAGCCTCGGGGTCGAGCGAAGCCGGTGGCCCGAGGTGGTGCTGAGGAGAGCGGGCGATCCGGGCGTGGCGAGATCGAAGAGGGCGAGACGGTCGGCGGCGGTCGTCGCGAGGAGCAGGCCTTCGCGGTGGATGCGGGGGGCGACGCCTTCGGCGTTGCCGAGGTCGATGGTCGTGAGGAGGTTGGGGTTCGTGATGTTGCCCACGGCGAAGCAGCGGAGGCGAGAGCGGGTCGGCGAGACCGAGTCGTCGCGGTAGGTGGCGTACAGGACGTTGAGGCGAATTTCCAGATCCTCGAAGTCCTGAGAGGAAATGGTTGTACCGGTAACGGGTTGTGCGGGCGTGGTCGTGTCGAGGATGCGGATCTGGCCGAAGGCGGTCAGCACGCACAGGCGGTCCGGGGAGGCGGCAAGATCGACAATCTGATCAGCCCACGTGAGCGAGGCGAGGACAACGGGGGCGGAAGGGGTGAAAATGTCGGCGATGGTGAGCCTGCCCGTGGAATCAAAGCTGTCCCACGAGGCGATGTAGAGCAGGTTGGCGCGGGCCTCGATCGCGGTCGTCTGGCCGAGCACGGGAATGGAGCCGATCGGGGTCGGCCGGCTGGGGTCGGCCATGTCCTGGATCTCGACAAGGCCGGGATGGCCCAGAAAGGCGAGTGTCCCCTCGGATTCCAGAACCTCGACGTTGTCGCCGATCCGGCGGTGGTGCGTTGGGGCGTCGCACTGGGCGAGGGCTGCGTGTGCGCAGAGGAACGCCGCCGCGAGAACTGCGAAGAAGCGCATGACCAAGCCTCCGAATGGGCCCTCCCCGCCGCGTGCCATGGTACCAGAGGGGATGCGGAAACCGGTCGTGAATCTCCGCAGGAGACGGGCGAGCACTAGGATTGCGGCCTATGTCGCACACGAACACCTCGGGAACGTCCGGAAACGAGACTCCATTCCGCTACACGGCGGATCTGGCGGGGGAGATCGAAGGGAAGTGGCAGCGTGAGTGGGCGACGCGGGGGACCTTCGTGGTGGCGAACCCTGGGCAGCCGGGCTTTGAGGCGCACAAGCCCAAGTTCTACTGCCTGGACATGTTCCCGTACCCAAGCGGGGCCGGGCTGCACGTGGGGCATCCGGAGGGGTACACGGCGACGGACATCATCTCGCGGTACAAGCGGATGAAGGGGTTCAACGTGCTGCACCCGATGGGGTGGGACGCGTTCGGGCTGCCGGCGGAGCAGTACGCGATCCAGACGGGGGTGCACCCGGCGATCACGACGCGGAAGGCGATCGACAACTTCCGACGGCAGTTGCAGCGGTTCGGGTTTTCGTATGACTGGACGCGCGAGGTCGGGACGATCGACCCCGAGTACTACAAGTGGACGCAGTGGATCTTTCTGAAGCTGTATGACTCGTGGTTTGATCCCGAGGCGAGGAAGGCAAGGCCGATCGCGGAGCTCAGCGCGGAATTCGAAGCGGGTAAGCGTAAGGTTGAATGGAATCCGCATTCAGCTCCTTCGGGTACTGCCCGCTTTGGCGATCCAAGAGAACCAATCGGCGAGTGGACTTCACTGACTGAGTATCAGCGTTCACAGGTGCTCGATTCGTACCGGCTTGCGTATCTCGGCACAGTCACCGTCAACTGGTGCCCGAAGCTGGGGACGGTGCTCGCCAATGACGAGGTGATCGACGGGAAGAGCGAGCGCGGGGGGTATCCCGTGTATCGCAAGCCGATGAAGCAGTGGATGTTCCGGATCACGGCGTACGCGGACCGGCTGCTGGAGGGACTCAAGGGGTTGGACTGGCCGGCGTCGACGAAGGCGATGCAGGAGGAGTGGATCGGGCGCAGCGAGGGGGCGGAGATCCGGTTTGAGCTGACGGGCGGGTTTGACCCGCTGACGGTTTTCACGACACGGGCGGACACGCTGTTCGGGGCGACGTACATGGTGGTGGCGCCGGAGCATCCGCTGGTGTCACGTGTGCTGGAGCGGCCGCCGGCGGGGGCGGTGGTGCCGGCGGTGCGTGCGTATGTCGAGCGTGCTCGCAACCGCTCGGACGTGGAGCGGATGGAGAGCAAGGTCAAGAGCGGGGTGTTCAGCGGGGTGATGGCGATCAATCCGGCGACGGGCGAGAAGATCCCCGTGTGGATCGCGGATTACGTGCTGATGGGGTACGGGACGGGCGCGATCATGGCGGTTCCGGCGCACGACGAGCGTGACTATGAGTTCGCGAAGAAGTTCGGGCTGGCGATCCGGGACGTGGTGTACAGCCGCCCGCACGCGGCGATGGCGTACTTCGCGCGGCACGCCTCGCCCTCGGCACGGAGTCCCGAACGTTGGGTCGGCGTCTTGGCGGACTATCTGGGCTGGGTGACGACGCAGAATACGGAGACGGGCGGGCTGGGCGGCGCGCTGCAGACGGTGATGACCCGCCGCGCGGGGGAGTCGGGCGGTACCGCGGTGACGATCCACGCGACGGCTCCCGATCCGGACAAGCCCGGGTCGGTTGGGGAACGCCGGGGTGCGACGCAGATCGGCTGGATGGACTTCATCGAAGAACAGAGGTTCACCGACGTGGACGACTTCACCGCGCGCTTCCTCGGCGGGCGGTTCTTTGAGAGCCTGGGACAGGCGTATTCGGGGCCCGGTGTGCTGGCGAACTCGGCGAACAGCGAGCTGACGCTCGACGGGCTCACGATCGAGGCGGCGAAAGCGGCGATGGTGGCGTGGCTCGAGCGCAAGGGGATCGGGCGGAAGCGAGTGAACTTCAAGCTTCGGGATTGGACGTTCAGCCGGCAAAGGTACTGGGGCGAGCCCTTCCCGATGGTGTTCGATATGGAGGGGCGTGCGTACCCGGTGAGCGAGAAGGCCTTGCCCGTGACGTTGCCCGAACTGGCGGACTATGCCCCGGTGGAGAGCGAAGATCCGCTGCCTCTGCTGGGGAAAGTGCGGGAGTGGGTGGAGACGACGGCAGGGGAGGCCGGCGTTGATCCATCGGTGCTGCCGCCGGAGACACGCGTGCGTCGCGAGTCGAACACGATGCCGGGGAGCGCGGGCAGTTCGTGGTACATGGTGAGGTATTGCGATCCGAAGAACAGCGGGGCGTTCGTCTCCCGCGAGGCGGATCGGTATTGGATGGGGGGAGAGAGGTCCGGTTTGGAGAACCAGGCCGCCCGGGGCGGGGTGGATCTGTACATGGGGGGGAGCGAGCACGCGGTCGGGCATCTACTGTACTCGCGGTTCTGGCATCAGGTGCTGCACGATCTGGGCTATTTGTCGACGCCCGAGCCGTTCCAGAAGCTGTTCCACCAGGGGCTGATCACGAGCTTTGCGTACCAGCGTCCGGACAAGACGCTGGTGCCGTGCGATCAGGTGGATGAGGTGTCGGAGGGGCAGTTTGTCGAGCGGGGGGTGGGGACGAAGCTGACGCCGATCGTGGCGAAGATGAGCAAGAGTCTGAAAAACGTCGTGAACCCGGACGACGTGATCGCGGAGTACGGGGCGGACACGTTCCGCCTGTACGAGATGTACATGGGCCCGCTGGAAGCGAGCAAGCCATGGAATCCGCGGGACATCACGGGGTTGTTCCGGTTCCTATCGCGCGTGTGGCGTCTTGCGGTCGATGAGAAGACCGGCGTTCTTCGCGAGGCGGTCACTGCTGACGGTGCGTTGGAGAAGCAGCTGCATCGCGTGATCGCGAAGGTCGGCTCGGACATCGAGAAGCTGTCGTTCAACACGGCGATCGCCGCGATGATCGAGTTTGTCAACGCCGCATCGTCGCAGGGGCTGACAAGGGATCAGCTCGCGCGGTTCATGCGGGTCCTGTGCCCCTTCGCACCGCACGTGGCGGAAGAGGTGTGGTCGAAGCTGGGGTGCCCCGGTTTGGCATCGACGGCGGATTGGCCGGCGTTTGATCCGGCGATGCTCCGGGACGACTCGGTCGAGCTGGCGGTGCAGATCCAGGGGAAAGTGCGCTGCAAGGTCGTGGTGCCCAGCGACGCGGAGCCCAAGGCGATCGAAGAGATCACGCTGGCCGACAGCGAGGTGCAGAAAGCGCTCGGCGGGAAGGCGGTCAAGAAGGTGATCGTGGTCCCAGGTCGGCTCGTGAACATCGTCGCGGGCTGATCACATGCGTTCGACGACGGGGATGCCCAGGCAGGTCAGGGCGTCCTCGAGTGTCTCGCTGGTGAGCAGGCAAAGCCGCAGGCGCGAGGCCCGGACGGGCTCGGGCGCGTCGATCACGCGATGGGCCGCGTAGAAGGATGAAAAGGCGCCCGCCAGGTCGTAAAGGAACTGGCAGAGGCGGTGCGGCTCGGCGTGCTCGCCCACAGCGGCAAGGGCCGCCGGATACCTCAGGATCGCCAGGGCGAGCGCCCGCTCCTCCGGATGCTCGAGCACAAGGGGAACATCGCGGAAGGCGTTGGGATCGAGCCCCGCCTTGCGGAAGATGCTCCGGATTCTGGCGCCGGCGTAGAGCAGGTAGGGGCCCGTGTTGCCTTCGAAGGCGACCATGCGGTCGAAGCTGAAGACATAGTCCTTCACGCGTTCGATCGACAGATCGGCGTACTTGATCGCCGCCACGCCGACGGACCAGGCGGTCCGGTCGAACGCTTCGGGCGGCACATCGGCCTGACGTTCGCGCATCTGGGCGGCGGCTCGTTGCGTGGCTTCGTCGATCAGATCAGCCAGCTTGACGTTCTCGCCAGAGCGAGTCTTGAAGGGCTTGCCGTCTTCGCCCAGCACGGTGCCGAACGCGGCGTGGGCGAGCGTGGCGATCGTGCCGTCCGGGCGCGTGGTGAACCCGGCACGGTGGGCCGCGGCAAAGACCTGGCGGAAGTGCAGCGACTGGCGTGCATCGACGCAATAGACAACGCGGTCGGCCTTGAAGGTCTGGACGCGGCGGCGGATCGCCGCGAGGTCTGTCGTGGCGTACAGGAACCCGCCGTCGCCCTTGCGGATCAGGCAGGGCTCCTTGATGTTGCCGAACTCGGGCCGATCGAGCCGAACGACCGCCGCCCCGTCGTCGATCTCGGCGATCCCCCGGCGGAGCAGGTCCTCCACGAGCGTCGCGAGCTCGTCCGCGTAGGACGATTCGCCCGCGGTGTGCTCCGGCAGAACGATGGCGTTGAGCTTGGCGCAGTTCTCGGCGCAGGCGGCGATGGTGACATCGACAATCCGCTGCCACACGCGGACGACGTCGGCGTCCTTGCGTTGCAGGCGGATCAGGGTCTGCTTGGCGTCGGCGAGATGGCGGGCGGCGGCCTGTGCCTGCGCCAGGTCGTCGGCGATCTCGGCGTGGAGCTTGGATGTCACGAAAGGCGCCAGCGATGTGGCGACCAGCTCGAAGCCCGGTGGGGGGGCGTACTGCTTCTGCGCCGCCTTGTACAGGCGGTCGAGATCGGCCAGACGCAGGTTCGCCAGATCAAGACGCCCGGCGGACGACTCGTCCATGACCTTGTGGGTGACCATGGCGATGGGCAAACCCCAGTCGCCCAGGTGGTTCTGGCGGACGACGGCGTGGCCGAGACGTTGGAAGGTACGGGCGAGGGCATCACCGATGATGGTGGAGCGGAGATGCCCGACGTGCATCTCCTTGGCGAGGTTCACGCCGCAGAGATCGACAACGGTCGTTCCCGGGTTGGGCGTGGTGCCGGCGGAGGCGGGGCGGAAATGGGCCAGGATGCCGGCGAGGGCGGAAGCCTTCAGGCGGAGGTTGATGAACCCCGGGCCGGCAATGTCGGCGTCGGCAAGTGGCTCGCAGAGATCGGCCAGATCCACGGCTTCGGCGAGGGCCTTGGCGACCTCCCGCGGGGGCTTGCCGACACGTTTGGCGAGCCCCATGGCGGCATTGCACTGAAAATCACCAAGTTTGGGGTTCTTGTTCGGGACGACGAGGGGGTCGGTCTCGGCGGCTGAGGGGAAAGCTCGGGCGATGGCGAGTGAGAAGCGGTGGGTGAGGAGTGCCGCCGGGTCTGTGGAAGGGGTGTGGTCGGGCATGGAGGGCGATGGTAGGGATGAGGTTGGGCCGTGCGGAACTGTGGAGGTCGGGCGGCGTATCCTCAGGACCCCCGGATCGGACGGCGTTTGACAGAGGCGGGCCGGTCTGGGACACTCCTCCCCCTCCACGGGTACGGGCCAGCAAGCCCGGCCGGGGCGAGTCGGGAGCGTCGGCCCCGGAGAACCGGGTCGGCGTGGCATCGGGAACAGGTCTGGAGCGATTCACATGGCAGGTCGTACGAGCACGAGCGTTGGCGTCGGGATCACCATCACCCTCTTCTCCGTGACATCGCTCACGTTCCTGGTGCTCTGGGCGATCTACTTCGGGAAGTACACGGGGCAGCGTGAAGAGTTCAACCAGCTCAAGAACGACACGGAGCGCTACATCCGTTCGACCGAGCGGAACAACCCGGCGGTCTCCGCGTTGGCCGATCAGGCCCGCAAGGACGGGAAGAGTCTGGTTGGGTTCATGCAGGACCGAGTCGGCGGCGTGATGCGGACGGTCGCCGGCCGCGAGAATCTCTCGTTCGAACAGTTTGACGCGGAAGTCAAGAGGGTCGTCGGATCGAACACCGCCCCGCTGCTCTCGGTGATCACCTCCCAGGCCGGCGAGTTGACGACTCTTGAAGCCCGCGTGGCGAGCGCGGACGAAGACCGGGCCAAGGCCTCGGCCGAAGTGGACCGCGTTCGCGGGCAGGTCGGCGAGACCCAGCGGGCCCTGGCGGACGAGAACGCCCGGCTCAAGCGGCAGATCGAGTCGTACGAGGGCGAACTCAAGGGTTATCGCGACGGGGTTGCATCGGTCGAGACGCGGATGAGCGACGCGGTGCGTTCGCTCGAGTCCGAGGCCAGCGAGCGGGCCCGCAAGGACCGCGAACGGATCTCGGCCCTCGAGCGCGAGAATCTGATCCTTGTCGACCTCAACGCGAAGCTGCGTGGCGAGCAGAACAAGAACCTCCTCTCGGCGCAGAGCGAGGAAGCTCTGGTCGACGGGATGGTGCTGGCGACGATCCCCGGCGGACGCGAGTGCGTGATCTCTCTGGGAAGCAAGCAGAAGCTCCAACTGGGCATGACCTTCGCGGTCTACGCCGACGCCAAGCAGATCAAGCCCGATCCCAAGACAGGCGAGTACGCCCGCCCAAAGGCGACGCTTGAGATCATCAAGGTTGACAGCGAGACGTCGACGGCCCGGATCACCTCCGAGGTGAAGGGCTCGCCCGTGGTGAAGGGCGACGTGCTGGCGAACGCGATCTACGACCCGTCGAAGGTCTATCGCTTCGTGGTGTTCGGCAACTTTGACACCAACGCCGACGGGATTGCGACTCCGGGCGAGCGGGCCGACATGGTGAACCTGGTCGAGGCGTGGGGCGGGCGCGTGGTGGATGATCTGGCGGGCGACGTCGATTTCCTTGTGCTGGGCGAGAAGCCCGTGCTGCCGCCCAAGCCCGGCGCGGACGTCCCGATCGAGGTGGTTCAGCAGTACGTCCGGATCGAGGGCGAGCTGCAGAAGTACGACAACTTCTACCGTTCCGCCGCGAGCACGAGCGTGCCGATCCTCAACCAGAACCGTTTGTTCACGCTGATTGGCAAGAAGTAATCGCCGTCGGGTTGCGACGCGAATGACCGAGTTGCCGCCCGCGAGCGCATGTTCGCGGGCGGCTTCGTTCCAGGACCGGGCCTCGCCGCGGCTGACGTTAACGGGGGTTGCTCGGCGAGTGCGGAGCGCAAGAGTTTGATCCGAACGCTCAAGCGAATGCCGTGGTGGGTCCAGGAGCCGCTCTCGGGCGTGATGCGGGCCGCGCTGGGTGCGCCGATGCTCGGCGCGCTTCCGGCGATGGCGGATCTGGCGGGCGGGCTTGGCCGGACCTTCGGGGCGGCACGCCTGAATCGCAAGCGGCTTGCTCGCGCGGACGAGAATCTCCGCGAGGTCTTTCCCCAGTGGGACGCCGACGAACGCCGACACCACGCCTTGGCCGCGTACGAACATCTGTTCCGCCTTGGCGTGGAGCTGGCGTTTTCGCCCCGGCTGCTCAACCGTGACGGGTGGGTGAATCAGTTGATTCTGCCGGATCGGCTGCCCGAGCTTCGTCGGATGATCACCGATCGCGCGTGCGTCATGCTGACGGGGCACGTGGGGAACTGGGAGCTCATCGGCTCGGCGATGGGGCTGCTTGGGTTCCCGCTGCACGCGGTCTACCGCCCGCTCGACCTGGCGCCGCTGGACGCCTGGGTTCGCCAGAGTCGTGAGAGGCAGGGAATCACGCTCGTGAGCAAGTTCGGCGCGGTTCACGAGCTGCCCGGGGCTCTCGCGGCGGGTCGCCCGGTCGGCCTCGTTGCCGATCAGAACGGCGGCGACCGCGGGATGTTCGTTCCGTTCTTCGGACGACTCACCAGCACGTACAAGTCCATCGGGCTGCTGGCGATTCAGTTCAACGCGACGGTGGTCTGTGGGTTCGCCAGGCGAGTCTCGGCCGCCGAAGCCTCACGCGAGCACGCGGATGCGGCCTCCCGCGGGGGCCTCCGCTACAAGGTCGAGATCGCCGATGTCTTCGGGCCGGAAGACTGGTCGACGCACCCCGACCCGCTGTTCTATCTGACAGCCCGGTATCGGCGAGCGCTCGAGCGGATGATTTTGACGGCTCCGGATCAGTACCTCTGGATGCACCGAATCTGGAGGAGCAGGCCGCTGCACGAACGGGCGGGGAAGCCCTTCCCGGCGGCTCTGCGGGAGAAGATGTCGCTCCTGCCCTGGATGTCCTCGGCGGACGTCGATCGCGTTGTGGATCGGAGCGAGCGTGAGCAGAGGCAGGCCCCGTAGGATTGGGGGTCAGGAGTGACCTCGATGCGCGATGAGCCGGAGAACACGCGAGCGGACGTCCCCCCCGGGAGGCTGGAGGATGTGCGTGTGCTCATCGTCGACGACGATCGAGACGTGCTCGACACGTTCGACGCCGCGTTCCAGTCCGAGGGTGCCCTGACGTGGCTTGCGATGGACGGGAACGAGGCAGTGGACGTGTGCGCCGAAGATCCGCCGGACGTGGTCATCCTCGACATGATGCTCCCCGGGCGGTCTGGCTTTCTCGCCCTTGAGAAGATCAAGGGGAAGGCCGACAGCCCGATCGTCATCATGGTGACGGCAAACGAGGGACGACGCCACCAGGCCTACGCCGAGAGCCTCGGGGTCGACGGGTACATGATCAAGCCCGTGCCGCTCGAAAGGCTGCTCACCCGCGTGGCCGAGCTGGTGCGAGAACGGGGCCCGGTGCGTCGGCCGGACGGCGACTCGAAGTGGACCGCGGACGAAGACGAGACCGACGAACCCGGCCAGGACGTCGGGAGCGAGAGCGGGGAGAGCGGCGGCGGTGATGGCGGCGGGGGCGACTAAGGAGGAGCGATGCCGAAGCGTCAGGTGGTGCTGATGAAGAGTGTGGCCAAGGGCGAGCCCGCGCAGCCGCTGGGAACCCACGCCGAGGTTCGCGCGTCGCTCTCGCGGTACAACACCGCGCCGGACGGCACAGCACGATCCAAGAGCGCCGGCACGGAAGTGCTCCACGGCCCGGGGATGATCGTCGAGCTCGCCACGACGACGGAAACCGTCATGCAGGCGATGGTGACCATGACCGACGACGACATCGCGTGGCCGGTGCTCGAGCGGGCGTGCCGAAATCTCAAGTGGAAGCTCGTCGACCTGGAGAGCGGACGCAGCTTCGGCTGAGTGGTGAGGAGATCAGGTGGACATCACGCGGCGGCAACGATGGTTCGCTGAGAACCTCCCGTGGCGGGTCTGGTGTCGAGTCTTTGAGATCACGGGAGCAAGCTTCGGGCTCGTGCTCGGCGCGGCGTGGGCGGCCGATGGCGGCTGGACATGGGCGAGTGTGTTCTACGGGCTTGTGTGCGGCTGGGTTGGCGTCCTGCTCGGAAGGACGCTGGCCTTGATCGGCGGGTGGCCGGTGTTGGGCCCGCTGTACCACCACCAGGCTTGCCTCAACGGCTTTCCCTATGCGATCGGGGATGAAGTGCAGATCCTGGCCGGCCGGTATCGGGGACGACGAGGACGGGTGTACGAGTTGGGGCAGTTCGGTCGCCCGCGGGTGTGGCTCGGTGAGGAGGCGTCGCGGGACTTCGGCGACCTTTTCGAGCCGACGGAGGTAGCGCGGGTGGCCGGGGGCGATGCGGGTGCTGCAGAAGGGCAATAATCAGACATGCCGACGTATGTCTATGACGTGCTGGATTTGAAGGGGAATCCGACCGGAGAGCAGTTCGAGATCACGCAGTCGATCAAGGACAAATCGCTGACGAAGCACCCCAAGACGGGCGCGCCGGTCCGGCGTGCCATTGTCGCGCCGGCGATCGCGGGCAAGTGGTCGCCCATCAAGCAGAAGTCGTCGCTGTCGAACAAGAACCTCGAACGGCTTGGTTTCACCAAGTACGAGCGCAAGGGCAGCGGTTACATGGAGCGAGTCGCCGGCAAGGAAGGGCCTTCGTCCATTTCGGCGGACTGAGATTTCACGCGGCCTGCGGCGCGGGCTTGGGGGCCGGTGGCTTCTCGTCGTGCTGCCATTGCACGCCGAGCCCGAGAAGCACGAGCCCGCCCCACACACCGGCGGTCACGATCGGCGTCCACGGGATCTTGGCGGCAAGGTCCGGGCTTGTGGCGTTGAGAAGCCACACGCCGCACGCGAGCATGGCTCCAGATCCCGCGAGCGCGGTGACGAGCATCGCGGATTTCTTGGGCGCGGCCAACCCGAGCAGGACACCCAGCACGAGCCCGCCACCCAATGCCATCAGCAGGGTCTGTCTCGACTGTTCGGGCGTCGCGCTCCACCATGCCTTGAGATGTTCAAAGGCACGCTCGGCAAAGACGTGGATCTTGCCGGCCTGATCGCCGGTCAGCGCACGAAGCTCCTCACGAATCTCGATCGCAGAGGTCTGGATCGAAAGCTCCGCCTGCTGCATCGTGGAGAGCTCTTCGGGAAGGGCACCCGGATGCCGGCCGAGCGTGATGAGCGCCGCGAGAACGCCAACAGCGGCGAAGACCACACCCGAAGACGCGGCCATCGCCAGGCGGAACAGCACGAGCCCAAGGGCAAAGCCCAAGATGGCGCCGGCACCCACGCCGGCGTACACGGCGGGCACTCCGGCCACGGTGGGCCCGAGGAGCGTCGGGGCCACGAGTGTTCCGACCGCTCCGCCCGCGAGCGCCCCAAGCACCACGAACGCGGGCTGGATCACCCTGCCCCCGGCGAGCCACAGGATCATCCCCGCCACGAAACCACCCCCGACGAGCAGGTGGACGGGCAGAGGAAGGTCGCCAAGCCCGTCCAACGTCTGTTGGACAAAGGCCAGAGCGGAGGAAATCCAGGTCTGAAAGGTCATGGGTCCTCAAAGAAGTCGGCGAGAAGGGCGGCGTCACTATAAGGTTGGGATGGTCCCTGTGCCGATTGCATGAATCAGACCGCCACGGGTGTGCCGAGGGTTGGTCGGAGGCAGATAACCAGAACGGATCCCTACCATGGCCCGCCGTCCGCGTTCCAAGAAGCCCAGCAAGCCCTCGTCGTCGGGAGGTTCGCGCGGAAAGAACGTGGCTCGCCAGCGTGCGGAGCAGGAGCTGCCGACGATCCGCAAGAAGATCGACGGTCTTGATCGGACGTTGGTCAAGCTGCTGAATGATCGTGCGAAGCTTGTGGTGGAGGTTGGGCGGCTCAAGCGTGCGGCGGGGATGCCGATTTATGCCCCCCATCGTGAGCAGGAAGTGCTGGACAAGGTGACTTCGCAGAACGATGGGCCGCTGCCGAATCGATCGCTCGAAGGGGTGTATCGTGAGCTGATGTCGGGCTCGTTCCAGTTGCAGCAGCCGCTGCGGATCGGCTTCCTTGGGCCGCCGGGATCCTTCAGCCATCTGGCGGCTGTGCGTCACTTCGGGACCTCGGTGGCGTTCGAGGATCTTCACGAGATCGAGGGTGTTTTTACCGAGGTCGTGCGGGGGCACGTGAACTACGGGCTGGTGCCGATCGAGAACTCGACCGGCGGCGGCATCGTCGAGACGCTGGACGCGTTCCTGAAGCACCATCGCGATGTGCACGTCTACTCGGAGGTGCAGCTCGAGGTGCACCACTGCATGTTGGCGCAGTGCGAGCCGAAGCAGGTTCGGCGGATCCACAGCAAGCCCGAGGTGTTCAGCCAGTGCCGGCATTGGCTGGCGACGCAGTATCCGCAGGCGCAGTTGATCCCCGCGGCGAGCAGCAGCCGGGCGGTGATGACGGCGGCGGAGGAATGCGCCAAGGCACGCGAGATCGGGGCCGAGCCCGGGAGCGCGGCGATCGGGAGCGAGCTCGCGGCGCAGTTGTACGGCCTGAAGGTTCTCTTCGCCAAGATCGAGGACAACCCGAACAACGTCACCCGGTTCTTTGTGATCTCTCGGACCAGGGCCCAGCGCAGCGGGGACGACAAGACGAGCATCATGTTTGCCACGGCGGACAAACCCGGCGCTCTGGTGAGCGTGCTGCAGGTCTTCCATGGGCACGGGATCAACCTCACGCACATCGACAAGCGCCCGAGCGGCAAGCAGAACTGGGCGTACACGTTCTTCATCGATGCCGCCGGACATCGGGAAGACCCCGCCGTGTCGTCCGCGATCCGCGAGGCGGCCACGCACTGCCACGAGCTGCACGTCCTGGGAAGTTATCCGAGGAGCAAGCGCGTTCTGTAGGCCCGGGCTTGGCGTCTGAGTTTCGCGCGACCTTTGCGCGAAGTCGATACGCGCACGTGATGCCTGCCGCTAGCTTGTGGGCATGAGTATCGACCTGTTCGTCTTCGACATCGCGGGAACGACCGTGCGTGATGATGGGGTTGTCCACCACGCCTTCGAAGCCACGCTGCGCTCGGCGGACATGACCGCGGATGAGAGCTGGATCAGGGCCCGGATGGGCTGGAACAAGGTGCAGGTCTTTGCCGAAGCTCTGCGCAACCACGGACGCAGCGAGGGCTTGGCGGCCGACCTTGCCGCTCGCTTCTCGAACGAGATTCGGCGGAGCATGGACGAGTCGCCCCCTGTCTCGCTCGAAGGAGCGGTTGAGGCGATGCGTGCTGTTCGTGATCGCGGCGGCAGGGTGGCCTTCAACACGGGCTACTCGACTGCGCTCGCGGAGGAGATCATCGGCCGCCTCGGCTGGAATGCGGACGCGGTCATCGGGTCGGACCTGGTCGCCCACGGCAGACCCGCCCCGGACCTCATCCTCCTGGCCATGAACCGTGTCGGCACCGTGGATGCTGGGCGTGTCGGGGTCGCGGGCGACACCCCGAGCGACCTGATGGCGGGCGCTGCGGCCGGATGCCGATGGGTCGTGGGGGTGGGCCATGGGACCCACAGCCTTGCCGAGCTGTCGCGACACCCGCACACGCACCTTCTGGCAAACCTGCGGGGGCTGAGCGAGGTGCTCGATGGCTGAGTACGACGTGGCGATCGTCGGCGGTGGAATTGTCGGGCTTGCGCATGCGGCCGAAGCCTGTCGACGCGGATTGAGCGTCGTTCTCTTTGAAAGGTCGGCCCGGGCGGTCGGGGCCTCGATCCGCAACTTCGGGATGGTCTGGCCGATCGGACAGCCGGCCGGGAGGGCATTCGCCAGGGCGATGCGCTCTCGCGAGATCTACTTGTCGCTGGCTGCTGAGGCGGGCTTCTGGGCGGATCCTCTGGGCTCTGTTCATGTCGCTCGCCACGAGGACGAGCTGGCCTGTCTGCACGAATTCGCGGCGGCATACTCCGAGTGCGGACTCGACGCACACGTGGTCGACGCGGACGAGGCCTGCCGGCGATACCCGGCCCTGCGACGCAACGGCCTCCTTGGCGCACTTGTCAGCAGGACCGAGGTCTGCGTGGACCCCTTCGAGGTCGTGCCGAAGGTATCCACCTGGCTCGCATCGAGACAGAACGTTCAGATCGTCAACGGCTGTGCGGTTCGATCGGTTCGATCGGGGCTGCTCACGCTCGCGGACGGCCGAGAAGTGAGGGCTCGGCGCGTGTTCGTCTGTTCGGGCGATGACATCGAGACGCTCTTCCCCGAGGTGCTGCGTCAGGGCCCGCTCACGCGGTGCAAGCTGCAGATGATGCGGACCGCGATCCAGCCGAACGGCTGGCGCTTGGGGATGCACGTTGCCGCGGGAAGCACGCTCCGACACTACCCCGCGTTCCGGTCGTTGCCCTCGCTTGATCGTGTACGCGAGCGGTTCAGCAGGACGCACCCCGAGTTTGATCGCTGGGGCATTCATGTTCTGGCTTCACAGACTCGAGCGGGCGCACTGACCATCGGCGACAGCCATGAGTATGGCGAGGTGCTCGATCCGTTTAACCGCGACGAGATTGACTCGCTCATTCTCGACTACCTCAAGGAGTTTCTCAACGTGCCGTCGCTCGCGATCACGGAGCGATGGAGCGGGCAGTATCTCAAGCGGACCGACTGCATGATGGAGTATGTCCGCGAGGTGGACAACGGCGTGTGGATCGTCACGGGGCTTGGCGGGAACGGCATGACGCTTTCTTTCGGACTGGCTCAGGAAGTGATGGACTGCGCGGACTCGGGCGCCCCCTGGGAGGACACTCCCAGTGAGCCGGTCCGCCCCGCGATTGCTTCATCGAGTCTTGACCGAGGCTGATCGGTGGCTTGAGGTCATGTCGGTACGTTCTCAGGACCATGACGGCACGAGCACGGTGGACGCGCTGGCAGATCATCACACTTTCGGTGCTCACACTCGGGTACACGGGCTTCTACCTGTGCCGGAGCAACTACGCGGTCGCCAAGCCCTCGCTGCTCGCGGAGGGAGCTGCGGCCGGGATCGACAAGGCCTCGCTCGGGCTCATCGACTCCATCGGAACGCTGTGCTATGCGTTCGGGAAGGTCGTCCTCGGCGTCGGGGCTGACTTTGTTCAACCCAAGACCGTCTTCGTCGGAGCCATGATCGCTTCGATCGCAGCAACGGCCTGGTTCGGTCTCGCGTCGGGCAAGCTCGGATACCTCCTGTCTTGGAGCGTCAACCGCTCGGTGCAGTCCGCGGGATGGGGGGCCCTCACCAAGGTGGCCTCGCATTGGTTTGCTCCCTCGCAGTACGGCCGGGCGATGGCGATCCTGGCACTCTCGTACTTCTTCGGCGATGCGCTCGCGCGGCTCCTGTACGGCGAACTGCTTGATCGCGGGATGACCTGGCGCGGAATCTACGCGGTCGGCGGCTCGGCTCTTGCGGTCATCGCGATTGCGACGATCCTTCTCCTCAAGAGAAGCCCGAGCGCTGTCGGCGAGCCAGAGGTTCCCGTCGCCCATGACTCCGTCTACCGCGAGAGCGGGAAGGAGTCTCGTCCGGAGGGGCTTGTTGCACTGCTCGGTCCACTGATGCGAAGCCCCGCATTCTGGCTGGTTTGCCTCATGTCCGCGGGACTGACCTTCGCTCGGGAGACCTTCAACGCGTGGACGCCCACGTACCTCGCCGAGGCGGGAGGGCTCTCGGCCGGGTCGGCCGCAAGGTACAGCTCGCTCTTTCCGCTGTTTGGGGGGTTCTCGGTGATTCTTGCGGGCTGGGTCAGCGATCGGGTGTTTGCCGGTCGGCGCGGTGCGGTGATGGTGCTGATGCTCGGGCCGGCGGCGGCCTGTCTTGTTGTGCTCGCTTTGGCGAGCGGCGAGGCGAGCGGATGGGTGCCTCTCGCCTGCATCAGCGGGGCGGCGCTCGGGATGCTGGGCCCGTACGCGTTCCTCTCGGGCGCGATCGCCCTGGACATCGGCAGCCGAAAGGGGAGCGCAACCGCCGTGGGCCTGGTTGATGCGGCGGGCTACTTCGCCGGTGCCATGGCGGGTGCGCCAATCGCTGCACTCGCCCAGTCGAAGGGATGGAGCGCCGCGTTTGGGGTGCTCGCGGGGGTGATCGCCTGTACTCTGCTTGCCGCCGTCATCTACTGGTGGATCCGCGACCGAGCCCGCGAGTGATCGTCCGCGATCAGGGCTTGCGCAGCTCCATCGTGTCGAAAAGTCTTCCCTCAAGATCGAACGCCTGGAGCGACAGCCGCTTGCCGTTGATCATGATCGACGTGATGTGGTGGCCCGTGTAGACGCGCTGGGCAAACCACGAGCGTGAAGGACCTGCCCGTTCGAGCCCTCCCCCACCGCCGCCCGAGGTCACGTAGATCACGCCGCCCTCCTGAACGACCTTGCCGCCACGCAGGGGCCAGGATCGCTCGTAGCAGTGGATATGACCGTTGAAGTTCAGATCAACACCATGGCGATCGTAGAGATCCGCGAGGTGCCGATGCTTGGGGTGGCCGTACGTGGACTTCTCCTTGTACGTGTTGCCATAGTCGTCCTCGTCCGAGGAATAGACGGGGTGATGGTGGTACACGATCTTCCACGTGGCGGTTGACTTCGCGAGCTCGGCGTCGAGCCACTTGAACTGCGGACTCTGGAGATCGATCGCCTTGTTGGTGTCCGCCACGAAGAACTGTGCATTGCCAAAGGTGTAGGTGTACCACGATTCCGGGTCGGGGAGCGAAAAGTACTGGTAGTAGTGCGCGTGATCCTCTTCGTGGTTTCCGATGCACGGGAACATGGGGACGCGACTCATCAGACCCCACGAGGATGGAAGCATCTCATTGACCCACTCGGTCTTATCCGGGCCGTCGTTCACCACGTCGCCAACGTGGATCTGAAAGTTCGGCCGAAGGGTGTACGAGAAATCCTGGAGCTTCTTGATCACCGCTGGATTGCGCTGTGTGTCACCCAGAACGACAAACATGAACGGGTTGTCGGGTGTGACGGCCGTCTGGAAGGTGAGCACGTCGCTGAGCAACTCGGTGCCGTCGTCTGCGATGGTTCGAGCGCGCCAGAAGTACGGCGTCTGGGGCTTGAGTCCTTCGACGCGAATCTCGTGCATGGTTCCGGGCGAACCCACCGCCGACTTGGACTCGAACGGCAATGTCTCGGTGAACTCGACGAAGCCGCGACCCGGCTTGGTCGTTTCCCACATAAAGGTCATGCCGGTCTGCGTCGCGAACTGCAGGTAAGGCTTCACGACAAACTTCTGGTCGAGATCGATCGGCGGGGCCCACGCGAGCAGAGCGCTTCGTGGTTCCAGTTCCCTTGCGATCGTGGCGGCTTCAAGTGCCGAGGAACGGAGCTTGACATCGAGCAGAACACCCCCGGTGGCGTGCTGCTCGTTGCGGTCCTTGTAGCAGGCGATGGTGAAGGGCGCCGAGCCCGGGTAGAGAATGTCGCCGCTCTGCTCGCTCGACTCGGCCTCGAGGGTGCCATTCACGTAGAGCTTCATCGTGCGACCGTCGTAGACGCCCGTGACGTGGTACCAGCGTCCAAGCTCGATCTTCGTCTTGCCCGTGATCGTGGTCATGCGGCCGTTACCGTCGTCGGTTCCCGTGGAGGCGAGCGAGAAGGTGAAGGCATCCTTCCCAAATCCGAGGTTCCAGCCCATCTCCTCGTCGCCGTTATCCTGCAAGCAACCGATGATCGACCCCCACTCCTGCGTGTGTTCGAGACTGACCAAAGCAGAGACCGTCATCTCACGAGTCGGAAGCGACGGACGGGTCTTGGCGATATCCGGAGACACGGTCAGCCAGTCGTGGCGGCCGTTGAAGCGCACCGCCCTCACCGGGCCGTGCTTGATCAACGCGGGCGCGCCTTCGATGCGGGCTTTGATCTTTCCAGTGTGATCGACGACGCTCTGATCGATGGATCGCTCGGCAAGTTCCGCCGAGAAGTGGAGCAGCGTCTCGCCGCCCGCGGGGGAGGATTCAGCAGAGGACGTCACAGCCGGCTGGGCGTGGGCGGTCTCACGGATCGAGGCGACGGTTCCCGCAGCGGCCGCTAGTGTGAGTCCGATGATCGACAGTGTGCTGGTGGAGTCCATGAATCCTCCTCTGGGATAGTGGTGTGTTCGCGAAGACCCCCCATGCGCTTGCGCGCATGGGGGATGAAGGTTGGGGTTGCTCAGCAGCCGAGCTCGAAGGCGTCAACGAAGGCTGTGAAGTCGAAGAAGTCCACGAAGCCGTCGCCGTCGAAATCAGCGGTCTTGCCGGCGGGACAGTCGTTCGAGTCCTCGAAGCAGGAGACGAACGCAAGGAAGTCGAAGAAATCGACGAAGGTATCTCCGTCGAAGTCGGCCCGGCACTCCTCGCCCACCGTGCCCACAAGGACGATATCCCCGACCGCCCACCACCCAGAGTTGGCGTCCGTGAAGCGGAACGCCACAGCCGACGCCCCTTCGGGGTTGTTGAGGTTGAGGGTGACGACCTCATCGCCCGTGGTGGGCTTGTTGGCCTCGGTCCAGGCGAGGACGTTGGTCCACGTGGTGCCGTTGTCGTAGGAAACGTCCACCGTGGACGCGTGGGCCGGAGCGTTGCCCCAGCTGGAGCGGAAGGTGAGGGTCAGCGATCCGGGGTTGATGCCGGCGACGCTGTAGGAAGGCGAGATCAGCCTGGCGCTTCCGGAGCACTCGCGGGCCGAGAAGTCCGAGACGTAGGCCGTGTCGCCGCGGAACTGAAGTCGCTCGGCGCCGAACTCGCGTGCCCAGGCATCAGCGATCCAGGCGTTGAAGCCGTAGAAATCATCGCCCTGGTTGCAGTTCTGCAGCCCGCTGTTGTCCACGGTGAAGTTCCCGTTCTGGGCGGCGACAGTCGAGAAGTAGGCGCACTGCTCCACGGGCGGGTTCTCGCTCGGCGGTGCCTGAAGGGCCGACGCGTTCTCGAAGTCTTCGACGAAGAGACTCTGGCCGTTCACGGAGAAGTCGATGTTGTCAACCGCCCACCACCAGTCGTTGCGGGCGTTGGTCAGGCTGAACTCGAAGCGCACCGCCGTGGCGCCCTGCGGGATGGCGAGGGCCTGCAGCGGAATGGACACGCCTTCGTTGGTCGAGTCCGGCTTGTAGAACGGGCTGGGGGTTCCCGTGCCCGAGTTTACGCCGTCGTCTGAATCCCAGTGCAGCACATCGACCGGGGCCTGCTCGACGCCGCCCACCGTGTAGATCGCGCGGATCTTCGCCGTCTGGTTGTTGGAGGGCAATGCGCCGGGCTCGTCGCACGAGCACGCGTCATCGAACCCCTCCGGACGCCAGCTGGAGTCGAAGTTGAGCGAGCCGCTGGAAATGGAGCCGGGCAGCGTGATCGAGGGCGTCGTCATGAAGGCGTTGAAGTTCGAGCGGTTGTTCTGGAAGTCATCCCACTCATCGGGGTCGGCCACCGCCACGTAGCCGCGGGCGCGCGTGAAGTCCTCGCGAAGCTGGGCATCAACCTGCGTCGACCACCAGTCCCTGAACGCCACCGACCAGCCACGCCACTCGGGACGACCACACTCAAGCGGACATGCTCCGATTGGATTGAAGAACTGCGTCCAGCCCTCGGGCATCGAGGGGGACCACGGCGTGAAGCACGGCGCGTAGTCGACGGTGCCCGCCACCGACATCGGGAACGTGCTCGGCGTGTGCGACGCCACCGTCACCTCGGCGAGGCCCTGGAAGACGGACAGGTTGTCGATCGCCCACCACCAGTTGTTCCCGCCGACATAGCGGAACGCCAGACGGACATTGAGCGCCTCGCTGGGCACATTCAGCGGCAAGGCGACACGCTCGTTCACCGCGTCGGGCTTGAAGTTCGGGCTCGACGTCTCGGACTCCCACCGCAGAACGGTCTGCGTCGTCCCCGCCGGGTCGTCGTACGTCGCGACCAACTCGGCAGTCTGCCCGGACTCGAACCTCCAGCTCGAATCAAAGGTCACCACGAGCACACCCGACGTGCGGGCCGAGATGTCAATCTGGGGCGTCCTCAGCGTGGTGTCGAGAGCCCCGGGCTCGTGCGCCAGATCGTCGTATTCATCGCCGTCGGCGACCGCGACGAGCCCGGAGGAGTTGGTGAATGCGCGACCGTTCGGACCGCCCGAAGCGCAGAGCCAGAAGGACCGATCAACGAACGACCAGCCGAACCAGTCGGGCACACCGCCGCTCGCGGGCGCGTCCACGGCGACCGTGACCCCGTTGGGTCCGTCGTGTGTATAGGTTGGAATGCCGCAGTAATTCACCCCGCATCCCGAAGGACGGGCGTCCACCGGAGGCTGCAAAGCCACACCTTCGAAGTCCTCGAAGAAGAGGCCGGTAGCCGTGCCAGCGACAAGGCCGCTGACGTTCACATTGTCGATGGCCCACCACCAGTCGTTGCCGGCGTTGAGAAGGCCGAATTCGAAGCGGACGCCCGTCGCACCGGCAGGGCGCTGCAGGACAGCATCAGTGAGAACCACCGTCTCGTTCGTGGAATCAGTCTTGAAGAAGGGGCTCGGAGCTCCGCCCGACGCGCTGCCGTCGTCGGAGTCCCAGCGCAGGACCTCGACAGGAGCCTGCTCGACGCCGTTGACGGTGTAGATGGCACGGATCACGCCCGTCTGGTTGTTGTCGAAGTTGCGGCCGTCATCGAAGCCCTCGGGGCGCCAGCTCGAGTCGAACTGGACGGTCAGCCCGCCCGCGTCGACATTGGCGATGTTGATGAGGGGCGTGCCCATGAAGGCGTTGAAGAAGCCGCAGTTGAGGGCGGGGCTGCCCTTGTCGTCCCAGCCGTCCGGATCGGCCACAGCCACGACGCCGGTCCCGAGGGTGAACTCGCTTCGCCGCTGATCGCCCTGCTGGTTGATCCAGAAGGACTTGAGCATGTAGGACCACCCCTCGTACTCGCGGAAACCGGCGGTGTTCGAGCAGGTCGAGCAGGTTCGGTCCTGTGCGGGAGGGCAGTTGCCAACACGGCAGGCGTACGTTGGGACGCCACAGGCGTTCCACGACCAACCGCTGGGCGGAACAAGCGTAAACACGGGAGTCTGCGCGGTGCAGGCGTTGATCACGCGTGGGTCGCCGGACAGGTTGTTCAACGTGGCGGAGTCGAAATTCTCCGAGTAGAACACGGTCTGTGCGCCGGCGGAGCCCGTAACGCATGCTGCCCCCGCGACGGCCGCCAGGATCAATGTTCTGTGACAAGACGTGTGCCGTGACCTCATGTGTTCTCCTTCTCTCGTCGTGGCGCGAGGACGCAAGCCCACAACACGCGCGCTGATCCTCACGATGGGGACCACGCTACCGACATCAACGACCCGTGCACAAGACGCGCAGCGTCAAGGTTGAACCAAGGTTGCGCTTACGGCTGTACGTATCTGAGGCCACGGAAGCCTGAACACAAAGCTGATGCTTTCTTGATTCGTTCAAGAGCCATTCTCAATGCGCTCCGGGGCAGACGCCTTTAGCATCTGAGCACCTTCACGGAGCGATCTCACCATGCACAGAGCCGTGCGCCCCGCGTTCACACTGATAGAGCTGCTCGTCGTCATCGCCATCATCGCGATGCTCATCGGCCTGCTGATCCCGGGGATCGGCATGGCTCGCGGAGCCGCGAGGCAGATCGTCTGTCTCTCCAACCAGCGAGAGATCTTCGCCGCCATCGGAGCCTACGCCCAGGACAACAAGGACCAGCACCACGCCAAGCGCCAGAACTACGGCGCACGCTTCCTGCGGATCAACGGCAACGGCGCCTACGAGTCCGGCAACCTGCGCATACTGCGGCCCTACGTTATCGACTTCTCCTCGGACGGGCCGACCCGCGACTACGCCTATTGGGGATCGCTCTACGACACCTACTTCAACATCTCGATCGACCCGGCCTGGTACACCGCCCGCATGCCCTGGCCTTCCGATACCGCCCCACCCTTCGCCGGCTGGAAAGTCTGGCGTTGTCCTTCCGCACGCGGAATGGACCCCTACCCCTACTCCGATGTCGTCTCCGGCGGAACCAAGTTCGACCCAGACCACCTCTATCAGACCTATGGCTTCAACGGCGTCGACGATCGACGTGACCCGTCGACCAACAGGCCCGCCATGACCTGGTGGCGTCAGACCTACGCCCCCGAGTATCGCCGGATGATCTCCAAGCCCACTCGGATGACCGATATCGCTCAGCCCTTCGCCCTCATCATGTTCCAGGACGCCTTCGAGCACATGATCGATTCCAACGGCGACACCCTCAACAACCTCGACCAATACAACCCCAACGACGACCGAAACGAACCCGAGTTCAAGAACTGGAAGAAGGAGTACTTCCGCCACAACACCGGGTGTAACACCATGTGGGGTGACGGGCATGCCCGATCCATCGGCAAGGTCGACATGAACGACTCCCTTCCGTGGTACACCGGCCTCAGTGTTCGCCAATAATCGTACCGGCGATCGAACGCACGACCTCTCAAGAAACCACGCCGAGGGCGGCATCAACCGCTTCCGCGAGTATTCCCGTTGCCTCGCAGAGTTCTTCCCGCGTCACGGTCAAGGGCGGAGTCAAAGTGAGGACTCGGGAGTCGGAGACCTTGAAGCTCAACCCTCGCCGCAGTGACTGATAGAGCGTCTCGTCGCACAATCGGCCCGTCCGCGCGGGGCTCCCCGCATCAAGCTCGACGCCGACGAGAAGCCCCAGCCCACGCACCTCGCGCAGCACCCCGCACGATCCGAGCGCCTCTCGCAGTTGCGTCATCCACGCCGCTCCGAGCATGGCGGACCTCTCGACCAGCCGCTCCTCCGCGATGACCCCCAGTGTCGCCAACGCCGCGGCCGACCCGACGGGGCTCTTCTCGTGCGTGTAATGGCCGAGAGCCGTGTGCCCGGCAACATCCAGATCTGCCCGAGCGAGCATCGCGGCCTGCGGGATGATTCCACCGCCAAGTCCCTTGCCGATCACAAGAATGTCGGGCACGACACCGAAATGCTCGTAGGCAAAGAACCGACCGGTTCGACCGAGCGCGATGGGAATCTCGTCGAAGATCAGCAGGGTGCCGTTCCTTCGGCAGGCGTCCCGCACGCGAGCCCAGTAGTCTCGCGGCGGCACTTCGATCGTGGTGCACCGGATCGGCTCAGCGATCAACGCCGCGATGTCGCCCTCCCTGGCGAGCACGTCCTCGATGGCACGCGCACCCCTCCCTGAGCATGGTCCGCCACACCCATGCTGGCATGAAGACGGCGCGCACGGGTGCACCAGATGGCATCCAGGCAACAGAGGGCCCATGCCTGTTCGGAACACCGACTCACCGCCTACCGAAATCGCATCCAGCGACGCCCCGTGAAATGATCCCCACATCGACAAAAACTTGAATCGACCCGTCGCCACCCGCGCGAGCTTCATGGCCGCTCCCACCGCGAGCGCTCCGCCGGGCATCAGGAGCACCTTTCCGAGCTCTCCGCCCGTCACTCGCACAAGCTCCTCCGCAAGCCGAACCGCGGGTTCGTTGGTGTACCGCCTCGGACAGAACGGCAGCTCTTCCATCTGCCGAGTGATTGCCGAGATCACTGCCGGATGTCCGTAACCAACCTGGTGAGCGCTGTTCCCATGGAAGTCCAGCAGACCTCGCCCGTCGGCGTCGACCAATCGAGAGCCGCGGGCGCTTATCACTGCGTTCAGGCATGGAGTGGAGAGCGATTGGTGGAGAAATGCCTCCGAGTCACGCGAGAGAAGACGACGAGCCTTCGAACGCTCGATCATATCCTCGCGATATCGAAGACGAGCCTCGCTTGAGTTGACGTCGCCCTCGGAAGCGTCGTGGCCGTGCGGCTTGATCATGACACATCTCCTTCCCGTCGCCAGAAGACTTGCCATCATCATGCCCCACGGCGGCCCACCCGCTCGGCTTTCACAGGAGATTCACAGTGCGCCTACTCGGCCGTGACGCGCAGGTACTTCGCCTGATGCAGCGCCCGCAACGCTCGCTGTCTCGGCGTCGACGTGTCCGCCGGACCCACCGTCGGCATCACCAGTCTCACGCCCACATCGCTATATCCTCGCTTCGCGCGGGCTGGGCTCTCGGGAGAGTACGGCACGTCCGGGCGATACCCCCTTCCCTCACCCCACCCCGCCGGGGAGAGTGCCGAGGCGCCGATGATCCGAAGCGGGCCATAGTCCTGGGGTATCGCCTCGAACACTTCGAATGCAGTTGCGGTGTACGGCAGACGCTCGATCGTCTCCGGAGACTCCCATAGCATCTCCGCCACGTTGCCGATCAACTCATGCACCTCACGATCAGGTGTCGGACCCCGCGCCGCATCTCGGAAGAACAGCACCCCATCGTCCGACGTCGTCGCGGGCGACCGATCCCACCCGGGCGGATCGTCGTTGACATTCTCACGCGAACCCGCCGGCCAGAAGATCCCGCCGTTGGGCATTTCCGGCTCAAGCGTGTATCGCCCACGGTGCGTTCGTTTGGTCAACTCAATCTGTTCAAACGCGCTCTGCCATGTCTTGTCCCGAAGATTCGCACCCCTCGAGGCCGCCCCTACGCCCCCAGCCGCCTCCAGCGCAGCCAGCCACTCGGCACTGGTCGGTAGTCGGCATCCCAGCACCCTTGCCACCAACACCGCCGCCTCGGGTGACACGTACTGCAGGGGCTTTTCCGGCGTGGGCAATTGCTCAGTCGGCAGGGTGCCCAGTTCCGGAAGGTACGACTGTCGTGCCGAGGAACCTCGAAACCCGATCAGTGTCTCGTTGGTCGTGTACCACCCCCACATCGAATCCGGCCCGCCGCCCAGAGTCGATCGAATCGGAGCGCGAGCATCCGAGCGAAGCTCGGACGTCCACACCCTTGGCCCTCGCCGACTGTCCACTACTTCTCGGCGCTCAACCGCCGGAATCTCAAGCATCGCACCGCGAGAGGAAGTCCTCGCCACCAACTCCCCGGCCCGCCCGGACTCAGTCAACGCATCGAGGAACAGACCCAACGAGAGCTCGCGTGTCGCCACGTACACCGGCGCGAGCCCCGGAGCCGACACCAGTCGAAAGTCGATCGCGTGCGTCGCCGTCGGCCCCGCCCACAGGTACGTCAGCGTCCCTCCAGACTCGCGAACCGACCACTTCTCGCGGAGCGGCGCATCCCACGCACGCGGCCCCGCGTCATCAGACGAGAATTCCGCGACCGCCCGCGCGTTGACCGCCCGCTCAAGCCGGCGAAGCACAGGCCGCACCTCGGCGTCGTCCACAAGAGGTCGCGCCACCGAGAGAAGAGACTCCAAGGCACGAGCGACCGAGCTGTTCTCCGGCGACGACGACCCTTCGGCCATCGTTCCCAGTCTCTGCCGCAGCGACCACAATTCCCAGTTGTACGCTGCACGCCCATCCAGCAACACGCCACCCTTGACGCCCACGGCCTCGGCGAGTGAGAACACCGCGTCGAGCGACGACGCACGGTCCGATTCCGCCGCGATACCACAGGCGGCCATTACCGACGACCTCCACACACGCGCAGTCGCATCCCCCACTCTCTCCGCAAGGACCACCCGCCGCCCAACAGGCAGTTCGGCTCCATCGAACCTGAACGAGAACCCCTCCGCCAACCGGGCAACTCGCTCCAGCCGTCCCAACGACTCGCCACGCCAGAACGACCAGGCATCAAGCCGAGAAAGCCGATCAACCGCTTCGATCGCCAGCGACAACTCGCTGCTGCCGGATCGCTCCGCTGCATCCAGCAGTGCGTCGACATCTTCCTGGACGGTCAGAGCCTCAAGCTCCGCAACCCTCGACGTAATCGGCCGAATAGCCGGGGTCACCACGACAGCCAGCGGCTGTCGCAAACTCGGCCCCAAAAGACCACGGATCGTTACACCTTCGGCGTCGGGCTCGTCAAGCCGATATCCCTGCGACAGCATGGTGCCCGCCCGTCCCGCCTCCTGGCAGGCCCGCAGCACTTCATCAGCCCACCTTTCGTACGCAGCGGCCATCGCCGATATCGCTCTTTGATCAGCCCCGCTCTCGATCGACACAAGCCTTGCGACCGTGGAAAGGTCTCGCTCTCGGCGCACAGCAAGCACGCGGTCGAGAGTCTCGCGTTCGATAAACGGTATCGATGGCACGTCCGGACTGAACATCGCCACCACCTCTCGAAGCTTCGGCTCCCACTCGTGCAAGAGCCGCCGCTCCGCGGTCACCACGTCGCCCGCCCCCGCTCCCGCGGACAATTCAGCGATCAGGGAATGCCATCGGGCCTCGATGGCCTCGGAGCCAAAGCGGATTGTGGCCACGTGCCCAAGCAACGCCTCGATCGTCTCGAATTCCGATTCGCGCGGAATCGCCGCCGCCAACCCGAGAATCCTCGCGCCGATATCCGCCGCCGTCTTTCTGAGTTCCGGCTCACTCCGAGCGGACACGAACACGCCAGACAGCGCAGCGATGTCGGACTGCACGCGATCAATCTCAACAAGTACCGACGCAGGATCACGCTCAAATCGCTTCGCCCGCCGCTCGTCGGCTCTCGCCGCGTCGAGCCCCGCGCGGATGTTCGCCAGCTCTACTTCGGTCCGCGCTCGCCACTCATCAAGCCAGGTCCGAGTGAGGGCGGCGTAATCTGCGCTGCCGGCCTCTCGCAGCCATGCCGATGCAATCGCAAGCCCGTGCTCACTGGCGGGCTTGAGTGCCAGCGACTGAAATGCACTGCTCCGGCGAAATGCCGCACGATCCCAGTTCTCGCCGGACACGCGCGAGACGATGTCGCCCGCAAGCTTTGACGCCTCACGAACATCGCGTTCTAGCTTTGCGAATCGCTCCGCATCCGTCTCGCCCCGGAACGACTTGGACGTGTGGGCGGCGACCATCGCCGGAAATGACGCCAGCACGGGGTCGCCCGACGTGACAAGCACTGACTCCAGCTCTTCAAGCCTCGCCAGCTCCTTCTCCAGCGTCCTCGCACACGCAACAACGGTCAACGCGCCCGTCAGGACATCCGGGCTGATCACCGTTCCAGCTGGAGATGCCGGATCGACCACCGCCGCGATCTCCTCGGCCGCCACGCGCAGACGCTCGGCCGCCCCCGACCACCCACGCTGCAAGGCCTGCTGCCTCAACTGCTCAAGCTTCGAAGCAGGCGCAAACGCCTGAATCTCCGCACGAAGCCCCGCGATCGCAAACCTCGTTCTGCTCGCGTCCCTGATCCGACCAACCGCTGCCTGAACATCCACCAGTGGATCGTCCGCCCATGTCGAAGGACTCCGTCTCAGTTGTTGTTCACGATCACTCGAAGGAACCCCCACGATCTCCGCCGGAGAGCGAAGATCCCCACGACGAAGTGCCTGAAGCAGGGTTTCCGGCACCCGCTCCACCGATCCCCTCGCAAGCCGCTCGAGCTTGTCCGCGATCGACTCGCGTGCGAAGAACCAGTAGCCCCAGTCGTTCACGATCCAAGGCCACTCTTCCGCAAGCTGCTTGACCGGAAGCACCCGCTCTCCAGGCTCGTCAGCCAGGCTCTGCGCGGCTCCCTGTCCGGACGTGCGTGCAGCTTCCCGCTCAGAACTCCACCAGTATCCCACACCGACCCCCAGCGCGAGCGCCGCGGCCCCCACCCAAAGGACGGTCCTGCCACCATTGGAATTCTCGACCCCCAGCGGAAGCATCGCTCGCACTTCGTCGAGCGACGGCGGCCTCTCTCCCGGCGAGTTCTGCAGCAGCCGCCGACAGATCTCCGACCATGTCGCCGCCGTGGCCCCAAGCCTGCTCCACTCACCCGTGATCGTGAGATCCGGACGTTCCTTCTCCCGAAGCGGGCGGCGAATGATCGCCTCATAGAGGATCGATCCCAGCGCCCTCATGTCGGCCGCATGCCCACCATCAACCAGCAACGAAGTCGCACGCAAGTCGGTGAGCACCACAGGATCACCCACAATCGACGGACCATCTCGCCCGCCGATCAGCACGTTTCCAGCCTTCAGTTGCCCGTGCCCGCGCCCCCCGACACGCTGAATTTCGCGTAACGCATCGATCACTGATGCGGCCAGATGCAGGACTTCCCACCGGGAAAGCCCGACACCTCTCGCAATCAGCGTCGCAAGACTTCTCGGGTACAGATCGCCAACGAAGTATGCGGAGTCCTCCGTTCTGCCACACTCGTGAACACGGGCGACCCCCACCGCACCCCGCTCCGCGATGTCCTTCTGCGCCCTTGCCGCTTCGAGAAAAACGCCGATCTCTCGCTCCGCACGAGACCGATCCGCGAGCACCGAAAGCCCCTCGATCGCCTTGATGATGTACCGCTCTTCCGCGGATCCCGGCGGCACGCGACGCGCGGTCCAGATCGTGCCCATCCCGACCGTCGCCAGCTCTCTTACCGTCTCGTACTCGCCCCAGCGAGGCATCGCTTAGCCCCCTTCGGCCCGGGACAGAAACGTCACCCCGCGACGAGACACGTTGACCCGCACCGTTCCCACCGCATCCCGAAACCGCCCGGGCTCCACCGGCACCACAATCCGCCGCGACTCAACCTCGGGCCCAGACGGCAGCGAGACGTACATCACCACCGCACTCACGCGGCCGCCCCTCGACCACAGCCCCCACGCTCGATCACCCCTCGAAAGCGTCGCCATACCCGTCGGTCCCAGCGGCAGCGAAACCCACCCCAGCCCCGCTCGCTCGGCCTCCGATGACGCGAAGTGCTCATCCGCCTCCCTCGCCGACTCCGCACCCACGCTCCCTACCTCCGCGACACCGCGAACGCTTGCCACCAGCGCGGGCCACCCGCGCGTCACCGGATCTCGCAGGCTCTCATCAAGCTGGATGTCAATCTGCAGCGGGCCCTCGACCCCGGCAACCGGCCTCGCCGAGTCGCCCCCGGGCCCCTGGCACCCACCCACCATCGAGCACATCATCGCGCCCAACGCCACCCCGCACAGCACACGCGAGCCGGTCATATCCCCTCCTCTGCACCCATGCCGCCACCCGCCCAACCCAAGCTTAACGCGCCGGCTCACCCCCGGTCAAAGATGTTTCACCCGCCGGCACCACGCCGGCACCCAAGCAGCAGAAGTCCTAGTGCATGCCCAGATAGGCCTTGCGAACCTCGTCCGACGCCGCCAATTCCGCAGCCGGCCCCTGCATCTTGATCACTCCGACCTCGAGCACGTACGCCCGATGCGCCACCTTGAGCGCCATGTGCGCGTTCTGCTCAACGAGCAGAATCGTCGTCCCCGCAGCGTTGATGTCGCGGATGATCTTGAAAATCGTCTGGACCACCTGCGGAGCCAGCCCAAGGCTCGGCTCATCGAGCAGCAAAAGCCTCGGCTTGGTCAGCAACGCCCGCGCGATCGCCAGCATCTGTTGCTCACCACCCGAAAGCGTTCCCGCGTTCTGCCGAAACCGCTCCCGCAGCCGCGGAAACAGGCTCAGCGCCCACTCCCGATCCGATGCGATCGCCTCGGGATCGCTCCGCGTGTACGCACCAAGCTCCAGATTCTCCTCGACCGTCATGTTCGCGAAGATCCCCCGGCCTTCCGGGCTCTGCGCAATCCCGAGACGCACGATCTCGTGCGGCGCCGTCCGATGGATTGGCTTGCCCTCGAACTCCACCGTCCCCGCCCTCGCACGGATCAACCCCGAGATCGCCCGCAGCGTCGTCGACTTACCCGCACCGTTGCACCCGATCAGAGTCACCACCTCGCCCTGGCGAACCTCGAGCGAAATGCCGTGCAGCGCCTTCACCGCCCCGTACGAGACGACCAGATCCTTCACAAGAAGCATGGCTATTCCGTCCCCAAGTAGGCTTCGATCACGCGCGGATCATTCTGGACCACGCCCGGGCTGCCCGCGGCGATCGTCTGACCGAAGTTCAGCACCGTGATGTGTTCGCACAGGTTCATCACCACGCCCATGTCGTGCTCGATCAGAAGGATCGCCACCTTGAACCGCTCGCGAATCCGATGGATCAGCCCGCGCAGCTCCACCTTCTCCTGCGGATTCATCCCCGCCGCCGGCTCGTCCAACAGCAGCACCCGCGGCTCCGTCGCCAGCGCACGCGCAATCTCCAGCTTCCTCTGATCCCCATAGGGCAGGCTCTTCGCCTCCTCGTGCGCACGATCCGCCAACCCCAGCACCCCCAGCAGGTCCATCGCTCTGTCCCGGATCGCCCGCTCCTCCGACCGATGCAGCACCGACCTCAGCACCATCCCCGCGAACGAATGACCCACCCGAAGATGGCACCCAAGCCGCGCGTTATCCAGCACCGACAACGCCCCGAACAGCCGGATGTTCTGGAACGTGCGCGCAACGCCGAGCCTTGCGATCCGCCACGGACGAGCGCCCTCCACACGATGTCCCGACACGCGCACCTCGCCCGTGTCCGGCGTGTACACACCCGTCAGCAGGTTAAAGCACGTCGTCTTCCCCGCCCCGTTCGGCCCGATCAACCCCTGCAGATCCCCCTCGCGGATCGTCAGATTGAAATCCTGGACCGCCTTCAGCCCACCGAAGGACTTGTTCACCCCGACAACCTCGAGAATGGCGCGCCGTTCGCTCACGACACGCCCCCCTTCGAACGCCTTGCCACCAGGTCGGCCCAGAACGACCGATCCCAGATCTCGCCAACGCCCAACAAGCCCTGAGGCCTCAGAATCATCATCGCGATCAGCGCCAACGCGAAGAACACCATCCGGTACCGCCCAAGATCAACCTCCGAACCCTTCGCCCACAGCGCCAGCAGCCCGAGCCCCGCCACCAGCAGCCCCGCGAAAAGCACCGCCCGCCCGAGGGTTGTCGATCGTCCGCCCGACCGCAGAACTCCAATCAGCCCCGCCCCGAGCACCACCCCACCCAGACCATAAGGCCACGAGGCCGCCAGCAGGTCGGGCGTCCGCAACAGCTCCGGCAGGATCGTCACGATCACCGCCGCGATCGCCGCCCCCGAAATCGAACCCAGCCCACCGAGCACGACCATGATGATGATGTCAAAGGACTTCTGGAAGCCCAGCTCAGCCGGGTTGAGCTGCACACCCACCGTGTGAGCAAACAGCCCGCCCGCGATCCCCGCGAAGAACGCCGCCACGACAAACGCCCGAACCTTGTACGCCGTGACGTTCACGCCCATCGCCTCGGACGCGATCTCATCCTCGCGGATCGACAGGAACGCTCGCCCGTAGGAGCTGCTCTTGATCCGGAACGCCACCAGCAACGTCAACCCCGCCACCAGCACCACCCAGAACGGGCTCGTATAGAACGGCAGCCCGCCAAACCCCAGAGCACCACCCACGTACTTCGGCCACACCCACACCGGAGCCGACGCGATCGCCTCCGCCGTGATGTAATCGTCCACCGCAAGCGTCGAGCCCCACGCCGGGATCATCCGCAAGTGATCCGGCGTCACGCTCGCCCCCTCCGCCAGCACCTCCGTCGTCTGCGACTGCACCAACACCCGCACGATCTCGCCAAAGCCCAGCGTCACAATCGCCAGATAGTCGCCCTTCAGACGAAGACTCGGCAGCCCCACCAAATACCCGCACCCCGCCGCCACAAGCCCGCCCGCCAGCAATGCGCCCAGGAACAGCGCATCCGCCCACGCGAACCACGGCACGTCCCGCACGCCGTACACCATCGAGCTCACGAGCCCGCCCTGTACGTTGGCGTTCCCGTAGAACCGGTACGACCCGTAATACACGATGCACGCCGCCGTATACGCACCGACTGCCATGAACGCCGCGTGACCGATCGAAAACTGTCCCGTGAACCCGTTCACCATCGTCAGGCTGATCGCCAGAACCATCGCCACCAGGATGTCGACACCCATCTTGATGAAGAAGTCAGCCCCGGCGTTCGCCAGCACCGGCGCCAGCCAGAGCTGCGCCAGCATCGCGATCCCCAGCACCGCCGCCACCGGCAGGATCGACAGCACCGCCGTGGGCACAAACCCAGGCGAGAGTGACGCGGCTCTGTGTCGCAGATCAGACACTCATGAACTCCAGGCCACGCCCCGCCGAAGCAGGGCGTCAGGCCGTCGCACCCGAACTACACCTTCTCCTGGGCATTGGTCCCCAGGATGCCCGTCGGCTTGAACAACAGAACCACGATCAAAATCCCGAACACATAGATGTCCGCCACGGAAGGCGACTGATACGCCCGGGCGAACATCTCCGCCGAGCCGATCAGCAGGCCGCCGAGCATCGCCCCGCGGATATTGCCGATCCCCCCCACCACCGCCGCGATGAACGCCTTGAGACCCAGCAGCACCCACGTCGCCGACGCCGTCTGCCCAAGCCCCGGGTACTTCTGCGCGTAGAGGAACCCCGCCGCCGCCGCCAACGCCGCCCCGAGCACGAACGTGAAACTGATGACCTTGTCCACCGGGATGCCCATCAACGCGGCGTTGCGGTCGTTGTAACTCACCGCCCGCATCGCACGCCCAAGCTTCGTCCGGAAGACCAGAATGTCCAACGCCACCATCAGCACCACCGCCGTCCCCGCACCCACCACGTCGATCAGGTGCAGCTTCACCGGTGGCACCGTCTCGCTCCCCGCGAACTGCGCCAGCGTCACATCGGGCAGCAGCCGCGGCATCCCCTGAGGCCGCGTCCCGAACATCCAATCCAATTGCCCCAGATTCTGCAGCAGCAGCGACACCCCGATCGCCGTGATGAGCACGTTGAGCCGGGGTGCCTTTCGAAGCGGCTTGTATGCTGTCCGCTCGACGCAGAACCCGATCAGCCCGCACGTCGACATCGCCGCCAGCAGGATCACTCCCCCGGCCACCGTCCGCCACGCCGAACTCTCCGCCGCACCCGTCGCAATCATCCGCGCGGCGAACGCCAGCCCAACCGACGACCACCCCCACAGCGACACGATTGTCAGCGTGCCACCCAGCCCGGGCGTAGGCAGCCGCCCCCGCCACGCCGCGGGAACACGGTCATACCCCGCGCGATCCCACGCCTGCATCACCGCCGCCAGCACCGTCACCGCACCCAGCGCCGCAAAGATCCAGGGCGCCACCGGCACCGCAGACTGCATCGACAGCCCCGCCATGATCGCCATCGAGTACGACAGCCACGCCCCGAGCACAAAGATGTCCGAGTGCGCAAAGTTGATGAACTTCAGGATCCCGTACACCATCGTGTACCCGAGCGCGATCAACGCGTACAGGCTTCCGACAGCCAGGCCGTCCATCAGGGTTTGAAGGAACTTCTCCAGCACGGGCCGGGATGATACCGCGGCCCCGCAGCCACGGCAGCCGCCCACAAGAAAACAGGCCCGGACGTCTACCGTCCGGGCCTGACACACTCCCGAAAGACCGCTTCCGGTTACTTCTTTGCCGGCTGCGACTCCGGCTCAACCTTTGCCACGAACTGCGGCTTCCCGCCCTTCATCTGCACCACCACCGCCGCCTTCGTCGCGTTGCGGTTCGAGTCGATCCCGATCGTTCCCGTCACCGCCTTGAAGTTCTGCGTCGCCGCGATCGCGTCCCGCAGGTCCTTCCCGGACAGGCTCTTGGACCGCTTCAACGCGTCCGCCAGAATCAGGCCCGCGTCGTAGCCCAACGCCGCCAGGCCGTCGGGCGTCTGCCCGTTGAACGCCTTCTTGTACTTCTCCACGAACGCCTTCACCTCGTCGCTCGGCTGGTCCGGGGCGTAGTGATTGCTGTAGTAGCATCCCTCGATCGCGTCCCCGCCGATCTTCGCCAACTGTTCGCTGTCCCAACCGTCGCCCCCAAGCAGCGGAACCGTGATCCCCAGCTTCCTCGCCTGGATCGCGATGTTCCCCGCTTCCGTGTAGTACCCGGGCACAAAGATCACGTCCGGGCTCCCCGAACGGATCGTCGCAAGCTGCGCCGAGAAATCCTGGTCGCCCGCGTTGTACGCCTGATCCGCCACGACCTTCCCGCCCATCTTCTCGAAGTTCTTCTTGAACTCGTCGCGAAGCCCCTTCGAGTACGGCGCAGACTGGTCGTACAGAATCGCCGCCGACGCCGCCTTGAGGTTCTCCCTTGCGAACTTCGCCACGACGAACCCCTGGAACGGATCGATAAAGCACACGCGGAACACAAAGTCCCTGCCCATCGTCACACGCGGGTTCGTGCTCGAAGGAGAGATCATCGGCACCTGATACTGCTGGCACACCGCGCCACCCGCGATCGAAAGCCCGCTCGCCACCTCTCCAATCACCGCCACCACCTTGTCCTGCGTGATCAGCCGGGTCACCGCCTTGCCGGCCTCCGCCGACTCGCCCTTTGTGTCGTAGGTGATGATCTCGATCTTCTTCCCGTTGATCCCCCCCGCCGCGTTGATCTCGTCGATCGCAAGCCGAAGCCCGTTGTCCGTCGACTGCCCAAAAGTCGCTTCCTTCCCCGTCATCGACGCGTAATGACCAACCAGAATTTTGTCCGCCGGACGCCCCGCCCCGGCGATCACCGGCAGCAGCCCCACCGACAACGCCGCCAACCCGATCCCAACCGCCGAACGACGCGTGACGCGTGACCACAGGCTTGCCATAGCTGTCCTATCCCTTCCCGAACGCCCGGCCCGATGCCTCCAGCACCGACACGCCGCGCTTCATTCAGTGTAAACCGACACTCCAACCCTCGCCGGGTTCCTTCCATACCAATCAAATACCGATCATTGCGAGGGGCCATTCTCTTAAGATCGTGCCAGCCACCACATCCTCCCGGCCTACACCCCCATATTCCGCGACGCCCCCGGGGATCCTCCGGTACACTGCCGCCGGAGGATCAGAGAATGACCATGCGCACGTTCGCCCTGCTTTCCGCCGTTGGGCTCGCCGCGACCACCGCGACCGCCCAGACCGAAATCTTCTTCCCCGAGTACGAGTTCAACAACGCCGTCATGTCCGCCGTCCGGCCAGACGGCACCAACCGCCGCCAGCTCTTCGCACTCCCCGCGGCCCAGTGGCTCCCCATCGGTCTGACCTACCGCCCCTCCAGCGGCCGACTCATCTGGGTCGACTCGGCAAGCGGCAGCGAGGTCGTCTCCGCCACCACCAGCGGCGCCGGTCTCACCACCCTCCGCACCTTCGCGGGCTTTGGCAAGGGCGCCTCGCTCGACGCCCAAGGCCGAATCTTCTTCGCCGCCGATACCCGCATCCACCGTGTGAACGCCGACGGCTCGGGCCTCGTCACCTTGTTCACCTCCGCCGGGCAGTTCCCCGTTCACCCACCCCGCGTCGATGCCGTCAACGGCCACCTCTACTTCGGCGACGACGGCCGAATCGTCCGCACCGATCTCAACGGCCAGAACCTCAAGGTCATCACCAACGCCGTCAGCCAGGCCCGCGCCATCACACTCGACATCGCCCGCAGACACATCTATTGGGCCGATGTCGACACCATTTCCGACCACATCGCTCGTAGCAATCTCGACGGCTCCGACTTCACCATCATCGCCGACAACTCCATCAGCGTCGTCCAATCCGGCGGGATCAACGACGTTCTCGCCGATCTGGCCTCCGGCCGCCTCTACTACGCCGACGACCTCTCCGACACCATCTGGGCCATGGACCTTGACGGCTCCAACAAGTCCCTCCTCGTCACCTCCGCGCGATCTCCCGTCGGAATCGCCCTCAGCACAGGCGAGCCCCAGCAGGCTCTCAACGACTGCAACAACAACGGCATCCACGACGACATCGACATCGCCAACGGTGCGCCCGACTGCGACAACAACGGCGTCCCAGACTCCTGCCAAACCAACCCATGCCCGACGCTCGACCTGCTCATCGACCAGGGGTCAAACGCCATCGCCACCGACGGCCGAGCTCTCGGCACCGAGAGCCAGTGGCAGATCTTCCAGCCCTTCGACGTGCCCGCCGAGGGATGGACCATCGGCGCAATCGGCATCGACGGCTACACCGTCAACTACCACGACGGCTCAGGCTTCATCGCCCGCGTTTACCCCGACAACGGCACCTTCACCCGCCCCGATGAGTCCCAAGTTCTCGCCACTTCCGACCCCTTCAACCTCCGCTTCAACACCTTCCGCGTGAACTGGGTCTACTCCCCGCTCCGCGTCACACTCCCCGAAGGACGATTCTGGATCCGCCTCGAAGGCGTTGACCCTCAGGCTTTCTTCGCCTCCGTCAACAAAGGCTTCTCCGGACTTCAGTCCTTCTCCAGGGGCGTCAGCGGCACCTTCACCGCGCCCACATCCCCCATCGCGCTCCGCCTCATCCGCGGCGAACCGATCTGCCCCGCAGACTTCGACAACGACGGCTTCGTCGACTTCTTCGACTTCGACGCCTTCGCCGCATGCTTCGAAGGCTCCGCTTGCCCTCAGGGACGCTCGGCCGACTTCGACGGCGATGGCTTCATCGACTTCTTCGACTTTGACGCGTTCGTTGCCGCGTTCGAGTCAGGCTGCTGACCACTCGACCGACCGCCTCCGATTGTTCCGTCTCATAACTCGACAGCAGCGCCATTGAAGGGGCATTCCCTTTCAATATCACACCAACCAGAAATCACACCCCGGTATACTCCGTTCGGAGGCGAATCATGTTGCATCGATTTGTTCCTGCCTTTTTCATGTGCTCGCTCGCGTCCTGCCCGCTCTTGGCCGGCATCGAAGGTCGCCAGATCACCCTTCCACGCTGGGGCTTCACGCAGAACGGGCAGCTCGGCCTCGGCGATGCCGTCGTCGAGAACTTCGAAGACGCCTCCCTCGCGCCCGGCCTGCAGGTCCGCGTCATCACTGGCAACGGCACCTACGGCCCGACTTCCACCCTCCCCAGCGTCTTCAACACTTCGGTCGATGCCTTCGGCTCCGCCTTCCTCAACACCCAATGGGAAGGTGCCGCCGGTCTCATCAACACCGCCACGAACCAGACACGCTTCTACAACGATGCCAACAACTGGGGCGATATCGAGCTCCTCTTCGATCCTCCCGTCCGCCTCGTCGCCTTCAGCATCGCCCAACGCGAGGCCCAGACCATCGTGTTCGTCAACGGCTCGCCCTTCGGCGAACTCGGAGCCATCACCGGGGTCCCAGCCTCCAGCGGTCGCGGCGGCTACGCCATCATCGAAGCCACAGGCCAAGACACCATCTCCAGCATCCGCCTCGACAACCAGTTCGGCGATGGCTTCGTCATCGACTTCGTCGCCTTCACGCCCACGCCCAAGCCCCCCGTCACCATGGTCGGCGTCAGCCCAACCCAGTGGAACGCCTCCAACGCCGAGCTCGGCATGCCCGGCGCCCTCCTCGAAGACTTCGAAGACGTCCAACTCATCCCACGCCTGGCTATCGGGTGGGACGCGCCCGCGGGCTTTTCAGCCCCTTCCAACATCCTCCCGACCCTCTTTAACCCCATCACCGACGACCCCCACGGCAACGCCTTTGACAACGGGATTTGGGACGGCTCACACGGTGCCGTCTCAGGCCGAAACAACCAATCCTGGCCTTATGCCAACGGCGCCAACTGGGGCGACATGCTCTTCACGTTCAACCCCCCCGTCTTCTCCGTCGGCATGAGCCTCCAGCAAATGGACGAGAACGCACGCGTCATCGTCAATGACCGCGACATCGGCTCCATCGCCTCCGTCCAGGGTATCGCCATCTCCGGCGGCCGAAACGGCTTCCTCAGACTCGACGCCCCCGACCAGGCGATCATCGAATCCCTCCGCATCGCCAACGCCCGCACAGGCTCCTTCGGCGACGGCTTCCTCGTCGACCATCTCCTCGTCCGCGGCTGCGGCGCCGACTTCAACGGTGACGGCTTCCCGGACTTCTTCGACTTTGACGACTTCGTCTCATGCTTTGAAGGCTCCGCATGCCCACCAGGGCAGACCGCCGACTTCAATGGCGACGGCTTCGCGGACTTCTTCGACCTCGACGACTTCATCTCCGCTTTCGAGTCCGGCTGCTGATCACGGTCGCACCTAGGAACTCCGCCCCCGCACCTGAAGGAATGAGACACATGCCACGCTCCATCATCGCCACAGCTCTGCTCCTCGGCGCTCCCGCTCTCGCGCAGCCCTTCCAACTCATCGTCACCGTGACACCCCCGGGATCCAACACCAACCCCGCGAACTGGCAGGCCACACGCCGCATCGCCGTCAACGGACCGGGCGGCACCACCTCCAACCTCGCCAACCTCCCCACCACCGAAGTCTTCGATCCCGCTGGCGTCGCCTTCCGCGCCGCCGACGACCTCTTCATCGGAAACAGACACGGCAACAGCCTCGGGCTCGGAAGCATCTCACGCTTCACCCTCTCCCCCGACGGCACCACCGCCACCTACGTCCAGAACATCACCGCCACCGGAATGATCGGCGTCCACGAACTCGCCTACGACCCCCAACGCGACGACATGTACGCCGCCTGCGTCAGCAACGGCATCTTCCGCTTCCATTTCGACGCCGCCGGACAGCCCTCCCTCGTCCAGTCCTTCGCCCTCGGACGACCCTTCCGAGGCATCGTCGTCCACCCCAACGGCCAGTTCCTCTACGCCACCGCCGCCTCCAACCGCATCTTCGTGTTCCAGATCACGGGACCCAACACCGTCAGCGAGCAGGCATCTCTCACCATCCCCGGCGCCTCCAACCTTCACTTCTTCTGCATCGCCCCCGACGCTCGCCACGTCTACGTCGCCGACATCAGCGCCTCTCGCGTCTTCCGCTTCCGCCTCGCCGAAAACGGCACACTCACTCTCGATCAGACCGTCGTCGCCTCCGCCGCGGTCGACCTGGCCTTCAGCCCCGACTACACCGAGATGTTCGTCGGCAATCACTTCTCCGGCGGCATCAACCGCTTCCGCTCCTCCGATCAGTCCAGTTGGACTGCCTCCGGCTTCATCTCCACTCCCAGCATGGGCGGCTTTGGAACCTACACCGCCCCGGGCTGCATCGCCGACTTCAACTTCGACGGCTTCATCGACTTCTTCGACTTTGACGACTTCATCGCATGCTTCGAAGGCGACGGCTGCCCGCCCGGACGCGACCCGGACTTCGACGGCGATGGGTTTGTCGACGGCTTCGACTTCGCCCTCTTCGTCGAACGCTTCGAAGAAGGCTGCTGATCACTCCACCACGCGAGGCCTCACGCCCGGCGGCAGGGACTCCAGGAACAGCCTTCCATACCGCGCGCGCACCAGCCGCCCGTCGAGCACCACCACGCGCCCCTGGTCGTCTCGCCCGCGAATCAGACGCCCGAACCCCTGCTTGAAGCGGATCACCGCCCGGGGCAACGCGTCCTCCATGAACGGATTTCCCCCGCGCGCTCGGATCAACTCCCCCCTCGCTTCCGTCAGCGGCCGATCCGGCGGATCAAACGGCAGCTTCGTGATGATCACATTCCGAAGCCCGCGCCCACGCACGTCCACACCCTGCCAGAAACTCGCCGCCCCGAGCAGAACACTCCTCGGATCGTCGCGAAATCTGGTGAGAATCTCCTCCCGTGATCCGTCAATCCCCTGCGCATAGATCGGGCGGTCATCCAGCCTGTGCCGAAGCCGCCTCGCCACCGCGTTGAGGGTCGCGAAGCTCGTGAACAGCACGAACGCCCCGCCGTCCGTCGCCTCCACGTGCTCAGCGACACATTCGGCCAGAGTGTCCGTGTACGTCGTCGCCCCTTGCCCCGCCTCACCCGCCGACGAATCTCGCGACGAATCCGCCCGCACGTCCACGATCAGTTCCGCCTGGGTCGCGTAGTCGAACGGACTCCCCACCTGCAGCGTCCGCACCGCCTTCTCTCCGAGCCCGTCGCACCCGAGCCGACCCATCACATGCCCGAACGCCGTCTCCGCATGCTCGACGCTCTCGCCCTCGCGCCCGCCCCGCGTCGCCAGCGTCGCGCTCGCCAGGATCGTGCTGTGCTCGCCCTTGAACAGATGCTCCCGCAGCAGCGGCGCAACCTCCACCGGGGCGCACGCCACTTCCACGCGCCGGCCCTTCCCCGACAGCGCCGACTCCCCACCAGCCTCGACCCAGTACGCGCACCCCGGCAGCTTCTGATCCGCGAGCGTTCCCGCCGCCTGCGCCACCATCTCCGCGCGCTGCGCGTATGCGTTGAGCTCAAATTGGTCCGCCTCGAGCTTCGCGACGTCCCGCAGCGCCCGCAGCGACAACGAAAGCCGTGTCATCGCCGCCGCCAGACCGCTATCGAGCAGCCCGGCAGACCGATACCTCGCCGTGCCAGGCTCCGACGATCCGAACGCGCCCCGCCGCGGCATCAGCTCCAGCGCCGACTCGAAAAACCGCCGAGTCTGCTCCTCCGCCTCCGCCACCTCACGCATCGCCGACTCCACCGCACCCGCATCTCCCGACATCAGCGTCAGATTCGGCAGATACCCCTTCCCCGTACGCGTCGAATACAGCGTCGTCAGCAGGTGCATCACCCGCCCTTCCGTCAGCGACACCCCGAAGTGCTCGCTCGCCACGTCCTCGATCCCGTGCGCCTCATCCAGCACCACGTGCTCATACCGCGGCAGGAACCCGACCTCCTGCGCCCGCATCGCCAGATCGCTGAAGAACAGCGCGTGGTTGCACACCAGCAGGTTCGCCCGCTCCATCTTCCGACGGGCCTTCTGGTAAAAGCAGATCGCGTGCGTCGGACACTTCCGCCCCATGCAGTTTCCTGTGTCGCTCTCCACGCGGTCCCACACCCCGGGCCGCTCCAGCGCGGGCAGCGACGACAGCGTCCCGTCCATCGTCTTCATCGCCCAGTCTTCGATCACGTGCAGGCTCCGCCGCGCCGCCGGGTCGGCGAACAGCTTGTCCTGCCTCTGGCTCGCCAGCCGAAGCCGACGGATACTCACGTAGTTCCCCCGTCCCTTCACCAGCACCGGGCGGATCTTCGAAGCCGCAAAGCTCTCCTCGTCCTCGTCATCCCCCACGCCCGCCGGATCCAGAAGCTCCCGCAGCAGCGGGATGTCCTTGCGAACCAACTGCTCCTGCAGCGCGATCGTGTGCGTCGCCACCACCACCGTCTCCCCGGCCATGCACCTCAGCATCGCCGGCAGCAGGTACGCGAAGCTCTTCCCAACCCCGGTCCCCGCCTCGCACAGCAGCACCGAACGCTCCTGCATCGCCCGCTCGACCGCTCGCGCCGCCGCCGACTGTTCAGGCCTCGACTCATACGACGCCCCGAGCCGTTCCGACAACAGCCCGCCCGGCCCCAGCATCGCCTCGAGCTCCGGGCTCATCCCGCCGCACCGCCCCCCCGCCCCTCTCCACGATCACGAACCACCTTCCCGCCCAGAGGCTTCGACGTCGGTTCGCCGTTCGGCCTCGGATAGATTCTCGGCGTCGCGCTCGGCTTCTCCAACACCACCACCCTCCCCGTCGGCGTCTCGATCGTCTCCACATGCACCACCTTGAGCTGGTGCAGCGCCTCCGCCGCTTCCGCAACCTCCGCCTCCGCCTGCTCACCCTTGATCAGCAGCAGCCTCCCCCCAACCTTCGCGAACGCCGCCGTCAGCTCCACCAGCGACGCCAGCCGCCCCACCGCACGCGCCGTCACCGCGTCGAACACCTCCCGCATCCCCATGTGCCGCGCCCCACGATCACCCCGATCGTGCGCCGCCCGTTCCGCGCGATCGTTCACCACGCGCACGTTCGAGAGACCGAGCAACCCCGCCGCTCGCTCCAGAAACGCCGCCTTCTTCCCCGTCGCCTCGAGTAGCGTGAACGAAAGCCCTGGCATGCAGATCGCCAGCGGGATCCCCGGCAGACCCCCGCCGCTTCCCACATCAATCACCCGCGACCCCTCCGGCAGATCCGCCAGCATCCCCACCAGCGTCAGCGAGTCCAGAATGTGCCGCCGCCACATCTGCGCCGGCTCTGTCAACGCCGTCAGGTTCATCGTCTCATTCGCCGCCAGCAGCAGCGCCAGATACGCCCCGAGCTTCTCCACATCCCCCGCATCAAACTCCACGCCAACCCCCGCCGCCGCCTCAACAAACCCCTCCGGCGCCGCCAGCGCCGCCGGCAACACCGTCGGCAGCACCTCCCGCACATCCCGTCCCGCACCCGGCTTGCCCTTCGTCTCACTCACTCATCATCCTCCGAGAACTCAAACGCCCGGTGCAGCATCGGATCCGGCCGACGCATCGAAACGTTGAACACCAAACCCGTCATCACCCACGCCGACAGCATGCTCGATCCCCCATAGCTCACAAAGGGTAGTGTCACCCCGATGATCGGCGCAAGACCCATGTTCATCGCGATGTTCACCGCCGCCTGAACACCCACAAACCCCGCCAATCCCACGCACACCAACCGCCCGAACGGGTCGTTCGTCCCCGCCGCCACCAGCAACGCCCCCCACACCCACAGCACGCACAACCCAAGCAACCCCAGCAACCCCCAAAGCCCGAAACGGTTCCCGATCACCGCCGGGATCATGTCGTTGTGCCGCTCCGGCAACGCGTTGAAATGCAGCAACGCCCGGCTCTTGCCCCCCTCATTCCCACCTACCCCCCCCGCACCGATCAGCGTCTGCGCCACCGTGCTCTGAAAGTTGATATCCCGATCCCCCGAACTGTCACCCACAAACTGCTTCCACAACCCCACCAGCCGCACCTTCTGGTGAGGTCTCAGCACCGGGTACGCCAGCGGCGCCGCCATCGCCCCCACCAGCACAATCACCACCAGGTGACGCAACCTCGCCCCGGCCGCCACCAGCATCGCGAACAAGCTCGGCACAAACAGCATCGCCGACCCAAGATCCGGCTGCAGCGTGATCAACCCCACCGGCACCATCGTCATCAGCCCGATCGGCACAAGCCCCCAGAACCGCCGGTGCGTCGTCCGATACCGCAGATACCACGCGATCACCAGCACATACACGATCTTCGCCATCTCCGCAGGCTGAAACTCCGACACCCCGAAGTTGATCCATCCCCGCGCGCCCTTCTTCGGCGTCACCAGCCACGTCGGAACCCAAGGCACCAACAAGAACACCAGCAGCAGCACCGTCCCGACCGCCAGCACCGGCGTCCACGGACCCAGCCGCCGATAGTGCGGCGTCGCCACCACCAACCCCGCCAACACCCCCACCATCACATACACCAACTGCCGCGTCGTCGCCACGCTCAACTGGTCGTTCGCCCCGTCCACCCGGAACGCCCCCGCCGACTGGATCGACACCACGCCAAGCACCGTCAACCCCACCGACGCCAGCAGCACGATCCACCCGGGATTCGTCGGCCGCAGCGCTCGCCCGAGCGTCGCTATCCCCGCGGCCATCACGCTCACAGGTACCCCTCCGCGATCAGCGCGTGCACGATCTGATTGCAGATCGGCCCGGAGACCTTCCCGCCGCTCCCCGCATACTCCATCAGCACCGCCACCGCGTACCGCGGCCGACGCTCCTCCGCCTTCCCCACCAGAATCACGTACCACGAGTGGTCCCCCTCCACCCGCTCCCGATCATCAGGACCCGACCCGTCCGGATCGATGAACTCAAGCCCCGCCGCCGTACCCGTCTTCCCCCAGATCCACACCTTCGCCGGATCGTGATCAAAGACCTTCACCCGCTCATCGTTCACCACGATGTGATGACCCGTCCCGAGCTCGGCGTTCACCGCCATCCCAAGCCCCGCCAACGCCTCCGACGCCGCCTCCTGATTAAACGGCAGCCTCGTGATCTCCGGCAAACTCGCCTCCCGAATCGCCCGCGGACGAATCTTCGTCCCAAGCCGACCGATCGTCGCGTACGAATCCGCCGCGTGCAAAGGCGTCCACGACACAGGACCCTGCCCGATCGCCATCATGATCCCGTCCTGAATCCCCATCTTCGACGCGCCCACCGCTCCCGCATACTCAGGCCCGATCCCAAGGTCCCACCGCGATCCAACCCCAAACTCCCGATACACCTCCGACACACCCGACGCCCCAAGCCGCTGCCCGAGCGTGTAAAAGAAGATGTTGCACGACACCATGAGAGCCTCGGCCGCGTCCAGACCCTGCCCCAACTGCTCATTGTGCGTCATCGGTGGCCCGAAAACCTGCCCCCTCTTGTAAATCCAGCACCGCAGCGCATTCGGCTGGTTCGGATACAAGTGCCCCGTGCAGTCAATCCGCTCCCCGGGCGTGTACTTCCCTCGCTCGCCCGCGCCGCACAGCATCAACGCCTTGGCAATCGATCCCGGCGGATAAGGCCTCCCCATCGCTCGATTCAGATAAGGCAGCCCCGCCGCCTCCGAAAACACCCGCGAGTCCTCCCCGCCCAGCTCAGCCCGCACAAAGCTCGGCGTCGACACCATCGCCAGAATCTCGCCCGAATCCACATCCAGCACCACCGCCGCCCCATACAAAGGCGTTCCCTCCGCCCGATACGCCGGATTCGGCTTCCTCACCCCGTCCGCACCCGCCACAAACTCCGGGCTCTTGTTCCAAGGCTGCACCACCGCCAACCCCACCTCGGGCGTCATCATCGCCTGGACACGAGCCTGCAATTCCATGTCCAGTGTCAGCGTCACATCCCGCCCGCGCATCGCGGGAACCACTCGCACCTCACCCGTGTTCAGCCGTCGGATCCGCTCGCCGCGAAGCCCACGCAGCTCGTGCTCCATCGACGACTCAACCCCCGACGCTCCCACCTGCTCCATCACGCTCGAGTCATAAAAGCCCCGGTCCGCTCCATTCTCGCTCACCACACGCCCGCGAAAAGCGCTGTCCCGCTCGAATCGATCCGCCCGCCCGCGCTCATCCTCCGTCCGAACGCCCTCTCGCATCCACCCCACGATCTGCGTCGCCACGCCGGCAACCTCAACCCGCCGAACACCCCCACGCAAAGGCCCGGGCAGCGTCGTCGTGTCCAGATCCACCGTCATCGTCTCCAGCGGATACACACGCTCCCCGCTGTGCGCCACGCGAAGCCCCGGCACCAACTCCACACGCTCCGTCACCACCTCCGCCCCGTCCCCACTCCGCCACACCACCAACTCCACCGTCTCTCCCGCCAGCCGATCCAGCTCGATCCCGATCGCATCCCGCAACCCCGCCACCAGAACGTGCGAACGACCACGCTCCGCGATCGGCTCGTTCGAGCGACGCTCGATGTCCGCAGTCTCCTTCGCGCTCAGCGGCTCACCACGCTCCGCCGCTCGCGCCAGCTCCCGCTCCCGACGCTGCCTCGCCACCGCGTCCTGCCTCTGCTGCACCCGCCCCACCACCTCCGCCCGACGTGCATCGATGTCCTCACGCGTCGCGCCGAGCGTCCGTGCCAGCAACGCCCACCCCGCCGCCTCGTGCGCCGCATACGCCGGCAGATACCGCGCAACCGCCGCCTCTCGCTCCGCCGACGTCCACCCGGGCCAATCCGCCCGATGCTGCCGTCTCGCCCGCTCCGTCGCCCGCTCACGCGACCACTCCCCGGCGATCACCGGAAACATCACGCCAACGTCATACGCCGCGCGATCCTCCGCCACCACCCGCCCCGCACGATCCAGGATCCGCCCTCGAACCGTCGGCGTCCACACCCGCGACACCAGCTTCGCCTCCGCACGCTCCCGCGACGCCTCCCCCTCCACCGCCGTCATCCACGCCGCCCGACCCGCCAAGAGCCCAAAGACGCCCAGCGTCACGCCGCCGATCAGCAGCAGCCGTCGATGAAACATCCTCGGGATCGCCTCGCCAAGCATCCGCGTCCGCCTCCGTGCGCACTCCCTCGCATCATACAGCCCGCTCAACCCCCGCCCAGCAGATCAGGCCGCCTCGCCCGCGTCCGCTCACGCATCTGCTCCAGACGCCACGCCGCGATCCGACCGTGGTCCCCACTCAGCAACACCTCCGGCACACTCCGGCCCATCCACTCCCTGGGCTTCGTGTAGTGCGGGCAATCCAGCAGCCGCTCCCCCGCACCTTCGCCCTTCCCCCCAACAACCCCAAAGCTGTCCGCCGCCGCCGAACCCTCGTGCCCGAGCGCCCCCGGCAACAGCCGGATCACCGCGTCCATCAGCACCATCGCCGCCAGCTCCCCCCCCGAAATCACGTAATCCCCCAGCGAGATCTCCATCGGCGATAACGCCTCGATCACCCGCTCATCGATCCCTTCATAGTGCCCCGCGATCAGCACAAGCCGCTCCCGGCCCGCCAACTCCTCCACCAGCCCCTGCCGAAGCGGCACCCCCTGCGGCGTCAGCAAAATCCGCGTCGCACGCCGCGGGTCCATCGCCTCCACCGCCTGCACCGCGTCCCACACAGGCTGGCACATCATCACCATCCCGGGTCCCCCCCCGAACGGCCGGTCATCCGTCTTGTGGTGCTTGTTCCCCGAATACCCGCGAATGTCCGTCGCGTGCCACTCCACCAGACCCGCCGCCCGAGCCCGCGCAGGAATGCTCAGCCCCAGCGCCGCCGGCGCCTCCACCCCGAACATTTCCGGGAACGTCGTCAGGATGTCGATCCGCATCGCCATCGCGCACACTCCCGGCCCGACACCACCCACGAAAAAACCCAGGGGCCGCCCCTGGGTCTGTTTCATCGTGCCGTTCAGTCCGAAGGCCTTAGGCCTTCTTCTCTTCCGTCGCCGCGCCGGCCGCCGCCGCCGCACGCTTCTTGTCGATCACTTCGCGACGGCTCGTCCGACGCGCGTCCCACTTCTTCAGGTTCCCGATCCCACGCTTCCCGAGGATGTCCTCGACCGTGTCCGAGGGCTGTGCGCCCACCGACAGCCAGTACTTCACCCGCTCCTCGTTGAGCTGCAACTGCTTGCCCGCGTCACGCTCCAAGGGGTTGTACCACCCGAGCGTCTCGATCACCGGACCGTCACGACGCGTGCGCTCATCGAGCGCCGCAAGGCGGTAGAACGGACGGTTGTGACGGCCATAACGCTGGAAGCGCAGTCGAACCACGGGTATCTCCACTGACTCCCGGCCGTGTCAGACCGGGCCACGAGTCTAGCCCCCCACCCCTCACGCTTCCACCTTCCCCGTCACCATCCCTTCCAGCAGCCCCGCATGACGCTCGCTCGCCCCCATCTGCCCGCGAATACACCCAACCGCCGCCGCTGAAATCGTCTCCCGCCGCTCTTTGTTCGCAAAAAGTTCGGATAACACCCCCCCGAGTCTGCCTCGATCCGCCCTCACCAGACCACCCGCCCGTTCCAGGGTCTTCACGATCACCGCGAAGTCCTTCACCGCCGGCCCGATCACCACCGCCTTGCCCAGCGCCGCCGGCTCGATCGGGTCCGACCCATACAGCCCCCCGAACGACCGCCCCATCACCACCACGTCCGCCAGCGCGTACGCCTTGCGCAGTTCCCCGATCGTGTCCAGCAGAAACCGGCCCGTCCCCAGCGGCGCGGGGCGGCGTTCGCTGCGGCGCACACACCCGGGCATCGCGCGGGCGGCCTCGTCAAAGTGTTCCGGCTTCCGCGGAGCGCACACCAACTGCACTCCCGCCGGGCACGCAGCGTGCAGCAACGCCTCCTCATCCTCCGCCGTGCTCCCCGCCACCAGCACAGGCCGCGAACGATCGATCCCCAGCTCCGCCGCCAGTTGCTCGGCCCCGGGCACCTCGCGCTCGATCTTCGCCGCGTCCCACTTCATCGACCCGGTGACCATGCACCGTTCCGCCGGCACGCCCATCGCCACAAACCGCTCGCGGTATTCCTCGTCCTGCACCGCCGCGAACCGCAGCGACGCGAACGTCCCGCGGAGCACCGCCCGCACGCGCCGATATCCGCGGAACGACCGCTCGCTCAGCCGCCCGTTGATCACGCCCACCGGCACCCCGCGCCGCACACACTCCCGCACGAAGTTCGGCCACAGCTCCAGCTCGACCAGCCCCACCGCGTCGGGCTTCACAGCGTCCAGGAACCGCCGCACGCACCTCGAAAAGTCCAGCGGATACCGCACGACCCGCGCCGACCCGGCGAACAGTTCGGCCGCCCGCGCCAATCCCGTGTCCGTCCCGGCGGAGACCACCACCTCGCACCGCTCGGCCAGCCTGGGCACCAGCCCCCGCAACGCGTTGACCTCACCCACGCTCACCGCGTGCACCAGCACCCGCCGCCCGCGCGAGGCAGGCAACACCTCGGCGTGCCCAAAGCGAGACCGCCAGTCGCCACGCGACTTCCGCGCCCACCACGGCGCCAGCGCCACCGCCCCGACGCTGTACAGCAGATCCAGCGAGTTCATCCTCGGCCCCTGCGCCTCCACTCGCCCGCCCCACTCGCCCCGCCACTCTCGACCACAGCGCACGCCGCCGGCCAATGGGCAGACGGGGATTCGAACCCCGGACACCTCGCGTGTAAGGCGAGTGCTCTAGCCGCTGAGCTATCCGCCCGGCACGCCAGTGTAGCCGAGGAGATGCCCGCTCATTCCCCTCAGCGCGGCGTCTTCCCCTCGTCCGCTGCCGGCACGCTCTGCACTCCGGGCGCCATCGGAACCCGGCTTCCGAACAGCGACATCGCCTCGTGGTCTCGCATCACCTTCATCGTCACCAGATCAACGGACCGCATCACCGATTGATACGTGTTCTCATGGGTGAAGGAGTACAACAGGACATTTGCTCGGTTGTTGAGGAAGAAGACCGTCAGCCGCTCGCTGAGTTCGTTCTTGCGTCCCGGTCGCCTCGCCGAGACGGCCGCCGATCCGCTTCGCTTCGGTTGATCATCGGTGTATCTTCGAATCACCGCGATCGACCATCCGGGCATCTCCTCCTCGATGGTGAAGCCGGCGTTGAGCAGGCGGTTCCGAACCTGATCACGATCCGCATTCGCATCGATCCCCAGCGTCAGGAATGTCGCACTCTCAAAGTCGACCGAACCTCGCTCCATTTCAAACACAGCCCGCGCATCACGCGGATCAGGCTCGCTGTCCGCGGCCGACGCGGGAGACCCGCCGGGCGCCTTATGCATCCGGCTTCCCGACAGCGATATCCCATCTCCATGCCCGGGCGTGACCGTCATCGTCTCCATGTCGACAGAACGATCGATGTGCTGCTTTCGGTACGAGTAGTTGAAAGCATACAACACCACACTCGGACGCTCGTTGAGGAGGAAGAAGCTCAGTCGCTCGGTGACCGCCGCACCATTCTCGGGCCGGATGAATGTCGGGAACGCCGGCCCTTTCTGCTTCGCCTCATCGTCGCGGTAATCCCTCGATGCTTCGATCCAGAAGCCGTTCTCCTCATCGATGGCGAATCCGGCCTGATCGAGCCGACGCCGGATGGCATCACGGTCCGCGGTCGCGTCGATCCCGAGCGTGAGAAACGCCGCGCTGTCGAAATCCGCAGGCCCCCGAACTGCCTCGAACGACCTCCAGGAATCACGCGCCGCCCTGCCGTACGGCAGATCGATCAGCACAAACGAAGCGAGCCAGATCATCACGATGAGCCCGAGGAACAGCACGAGCACGTTCCGTATCGTCTCTCGCATGGCGATCTCCTTCGGCCAGCAACCCTACGGTACGCATGGAACAATCGGGGGGAGAGCAGGATTGATGAGAACGCCAGGCCCCCATCTTGTAACGTGCTTCACTTCGCCCTGAACTGCGCCAGCACCGAATGCCGCCCCGGTGAATGAAGGCCCATCAAGGGGGTTCTCTCCGGTCACATCCCACTGACCCATCTCAGCCATCGGATAGAACAGGGATACGCTCATGCCGCCAGCACCAATCCCACCGATTCCAACGTATCCCCCGAGGGTTCGAGAGCCGACATCGAATGGCCACTGGCAACTAGCCGCCAAACCACTGAAATGCAACGTTGCACTGGCTCGGCCCAGCAAGCCCCCACCGCCGAGGGAGAGCGAGCCATAGCCGCGGATATGGTAGCCACAATTCGTTGAGTCCGTCGCAAATCCATCACCACGAATCGACCCAAGCCCCGACAACAGCGGGAACGCGCCCCAGTAACGCCAAGACATCGCGCCTCTCCACAAACACCCTGTCCCCGAGCAGGGCGAACCTATACCAGCCGGCTGAACCATGACGCAACTGGAAGTCGATGTGTTCCACGCTTGAGGAATCACATCGACAAAGGCGAGTTCCGCGCACGAGCCGTCGATCGGCATGCCCAGCATACGGACAAGTGTCTCCGTCGCCGTAGGCAGCGGCGACGGGCACGACGCCGGCGCAGGCTGAACCAACACTAGCAACGCCGCTTGCGTATCGACCACATCGGTGATGCCGTCACCATTCACGTCGGTCATCACGGCCTCTGCACCGACGGTCCCTTCCGCGAGGAGGATCTCGACGGCATCGCTCTGACTCACCTCTTCGTCGGCATTCGCATCCACGAGCGTCCCGATCACACATTCGCTCTGGCACGCAGTTGTCAGCCCGGATCCCAGAGAAGTCAACGAAGAGCCCGAGTACGCTCGCCACACAACTCGCACGTTGTACGCGGCATCAACAGCAAGAGCTGCAATAGCCACATCCGTCTTTCCGTCGCCGCGGATGTTGCGTGTCGCACGCAGCGAGGCTCCAAAGATCATGTTCTGCGGCCCGATCACCGATGCGATTACCGCGCCGGTCGCGCCCGAGATCAGATATACGCGTCCGCGGCCCGTCGCTGTCGTCTCCATCGGCGCCGTCACGAGCACGTCCGCAACCCCATCCTCGTCGGCATCTTCAACCGCCACCACACTGTCGCCAAAGAGAACGCCGGGCACGGGTGCGCTGAGCTGTCGAATCGTGGTACCTCCAGCGGACATCAGAGTGACTTTCGCGACCGACTCGGCGGAGATCAAGCTGTCCCAGACGGTGATAGCCTCGACAGCGTCAAGCTCGCCATCGCCGTCAAAATCTGCAAAGGTCATTCGCGGCTGCCACGGCTGTGCCATCGCCCCAGTGCTGGTTATGGCAAACACCATGACCATACCCGCCATCACCCACGCATAAGTCGCTGAATACCTCCAACGAACATCTCGCCGCATCGGCTCAATGAAACGGAAGAACCGCGTCGCACGCGTACTGAGAACCAGAAGTGCACTGCATCTGGAGCAACGGGCAACGGGCAACGGGCAACGGGCAACGGGCAACGGGCAACGGGCAACGTGAGTTCATCGTGAATCTCCTTTAGAATAGACTACTCCTAGAACTTCATGGAGTCGATCGCAAGAATTCTGTGCCCGAATCTCCAATGAACACCCCGTGCGGATGACCTCCCCCATGACGTCCACTACCCCAGATCCATCCGTGATGCGGCATTCAACCTCCGCGTCCCGCATCCCTCCGCTCACGCTCGTCGCGGCTTCACTTCTCTTCGGCGTCTGCCTCACGCTGGGATGTGCCGTCTTCGGCTTTGCTCGTTCTTTCTCGAACGCCAAGACCGCTCTCTATCCCTTCTCACGCCGGCTCTCGCCCGACGCCCTGATCTACTCCGTTCCCGGCACCACCGTTGTCTGGCGACTCGAGCGTTCGTTGAGTTACAGCGTCTTCGAAGCCGCCGGTCGTGCTGATTACTTTGGAATCCCGCCCCAGCCCTCCCAACCGAGTGAATCACGGCAACTCCCGACCCCGCCCCCTTGGGCGGGCCTCGAGGCCGTCCCGAACCTCGGCATCCGATCTGCGATGCGAACCTCCGCGGTCGGGCTTCCGATGCGATGCTTCATCGCCGTCGCTGAGATCCTGCCCGGGGATCGGCCGATCGTGCGATGGGGCCGTGATCCAAGCCGCGATCCGTGGCCCTGGGCCCGCGACTCGTCCTTGATCGCGATCGATCAGGTCGTCGCTCCGACGCACGTGCTGTGGGCCCCGCTTCTCATCAATCTGGCAGCCTGGTCGGCGAGCGGCGCGGTCCTGCTCAGCACGCCCAGACTGGCGATGGTGATCCGATCGTCATACCGACGCCGACGCGGGCAGTGCGCCGCCTGCGGATACGACCTCCGCGGGCTCGAACGATGCCCGGAATGCGGACGGGATTCCCCCGCCCGAAGGCCCAACCCGCCGGCAGGAATCCTGCCGTCTCGATAATCGCTGGATGATGTCAAGCGCGATCGAACTTGGAGGGCCTGATGAGATCGGCGATCGACTCGCCTTCCGGCACAACGTGATGCCGATGCCGAAATCACAAATGGTCAACCGACTCCGTCCAAAGGCCAGCGTTATCGACGCCGGCGCTTGTCCCGGACGATCTGCGCGTACGCGTTGTGGTTGTGGATGCTCTCGAAGTTCTCGCTGTTGATCCGGTACCACACGATCCGCTTCTCGGCGTTGAGCGTCACCGCCAGGTCGCGCACGATGTCCTCGACGAACTTGGGGTTCTCGTACGCCCGCTCCGTCACCCACTTCTCGTCGGGCCGCTTGAGCACCGCGAAGACCTGCGTGCTCGCCGACTGCTCGAGCATCGTGACCAGGTCCTCGATCCAGAGCATCCCCTTGAACCGCACGGCGGCCTCGATGTGGCAGCGCTGATTGTGCGCCCCGTACGCGCTGATCTCCTTGCTGCACGGGCAGAGGCTCGTCGCCGGGGCCATCACCGTCATGATGAAGTCATCAACCTTGTTGCTCGTGCACTCAAACCGCACGCGGCAATCCATCAGCCCGACGCGCCCCGAGACGGGGGCGGCCTTCTTGATAAAGTACGTGAACTCGCACTCAAAGTGCGCGTGGTCCGCATCAAGCCGGCTCTTGATCGCACGCGTGATCGCCGGGATCCGCTCGGGCGTGATCGGCTCGGCCGTCTCCTCGTTGAGCACGTCGAGGAACCGGCTCATGTGCGTGCCCTTCTTCGTGTGCGGCAGGCTCACGTACATGTTGATCTTCGCGACCGTCGTCTGCTCGCCGCCGTCCCGCGTGCGCAGGCGGATCGGGTAGGTCACGTCCTTGACGCCCACACGATCGATCGCCACCCGGCGCGTGTCGCGGGAGCTCTGAACGTCGGGCATGGTCTTCGCGGTACGCTTGGCCACGGGCGCACTCTCCTGCGCGGGAAGAATCTCGATCGGGTCGGCGACCCTGCCTTGGACGACGGCGATGCCTCGCATGCGGTGCTCCTGAACCAAGAACCAACCAAACCTCGCCACACCCTGTTCGCGGGCCCGCCGTCTCCTCGGAGAGTAAGGCCCGACGCGGCCGATTTCCCGACCGTTCGGCGTGGGGATGTCCTTTCACTTCGACACGCACCTCGCCTTGGACGCACCCACGCCACAATCCATCGGGGCCTGTCAGCCGCGGCGTTCCTCGGCGAGCTCGACCTTGAGCGCGTGCGCCAGGTAGGCGTACTGATCGATCGTGTTGTAGACCTGGGCGCTGATGCGGAAGACCCGCGTCTTGCCCGCGACGCTCCACACCGGGACCTGGATCCGCCAGCGAGAAATCAGCCGATCCTGCAGCGCGTCGTGATACGCCGTGGGCCTCTGCGCCAGGCGGGCCGCGGCCTCCGCACTCATCGCGGGCAGCGGGATCGTGCTGATGCACCCCACCATCTCGTCGGGCACCGCGGGCGACACACCCAGCTCTCCGCACAAGAGGTCTCGCCCCGCGCGGGCCAACGCGTGGTTTCGCCGGATCAGTTCATCCCACCCGCCCGGCAGCAGCGCCCCCATGAACGCGATCGCGTCCGGGATGCACATCGCCGCCGTCACATCCCCCGTGCCCACGTAGTCAAACTCCGTCAGGAACTGGTCGCGTCCCGGGCGGGGCTTCTCCGCGTTGTTCGACAGCACCAGCGGCCGCACCGCGTCCCGCTTGGCCCGATCGACATACAGAAACGCCGACCCCTTGGGCGAACAGATCCACTTGTGACAGTTCGCGACGTAGTACGTCGGCGCGAGGGCCCCGACATCAAGCCCTGGCAGGAAGCCCGGCGCGTGCGCGCCGTCCACGATCGTCTCGATCCCCTTCGCCCGCAGCGCCGGCACCAGCCGATCGACCGGCAGGATCGCCCCGGATGACGACGTCACGTGCGAGATCAGAACCGCCCGCGTGCGCGGCGTCACGCGCGACAGGATCGCCTCCGCCGCCACGCTCGCCGACGGAATCGGGAACGGAATCTCCGCCGTGACGACCGTGGCGCCCGCCCGCGCCGCCTCGCGGCGCACCCCGTTGATGCACGCCGGGTACTCGTGATCGTTGATGAGAATCTCGTCCCCCGCCTTGAGCCCAACCGCCGCGACCGCCGTCGCAACGCCGAATGTCGCGTTGGGGACCGACGCGATGCACGCCGGATCGGCGTGGACAAACGCCCCGATCGCCGCCCGCGTGCGGTCCATCGCGGGCCACAGGTGCTCGACGAAGAACGTGACCGGGTCCTTCTCCATCAGCGCCCGCGCCGCGTCCTGCGCCGCCTGCACCACGCGAGGCGTCGCCCCGAACGACCCGTGATTGAGAAACGTCAGCGTCGGGTCGAGCGAGAAGTGCTGCAGCATCGGGCCGGGCGGGGGGCGATTCATCCGGGCGTTCTCCTGGGCTCATCAGGCCTTCTCGGCCCGACCAACCTTCCGCAGGGTACGCTACCCCCCCTCCCCATCGACGCCCTCCCGCTCGCCCCTCGGAACCGCCGCGTGACCACGCCAACACGCCAACTCGGCCCCCCCGCCGCTCTCGCCTGCGTCGCCGTTGGGCTTCTCCTCTGCCTCTCGCCCTGGGGCAGGCCCGAATACGCCCTCCCGCTGGGCATGCTCTTCGCCTTGCTCGGGCTCGCCGACGCCTCGACCCTCCCCTGGACCAAGTCGCTCTCACGATTCGTTCTGCAGGCTTGCGTCGTCGTGCTCGGGCTTGGCCTGAGCCTCCACGAGCTCGCCCGCGCCGGAGGCACCGGCATCGCCTTCGCCTTCGGCACCATCGTGCTCACCTTCGCCGCCGGATACGCCCTCGGCTCAATGCTCGGCATCGGTAAACCCATTACCACGCTCCTCTCCTCCGGCACCGCGATCTGCGGCGGGTCCGCCATCGCCGCCGTTTCCGGCGTCATCGGCGCCACCTCCGCCGAGATCGCCGTCGCCACAGGCGTCGTCTTCCTCCTCAACGCCGCCGGGCTTTACCTCCTCCCCTGGCTCGGCGACCTCATGCACATGTCCCACGCGCAGTTCGGCGTCTGGAGCGCCATCTCCATCCACGACGTCTCCTCCGTCGTCGGCGCCTCAGGCCGATTCAAGGAAATCACCCCCCCGCCCGCCGAAGGCTCCGACGCGCAGACCATCGCCACCGCCGTCAAGCTCGCCCGCGCCCTCTGGATCGCACCCATCTGCCTCGCCATCGGCTTCTCCCTCGCTCGCTCCAGCGACCGCAAAGCATCCCGCGGCTCGCCCGTCCCGCTCTTTGTCCTTCTCTTCGTGGTCGCCTCAGCCGTCCGCACACTTTTCCCGCAGATCGGCCCCGTCCACACCGACTGGATCAAGCCCGCCGCGACCCACGGCATGGCCTTTGCCCTCTTCCTCATCGGCCTGGGGCTGTCCAAGAAAACCCTCGCCTCCGTCGGGTGGCGTGCCTTTGTCCTGGGCCTCTCGCTCTGGGTCCTCATCAGCCTCGCCTCCCTCGCCGTCGTGAGGCTCACCATCGCCTGAGGATCCCCCGGATGCACCGCATCAACGACCCCGCCGATCCTCGGCTCGCACCCTACCAGTCCCTCAAAGTCGCCGACGATCCGCGACGCGAACGTCTCTTTGTCGCCGAGGGCGAACTCGTCGTCCGGCAACTGCTCGCCTCGCCCTTCCGCGTCCAAAGCCTTCTCCTCACACCCGCCAAGGCGGATCACCTCGCGCCCCTCGCCCTCGCCAACAACCCGAGCGCCCAGATCTTCGTCGCCGAGCCCGGCGTGATCGACCGCGTCATCGGCTATGACTTTCACCGCGGCGTACTCGCGCTGGGCGAGCGTGGCCCGCAGACCGACCCCTTCGACCTCGCCGCCACCGCCCCGCTCGCCCTCGTCGCCCAAGGTGTCTCCAACTACGACAACATGGGCGGGCTCTTCCGTACGCTCTCGGCCCTCGCCCCGCAAGGATCGTGCCTGCTCGTCGCGCAAGGCTGCTGCGATCCTCTTTACCGCAAGGTCATCCGCGTCTCCATGGGTCACGCGCTCCGCGTGCCTTTCGCCGCATGCCCGATCGATCCCGCGACGATCGACCGCCTCCGTGCACGCGGGCTGGTCGTCGCCGCCCTGACCCCCCACCCCCGCGCGATCGACCTACCCGAGGCCGCCGCGTCGCTCGCAAACGCACGCGTCGCCCTCCTCGTCGGTGCCGAGGGGCCCGGGCTTCCCGACGACGTAATCGAGGCTTCCGACCTCCGCATCCGCATCCCCATGCGCGCCGGCGTGGATTCACTCAATCTGGTCGTCGCCGCCGGCATCGCGCTCCACGCGCTGCACGCCCGCTGACGACTACCCTCCACCCACATGGACGCGATCTTCGACGACCGTCGCTACCTCATCCCGTTCCGTTCGTCCCTGCTCCCGCAGATCTTCACCGACACCCTGGTGATCGGCGCGGGCGTCGCCGGATGCCGCGCCGCCATCGCCGCTGCCGCCCACGGCGACACCATCCTCCTCGCCAAGGGAGACCTCCGCCACACCAACACCGCCTGGGCACAGGGCGGCGTCGCCGGCGTCCTTGGCGGCAGCGACACCGTCGAAGACCACATCCGCGACACCCTCGTCGCCGGCGCGGGTCTCTGCGACGAACCCGCCGTCCGACTCGTCTGCTCCGCCGCCAAGCCCAGGCTCGAGGAACTCCTCGCCTGGGGCGCCGAGTTCGATCGAAACCCCGGCGGCTCGCTCGCCATGGGGCTCGAAGGCGGACATTCCGCCGCCCGAATCCTCCACGCCCAAGGCGACGCCACAGGCAAAGAGATCCAGCGCGTCGTCATCGAGCGCGTCCGTCACACCGACAACCTCCGCCTCTTCGAGAACTGCTTCGCCCTCGACCTCATCACCCCGAGCCGAGAGGTCGGCGCGCCCGTCATGGGCGCCATCACCCACCACCCCAAGTACGGCCTCCAGATGATCTGGGCCAAAGCCACCATCCTCGCCACCGGCGGCGCGGGCGTCGTCTTCCGCGAGACCACCAACCCGCCCCAGGCCACCGCCGACGGCATCGCGCTCGCCTACCGCGCCGGCGCCACCCTCGCCGACATGGCCTTCGTCCAGTTCCACCCCACCTGCCTCTACCTCCCCGGCGCCACCCGCGCCCTCATCTCCGAAGCCGTCCGCGGCGAAGGCGCCCACCTCCTCGACGACAGCGGCCACCGATTCATGCGCGACGTTCACCCGCTCGCCGAGCTCGCCCCGCGCGACATCGTCGCCGCCGCCATCGTCGCTCAGATCGCCAAACAAGGCGGCTCTTCCGTTCGCCTCGATTGCCGCCACATCCCCAACTTCGCCGGTCGCTTCCCCGGCATCGCCGCCACCCTCGGCCGCTTCGACCTCGACCCCGCCAAAGACCTCATCCCCGTCCACCCCGCCGCGCACTACATGGTCGGCGGCGTGCGCACCGACCTCGCCGCCCGCACCGACGTTCCCGGGCTCTACGCCGTCGGCGAGTCCGCCTCCTGCGGGCTCCACGGCGCCAATCGCCTCGCCAGCAACTCGCTCCTCGAAGGGCTCGTTCTTGGCGAAATCGCCGGCCGAACCGCCGAGGAAATGAAGGTCGGCTCCTCCGCCGCACCGCCCGGTTTCGCGCCCGCTCGCCCCGCGCCCGTCCCCATCGTCTCCGACATCCGACCCAGCGACCACGGCGAGCTGGACCTCGACGACGTCCGATCCAGCCTCCGCTCCGCTATGTGGAAAAACGTCGGGCTCCAACGCACCGGCGCCCGCCTCCGCGACGGCGTCCACATGCTCGACTTCTGGGCCCGCTACACCCTCGACAAAATCTTCGACGAAGTCCCCGGGTGGGAAGTCCAGAACATGCTCCTCGTCGGCGCAGCACTCGCCCGCTCCGCCCTCTGGCGCGAGGAATCCCGTGGCTGCCACCGACGAACCGACTTTCCGGAACCACGCTCCGATCTGGCCGTCCACGATCTCATCCGCAAGGGCCGATCCTCACCCGACTCCGTCCCGGCACGATGAAACCCCGCTCCATCCATCTCTCGCTGCTCCTCGCCGCCGCGGCACTCCCGGGTTGCGTCGAAGAACGCATCGTCTCCTACAACCCGCCTCTCGCCGGGCTCCCCAACGCGGTCACAGGGCAGGAGCCCGTCCTCCCCCCTTCCCGCGGCGGCATCCAGTACATCCCCGACGAAAAGACCCTCGTCGAAAAGCCCGACGGCTCCAAGGAACTCCTCGCTCGCGCTCCCCGCCAGCTCATGCGAAACATCGTCATCACCCTCGACGAAGATCTCCCCGAGCTCTTCGTCCGCGATGTCCTCAGCGAACGCACAAGACAAGAGTTCATCCAGCGCGGGCTCAGCCCCCTCGAGGCCTTCACCACCCTCAAGGCCCAACGCGACGACATTCAGGCCCTCTTCGACTTCATGCCCGCCGGCGAACTCACCCCGGGGCTCTTCCTGACCACCATCGGGCCCAACACCTTCCGCCTCAAACTCGACGGCCGCCCCGCTCGAACGCTCCCCCTCATCGGCTTCGACATGGTCTTTGAGCGAGGCAACTTCCGCCTCCGATGGTTCATCCCCCGCGGCTCACGGGACCCGGGCTAAGCGGCCGATATCATCGCCGCATGTCCAACGGGCTCTTCAAGTGGTTTGACTCCCTCGCCGCCCTCCTCATCCTGGGCCCTCTCGCCGCCTGGACGCTCTCCTCCCTCTCCGGGCCGCTCGGCTCACCCTACCCCTCCCCACTCACCGCCAGCAACCCACTCCTCGGCGCGGGCGCCGCACTCGCCATCATCCTCCTCGCCCTCGCCGCAGGGCTCGCCTCCGGGCGCTTTTTCGGCCGCGGCAGAGGCCTCGTCGTCGCCGGGCTCGTCCTGGCCTGGCCCGCCTTCGCTTCCATCGGGCCCCATCAGGCCTTCACCCTCGGCGACCCCATCCTCACCGCCAACCGCCTCGTCGGCGAAGCCGCCCTCTTCCTCGTTCTGGGCCTCCTCGCCGCCGCCATCATCGAGGGGCTTTCCCCAGTCGCCGCCGAAGAGGGCGGCCTGCAAGGCCCCGCCATCGCCCCGCCCCCAGGCATCTCCCCCACGCTTCGTTCCCTCTCCTGGGGCTGGGCCGTCGGCTCGCTCCTCGCCGCCGCCGCCGCCGCCGCCGTCATCGCCTGGATCGTCGCCTTCTCGGACTACCGCGGCCAATCCCTCTTCGCCGCCCTCCTCGCCGGCATCGCCGCCGGGGCCGCCTCCCACCTCGCCTCCGCCAACCGCCTCGGCGGCCAACCCCCCCGCCTCATCCACGCCGTTGTCGCTGTCCTCCTCGTCGGCGTCCTGGGCGTCCTCATCGCCCGATATTTCCACGCCGACGCCCTCCCCCAGGCCGCCAAGGCGGTCGGCTCCAACGCCCCCGTCCAGCTCGTCCCCCTCGCACGCCTCATGCCCCTCGATTGGCTCGCCGGTGCCTTCCTCGGCGTCCCCGTCGGCAACACCTGGGCCGCCGGCATGATGGAACGCTCCCCCGCTCCTCACACGCGAAACGCCTGAGCCCGCGTTGTAACGCCGCCACCCCGCGCGGTAGGATCGTGGCTCATCCAGGAGACGCTCCATGGCCACCATCGACTGTAAACCGGGCTGCGACACCCTCTCAGCCCAGCAGCGTTTCCCCAAGCTCGCCGAACTCATCGGCTATCTCGGTTCCATCTCCGCCCGGGCCGACCTCTCCATCCTCGCCTCACACCTCTCACGCGTCAGCGTCACCCGCGAAGATCTCGAGCCCGTCTGCCTCTTCGGCACCAAGTCCTACAAACGCAACATCATCGCCCATTCCCCGTATTTCGAGCTCCTCGCCCTCACCTGGCGCTCCGGGCACTGCACCCCCATCCACGATCATCGCGGCTCCTCCTGCGCCTTCCGCGTCATCGAAGGCACCGGCACCGAAATCCGCTACACCCTCACCCCCAGCGGGCTCATCTGCCCGGCCCAAACCATCGAGATGTCGCCCGGATACGTCTGCGCCGCCGAAGACGCCGACATCCACCAGGTCGCCAACATGCAGGCGCCCGGCCACGACCTCATCACCCTCCACATCTACTCCACACCCATCAAGAAAATGAACACCTACGACGCCCTCTGCTCCCCCGGCCCCGAGTGCCCCTGCTAACCCACGCTCCCCGCCGCAACCCACGAGGTCCCCACAAACCACCCACAAGGGTGGTTTTTTCGTGTCGATCGCCGAATGGCTCCACAGGGCTAGGTATGGCGTGGCCAGGCTTCAATCCACCATTTTCGGCCATACTTGGCCACGGAAAGTCCAATAACGATTACGTGCAGACCGAACATGCACCGATCTTGGTGGGCGAAACCGCCGTCAAAATCGAAAAATGCGGCCCAATCTGCAAAACGGGTGGCAAAACCCACAGCGTGGGGCATGTTTGACACGGGTCAGGAACGAGTCGTTCGTTCTCACAGAACTCCGGTTTCGGGTCATCCTGAAGAAGTGTGAGGAGATAGTTATGAAGAAGATGATTGCTGGTTTCGTTGCTCTGGCTGGTATCGCTGCTGGCGCTCAGGCGCAGACCGCCACCCTCGACCTCAAGGTCTGGAACGGCGAGAGCTGGGTCAACAGCGTTGACGTCCTCCCCGGCGCGACCGTCCAGGCCGCCATGTTCATCGGCTTCACCGACGCCTACGGCTTCGGTGGCGCGGTGTACAACATCCAGGGCAACAACCTGGCTGCCGGTGACTCGGTCTCCATCACGGGCGGCGACAACGGCCGTCAGGCTGGCTTCAACTTCGGCGCCGCCACGCAGCAGGTCTACACCTCCGGCAGCTCGTTCCGCATCGACGCGGCCAACGACGCTGGCAACAGCGTGAACGCCGGTATCGCCAGCACGCAGCGTGACCCGGTCTCCGCGGGCCCCGCCTTCAAGACCGACAACCCCGCCCTCGTCTACCGCTTCACGATCACCCTGGGCGCTGACGGTTCGGTCCGCACGATCAACCTCTCCTCGCCCCTCGATCAGCTCAAGGGCGGCGTCGTGGGTCTCTACGCCACGGCCAACTCCACCCGTCCGACCAACACCCAGAACGTCTCGATCGATGGCGCCGCCATCAACGTGATCCCGACGCCCGCCACCCTGGCGCTCGTCGGCCTGGGCGGGCTGGTCGCCGGTCGCCGCCGCAGCCGCTAATCCTCCACCTCGAGGCCAAAGCCTCTTGGTTCGGATGACAGCTTGAAACCAACGGCCCGTCGGGAACTCCCGGCGGGCCGTTGTGCTTTTCCCCAACACACACCACACCCGGCACCGCGCGCACGGCTTCTCCGGGCGCTCGCCTCCCCTTCACCACCCACCTCTTCCCGTGAGCTCAGTACGTCAGCACGGTGTGCACCGGCCCGAACCGCCGCAGCTTCTCCCGCCCGGACAGCCCCACCAGCTCGATCAGCACAGTCATCCCCACGATCGACGCGCCCGACTGCACCGCCAGCTCCCCGCACGCATCGAGCGTCCCACCCGTCGCCAGCAGATCGTCCACCAGCAGCACCCGCTGCCCCTTGCGGATCGCGTCCTCGTGCACTTCGAGCCGATCCTGCCCGTACTCCAACTGGTACGCCACGCTCCGCACCTTCCGGGGCAGCTTCCCGGGCTTACGCACCGGCACAAACCCCGTCGACAGCGCCTGCGCGATCGCCGTGCCGAAGATAAACCCGCGGCTCTCCGCGCCCACCACCAGCTCAACCCCCATCCCGCGGAACGGGCTCGCCATCAACTCAACCGCCAGCGCCAACGCACGCGGATCGCTCAGCAGCGGCGTGAAGTCCTTGAAGACAATGCCGGGCTTGGGGAAGTCGGAAACGTCTTTGATGAGGCCGCGGAGCAGCCCGGCGGGATCGATCATGCCTGAGGATACACCGCCCGACGAGGATCCGGGGAGCCCCGTACAGTCCGGCATGTCGTCAGAGACCCCCAAGAGCAAGAAGGCGGAGGGCTCCCTCGAAACCGTCGAGCCCGTGGGCAAGCGCGTCCTGATCCGCAAGGACGAGGACAAAAAGCGCACCAAGACCGGGATTCACCTCCCCGACAAGATCGAAATCCCCACCCTGACCGGACGCATCGTCGCCGTCTCCGCCGAGGTCGACCGCAACGCCGACTATCCCATCAAAAAGTACGACCGCGTGCTCTTCAACCCCAAGCACGGCATCCCGGTCGACTTTGAGGGCGATAACCGGCTCTACGTCATCCCCGTCGAGGACGTCGTCGCGATCTTCCGCCGAGGCGACGACTAAGCCAAGCCTCCCCACCGCAACCCCACCCCGAGCGACGTGACCACCCCCTGCCCCATCCCAGGCCTCGCGGCACCTCTCGGTGATCTCCCGGATCCGCTCCCCCTCCCCCCGCCCCGCCGCCGAGGAGAAGCCCCCTTCGACGCCGAGGTCCGCCCCCCGGGGTCCAAGAGCCTGACCAATCGCGCCCTGATGCTGGCTGCTCTGGCTCATGGGCGATCCGAGCTGCGCCACGCCCTCACCGACGCCGACGACGCCCAACGCATGATCGCCGCCCTCGCTTCGCTGGGCGCCACCATCGACACCAGCTCGCCCGGCACCCTCCGCGTGGTCGGCGTGGGCGGCCGCTGGAAGCCTACTTCCCTCTCGAACGGGCGCGCCCGACTCGACCTCAACAACGCCGGCACGGCCACGCGGTTCCTTGCCGCGGCCTCGCTCCTCTCGCCCGTTCCCGTCGAAATCGACGGCAACGCCCGGATGCGCCAACGCCCGATCGGAGAATTGACGTCATTGCTGGCCGCCATGGGCGCGGGAATCGAGCACACGGGCGATCCCGGCTGCCCGCCCGTGGTGATCACTCCCCCAGGGCCCGGCGTGAAGCACCCCACACTCGACATCCCCACGACCCAGAGCAGCCAGTTCATTTCCGCGCTCCTGCTCGTGGCTCCCTGGCTCTCCGGCGGGCTGACGGTCCGCCTTACCGGCGAGATCACCAGCGCCTCCTACGTCGAGATGACGGTGGGCCTCCTGCAGCGGCTGGGCGTCGCCGTGCGCACCAGCGCCGACCTGCGCGTGATCCGCGTGCTCCCCGCCGCCGGGGCCGGCTCGCAGGGCTTTGTGTACGACGTGGAGCCCGACGCCTCGGGGGCGACGTACTTCTGGGCCGCCGCCGCGATCTCGCCAGACGCCGCCTGCCGCGTGATGGACCTTGATTCCTCGTCGCTGCAGGGCGACGCACGCTTCACGGACCTGCTCGCCCGGATGGGAGTGACCGTCAGCGTGCGTCAGGCCACCCCCGACGTGCGCCCGTTCATCCAGACGCGTGGCCCGCTGGAACTGGCCCCCGTGATGGCGGACATGTCGGACATGCCCGACGCCGCCATGACCCTGGCGGTCGTCGCCTCCTTCGCCCGCGGGACGAGCATCCTTCGCGGGCTGCGCACCCTGCGCGTCAAGGAGAGCGACCGGATCGCCGCGATGCAGGCCGAACTGTCGAAGATCGGCGTTCGCGTCGAATCACCCGTCGCCGGCGACTCGGGCGCGATGTCGATCACCCCGCCCCGGGGCGGGGTCGATTGCTCTGCCGCTGCCCCGCCCGTGGCGTTTGACACGTACGACGACCACCGGATCGCGATGGCGATGTCGCTGATCTCGTTGCGCAGGCCGAACGTGCGGATCAACCACCCCCAGTGCGTGGGAAAGACCTACGCGACGTTCTGGCGGGACTTTGCGCTGCTCGCCCCCCGCGGGGTCTAGCCGCTCAGGAGGTTTACGCGTGGCCCGCCGCGACCAGACCCCCAAGCCCGCGAAGCGCACGCGCGACGTCAATGCGCTGCCCCCGGCCTTCCCGCGCCTGCGTGATCGGTTCCTGACGTTCCTGCGCATCGAGTGCGGACTTCTGCCCGCGTCGGTCGCGAGCTACGAGTCGGACCTGCGCGATCTCTGCGCGTTCCTGGCCGAGCGCGGCGTCGAATCACCTCGCGACGCCACTCCCCGCGACCTGGTGGAGCACGTGCAATCCCTGCGCCGTGATCGCGAGATGGAAGGTTCGAGCGTCGCCCGCCACATCGCGACGCTCCGCGTGCTGTACCGCTGGCTGTGCGCACAGGACGGGCTGACGGCCAACCCGGCGGAGTACCTCGAACGCCCGACGGCGTGGAAGCGGGTGCCGGGGGTGCTGTCGCCGGGGCAGATGAAGCGGCTGATCGAGGCTGCCGGGGATCCGACGAAGTACGCCGCTCGCGCGGCGAAGCGGGCGGGGCCGGGTGAGCAGATCGGAAGAGCACACGTCTGAACGCCAGTCACCTTGTAATCTCGTATG
>ERZ761603.51-NODE-51-length-101681-cov-30.649165_pt1 | contig 101681 bp, 70 predicted proteins | sample MGYA00511879_ERZ761603 | MGnify/ENA primary metagenome ERZ761603 (study PRJEB28899, sample SAMN02850040) | bioreactor sludge metagenome | biome: EBPR Sludge; feature: EBPR Bioreactor; material: flocular biomat | place: Australia: Thorneside Wastwater Treatment...
GGTCGAAAAATCATAATCGACACAAATGCTGATTACTTTTCATTCGGTGCCTTTGAAAATCCTTGTTACCTCTGGTTGCCCGGTTATTAATCATCTACCTACTTCGGGAGACGCTTTTATTTCCAGGTAAAAAAACGAAGTATGTACGAAAGTAATAGCTGTAAGTCCTTGTGTCGCGTGGGTTTCAGGGGGGTCGAAAAATCATAATCGACACAAATGCTGATTACTTTTCATTCGGTGCCTTTGGGAATCTTCGTCACCCCTGGTTGCCCGATTATTAATCATCTACCTACTTCGTGTTTGCCCCCCCCTCCATACCCTTTCTCTTGCGCCTACAACACATTTTGCCTCAACGAAACCCATGGCCAACGAGATTTTTACAAGGATTGAATTTCAAGTCATCCGGACAACTTCATACGCCTGATTAATTCTCTGCCCGATTTTAAGATGAACAGGACAGCATGGAGCAGCCGGCCTTTGTTCGTGCCCAATCAGGCCTTCTGACAAACCATCTGTCATATTCCGGTTGGTCTTCGTAAGGCTTTCGTAACATCTCATACAATTCATCTACCAAGGTATAATCCCCTTTATAAGCAGCATCAATGGCCATCTGAGCCATATAATTGCGCAATACATATTTTGGATTGACCGACTTCATGTCTAAATGCCGTTGATGAACCGGAATATTTTCACGTTTTAATCTGGCTATATAATCTACAAACCATTTCTCCCAGTCTGTAAGTACAGCGCTATTATTATCAGGAGATGAATAGAACGCTTCACCCATCCAGCTAGTAATTCCTGTTTTATCCGGTTGAAAGGCTGATATATCCAATGTGGACAGTTTGCGAAAAAATATAGTCATATCGGTTTCATGTTGTTGTAACAACTTTCTCACTCTGTCCACCAAGTCAATACTTTCCTCGTCCAGATCTCTAAGGCCGAGCTTTTTGATCATCATCGAATAATAACCTATGGGAATCAGTTTTTCAGCTTCGTCCAAAATGTCGCGCAGCGCATCTGCATGGCCGATGATTGTGTGGAGCGCATTGGCTAATTGGTATAGATTCCATAGTGCGACACTATCCTGTCGGCCAAATCGGTAACGACGAAGTTCGGCATCGGTTGTATTGGGTGTCCAATCTTCATCGTAATTATCGATCCAACCATATGGGCCATAGTCAATAGTCAGACCGATTGCTGACATGTTGTCAGTATTCATGACCCCATGCACGAAGCCTACTCGTTGCCATTCGATGATTAATGCAATAGTCTTACGGCAAATCTCCCGGAAGAAATCAAGGCCTGAGGATTTGGAGGTAGAATCAATAGATGGATAAAATTCGCGAATAGTATATTCCAGCAACTTTCGTAGATTTTTTTCATCTCCGTTTGCTGCAAAAAATTCAAAATTGCCGAAACGCAGGAATGTTGGACTTAGTCTGCACACCACTGCACCCGGCTCCGGTGCCGGATGGCCATCATAAAACATATCGCGGATGACTTGATCGCCTGTTTTGATGACGCTCAAAGAGCGAGTCGTCGGGACACCAAGATGATGCATGGCTTCGCTGCAAAGATGCTCTCGTATGGAACTCCTGAGCACGGCAAGGCCATCGGCATGCCTTGAATAGGGTGTGCTGCCTGCACCTTTCAACTGAGTCGCGATGCGCCTGCCTTCATGTAGGGTCTCAAATAGGTTGATGGCACGGCCGTCTCCCAATTGACCGGCCCAATTACCGAACTGATGACCTGCATAGGCCATGGCATATGGCTTTGTATTGGGATAAATCCTTTGCCCACTGAAGATTTCGAGAAAATAGCTTGATTTGATATCTGCTGATGTTAGTCCGATGAGTGTGGCAGCTTCCGGGCTGACATGAATAAGCTCGGGTTTGGAAAAATGCATGGGATTAACAAATGAGTATGCGGCATTACGTACCTGACGTACCTTGTTGGTAGTGTCCGGGTCTGCCGGTAGCGATCGGGTGAATGAATTGTCTATATTGAGTTGTATCATTGATTAGTCTCCTGTTTTAAATATGCCGTATAATCTCTACGCAACTTGTCTACCTTAGGGGCAATTACAATACGGCAATAGGGTGCGACCGGGTTTTCTTTGAAATAATTTTGATGATAGTCTTCAGCCGGGAAAAATGGTGGGAGAGGGCTGATCTCCGTTACGATCTCATCCTCATAAATGTGTTTTAATTCAGACATTACCTTATCTATCTCCGCCTTTTGCCCATCGTTATGGTAATAAATGACGGAACGGTACTGTGTGCCTTTGTCGGCTCCCTGCCTGTTGAGTGTCGTGGGATCGTGAGTTGTCATGAAGATCATCAGCAAATCCTTATAAGACAGGATGTCGGCATCAAAGGTTACTTGCACCACCTCAGCATGTCCGGTCAATCCTGAACATACTTCCCGGTAAGTAGGTGCGGGAAACTTGCCTCCGGTATAGCCACTAACCACACTCTCCACTCCGCGAAGCTGTTGCATCACCGCCTCCACACACCAGAAGCATCCTCCTCCCAAGGTCGCTTTTTGAATATTAGACATGGTTGTTATTGTTTCTTTAGTTTTGAAAGACACATTGATTTATGTATCTTTTTTATATTAATGCCTTAGGTTAATAGAATGTTTAATAGGGTTGACTTCACGGAAAGTTCAAGTTATTCGGAAATTTCTTTTTATTACTGTTAAATCGTAAAAGGATATCTAATGTAGTTTCTTCATAATGATAAAAATGGTGTAGTGTGTCGGACATTTCTAGTTGCTACCTTAATGGTTGGCCTTATTATTTAATGGTAAAGTCCGGAGTCTGATTACACTTTTTGACTGTCTTATCAGGCATTCTGCATTTGCTGTCTTCAGCTTTTTTCATAGTCAGTTTTTGAGTTTCTTTCGTGATATGCTCCCAGTTTGCAGAGAATTTGTTTGATAATTTTCCAACTGATTTGGTTATATTGTCACGTAAGTTGAAGGTGAAGAAACCGCCATCGATTGCATTACCGGCTGAAAGTTGTCCCTTGGATGCGCCTGTCATAAGTACAGATTTTTTTGTATTCAGGAAAAGATCGGAGCAAAAGTTTTTATTCCATCCCACTGAAGATGATCGCAGACTTGCTGCTTCAGAACTTATTGAATTAGTAGAGAAAATATCATTATTACAACAATCACTCAAGACTAAATTAAGCCTTGCATTTTTTCCTTGAACAAGTCGATAGATGTCTTCAATGTTGAGTGTATTTAACCCCCCGATATCATCCGATTCTCTTTCTCTAAGGTCAAGGTTTGGATATTTTTTATTGCCCGTCTCTGGGTTGTACCCGTGGCCTGTATAATAGAAAACAACAATATCATTCGGTCCCGGATTTAATTTTGAAATTGCGATATCGACATTCTTTCTGGAAAAATTCTGACCCTCTATGACTTGTTTATCATATCCTATTTCCAAAAAATGAGTAACGTCATCAAATAGCTTAAGTATATTATCGCGATCTACAACACATGTTTTGCCTATGATGGGGTCAAGGGTGTTGGCTACAAGGATCAGGTGGAGCTGAATATTTTTCATGAAGGGAGGCACCGGTTTGACCTCATTTATAAAAAGATTTTGATAGATCTCGTCTTCGGGGGTAAAATATATGGAAATATAATCCTGAGTAAGGTCAGATTCTTTTAATAATGTTACACTTTCAAAGTTTCCGATTTCCTCTTCTCCTTCATCAAAAGAAATTACCATGGACGGTTCATAATAGCCGGTATTTTTGTTTTTTGAGAGTACAAAATGATCAGGCGGATAAGAAATATCGCCTTTGATCTGGATGGGATTGGATGTTATATAATACAAATCATCGAGATTGTTCTTTTGATCGGTATCGTAAAATTCATCGACATCAAAGTCTACCACATTGTCACTTCCGGATTCCAAATCCTTGAATGCAATTCGAATAAACCCCGTGCCATCTTCATAAATTACTAGCAAAGCCCTGTATCGTTCAAGACCGAATTCTGTATCGTAATTGTATTGTAGCTCATAGAGGGTTTGTCCATTGGATGTAAATGACCATGCAATCAACAGTATGAATGCAATCAACCATCTTGATTTTATTGAAATTACTTTATACATATCCTTGTCTTTGAAGTGTAAATATACGGAATCGCAAAGATTAGCAGGATTATTTTAATCAATAATTCAGTGTTTGTAGAATAATGTTTTGTATTATTGGCTTATGGTAAAATATGTATAATTGACAATTAAAATGATTTGATTTTTGATGCCTTGGTGTGTATGAAGGATGTGGTTTTGATAATTTTTTAAGGGATTCAGGGAGATCTGTTTACCATATTTTTACGGCATCATCTTTTTTCCACAGGGATTTATCAACATTCACTGTGATATCGACAAACAATGCTTCTTCGGTAGACAAGTTGAAGAGTTGGGCTATTTCTTATTTAAGCATGGCAGTACGTAATTCATTCAGGTATAGAGATATTTGGAGAATAGGTTAACTTTAGATTTTAATAATACAGCCGCACTAACTACAAATACAAATGATATGATCGAGTATTTAAAGAAATATACTGATTCTATAGTTATTATCATATGCTTGATTGTTTTATCAGGCTTGTGTTGCTTAGGTCAGGACTACAATAAGAAAAGTTTGCTTGACTCGCTGCAATCCGCCACGGATCCTGAGACAAGGGTGAGGTTACTATGGAATCTGGCTGATGAATTACAACGCTATGATCTGGATTCTTCGTTGATACTCAGCCATCAGGCAATTGTTATCGGACGGGCTATAAATTATAAGGAAGGTCTTTCTCGATCCTATGGCATTATCGGCAATGTATATAGCCGCATGAATGATTTTCCGAAAGCCTTGGAATATTATTTCAGTAAGCAGAAAATAGACGAACAGAGTGGAAATGCCCGGAATTTGGCAAGCACTTTGATTAATATCGGTGTGGTTTTTTCTCTGCAGACCGATTTCAAGGAGGCATTGGCTTACTTCGAAAAGGCTGATTCCATTTCCCATAAAAACAACCTGACTGAAATGTATTACCATCTGGACATCAATTTGGGAAATGTTTATGAGAAGTTGAAACAGGCAGACCGTGCTGCTATTTTTTACAACAAGGCATTGAATAGTGCATTGATGAAAGGAGATAGCTTGAATATGGCATTGGCACACATTGGGTTGGCTAATGTGTATTCAATGAAAGGTGATGAATTTAAGGCGTTGAATAATTATGATCTGGCTATTCCTGTCATCAAGGAGAGTAAAGACATGGAGATGTATTCAGAAGCTTTATTGGGAAAGGCAAAGATATATTTTGAATTTGGCGACAATGTCAATGCACTTACAGACGCACTGAAGTCATACCGGGAGGCAAAAGCTATCGAATCATTTTTGAAAATGTATGAAAGCAGTGATTTTATTTCAGGCTTATATCAAAAACAGCAAGCGTATGATAGTGCTTTTGCTTACTTGAAGCTTTCAAAAATGTATGGGGATTCCTTAAATAATCTATCCAGGCTGAAAAATATCCAGGCATTGACGGTCAACGAGAAGATTCGTCAAAATGAAATTGCAGAATATAAAAAACTTGAACATGAGAGGGCTAAATTTCGCCTTCAGGTGATTCTGGTAACTGTTTTTATTCCAATGCTGTTCCTGGTTAGCATTATACTGAGTAAGCGGAGGATTAAACATTCTGTGATTAAATTTCTTGGAGTAGTGTCCCTGATGTTCGCCTTTGAATTTATTACCTTGCTTTTACATCCATTGGTGGAAAATATAACTGGCCACAATCTGTTTATTGAAGTATTTATTTTTGTAATTATTGGTTTTATTCTTGTCCCTGCACATCATCGGATCGAAAAGACGATCATCAGGATACTGATTAATAACCGAATTCAACTTGAATTATCAAAAAAAGAGCCCGACCAATAGGGCCGGGCCTTTTATTTATGTTCAAAGATTAATCTTGTCTGCTGATTAGTTTGGCCTGGAAACAGGCTTGGTTTCGTTGATCATAGTATCTGTGGCCGTGGTGTCTGCCATAGGCTCAGCATCTGTTTTTACTTCAGTAGTAGCTTCAGCCTCAGTTGGTTCTGTAGAGGCATTATCTTGCTTACATGCAATGAACATTGACATGCCCGCAAAAACTAAAAAAATGGTTAATAAACGCATAATTCCGGTTTTAGTTAGTTAAAAAATTGTTTATCAATTACCAAATATATTGCTTTTTTTATTAATTGTATTGTTAAGTTTCAATCTGTGATCCGCATTGATGTGTCCGATAACGGGCTCTATTCCTGCTCTCTTTTTATGCGCCTTGCTCAATTTATTTCTTTTGTAGTAACTTTCTTTTTTCTTTGGAGTGCCTGGAATTAAGATTTTCATCCCTTCTATTTCTATTTTACCCCGGTATCCTCTGTCTACTTTGGCTACTTTAGGTATTTTGTTTGTCATTCGTTGGATTTGTTCTATTACAGCTGGTAGGGTGTGTCCATCGTACTCATTTCGAAAACCCATCGCTCCCACTATTACACCTGTGTCAGTCTTTGCAAAAGAGGCTTTATTCCCAAATTCATACTTCTTATGTTCCTTTCCCTTTGAAATACAACATACATCAGGCTCGTGAATGGAATAAATTTTATCCTTTGAATCTTTCGTCTGTGCCAGTATCTGTTGAAACCGTGCCAATAAGTCTTGGCAAATCGAATTCGGTGGAAGATTTCGCTCTAATTCTCTTACCAATCTTCCCGCAATCGTCTTTATCTTCTTATCTGCTTTTCTTGCTTTTGCTTTGTTCTTCGGATGATTTCTGAATCGTTGGTCCCTTGCCAGTTTTTTCAATGTATGTGTATAAGTCTGTCTCACCGGTAAGCCTTCCTGTGCCGCTATCTTCTGACATTTCTTAATCATCTTTTTGTAAAGCTTCCCATCCGTTGGAAATGTGATATTTTTCTCTTGAACCGTGGTGTCAATATTTACATTGTCATCATCAGAATCCTTTCCATTTACCCGGATACTCTCTTTCAATATCAACTCGATTCCACGCTCTCCTATCCTTTTCCTAAAATGTACCAACTCTGATGGCTGACACGGAATGCCGGGAACGAAAAGACATTCTCCACAAAAATATTGGTAATAATTGTTTTCACTCCATTGTTCCACTACGCTTTCATCTGAGATGTTTCGAATATGCTTGAGTATCAATAACCCAACCATTAACCTTATCGGCTTTGCAGGCCTGCCATTGTCTTGGCTGTACAATGGTAAAAAAGCATCTTCAAACACCTTCCAGTCTATTTTATTAGCCAAAATAAACAGTGGATGTCTTTGATCAAGAATATCTTCAAAAGAAGTGAATAAACTCGTTAGGGTATTATTTTTCTTATGTGGTATCATAAAATAATGCAAGATTTAATCCCTAAAGATAATAAATCTTGCATTATTTTAATAACTTTTTATATTATAATTTACTGTATAACAAGAAGTTAATATGTTTTTTAGGGACGACTACTTAATAATATTAAGAATGGCCAAAAGAAAAAATTGCATAGTTTTGTATAATAATTGTCCATGGATTACGCTAGCCCACTACCTCTATAAAAGATGATGATGAAGAGAATATTATTTTTTGTATTGTTCCTTTTCTACTTTCACAATATACTATTGAGTCAGGATTCTATAGTGTTTAATCGACTATATGATAAGACAAAAGATGAAACCGCACAAAAAGATTTAGATGAGGCATTAAAAGCAGCTGATACGCTGTATAGAATGTCAGAGAAACCTCTTTATAAGATTAGGTCTTTGATTCTAACAGCCAGATTATACCAGCAAAAAGAAGACCTCGCCATGACACTGGAGTACGCTCAGAAAGCTGAAAAACTGGCAGAAGAAATAGGCGATTATGATTGGCAGGTAAGATCCATAGGGCTTATTGCCGGACAATACCGTATGATGGAATTGTATCAAAAAGCCAAGCAATATGTAGAGAAAGCTATGCAAATCATACCTAAAATAAAAGACCAGAACAAAGCTAATAGCACATCCGGTCTAATGCAACAGGAACTTGCATTAACGAATATGGATCAGGGAAATCCCAAGCAGGCAATCGTTCATTTAATAAAAGCAAACGATTATTTTCATCATGTAAAAAATAACACGTATTACCTAATAAACAATGATCGATTACTCGGTGATAATTACTATGACATAGGTCAATACAATACGGCATTGAAGTATTATCATGAAGCTTTAAAATTTAGTAAAGAGTTTCCGGTGAATTATGTTACCGGGATGATACAAAAAGGCTTAGCAGAAACCTATCTCGCATTGGGCCAGTTAGATAAAGCAAAAGTACACATAGAGGAAGCTGAAAAAATAGGTGATGAATCTCAATACCTCCAAATAAAAAATGCTATTTTAGATGCATCTAAACGATTTTATGCAAAAATCAAGGATACAACTAAGTTTGTAGAAGCTCGCGAAAAGAAGGATTCAGTGGTGGACTTGTTGTTAGACAAACGTGCAAGTCTTCTGGACACGAATTACGCTAAACTGGATCAAAAAGAAATAATCCTTGAAAACAAGGTAAAAAGATCGAATAAAACCCTTGTCATTTTTCTCATTTTATTTTTAGGGACTTTAGTGGGAGTGATTATCTATTTTATTAAGAAAAGAAAAAAAGACCTGGTAAAATACAAGTTGATTTTGGAACAATTAGCACATGCTAAAAATCGTACTGTTCTACCTGCCGAAGAAGCGGTCACCCCATTAGCTACTTCTAAAGTTGAGGAGAAGAAAGAAGCGGAACCAATAAATACCAAAATAAAAAATACAGATCAAAGCTACATTCGCCCTGAAACAGAACAAAAGTTGATATCAAAACTAAATGAATTTGAGAAAGAGCATCTTTACTTGGATAAAAACGTATCTCTTTCCTCACTTGCCGCATCATTCGAAACAAATAACAAGTACCTATCGAATGTAATAAAGCAGTATAAGCATATGGATTACAATACGTATATTAATGAACTGCGTATTAAATATATCATCTTAAAACTCACTGAAAATCCTGAATGGAGACAATACAAGATGAGTTTTCTGGCAGAAACTGCCGGATTTTCTTCTCATAGCCAGTTTGCATCTATTTTTAAAGCCCTAAAAGGAATTTCCCCATCTGTATTTGTTCGCTTTTTAGATAGTGAGGAAGAATAGTTATTAATCTATGTGAAAATGAATTTTTGTCTTTCTTGTTACACCTACAGAGTTTATTTCTATTAGTGGATTAAGAAATTATAATTATCATATGTTGCTGATATTTAGTGCAGTATAAAAACTATTTAGGTTTTTTACTAGTAGAGCAGGCCACTTATTGCCTATCAAAATACGGAATTCCTATATTCTCTCATTTTTCTACCTCGTGGGAGTGCAGTTACCTTTGCTAGTAATTCTAATTAATTAAAGGTTAGTATTAAGCTACGCTCACTAAGTGTCTATTTCCTAACACAAAAATTTATTTACAAAAAATAGTTTGCAGTTCACTGTTACATTCAATTAAAATATATTACCATGAAATTATCTACATTCAGATTATTATTGCTCATTGAATTAGCCATAAGTAGTACTTCATTGCTCAATGCTCAGGCTCCTTATTTTACCTCCGTAGCTTTGGAGTCCAGAGAAAAGCCATTACCTATTACAGAGCACTTAAAAAAGTATGCTTTATATCAAATAAATATAGAGGATTTACGAGCACATTTATTACCTGCTCCCTTAGATGTAACTAAAAGGAGTAACACAGGTATACTTTTAGATATTCCTATGCCTGATGGATCAGTAGAGACCTTTATGATGTATGAAGATCCGCTATTGGCTCCTGAAGTGGCGAAAAAACATCCTGAGATAAAGACGTATACCGGCTATGGTATAAAACACAAAAGTTATACCATAAAAATCAATTTTACCATCCGAGGACTAAGTGCTGTGATAGTAGGCTTACAAAAAGGAGAGGTATTTTTCGAAAAGCAAAATAATACAGAGACACCCGTATATGTAAGTTATTATTCGGATGAAGTGATTTATACAGAAAATAAAGGTACTTCTAAGTATCATAGTAGATGTGGTACTATGGAGCATGAAAAACAAGATGGAAATATCGAACCCAGAGAAAAACCAAAGCAAAGATTATCAGAAAGTTTTACAAATGGTACTAATCTAAGGACTATAAGACTAGCTATGGCTGCCGATGCAGAGTTTACAGCTAATAGAGGAGGGACTAAAGCGCTGGCTTTTGCTGCATTAACTGATTATGTAAATACCTTAGATGCAGTGTATAAATATGAGTTAAGTGTAAAATTTACTTTAGTAAGTGGTGATAATATAGTATATACTGATCCAAATACGGACCCCTATACCAATAGTGATCAAGTAATGATGCTGGATGAGAACCAAACGAATCTCGATAATGTAATAGGAAACAGCAATTATGATGTAGGTCATGTATTAGGATATGCAGGTAGTTCAGGTGGAGGTATAGCTTCTTCGCCCTCAGTCTGTGAAAGCGCATATAAAGGTCAGGGTGTGTCTGGGGTGAGAGATGCAAATGACAATAACTGGCCTATAGTTTTCGATAATCAGTTAATCGCTCATGAAGTCGGCCACCAGTTTAGCATGAGCCATAGCTATAACAGCAATATTCCCGTATGTACCACCAGAGAATACAATACTTCTGTAGAACCCGGTGCCGGTACTACTATCATGAGCTATGGATTTACCTGTGATGGGGATGACTATGAGAGACCGCCCTACGAGCCATTTCTAAATTTTCATGTAGTAAGTATTAATCAAGCATTAACATATTTAAGTAATAACCCTACATGCGGAACTTCTTCCAGTACCGGCAATAATATACCTGTCATCACAGTTCCCGGTACCTCTTATACCATACCTAAATCTACACCCTTCAGTTTGTCAGGCACAGCCACGGATGCAGACGGTGATGATCTTAGTTATTCTTGGGAAGGAACGAACATCAGCAATGAGCCTGATAATAATAATTTAACAACAAATACAATCTATGAGACGGATAAACCTCCTTTTTTTAGATCGTATAAACCCTTATTAGCCAGTCAGAATTCTCAGCCAGGCCTTAGAGTCTTTCCTAGGTTAGAGGGTATCCTGAACGGTACTAATACAGCTAAGGGTGATAAATTGCCATCTATTGCCATTACTACCACCCACACTCTTTCCGTCAGAGATAACTATGGTGGATTGGCCACTCAGGATGTCACAGTGACTATTGATGGGACATCAGGTCCGTTTGTCATAACAGGAGATCCTAGTGGAACACATAATGGAAACAGTAGTTTGACAGTAACCTGGGATGTAAGTAATACGGATAATGCTACTATTAACTGTACTTTAGTTGATATCTTTCTATCTACTGATGGAGGACATACTTTTCCTACAGAATTAAAACACGCTACTGCAAATGATGGTAGTGAGAGTGTGACATTGCCTAATATAAATACCAGTACAGCTAGGATAAAAGTAGCTCCAAGTACTCCTAATATCTTTTTCGATATCTCGAACCAAGATTTTATTATTAGCGAGGTCCTTCCGGTAAATCTTCTTTCATTTGAAGCCAACTTGGATAAAAATCAGAATGTACTATTGAGATGGACCACTTCCAATGAAGTTGCAAATAAAGGCTTCGAAGTACAAATTAGTTCGGATGGGACAACATTTGCTGCTATAGATTTCGTAAAAAGAAATGAAAATGCCGCATCGATTAAAAATTACACATATTCTGTAGATCGATTGTCACCCGGTACATACTATTTTAGACTAAAACAAATAGATTTTTCGGGTTCTTATACATACTCGGAAATTAGAACCTTGACGATAAAATCTCATTTGAATGATCCTACACTGTATCCTAATCCTACTAAAGAGAAACTTATGTTAAACCCCGGAACATTTAATGAAAATCTTTGTAAAATAGAGATTGCTGATATAGCCGGAAACAAGGTGCTGAGTCTTCCTTCGAAAATGTATTCAGATGGTTCAGAGATAAACATTTCATCTTTGCCCAATGGAACCTATTTCTTAAAAATAAGCAATGGAAAAGAAGACTACCTGATGAATTTTATAAAATACTAACCTTGCATTTTCCTTCTAAAGGCGTGTAGTATTTATATAAGCCTAAAAACAAAGGAACTGAAATTTCAGTTCCTTTGTTTTTTTGGGGCTATGCTTGTGATATAGGTGCATATATCAAATCAGGCTTTCAAATAATTAAGATGAAAAGATATTTAAATCCCCACTATTATTAAAATCAGTGTTGTATCCGTAAATTTTGTACTATATAATAACTCTTCTCTAACACAAGAATCAAGGATATGTAGAATTCTTTACCCTTCTTCCACGGTGTCAATTTCTTGCACAACTTACTTCTTGAGGATACTTGATTTTTTCACCAGGCAATTTGATATTTATATCTTTTTACCTTTCCGGATGCAATCCTATCGAATTGCGGAGCGTTATTGTATTTACCCATTTTCAAAAAGTGTTAAAATAATTCATTTTTATTGCGATTTGTAATACACCTATAAAGAATATATAGCCCGGAGAGGGATTTTCAATCAAAGTCTTTCCGTCAGTTAATACTTTGTATCCGGAATGCTGCAATTTATTAGCATCAGATAGGATAGGCAGATTGAGTATCTTGAATGATCTCCTCAAACTAATCTTTTACTGTACCCTGATTGTCTGGCCAATTTTAATACCTTCATCGCCCAGATTATTCAGTGACTTGATATGGTCGACTGTGGTATTGTATTTTTTTGACAAGTTGTACAATGTGTCCCCTTTTTCTATTTGATGGTAGGTCCAGCGACTATCATCCGCAGGCTTTTTAGTCTGATTTGTGGCAACTCCATTTGTGGCGGGTTTGGCAGTAGTAGCTACCGCATTGGATACAGGAGCTGTTCCGGTTAAATGGTCTTGATCCTGATTGTTGGGCTTGGTGGGCTTTGGAGGAAGGATATTTTCTTTTTCACTCCTCAGTATGGGTTTCTTATTGAAAATAGACCATCCGCGAAGGGCAAGTTTTTCACCGATGGCAGGTTCTTCACCCTTTTTTAGGTTGTTCTTTCGCAATAAATGAGTTTCCTTGATTGCATAATGTTTTGCGATGGATTCTATATTTTCTCCTTTCTTGACGTAGTGCCACTTATTTTTGCCTCTATAACTATTGCGTCTTGGTTGAAGAAAAATCATGGATTTCTCAGCGAGCGTCTCGCTTTTGGATTTGATTTCCTTATTGTATTTCATTAGGGCATGGACAGACACATCGTATTGCTGGCTTAGCTCCTCGATTGTTGAGCCATCATTGACCATCACCACACGTACATCATTGATGGTGGAAAGTCTGTTGATACTGCGTTTGGCTTTAGTGCCCGTGGGTGAACCTGTTGTAGCTTGTATATTATCACTTTTGTCATTGGATGCCAGGTCAAAGACTGATACTTGATCAAATTCGTACAATTTATAATCTTCAATTGTTTTGATCAGCAAATTGGCATAGTTGGGATTGGTAGCATAACCTGCCCTTTTCAGTCCTATCGCCCACTCCTTGTAATCTCTCGGATCTATATTGAATAAAAATCCGTATCGGGATACTTTAGCCGGATTTCGCAAAAATTCGGAGTGAGCAATATAACTCTCTGTGGCATCTGTATAAGCTCTGAAACAACTTTGTATCAGTATACCTGTCGTGTCATAATCATCGTCCTCGCGGCTGTATGTCTTGCCCAGCCAGTCTTTCCCGCATTTTATTCCAAAATGGTTGTTGGCATTGACGGCAAGTTCACTTTTGCCGGCTCCGGACTCCAGAATGCCTTGAGCCAGCTTGATACTTGCCGGAATACCGGTTCGTTCCATTTCCCCGATTGCGATGTCTTTGTAGGTCTGGATATAATTGTTGATATCCGCCTTGTATTGTGCTGATGCTTCAATCGCAAGTCCTTTAGTCATCAATACAATGTATAGCAAAAGCACGAGTCGCCGATAAATTGCTTTCGGTGTTCCTTTGAATATTTGTTGACCAATTGACTTTTTTTTCTGGAACTGCATAGTCACATCCTGCTTTTAAATCTTAGTATAAAGCTGTTAAAATAAAATGCAAACATATAACATTTATATTTAATATGAAAATACTTATTCCAAATTAAAGTGTTAATACAGGGCGAATATGAGATTTATTAGTTAACGACAAACTTATGCCGGTCATTGGAATGTTATTTGAAATTATTTGGTTAAGATTATTACTTTAAAATTTTTTTTAAATTGTAATTTAGCTCTTAATCATTGTATTTTGTGGCCGATATTTTAAACTTTACGAATGAAATTCGCCGATATTATATTGCCTTTGCCAATCCGGGATACCTATACTTATAGTGTGCCGGACGAATTTCTTTCCGATATTCAGATCGGACACAGGGTTGAAGTTCAATTCGGTTCCAGAAAGAAATACGCCGGAATCGTAGCCAGGCTGCATGAAGATGCACCGGATTACCAACTGGTAAAACCTATTCTGACTTTGCTTGATGACAGGCCTATCATCAGTGAACTACAATTGAACTTATGGCAGATCATTTCAGCATATTATGTCGCAACACTTGGTGAAGTAATGAATGCCGCCTTGCCGGCAGGTATCAAACTCAATTCTGAGACCATTTATATCGGCCATGATGAATTAAATCACAGTTTGGATCAACTAGATGGCGATGAGTATACACTTGCTGCCGCCATTCTTTATCAGTCAGAGATCAAACATCGTGACGTAGAGATTCTATTAAACAAGAAGCGGGTTTATCCGGTTATCAAAGCTTTACTTAACAAAGGTCTGATTGAAATCAAGGAAGTCCTTAAATCCATATACAAGCCTAAAAAGGAGAAAATCGTTGTTCCTTTGTTTGAAAATACCAATGAAAGTCTTGGACCGATCCTTGAACAGGTCAAAAATGCCAGAAAGCAGGGTGAGATTATCCTTTTCATGATGCAGAAGCTTTATGCACGGGAGGTGATCCGGGTTAAAGACATCGAAGAGCGATTCCCGCCCTCTGCGGCTGCCCTTAAAGGTCTTTTGAATAAAGGTTTGATTTCCTTCGAATATAGGGAAATTTCTCGGCATGGCGATGACAGTGAGGTGGATTTTGCCAATATTGTCCTTTCACCTGAGCAGGAAAGGGCATTTAACGAAATAAAAACTAATCTGGTAGAGAAAAATACTGTTTTGTTACATGGCATAACCGGAAGTGGCAAGACACTCATCTATCTCAAGCTCATTGAGGAGGCCCTTGAGAGTGGAGGGCAGGTGTTGTTACTTGTGCCGGAAATATCGCTGACCACACAATTGGTTGGCCGCTTCGCCAGTCATTTTGCCAATGAGGTGAGTGTATATCATTCGTCTGTTGGAAGTAATCAAAAGATTGATCTTTGGCATGATATCAGCAAGGGCAAACCCTTAGTCATTGCGGCGCGGTCAGGTGTATTCCTGCCGTTTACCAATCTGAGCCTGATCATCATGGATGAAGAACACGATCCATCATTCAAGCAAAACGAGCCGACACCCAGGTATCATGCGCGGGAAACTGCGATGTTTCTGGCAGCGCAGCATGGAGCAAAGGTAATTCTTGGTAGTGCCACCCCGTCTTTTGAAACCTATTATAATGCACAGAATGGCAAGTTTGGGCTCGTTACTTTGGATCATCGTTATGGCGAAGGGCGATTACCTGCTGTCAATTTGGTCAATCGCAATCATTTGGAACACAATGACGGCAAAGGCAGCCACTTTAGTAAGCTGGTTATCTCGGAGATGTTGACCTGCCTCAAACAAGGCCGGCAATCCATCGTATTCATCAACCGACGAGGTTACAGTAAGATGTTGGTATGCCCTCTGTGTGAATGGACGATGCGCTGCCGAAACTGTGATGTCTCCATGACCTGGCATAAGTATCAAAATAGATTTCTATGCCATTATTGCGGATGGGGATCTGAACCTCTGCCTGCATGCCCTGACTGTGGCAATGTGGACCTCGAACACAAAGGATTGGGAACCCAGCAGATTGAAGAGGAATTGCGCTTATTGTTTCCGGAAGCGAATATCGAGCGCCTCGATTTTGACTCTGTAAGGTCTCGCACTTCTCTTTCTGAACTATTGCAAAAAATGGAATTGGGAAGGATCGATATATTGATCGGGACACAAATGGTGAGTAAAGGCCTTGATTTTGACGGAGTCGGTTTGGTATGTGTCGTCAGTGCAGATCAGTTAGCAAGATTTCCTGATTTTAGAGCGCATGAAAGGGCCTTCCAATTGATGGTCCAGGTGAGTGGCAGGTCGGGCAGAAAGGATGGCGACGGCTCGGTATATATTCAGTATGGTAATATCAGGAAAGGTTTGCTTGAGTATGTAGTTGATGCTGATTATAAGGGATTTTATACACAGGAACTTGCGGAAAGGAAGCAATTTGTATATCCTCCTTTTTGTAGGTTGATTCGAGTTACGGGAGGCCATAAGGACCCGGCTCTGGCTTTAGGTGCAATGGAGTACATGGCAGAGAAGTTGCGAAAGCAATGGGGGAGACGTATCATTGGCCCCGCACAGGCACTGATACCTAGAATTAACAACAATTATCTTTTTGAGATTCTTATAAAGATTGAACGTAGGAATGAAATTATTCTCAAAGTAAAGAAAGAGCTATATGATACCATCTTCATATTGAACACTTCCGATAAATATCGCAGTGTTAGGTTGACCGTGGATGTGGACCCCATGTGACAATCCGGTCTGGGCGAATCTCATTGAATTTATTGAGTTCAACGTTTTTTACTTGATCTGAGGTTGGAATGACTTTGAAAAAAATGAAAAAAGAAAAAGGAAAAATGAACCAGATGCTATTATCTTTGTTAAGGAATTAACAAGGAGTCGATAAAGATGATTTATTGTTTTCTTTGTCAAAAAGATTTTTATTGTAAGGTGTTTTTATATTGGGTGCCGTTATCTCTCAGGTAATGGCATCTTTTTTTTGCCTCTTTGTTCTTTTTTTTCAAGCCGGTTTTTAGAGTTTAAAGAAAATGTTAATATGGTGAAAATATGAAAAGAATATTTGACAGCAATTTTGGGATTTGTATCTTTGCTTTGTGAATTTGACAAAGGCAAATTATTTGAAAATATTTTGGTTGAATTAATAAATATTTTACTCCAAATAAAAATAAATTTCATTTCTTTGCCTGCAAATTGTTGAAATACAAATTTACTTAATTAAGGATTTTTTATTGTAAGGTGTTTTTATATTAAGGGTCAACATCTCCCCGATGTTGGCCTTTTTTTTATTGCCTTTTTTATTCTTTGTTTCCAACACATTGGCTTGAATCCCTTTCTGTTATTTCGTTTTGATATTCGCACCTTGTTGAAAGGAACAGGCGCTTCTTTTTAGCAATGCAAATCCGAGAATAAGATTAAAATTCGACTATTTCCCTAAAGTTTCGGGGAAATAACTTAAGGTAAAACCTTTGAACCGAATATTTATCAGTACCTTAATATTCTGCCTGAAGGCCTGAAAGAAGGGCGGCAAAGTCGCTGAGAGGGCAAGGGCAAGAAGGTGGAGCGTGTATCAACTGAGCATAATATGAAAGGTGCCATATTCCAGCAATGTTTCTTTATTGATTATTTTCCAAAACCCGGGTAAATATTCGTTCAGAACATTATCGTAAAATACACATATCCTTGACCATTGTAAATAGAAATTAAACCTGGTCATGACTGGAATATTTCGTAGATTGGCTGAGAATATTTATATTTACACTTCCTTATTACTACAACTTTCAAATCAGAGATAATAATTGTGTGAAATTTTCTTTTCGCCGATTTAATGAGATAGGTTTATTAATTTTTGAATACTACCAGGATTTTGACCACACGTTGAAAACTGCCTTTTAATTTTTTTAAATTAATAAATCCTATTCCGACCACCGACGTACAATCGGTGGTTTTTTTGTTTAAAGAATAGCCCACTTAATCACAAAAATTTCAAAAAGTATAAAATCGTATTTTTTTTATCCCACGCAATTAAAATAAAGTATTTGCATATTTTTTGATTAAACGGTATAATAATTTAATTAATATAGCCAAATGTTAAATATTATATAATTCCTAAGATAGTTTTTAATTTGTAGTTATAAGAATAATAATGTAAAATTTACATTAATTTAAAATATAATTTCAAGATAATTGAGTATTGAAAAATATATACTCTTAAAATAGGAAGAATTCTCTGTTTATTGCTATCTTTGCAGTTCTAAAAAACTTCTATTATTATGCACTATCATAGCGCGGGACAAATCCCCCATAAACGACACATTCAATTCAGAAAGCCGGATGGCGGACTTTATTGGGAAGAAGTGTTTTCAACTGAAGGATTTTCCAATAAGTATTCCATTCTCTATCACATCAATCCGCCAACGAGATTGGCGCAAATCGGCAAACCGGTAGATATTGCTCCTGTCAAAGCGGTTACTGAAGAACTTAAGCATCGTAGTTTGAAGGGTTTCAATATCAAGCCGGAGGATGATTATATCAAATCAAGAAAGGTCGTTCTGTTCAATAACAATGTTCAATTATCTCTGGCTGCGCCAACAAAAGGGACTGAAGGTTATTTCTTTAAAAATGCTGACCATGATGAGGTGATTTTCATTCACAAGGGAAGTGGAGAATTTCGCACAGTGTATGGAAGCCTTTATTTCAAATATGGGGACTATATCATGGTACCAAGAGGTACAGTGTATCAGTTGCACTTTGACAGTGATGACAACAGGTTGCTTATCATTGAGTCTACTTCTCCTTTTACAACACCCGGACATTACCGCAACGAATATGGCCAATTGTTGGAGCATTCTCCTTTCTGCGAACGGGACATTGTTAAGCCGACCTTCAATGAGCCGATCGACGAGCACGGTTCATTCAGGATCTATATACAGAAAATGGGTAAATTGTATCCATATGAATACTTGGATCATCCTTTTGATGTGGTTGGATGGGACGGATACCATTATCCATATCTGTTTTCGATTCATAATTTCGAGCCGATAACCGGCCGAATTCACATGCCCCCGCCTATTCACCTGACCTTTGTTACCAAAGCTGCCGTCATCTGCAGTTTTGTACCGAGATTGTACGATTATCATCCACAGTCCATTCCGGCGCCATATTTCCACAGTAATATCGACAGTGACGAGGTATTGTACTATGTGGATGGTGAATTCATGAGCAGGAAGCATGTGGAAAAAGGTCAGATCACTCTTCATCCGGGTGGAGTACCACACGGCCCGCATCCCGGCGCCATCGAGAAGAGTATCGGTGCTAAGGAAACCGGAGAGTTGGCAGTCATGTTTGATACATTCTCGCCTTTATTTCTGACCAAAGATGCCATCGATATCGAGGATCCTGATTATTACAGGAGTTGGCTGGAATGATCTTGCGGAATAAGAATTGGATTTGACTAAATATTTTTAAAAATACAAAATTTTATCATGGATACACAGATTAAAGAAAGTAAGGAAATCGGCAAGGATATATTGCCAATCAATGGTACCGACTATATTGAGTTCTATGTCGGAAATGCCAAGCAGGCCGCAATATATTATATGGCCGCATTCGGTTTTGAGCAGGTGGCCTATAAAGGGCCAGAGACTGGGAGCAGGGATGTTGTCTCCTATGTACTACAACAAGGGAAAATCCGTTTTGTACTGACTTCAGCTCTTCATCCTGAGCACGAAATATCCAGACATGTGGCATTGCACGGTGACGGAGTTAAAGTACTGGCCCTTTGGGTCGATGATGCAGTTGCTTCATGGGAGGGGACAACAGCCCGTGGCGCAGAATCAGCATTTGAGCCAACGGTGCTGGAAGATGAGTATGGCAAAGTAACGGTTTCAGCGATTAAGACCTATGGCGAGACCATCCATACTTTCGTTCAGCGAAGTGATTATAAGGGGGCATTCCTGCCGGGATATAAAGCATGGAAGTCAGAAAGAAAAGTGGAACCACTTGGCTTCCTTTACGTAGATCATTGTGTCGGTAATGTAGAATTGGGTCAGATGAATCAATGGGTAAAATTCTATGAGGATGTCATGGGTTTCAGATTGCTGATTACTTTTGATGATAATGACATTTCTACCGAATACACTGCCTTGATGAGCAAGGTGGTATCCAATGGCAATGGTTACATCAAGTTCCCGATCAATGAACCCGCACAAGGTAAAAAGAAATCCCAGATAGAAGAATACCTTGATTTTTATAAAACATCCGGAGTACAGCATATTGCAATTGCAACCAATGATATACTGAAAACAGTCGATGGCTTGCGTAAAAATGGTGTAGAATTTCTGGTTGTGCCAGGAACTTATTATGAAGACCTGTTTGACAGATTGGGCGAGATCGACGAATCCATCGAGGAGTTGAAGCGCTTAAATATTCTTGTGGACAGGGATGAAGAGGGCTATTTGCTCCAGATATTTACAAAGCCTGTTTTAGACAGACCAACCGTCTTTTTCGAAATAATCCAGCGAAAGGGGGCAACCTCATTCGGCAAAGGAAATTTCAAGGCTCTCTTTGAGGCCATCGAGCGAGAGCAGGCAATCAGGGGTACATTGTAATTTCCGGTTCATGGATTTCAATGCTTTGGGTTGAATTGGCAGAACATGGATCCATGTGATTTCAAATCATGGATTATTTGCACAACCAATTTTTGCGATTGCCGAAGCTTTTTTAGAATAATAGTTCAAGCCCATTCGCTATTTTACGGATGGGCTTGTTGTTTTGATATTCGGTATGTAGAAGGAAAGTTGTCCGGCTGCTTTATTTGCAAGAAATAGGAAGGTTTGACACAGTTGATTTGTATTAATGGTATGCGACTGACGCAGTTGGAAAAAGGCATTACATATCTTTGGTCAGTCTCTTTTCACGAATGGAATTTTTCCCGGATAATGGTAATCCCGAAAGGAGAGTTTTAAAATAGGAATTTACAAAATTGGATCTTTTATAAAGGATATGGGCAGATCTGGTCCATTCCTTTAGTTAATTGACCTTTTTAATCTTTGGATTTATTTTAGATACTATTGGATTGATTGATTTGTATAAGATGCCAATACGACTAATTTTTACCGTTCACTGGAGGAAATTCTATATTTTTGCAACTTTGTTTCAATTAATTCAGAAATAATGTCCGTAAGAGTAAGGTTCGCTCCAAGCCCGACCGGCGCCCTCCATATCGGGGGTGTCCGAACAGCGCTGTATAATTACCTTTTTGCAAAAAAACATCATGGTACTTTTATTTTAAGGATCGAAGATACTGATCAAAACCGACTTGTGGAGGGTGCGGAAGAGTACATCATGGATGCATTGAGATGGGCGGGGCTGGATCCGGATGAAAGTCCTGACAACCCCGGTGACTACGGGCCTTACAGACAAAGTGAACGATTGGATATCTATAGAAAATATGCGGGTGAGCTGATTGAATCAGGCAAAGCATATTATGCCTTTGATACGCCGGATGCCTTGGAAAATGCCCGCAAAAATGCTGAATCATCAGGTGGTGCTTTCCTTTACGGATCCGCCAACAGGCTCAACATGCACAACAGTCTTTCCATGTCTCCTGAAGAGGTTAAACAGGCTTTGGACGCAGGTGAGCATTATGTTATCCGCCTGAAGGTGGAGGCTGATGAGGTGATAGAATTTACCGATCTGATTAGAGGTCAGGTGCAATTTTCTTCCAATGAGCTGGATGACAAGGTTTTGATGAAAGGTGACGGTTTCCCTACATATCATCTGGCCAATATCATCGATGATTTTCTGATGAGGATTACCCATGTCATTCGTGGTGAGGAATGGCTTTCAAGCACGGCACACCATATCCTGCTATATCGTGCCTTTGGATGGGAGGATCAGAGGCCTGCCTTTTCTCATCTCCCACTCATCCTGAAGCCTTCTGGCAATGGCAAACTGAGTAAGCGGGATGGCGATAAGCTGGGAATACCAGTATTTCCATTGTCGTGGGAGCATCCCGACTTAGGTAAGTTCTTTGGATTCAGGGAAGCAGGTTTTTTGCCGGAAGCAATGCTCAATTTCATTGCTTTATTGGGTTGGAGTCCCGGAGAGAATATCGAAATGATGAATATGGGTGAAATGATCGATCATTTTTCCATTGAAAAGATCGGAAAGTCGGGAAGTCGCTTTGATTTTGATAAAGCTCAATGGTTCAACCAAAAGTACATTATGCAATCCTGCGCCGACAAATTGGCTTTGCTGGTGGAAGGCAGGTTTAGAGAGGCCGGATTCCATGGAGAGGTGGCTGAGCTGGAGCGCATTATCGATCTGTTCAAGGAGCGTGTCACTAACATCAACGATTTTGTAACTATATCCCGTTTTATTTTCACGGAACCTGAATCATTCGATACTGCTCCAATTATAAAGAAATGGAATGATGCGGTAGCGGAAGTTTTTCTTGCCATTATTGATAAAATAAGGACTATACAGCCATTTCAGGATTCAGTGCTGGAACCCGAGATTAAAGGGCTCATAGAGGCTCAGGGAGTAGGGTTGGGTTCGATATTTCCTGCTTTAAGAGTGGCTTTGGCAGGTACTGCAAAGGGGCCGGACCTTTTTACCATGATGGAGTTGATGGGTCGTAATTTGGTTGAAAGACGCCTTGAAAATGGATTCGAAATGTTTAATAATAAATAGGCAATGGGAAGAAAGAAGAAAGATGAATTATCTCCCCGCCCAGCCATCGATCTGGATATTCACATCAATGAGTTCGGTGAGATTATGCATGGGTTCGATATCGACAAAATCAATGAATTCCTCAATCAAAACACCAAGGATTGGCGAATCAAGGCAGAAAATGAAAATGAATCTCCGTTTTTTGATGAAGAGGAATAGCAATTCTGTTTCTATAGCTGTCGTATAGTCCGGTTGCAGCCCTGATTTTAGTGGCAGTAACTAACTAATATGGAGTCAGATTTGATTTTAGCCGAAATTAATATACCTGTACATTAGATATCAACGGGCAGGCTTTAGCATCCTTAATCCATATTCTCAATTTGGATGTGATTGTTTCGGGTATTTCAATGATTCTTTTATATCCAATTGTTGTACCCTGGCCGACAACTTTCCATTGGTCTCCATCAAGTGCTTCTATTTCAAAGGACTTCACCCTTTGTCCAAGCGGGATATATTCCTGGACCAGGACATATTTGACCATTTGATTTTGATCAAGACTGATGTCAAATGAGGCTGATGTTACACCATCGTCCGTACACCAATAGGAATCCATATCGTCATCCAGCATTCTCTCCGGTGCGTATTCCATAGCTCCTCCTCTGACATTGGAGGCAGTTACAGTAGCGTTTTTTGCCAGATTTTTTCCCAGTCTTTGTTTTAGTAATCTGGAAAAGCCTTTCAGGGCTATCAGATCTGCATCACTGATTAGCCCATTCTTATCGGGTGGAACATTGAGCAATAGGACAGCTCCTCTTCCTACAGAAGTCAGGTAAATATCGAATAGTTGTTCCGGGCTTTTGACTTTCGAATTTTCCTTGTCATGATAAAACCATCCCGGCCGTATGGAAACATCTACTTCTGCGGGAATCCATTTTTTACCATCAGGTGATCCGGAGGCTAATATGGCGTTGATGCCTTCTTTCCCTGCGTAGAGGGTATCATTATTGATTGTATTCCAATTGGTGATTCCTGCCTGTCCTTTTTCATTGCCTACCCATCTGATATCAGGGCCTGCATCGCTAAAAAAAAGTATATCCGGCTGAAGTTTTTCAGCGGTTTTGATGGTCTTGGGCCAATTGTAATACCTTTGCTTATTTACATATACATTGGTATTCTTGCCTCCGTAATAGCCATCCCCACCATTGGCTCCGTCAAACCACATCTCAAAGACCGGGCCATAATTGGTGAGTAGTGTTTTCAGTTGTTTCCGATAATATTTAATATAGCTTTTACTGCCGTAATCTCCTCTGTTTCGATCCCATGGGGATAGGTAAATACCGAATTTCATGCCATACTTTGCAGCAGCATCGGCTGTCTCTTTGACCAGGTCACCCTTTCCGTCCTTATAGGGGCTATTCCTGATGCTGTATTCGGTATTTTCATCCGGCCAAAGGCAGAACCCGTCATGATGCTTGGCTGTAAGTATGATTCCTTTGAAATGATTTTCGCTAAGTGCTTTTGCCCATTGGTCCGGATCGGCAGCCGTAGGGTTGAATACCATTGCCGGTTCGTTTCCATATCCCCATTCTTGATCGGTGAACGTATTGATGGAGATATGTATGAAGGCATTCATCTCCATACGATGCCATGCCAGTTGCTGAGGAGAGGGGATCGGGTAGACAGGCAGCGGGGCGCCTGTTTGGCCATATCCCGGATGACAGGATATTAAAATAATGATTAGAATCCAGTTTATGTTGGAGCACCTTGCGTAAACTTCCATAGGAAAATGTTAATCTATCATATTTTTTTGAACGAATTCAAGCAAGAGGCTTATGCCGAAACCTGTAGCATTCCTCATAGATCCGTATTCATTATCTGTAAACGAAACTCCGGCGATATCCATATGCGCCCAGTTGGGATGATCCTGAGTGAATTCTTTCAGAAAAAGAGCAGCAGTGATGGCTCCTGCAACAGGCTTTCCGTTGAAATTCTTTACATCGGCAATATCCGACTTCAAATCTTCGGCATAATGGTCCCAGATCGGCAGTCGCCAGCATTTTTCACTTGTGGTCTGACCTGCCTGATACAGCTGACCTGCGAGCTCGTCGTTATTGGAAAAAAGCCCTGCAACCTGATATCCTAATGTCTGTATAATCGACCCGGTTAATGTTGCAAAATCGATGACTGCATCCGTCTTGTAATTTTTGGTCAGATAACCCAATCCATCTGCCAGAATAATCCTCCCTTCTGCATCGGTATCTATGACTTCTATGCTTTTGCCAATATAACTGCCTACTACATCACCCGGTTTGGTCGAACTGCCGTCCACCATGTTTTCTGTCAAAGGAACTGCCGTTATCACTTCGACAGGCAGTTGGAGCCGGGCACATAGATCGGTAAATGTAAGTACCAAAGCTGCTCCCGACATATCACTCTTCATAAAATGCATATTGGTTGAACTCTTGATGCTTATGCCGCCGGTATCGAAAGTTACGCCTTTGCCGACGAGCCCAAGGGTCTTTACCTTACCTGCATTTTTGGGTTTATAATGGCAAATGACGAATCTGGGCGGATGATCACTGCCATTGTTTACTGATTGAAGTGCTGCAAGATTAAACTTTTTAATATCTTTTTCAGAGAAGACTTCCACTTTGTAGCCATTCCTTTTACCGTTTCGGGCGACATGGTCCGCAATGAATTCGGGAGTCTTAATGTTGGAAGGTGTATTAATAAGGTCCATCATCTCCAACCGTGCATTGGCTATGGTTTTTTCCTCTTCCAGGACTCCCGCATCAGGCACATTGCCTGAAATAGTGCAAATCACAACATCTTGTGGCCGGGGTAATCCATTAGGTTTAAATTTATACTTTCCAAGATAATTGGTTGACAGCATGCACGCCCTTACCACATTTCGGGCCCATCGTTCATCGGATTCCGAATCGCCATCCGGTAATAGGAAAGTGATTTTCGAACCGAACAGATTCCTGTTTTTGATAAGTGTCTGCCTGATTACTTTACTGCTATTGCCATTGCATTTGTTTTCATCTATTTTAAGGAAGACGACTTTACCTTTTTGTGGGTCAATGGTGGTTATCATCTCCCCATTTTCCTTCAATTGGTCCTTGATAATGGAAGCTTTTGCTTTAATCTCCAATTTGGCCAAGACCTTTTTGATTTGTTTTTGATCAGTGATGATTGAAACTGTAGAGTCAAATCCTCTTTGGCAAGATTCTGCAAATTTAATTTTCATCTAATTTTTCTTTGTTTTAAAATCCTGATAATTCTGACTTTAACAGATTGACTATTAGGGTAATGGATTTTTATATCCGGTCTGTAAATGATGATCTAAACATTTAACCGAAAGGATTCCGGCCCTTATACCGAAAGAAAATTTTGTATTCAGCCTGTTTAATACATTTTTAACCTTAATAATGGTGCAAATTATGGAAAAAATATCAGTTGAGATAAAATATATTCCTCAATGTGAGCTGAATAAAATGAATCCTTTCTTCTGCCGGGAAGAACAGGTGGATTATAAAAGATTTTACGGGTTATGAAAAAGTGATAATGTATAGATAATATTTATTTTATATATTAATATAAATTAAAATATATTATGGAATAGGTCAATTAATTAAAGTTGAATAGTATACTTAATGGGGTAATAAAAACTTAGGAAACTTCACGCTGCTCTTTAAAACTTTGCTATTAGCAGCTTTGTCATTAGTCAGATTCAATGTCCGGTCTTTCTTGAATCAAACAAGTGTTAAGCCGGCAAACCGCCCTAGAGCATCAGGTTATTATCAATTTAATACGCTGTTTTTTTGATTAGGCACCGATTAATCTTTTCCTAAGGAACAATTGATATGGGGCAATCTTTCATTTTGCTTATTTTCCAATTAATACCAAAAATTTGTGGGCAATTATACAAATCATCTTGGTATAATTTGTAAGTGCAATATTGGACAGGTCTACACTGAACTAGTTCTTATCAGATGCTTTATCGATTTGGAGCTATTCGTTGTAAGCACGCCTTATTCTCGCAACTTGATTGTATTAAGCTCCAATTTTCTGAGCGTTGGAGCGAACCTGGCAACCAGGGCCACCACGAGCAATGTAATGGATCCACCAATAAGAACAGAAGGTGCTGTTCCAAGTAACCTTGCTGCAGTACCTGATTCAAAGGCACCGATTTCATTGGAAGATCCAACAAACATAGTATTGACTGCACTAACACGGCCACGCATATGGTCAGGGGTATATATCTGAAGAATGGTGCTTCGGATCACTACACTGACAGCATCGAAGGCTCCACTGGCAAATAGAAAAAATATGGATAACCAAAGATTGGTTGAGAGGCTGAAGGCAATCATGCACAATCCAAATCCGGTTACTGCCAACAGTAGTTTGATTCCGGATTTACTTTCAGGAGGCCTGATTGACAGAAGAAATAACAAAATAGCGGATCCGACGGAAGGTGCAGCTCTCAACCACCCAAGCTCGACAGCTCCTACATGTAGAATTTCACTGGCAAAGGCTGGAAGGATTGCCGTTGCACCACCAAAAAGAACAGCAAATAAGTCCAGGGTGATGGCTGAAAGTATGACTTTGTTACTGAATACATATCTGATTCCCTCGCTGATTCTCTGCCTTCTGGACTGTTCCTCCCTCTTTTTTTCTTCATAGGGAGGTTTAGGTGACAGGAAGCTTGCCAGGATAACACTACTCAACATAAAAAGGCATACCACGAAGGAGGAGCTGGGAGCATCAGTGAGTGCATATACGAAGCCGCCTGTAGCGGGACCAAGGATGGCACCAACCTGCCAGGCAGTACTGCTTGCCGGAGCTGCCTTTGGAAGCATTTCGAGAGGGAACAGATAGGATAGGATGGAAAAGGATGCCGGAGTCGCGAAAGCCCTTGCCAGCCCCAGCAACATCGAAATGCCATAGAATCCCCAAACTACGAGCTGATGGGATAGGGATGCTGCATATTGTGTGCCTAAAAATGTAAATCCGATACCACATACCAGGTACACACTGAAGGCTATAATCAATACCTTTCTTTTATCAAATTTATCGACCAGATCACCGGCAAACAATGCAGAGGAAAGTGCCGGCAATGCTTCAGAGAGGCCTACCATACCTAATATGAGCGGATCCTTTGTTAGTTCATACAGGTACCAGCCTGTAATGACGTTCTGCATCTGGATGCCGAAGGTCATTAGAAAACGTGTCGCAAGGTAAATCCTAAACTCCCTGTTTCTATATACGTTGGCTGTTTCTTTGCCGGATTCCATCAATACAATTCGGAAGAAATATCGAAGGCTACAATCCTTCCCTTTTCATTTTTCCGGACACGCGCTACTGCATTGACAGGATCGTGCTGGAAAAACAGGACATGTCTTTCAGCAACGGCCTGTTCCAGTACAGCTGTTTTTTCCTCTAAGGTGTCCCAGGGCCAAAGATCATAGGCCATGATGTAAGGGAGTGGCACGTGATGGACGGATGGAATAAGATCGGTGAGGTAAATCATTCTGGTATCTTGATAGGGGATATCCAACATGGTGAGTCCACGGGTGTGACCATTACACCCAATCAATCGGATACCTTCCAGCCAATTGGTAGAATTCTCACCCCGAAAATCAATCAGGTTGAGTACTCCGGCCTCCTGTAGTGGCATATAGTTTTCGGGGAGGAAGGAAGCTTTTTCTCTCGGATTGGATTCAAGTGCCCACTCCCAGTGTTTTTTGTTGATCCAATATTGGGCATTTTCAAAGGTGGGGACGTAATTACCTTGTTCGTCAATCTTGACAGCATCACCACAGTGATCAAAATGCAGATGCGTTAGAAATACATCTGTGATGTCGCTTGACTTGATTCCGAGATCAGAAAGGCTTTCCAGGACGTCCTTCCCATAGGGATGAAAGTGGGAGCGGAATTTTTCTCCTTGCTTTTGACCAATACCGGTGTCGATGAGGATTTTCCTTGTATCGGTTTCGATCAGGAGGCTGCGCATTGCCCAGGAACACATGTTGTCTTCATCGGCCGGATTCATCTTGTTCCACATGACTTTTGGGACGATACCGAACATGGCACCTCCATCCAACTTAAAAAATCCTGCGAGGACTATGGATAGTTTCATTGTGTTTTTGTTGAATTGTTTTTGCAGGGTGAAGCGATGGATTCATTATAGCGGGCCAGAAAGCGCCTCCCCCTCTTGCTTTCCATTCCGACTTTATCCAGGAATTTAATTTTTCTGATTTCCAGAGAGTCGATCCTGAAACTTACTTCGGCGATTTCATCCACCAATCGTTTATCCACCGTATCTGCGTGATCAATGATCATCCGGATGGAATCCGGCAAGGAATGATAAGCCTTGAAGGACTTGATGATCGGTGCATTTTTAATCTCCACCATTCTTTTTCTGGTGACAAAATCGACTTCTGCTCCGAGATTAATGTTGATATGGTAAGCTACATCATCCCAAAGTGATTGAGCACTGTCAGCCAGAAGTTGTCTTTGACAAAAAAGATGGCTGGCATTACTCAAAATATCCTCTTCATCATGTTCACAAGAGCAAAAAAAGGAAGACAGCATGATAAACATGAATAAAGGATAGCCTGCCTTGTTCATTAACAGAAATTTTCCAGCGCATCCATCAGATCACCTGCAATCATGGCTGCGCTTCTTCCTTCGATGTTGTATCTTTCTATGAAGTGCACCAGCTCACCATCCTTAAACAAAGCTATAGAAGGAGACGAAGGAGGATATGGCGCCAGATATGTTCTCGCCATTTTAGTGGCCTCATTATCCACACCTGCAAAAACAGTTACCAGATGATCCGGATTCCTGCCGTTTTCCAGGGCGTATCGCACTGCAGGCCTTGCATTGGCAGCAGCACAGCCACAAACTGAATTTATCACAAGCAGGGTGGTGCCTTCTTTTTTATCAAGGGCGTTTTTTACTTGTTCCGGATCTTGAAGTGATTGAAAGCCAATGGATTCCAATTCTTTGGCCATGGGTTGAGTCAACTGTATCGGATACATAATATAACGTTATTTAATTTGATTTTTATAAATAATGAATAAAACAAGAAGGAGCGAAATTGGTTCAGTATTTCCTGACTTGTATTGAATTTTATGCGATTCTATTCGTATTTTATATTTTAAATGTTAAGCACATGTTAACGATCTTAACGGTGTTGGATTTCTCGTTTTTAATAGAAGCTTTTAAAAGCCTCAATCTATAAGCCTTTGAGCGATACTTTCCGAAATTAGGAAGTAAATTTTTTCATTTTTTCTCAGTAGATTTTGAATGGTTACTTTGGGTCCGGAATTGGATATTTAAAATGCATATTTCACATTTATTATGATTGCTTTAGTTGTAAAAATTATAAAATACAGATAATCAGATATATATGATATCGCAAAATACATATTACATAAATATATATATAACAAACGTAAAAAAATGTATTTGTACGAGGCTGATTATTGCCTCATCTTTGTATTGAATATTTACTGAAAGAAGTAGCTAGGTAAAAGTTCTTCTAAAGTAATGAAGAATGTAAACCAATGGTAAAAGAATCATTTGGGTTTAGATTTGGATATGTTCATGGGATTATAATTGTTGAGAGAGGGTCGTAAATCGGCCGATTTACGACCCGAACTTTAACTCCCGCTTAGTTTTGATTTAAGAAATATTAGGTGTCTTGAGCATTTAGTTTTGGATAAAATTTGGATTTCGTTTGGATGTAAGTCTTAGTGCCGCAATACTAAGACTTATTTTTTTGCCTTACCCTTCGGATCAGTTTACAGATTTACTCATGTTTCGATTAAAGTGTCTAATCACCCCATAGAGGATCAATTTTTCGTTGCGGCTCCTGTTCAACAACTCTTCAAGTGAGCCATGGAATATTGGTTCCTCCTGATGAGTATGAACTTAGATCAAATTGTGAGCATGGATCTCGAAAGCAGATTGTGTACCGGTCTTTTGTAAGTTTCCTTAGGTAGGTCGGAGCGTTGTGTTCGTCAAGGTATATGACAATCGTGCGTTTGGGCAAATTTGCAGGTTATGGTAAATGGAGGAATCAAAAATTTATTTTTAAGTATATTCTACCCTGATGGTAAGGATTTTTACGTCAAACAGCCAGCCCTGATTTACGATAATTAGTAAAGAGCCTTTTGCTTGCCATTTTCAAAACACCCATAAAACCCTCCTTGACGATGCCCTTCGAGATCTTTGATGTGCCTAATTCACGATCTTTGAATGTAATAGGGACCTCTTTGATTTTGAATCCAAGTGAAAGAACGGCATATTTCATTTCTATCTGGAAGGCATAGCCGATAAATTTTATCTTGTCCAGATCTAATGTATTAAGTACTTCATGCTTGTAGCAGACAAATCCGGCTGTGGGGTCCTTGATATTCATCCAGGTGATGATTCTGACATACAATGATGCGCCATAGGACAACGCCACCCTGGTCCACGGCCAGTTTTCAACCCTACCTCCTGTGACATACCTTGAACCGATGGCCATGTCGTAACCTCCCTTATGACAAGCCTGATACAACCGGATCAAATCCTCGGGATCATGCGAAAAATCACAATCCATCTCAAAGATATAGTCGTAATTACGTTCCAGTCCATAACGAAATCCGGTGATGTATGCTGTTCCCAATCCCAGCTTTCCTTTTCGTTCTATCAGATATAGATTTTCAGAAAATTCCTTTTGAAGTTCACGGACAATGGCTGCTGTCCCATCCGGACTTTCGTCATCGACAACGAGAATGTGAAATGGTTTCGGTAAGGAAAAAACCTTCCTGACCATATTCTCAATATTTTCCTTCTCATTGAAGGTGGGAATGATTACTAGACTATCGGACAAAGGACGATGGATTTATTCTTTTATCAGTTCTATGATCTTCTCCACCACATCTTCAGCATTAGGTTTGGTGAAATAGTCACCATCAGAACCGAATGGTGTTCTGTGGGCTTTTGCCGTAATGCACAACGGCTTCGCGTCTAAAGAAAAATATCCATCCTGACTTTCCAGTATTTCTTGTAGCATATAAGCCGTTGCACCTCCCGGTACATCTTCATCCAGGATTACAAGTCTGTTTGTCTTAGCGAGGGATGCCCCTATGATATGATTAATGTCAAAAGGTAAAAGTGTCTGCACATCAATCAATTCGACAGATATATCCATGGTGTCCAATAGCTTGATGGCCTCCTGAGCGACCCTGACGCAACTACCGTATGTGACCAGTGTTACATCTTCTCCTTCGTGCAATATCTCAGGGATTCCCAGAGGAACGGAGAAGGTGTCAAGGTTGACCGGACATTTCTCCTTCAAACGATATCCGTTGAGACATTCTATTACCAGCGCCGGATCCATGCCATCCATTAGGGTATTGTACATGCCTGCTGCCTGGGTCATGTTGCGTGGAACACAGATGTGCATGCCCCGGAGGCTGTGGATAAGCATCCCAAGATGGCTTCCTGCATGCCATATTCCCTCAAGGCGATGTCCTCTCGAACGAATGATTGTAGGGGATGCCTGCTTGCCGGCTGATCTGTATCTCAGGGTCGCCAGATCATCGGATAGTGGAGAAATTGCAAACATGATGTAATCCAGATACTGGATCTCGGCGATCGGCCTGAAACCCCTCATGCCCAGACCAATAGCCTGTGCGGCGATGGTCCATTCCCGGATTCCGGTATCAAATATCCTGTTGACGCCATATTTGGCCTGTAGTCCTGCCATCCCCTGATTGACATCCCCAATGTTGCCAACATCCTCCCCAAAGGCAACTACCTCCGGTCTTCTTGCGAATAGATTATCAAAATAACGATTCAAGACCATATAGCCGTTGATCTTTTCACTATCATCATAGATAGCGGGAACGCCTTTGTTGAGTATAGGCGATGTTGATCCCTCCGCCACTAAATGGTTGTGCAGTGGGCGATCGTATCGTTCCTCAATTTCATGGATGATGTTTTCGATATTCACAGCCTGAATCCCGGACATGTTCAAAAACAATCGGGCCTTTCTGGCAAACTTCATGATTTCAGAGGCTACAGGATCTGTTGTTGTATTTAATTCTTGGATCAGTTCCGAAATCCTACTATCAGCGGCATAACCAGCCAAAGCACTGATAAGCTTTGCAGTAATCGATTTGAGGGGCCGGTTGAATGACTCCCAGGCTCGATTTCTACCTTGTTTTACATATTCCTTTGCTTTTATGCGAACTTCCTCCAATTGTTCAGCGGTCGCAAAGCCCGACTCTATCATCCAGTCACCCATGCAGGCAATACCATCCATATCCTTTTCCCATTGCAGCCTTTCTGCCGACTTATATCTTTCATGACTTCCGGAGGTCGAATGTCCCTGAGGCTGGGTCACTTCCTGAACATGGAAAAGAACTGGGATGTGGGTCTTTCGTGTTTTATTGACTCCTGCTTCGAAGGTCTCTACCAGAGCCGGATAATCCCACCCTTTTACCGCATATATTCTTATACCGTTGTTTTCTTCATCGAGATAGAAGCCTTCAAGAGCTTTGGAGATACTGCTTTTAACTGTCTGGAGTTCTATAGGCACTGATATACCATATCCATCATCCCAAACACAGGTAGCTAACGGCACCTTCATTACCGCAGCAGCATTGATTGATTCCCAGAACACACCTTCAGAGGTGCTTGCATCACCAATCGTAACAAATGTCACCCCATCACCTTGATCGTAAAATAATTCAAAGGACGCCATTTCATCATTGGCGCGAAATAATTTGGTGGCTAAGGCATGACCCAACGCACGACCCATCTGTCCACCGGTACAGGAAATATCGGAACTTAAATTGTAGGATTCCGATTGATTGATCCATTTACCTTCCTTGTCCAGAAGATCTGAACTGAAATGACAGTTCATTTGCCTGCCTGCTGAAAAGGGGTCATTATCCTGATCTGCATATAGCTGAGCAAAGAAATCTTCAATGGAACATACTCCCAAGGCCATCATGAAGGTTTGGTCCCTATAATAACCTGCCTTGAAATCTCCCTTTCTGAATGCCCGGGCTAAGGCTACCTGAGGTACTTCTTTGCCATCACCAACGATGCCGAATTTTGCCTTTCCTGTAAGGACTTCCTTGCGGGCTAAAATACTTGCCTCTCTGCTGATATTGCACACCCAGTAGTCCTTCCATATTTCCCGGATATAATCCGAAGAATCGTCACCATGCAATGAAACAATATCGTCTATTATTTTCGGAAATTCTATCATCTCCTTTGCTTTATACTGTATATTAGGAATCGCAAATATAACAATTTAAGCGGTGTTATGACATCCATAACCTATTTAAACTTGTACTACAGGGTGCTGATTTTTGAATGAATTGATATAATTATCAGCCAAATAAACGATTACATATTATAACTATTTGTACTCCCGTATTCAATTTGATCAACCGAAATTACAATTATTGTATCAATTATCCTGGAATCAGACACATTGAAGGTTTATCCTTCAGAGAAAGATAATCAGATTCTATTTTACCGGCAATGGTTATGCCTTTATGATGCTATACTATTTCACCTTATTGTATCTTCATGTGCATGTGATGTTAATGTCCTGATATCGCGGGATTCAAAGGGAGAGACAGCACAATGAAGTGTGTCGTAATCTTGATCAAAGGAAAGATACCCATACATGACACTCGGTTTCCGGATTGCATCATTTTATTATTTGACAAAATGTAAATAACTGAAGGCTATTTTGGATTGGAAGGATTGTCACAATAAATATTGTGTTGCTAAATAATTCCATCACCTGCCCAATTACTCTTCCGGCAGCAGATTAAGCCATTGCATCAAAATATATAGACATGTAGGTAACTGTTGGCGAAATATAGTATTGTCTTGATTGGAATTTTTTTGTGAATATATAATAGGCGTAATATAGAAATCATTCACAAAATTTTAAAATGTATTAACATAATATATTGAAAATAGGGCATTTATAAAGAAAAATTATTCTAATTCATTATAAAAAAACATATATGTAAACCTTTCTATGTTAATATTAATAATAAGGACAAAACTGACTTAACCTATTGTTAACAGCGAAAACCTTACTGTAATAATACTTTGAGCGTGATTTGACGTTAATTTTGTGAAGTCAATTATTCAAAATTTTTAAAAGAAAAAATATAATACTGATGAAAAAATTTATCTTATTCTTCATGGCATTTGCTCTGATTTCTACAGGTGCAATTGCTCAAACAGGTAAAAAAACCACTAAACAAGCAGCGCCTGCAAAAAAATCCGCTCAGACTACAGCACCTGCAGTTTCAGCACCAAAGGTTAACGGTCCTGATATGACTTTTGAATCTATGACAGTAGATTTCGGTACAATTGAGCAAGATGCGGATCCTTTCCGTTTCGCGAAATTTACCAATAATGGTACAGAGCCACTTTTGATCAAATCTGCTAACGGCAGCTGTGGATGTACTGTTCCTACATGGCCTCAGACTCCGATTCTTCCCGGAGAATCCGGTGAAATCAAGGTTCGTTATGACACACACCGTGTTGGAGCAATCAACAAAACTGTAACTGTCAATACTAATATCGAAGGCAAATCTTTTGTACTCTCCGTTAAAGGTGAGGTCAAGGCTAAAGCTGCTGATGCAAGCGCCCCTGCCGGTACTAAGAATATGCTTAATAAGGGATAATTTGAATTTTCATATTGGAAAGACCCGGATTGTTTAAGATCCGGGTCTTTTTTTTGTCCTTAATTTTCTCGAAACGGTAAATTTCCGGGTTATAAGATTCCATGAGTATTGTGATTTATGTATCTTTGCAGAGTTTTTGCAAAATTCAATATGTCCAATAAATCAATACTCTACATATTATTTCTGTGTATAATATCTAGTGGGGTATTACAGGCGCAAATTTCAGGCACGGTCACCGATGAATCAGGGGAACCGTTGCCCGGCGCTTCTGTTTTGCTTAAAAACACCACCCGTGGCGCAACTACCAATACAGCGGGGTACTTTTCTATCCCAACTACACCGGACACCTTCACACTGGTCATTTCATTCGTTGGCAGCAAGACAAAGCTTGTTGAAGCAAGAAAGAATTCCCGAATAAGAATCACCTTACAGCAAGAAGTGATTGAAATGCCTGAAGTGGTTATCAGGTCAGGTGAAAATCCGGCCATTCCCATCATTAGAAAGGCTATGGAAAAACGAAGGGAACTGGCCGCTATAAGTGATCACTATCGCACTCGCGCTTATACCAAAGGTATCATTCTCTCAAAAAAAAGCTTTGGTACCTTGTTGTCCTTAGGTGCAATTGACTCATCCGAAGTGCGTGATACAGCAGGGAATATCATCATGTACCTAGCTGAAACACTCACCGAATACACCAAAATTGGAGAAAATGCCAAAGAAGAAATCCTTTCCTCACGACGCAGTGGTGATACAAGGGGAATAGCAATGAATTTCCTGGGACTTTTTAATTTGAATTTCAATGATAATTATATCAACTTTCAGAGGAAGCTGATCAATCCAATTGGGAATAACGCCTTTCTGTATTATAACTTTTATCTCGAAGGAAGTTATTTTGAAGGCGCACAGAAGTTTTATAAGATTAAGGTCATTCCCAAAAGAAAGGAAGAGCCTGTCTTTTTTGGCAATATCTACATTGCTGATGACTATTTTACCCTGAAACAAGTGGATCTATATACCCGGGGGACCAATCTTGGCATGGAACTCATCGATACATTTACCGTCAAACAGTCTTTTATAAAAGTCGATGGGTTTGAAAAATGGATGCCTCTGACCCAAATCATATCTTTCAATGCCGGTTTATTGGGGCTCGAATTCGAAGGCAGCTTTTTGGGAATGTACCAGGATTACAAAATGCTGGATGTTGATGAAAAAATAGCGGATAAGAAAGTAGTCGTTGAGTTTGACAAATTAGCTGCAAAAAAAACGGAAGACTATTGGGAATCTTTGCGCCCGATTAAGTTGACGGATGGGGAAGCACTCGATTACCGGAAAAGAGATAGCCTTGCTGTTTTATATGAATCCAGGGCTTATCTGGATTCAGTGGACCGTATCTCCAATAAGTTTAAGGTGCAAAATCTGCTAACCAGATATTCTTTTAAAAACTCTTACAAAGGAGTGACCATATCGGCGGGTAATCTGCTTTCAGGCCTCCGTTTTGATGCAGTTCAAGGTGTATCCATTAGGCCGGATGTTCATTTTCGCAAGTGGTGGAAAGAGTCTGCCAATAACCTGTCCATCAAGGGTGGTCCGGTTTTCGGATTTTCAGAAAAGAAACTTCGGTATGCCGGGGAGGTTACCTTTGCACGTGCTGGGGTCAAGGCATATAGAATTCAATTGTCTGCCGGGAACACAGCAGATAATTACAATACACTGGAACCGATCTCACCTTTTTTGAATGAATTGACCAGTCTGTTCTTTAAAAGGAATTACATAAAATTTTACGACAATACCTACATTAGGCTTTCCGGAATGCATCAGGTCAGCCCCGGCTTTTCCTTAATCGGGTCTGTTAGAGCCCAGCACCGGGAAGGGCTGCTCAACCATACAGATTACAGCTTCAGACTCAAGGATGAAAATTATCAGTTTAATTACCCGGAAGAGTGGAGCCTTGAAAATTTCTATAAGAAGAGTAATGCATATACCACATCCCTGACATTAAGATGGCAGCCCGGCAACAAGATCATCAAGCTGCCCGAAAGGTCCTTCATCCTTGGTTCTTCCCTGCCGGTTGTAGATTTGTCCCTGATCAATGCCTGGGCTTTTTCAGCAAGTGATGCCAGATACAATCGGGTCAATCTGGAAGTAAGTAATATCAAAGTTGCCCTGGGTGCCCTGGGCACAATAACATCAAACATACATGGAGGCCTTTTCTATGGCAAACGCCCGCAATATGAAATGGATTATGCTCATTTCCCCGGCAACCTGGTGTATGTTAAGAATACTAATTCTTATATCGATGCTTTTAAGCGGTTTTCCTATTATAAGTACAGTACGCCTGATAAGTATCTTACCATGTTTGCGGAATGGAATCTGAAGGGCTTTCTTTTTAAGAAAATTCCATTGTTGGATAAAACCGGTTTTGAGGAGGTTTTCGCAATCAATGCGATGGCGACTCCGGAAACAGGATCCAGAATCGAGGTGAGTGCAGGAATTGACAGGATTGGATATTCCGTATTCCGTGGCGTTAGATTTGATTATATCTGGATTTTTGAAAATGGCAAGTACCTGACCGACAACTTTGTAATTGGATTGAATCTGGATGCCATTACAAGTTTGTTTAAAGGAATCAGCCAATAAGTAATCTCTGTTATGGGTAGAAAACGTAAAGGATTTAAATCAATTATTTTCGAAAACCGGGAGATTACGGGTATTGCAGAAGAAAGCAGATCGGTATGCAGGACCGATGACGGAATCGTTTGCTTTGTTGAAGGGGCAGTTCCGGGGGATGTAGTGGATGTCCTGGTTACACAGAAAAAGAAAGGCTTTTATTTCGGAGCAGTCCATAATTTGGTTGAAGCATCACCGGATAGAATAAAGGCACCCTGCAAACACTTTGGAATTTGCGGGGGCTGCAAATGGCAGCACTTTCATTATGCGGGACAATTACGTGAAAAGGAAAATAAGGTTTTGCAGGCAATGTTGCGTATCGGTAAGACAGAGCCTCAGGAGTTCCAGCCCATACTGGGTTGCGGAGAAGAGTTTTTCTATCGTAACAAACTGGAATTTACCTTCTCTAATAAACGCTGGTTAGAGCCGGAGGAAATGAGTAGTGAGGGTGATATCTTAAAGGAGCCTGGCCTTGGTTTTCACCGGGCAGGAGCCTTTGATAAGGTTGTCGATATCGAAGAATGTATGTTGCAACCCGATCCATCCAATGCCATTCGCAATTTTGTCAAAGCATTTGCCATCCGGATGAACTGGACTTTTTTCAACGTCAGACAAAGAGAGGGCTTCCTGCGTAACCTGATGGTTAAAACCTCTTCCATCGGCGAAGTGATGGTGTTACTTTCTTTCCATTACAAGGATGATGAAGCGATTGGGGTGCTTATGGAGGCTATCATGACTAATTTTCCCGAAATTACAACGCTGGTATATGTCATCAATGAAAAGGCGAATGATACTTTTCTGGATCTTCCTATTGAGATTTACCACGGCCCGGGTTATATCGTGGAGAAGCTGGGTGAAGTCAAATATCGGCTAGGCCCTAAGTCATTTTTTCAGACGAATACTAACCAGGCTGTAAGGTTATACGATCTGGCCCTTGAGTTTGCCGGGCTGCAGCCCACCGATCATGTTTATGACCTCTATACAGGTTTGGGCAGTATCGCCCTGTATGCTTCGTCACGTTGCAAAAGTATAGTAGGTGTCGAGAATGTCGCCCCTGCCATAGAAGATGCCAGGGCCAATGCAGATTGGAATGGTATCTCCAATGCCACCTTTGTGGTTGGTAATGTTGAGGATGTGGTGGATACCGGATTTATAACAAAATATGGAAGACCGGATGTCGTGATTACCGACCCTCCCAGAGCCGGTATGCATGAAAGGGTAATAGATACCCTCTTGCAATTGGAATGCCCTAAAATAGTATACATCAGCTGCAATCCATCCACTCAGGCACGTGATGTCGCCATGCTGAGCACTAAATACAATCTTGAAAAGTTGCGGGCAGTAGACATGTTTCCTCAGACCAATCATATAGAGTCTGTTGCCTTGCTGACCCTGAAGAAATAAACGGAATCACTTTCTAAATCCTGAAATCAAGTAGCCTCTGCTTGATGTAGTTATCAAACAGGTGCGCATTGCTACCGATGAATTTTACTTCTACAGGCAAAATGAATATTGGCAATTGTTGTGCTATTATCTGTTCCCGGTGCATGGCAAGGCGTACAGCATCCTTTTCCGTTGTCAGGATGATTTTTTCAGGAGCATTCAGAACTGTATAGGTATTTTTTAGCTGTAGGATCTCATCTCCTGTAAAAAAGTGATGATCCTGAAATTCGATGGAGTGGATCATCTTGGTCTGAGTTTTTAGGTATTCCATCAGATAATCCGTCCCTGCGATTGCTGAAAATAAGATTATTTCCATGCTTTCCTGAAGCTTGATCCTTTGTGTAGGCTGGAAAAGTCGGTAGGGGTCTCCATACGAAAATGTGCTGAAATATACCTGCTGATTTGGCCCGGGCTTGATTTTTTTTCGGAAATATTCTTCTTGTTCCAAAGTGATTTCAGGAGGGCATTTGGTCACGATGATTGTATCGGCCCGCTTTGCACCCATGGGCATTTCCCTGAGTGCACCGACCGGTAGAAGGAAGTCGCCAAAGTAGGGGAGGCTGTATTCTGTAAGCAATATATTCTCATGAGGTATCACTGAACGATGCTGGAAGATATCATCCAGAAGGACAACCTGCGTCTGTGGTTTCCGCCCCATGAGTTCCGGAATGGCAAATGCCCGGTTGGAGCCTACAAATACACTGATATCGGGAAACTTCATTTTTAACACCAAAGGCTCATCACCCACCTGTTCGGAAGTAGCATTATTCATAACCTCGATAGTTCCGGTCGTCTTTCGTCCATATCCCCGACTAAGCGAAGCAACATGGATGTATGGTGTCAGTGTTTTTACCAGATATTCGATATGCGGTGATTTACCGGTCCCTCCCACAGCCAGATTGCCGACTCCGATCGTCGGTACAGAGAATCTGACAGGCCGGATCACTTTCAGGTCATACAGTAAATTCCTCAAATAGACAATGATGCCGAAAAGTATGGCAAAGGGTAACAACAGAAATGTAATGGATAGCAGCGGATTTTTGCGTTTCACTTTAAAGGCCACAGGGAAAGTCTATTTTAAGCATATGGGACGGAAGAGTTAATTCGGTTATTCGGCTACTTGATTTGCAACTTCAAACCTTTTGCATTTTGTTAATTTAAAACCCACATTCAAATCCTTTTTATCACTCATATCGAATAAAATTTCCGGATTGCCTTTGGGAGCTAATTCAAACATTAACATTTGTTGTTTTACAATGTTCATTTAATATTGTAAATTTGCACGGAACGAACTAACACGCCTCTTATTTATTCACTCTTAAGCGAATCTTTTCCGGTAACTTCTCCAGTCATATTATAAATTTTTATATCTTTGCGGAGGAATTTACCCGGGTGACAAACTTTGATGTATTTAATTAACTGATCAATCTGTAATGTTTCTCAATATTTGTATCATATTGCAAAGTCTTTTCTTCCCTTGGTTGAATAATGAACATTATCAGACGCCGACCCTTGAGAAGTTAAATACCCGGATTAATACGGATGCTTATGATGAAACCAATCCGGTAGTCAGCAAGGACGGGCTTACGATTTATTTTACAAGAGTGGGACATCCGGATTTCAACCGCACTTTGATGGACGATAATACCGACCTGAGTGCGACATTGTCTTTTGCCGACTATCAACAGGAACTATCATCCATATATCAAACCTTGTCCGGGAGACCGGTCAGGGACATTTCACAGAACAGCTTCAATCAAGATATCTGGATTGCCACCTGGGCAGGCGGAGACTTTAATAACATCGAGCATCCGGATTATCCTCTTAATAGTGCATTACCCAATAGTATATGTTCGCTAACACCAGATCCGGACAAATTCATTATAGTCAATGAATTCTATAAGGATGGGAGTATGTATCGGGGGTTTTCAACAATACAGGATTTGGGCAATGGCAATTGGTCTTTTCCCAAACCATTGTTTATCTATGATTATTTTACTCAGGGCAATGAGGTGAATCTCACCATGGACGAAGACGGACGTATCATTATCATGTCATTGAAAAGACCGAGCGGCAAAGGGGATAATGATTTGTATGTAAGTATGAAGGTGGCAGACAACCTGTATTCTACCCCTCTTCCTTTAAATGGTGTGATAAACACGGCATATCGAGAATCCACGCCATTTATATCACGTGACGGGCAGTTTCTTTATTTTTCGTCCAACAGACCCGGAGGGTATGCAGGCAATGATATCTATGTCTCCAGGAGATTGGATGAGACATGGCAGAATTGGAGTGAACCGGCTTTATTGCCCAAACCCATCAACTCAGAGTCCGATGATTCTCAGCCCTTTGTCAATGAAGCCAGCGGATATATTTATTTTACATCCAGAAGAGATGGGACAAGTGATATTTTCAGGACATCATTCCATCCCGTCAAGGAAGAAGAGAGAAAGAAACTTCTCATTGTTCATGTGGTAAATGCCCTGACAGGACAGCCCCTTGATGCAAAGATTGCCTTAGGAAAGCAAAAGGATGGATTCTTCACCAGGACTATCGAAGCTAAAACCGGCAAGGCCAATTACTCTTTCGTTGAAGAAGATAACCTTATTATGAAGCCCAAGAAATCAGGGTACAAGGCGGAAAAGGTTGAAGTCAATCTTCCGGAAATGTATAAAGATGATGCAACTATATCGGAAATAACTCTTTATATGGATCCGGAAGGGGATAGTGAGCGCTTTACTTTGGACAATATTTATTTTGTCCAATCTATGGCAATAATCAAGGACGAATCCTACCCTGTACTTGACAGAATCATCCCGATATTTAAAAGAAGGCCTGACTTGAAGATCACCATTTATGGCCATACAGACAATATAGGTCGGGAAAATGACCTGGTTGAATTATCTCAGCAAAGGGCAGATGCCATCAAGAATTATCTGGTACAAAAGGGAGGTATAGCCGCTGATCGGATTAAAACGGTCGGAAAAGGTAGAAGTATGCCTGTAAATGATAATTCTACCGAAGAAAAAAGAGCAAAAAACAGAAGGGTAGAATTTGCTGTTTATAAGTAATTTATATATTTATATTATCAATATATAAATTCATTTTTACTAAATTTTCCTTAAAAATCTTAAATTAAAAATTTTTGGCATATGTTTTGCATGTATATATGCAGAATGTAAACCTTTAGTCTTTTACTGTCCAACCGATAGTCCCAAAAACAGAATATCATGCACAAAACCATTCTGACACCATCGGTTGGACTTTTTTATCCTTCCAGATCTTCGATGATTTCGTCTTCACCTTCATATTTGTCTTTTCTGGAGATAAGGCGATTAGCCACCAAATTGCTATATTCATTCCTGTTGCGAAGTATGTCCAGCGCAAGATAAGTTGCATGACGGAGGGATGAAGGGTTGGCGATGTTTTTACCGGCAATATCAAAAGCGGTCCCATGATCAGGAGACGTCCTTACGACCGGCAGGCCTGCAGTAAAATTGACTCCTCCGCCAAATGCAATGGTCTTGAATGGAACCAGCCCCTGGTCATGATACATGGCAAGTATACCATCAAATTTTTTGAAAAGTCCCGAACCGAAAAACCCATCAGCCGGATATGGTCCCATCACGATATGACCATCCTTTTTTAAATCGTTAATAGCAGGAATGATAATGTTTTCCTCTTCATTGCCAAACATTCCCTTGTCTCCGGCATGAGGATTTAAACCCAATACAGCGATTACAGGCTTTTCGATTCCGAAGTCAACTTTTAGGGATTGAAGCATAATCTTTGCCTTGGTGATAATTGCTTTCGGATTGATCCCGGAAGCAACTTCGTGTAAGGCTATGTGTCCGGTAACAACACCGATACGAAGGTCCTCGTATACCATCAGCATCAGTGATTGCTGGGGAGGGAAGGACTTTTCCAGATATTCTGTATGTCCCGGAAAACCGAATCCTGCCAACTCCATAGATTTTTTATGGATGGGACCGGTAACCAGTGAATCTATATATTTACTTTTAAGACTTTCAATGGCCTGCTCAAGTGAAAGTTTGGCAAATTTTCCACCTTCCCGGCTAACCTCTCCATGGCTGATAGTCGCCTCTTCTTCCCAACAAGTAAATATATTTACTTTCTTTGGCCTTGGATTTTCTCCAACCTTAAGAAACTGAAATATGTTATCATCAATGGATAGCATCTTGCGATAATAATTGATTATCTTGGGCGAGCCGAAAATAACGGGAATAAAACGGTTTGAAAAACGGTTGCTGAGGAGGGATTTGATAATAACCTCAAGGCCGATGCCATTTGTATCACCTATAGAAAATCCGATTTTAGGAAGTGTCATCCGGAAAAATTTTGTGTCGCAAATATAGAAGTTTCCTCCGTATAGGTTAAGATGTATCCGTAACATTTCCAAATTCAATCAATAATCAATTGAAAATAATGGGGTTGGGAAGGCAGGTCAAAGTAGATGTAATAAATGTAAACAAGGGCTAACTCAATCAAACTTCATTGATGACCAGCCCTATTCTGATTTGAGCTGTTGAACAGGGCACGGACCCAAAAGAGCAAAATTATTCGAGATATAAAAAATTGATGTATTCAGGTGGGCCTGCATTCGTTTGATCTGCTCAAAGATGGAATTTAGCTCAAGCGGAGCATGCAATCTATATCTATGATCAAAGAAACACATGAGCTTGTTGCCGAAAATGGATGGGGTAATCCGGAATGATTAATTTATTCACTGTTCGAAGGGGGAGAATGGATTGGGGAACAGTATTCCATAGAGAATTTGATATGTAGTTATAATAAAAACAAGAAAAATTCCCGGGTAGCGTTTTTTAGCGGCACAATTTCTATGATTCCTGTGAAATATTTGCTTTTAGAGAAATTCAATTTACCAATGATTGCAACTGTATCGGACAAGGTCACTATTGGAGGAGTCGCTAAGTATGCTTGTCAGTATATTGAATAATTATGACTCAATGATGGAACGTCGTTTAACAGTGCTGCACAGATAATACTTTTGAAGTAAATGATTTTTGGATAAATTGCAGCCTTAAATTCTCTAAAAATGAAAAGAAGTTTTTTTTTAGCAGTACTTTGCTTGATTGGATGGCGTGGTAGCAGCCAGGAAACTTTCCCGATTTATAATTTTAAGCAGGAAGTAGAAGAAAACAGGTCGGTAACTTATGATAAAGCTATTGAATTGTGGAAGATAATGTCTTTATATGATAAGCGGTTGGTGGTAAGAGAAACAGGCAAGACAGATGTAGGCCGGCCCCTGCATGAGGTCATCGTCGATGGTGATAGCGACTTTGATCCTGTCAAGGCTCGACGCAGGACCAAGAATGTCATTTTTATTATTAATGGTATTCATCCCGGAGAGCCGGATGGAATTGATGCTACTTTGTGGCTGGTTCAGGATCTTTTGACCGACCCTAAGAAGGGTGAATTGCTTAAAAATGTTGTATTGGTGATCATTCCGGTGTATAATGTCGGTGGTGCTCTGGAGCGAAACTCGACTCTTCGTGTCAGCCAAAACGGACCTGAATGGTATGGCTTCAGAGGCAATGGACAATATCTGGATCTGAATCGAGACTTTATCAAATGTGATTCGAAGAATGCGCTAAGCCTGGTGTCCATTTTTACCAAGTGGGACCCTGAGATCCTGATTGATAACCATGTTTCCAATGGAGCTGACTATACATACGTGATGACCATGCTGGTTAGCCAGCCCGATAAACTGGGGCATGGACAGGATGCGTTCCTTCGTCAAAAAATGTTACCTGACCTGTATAGGCGTATGGAGAAAAAAGGATTTGAAGTTCCACCTTATGTCAATGTGTGGCGATCAACACCCGATAAGGGTCTCCCGGGATTCATGGATACACCCAGATATTCGTCGGGCTATGGATCTTTATTTCAGACTTATTGTTTTGTTCCGGAGTCGCACATGTTGAAGCCTTATGACCAGCGGGTCAAGGCTACTTATGCTTTTATGATGTCCATGTTGGAGTATCATGCTAAAAATTTCATTGACATCAAGATAAGCCGTTCCAAAGCAATCAATGAGGTGCGTGATGCTGCCAGGCTGCCGGTGTTGTGGAGTTTTGACAGAAGCAGGGCAGACACCTTCCTGTTCAAGGGATATGATTATGAATACATCGCCAGTGAAGTTTCAGGGTTGTTGCGATTGAAGTATCGCAGGGATAAACCCGTTACCTGGAAGGTCCCATTCTGGAACTATGCCGATGCTGTTGTGGAGGTTGATGTGCCGAAAGCGTATATTGTCCCACAGGCGTATGCAAGAGTCGTTGAAAGGCTCGATGCTAATCGGGTTAAATACCTGCCCATAAGGCAGGATACAATCATAAAGGGCAAAATGTACCGAATTGTAAGCACGGACAGCCCAAAAGAGCCGTATGAAGGGCATTTTGGCCACTCGAACACAAGGGTAGAAGAATTTGAGGCAGAAAAGAAGTTTTTGAGAGGAGACCTGATCGTATATACGGATCAGCGTACCAGAAGGTATTTGGTTGAGACGTTGGAGCCTCAGGGGCATGACTCATTCTTCAACTGGAATTTTTTTGATGGTATATTAGACCATAAAGAAGGATTTTCGGATTATGTATTTGAAGATGTAGCGGCTGAAATGTTGCGGAATGATCCTGATTTGAAAAAATCCTTGGAGCAGGCTAAGGAGAATGATCCAAAATTGAGAGAAAGCGCTTATGGACAATTGAATTATATTTACGAGCATTCCAAATATAAGGAGCCCTGGCAGAATGTCTATCCGGTGATGAGAGTCATGAATTAGACTTGTATTTGTTTATGAAAAGCTCAAAAAAAGACATAAATATTGAACTTCATGCCATCCTCTTTGTTAAGGGAGGGCAGTGAAACTAAGATTTAATGGAAGGAAGTAGAAATAAAGAATTAGACTGGTTGAGGATCATAGCTTGGGGGGAAGGTACATCATTTCTGCTTATACTCTTTGTATCCATGCCGTTGAAATATATTTGGGAAATGCCAATGGCCAATAAGATCATAGGCTATGTACACGGTGTACTCTTTATCTTATATATAATCACGGTATGGCTGATTGCTGAAAAACGTGAATGGTCAACCAGGGTTAGAGTCATATCTTTGGTTGCATCCTTGATTCCTTTTGGGGCATTTTGGGCGGATAGGCGTATATTTGCCCGGAAAGTCGATTCCGGCAAATGATGGATGTATGGATTTGTTCTGCAATCCTATTACAAATGTTGGACAGGAATTTCAGGCAATCGATAATTCATGAAATGGTATTATGTTGATAATCATGATGTTGTGTATTAATAAAGTTGTCTGGCCAAAAAAAATAAAAAAAAATTGATTTTTTTTCAAGAGGATATTTGAAATATCAAAGTTAGTCGTATCTTTGCAGTCGCTTATGAAAAAGTTCATAGGAAGTGATTGAAAAGACCGAATTGGCGCTAATATTGCGCTTGAAAATAAAGTAAGTTGAAATCCTTGTACTTTGGCCGGAAAGCTCCGATAAAAGTAGAACGAAATTCAATGCCAGTGTAGCTCAGTTGGCCAGAGCAGCTGATTTGTAATCAGCTGGTCGGGGGTTCGAATCCCTCCACTGGCTCTGTTTATGTGTAGGGTAGATGGCCGAGTGGTTAAAGGCGACAGACTGTAAATCTGTTCTCTCACGAGTACGGAGGTTCGAATCCTTCTCTACCCACCAAGGTTTTTGCAGGGTGTCCCTTTCAATGACTCAAGATAAATCAACCATTTGCGGGAGTAGCTCAGTTGGTAGAGCGACAGCCTTCCAAGCTGTAGGTCGCGGGTTCGAACCTCGTCTCCCGCTCTATTTAGAAAGCGGGCTATTTTCAGTAGAAAGCAACAACGAAATTCATTATGCTGATGTAGCTCAGGGGTAGAGCACTTCCTTGGTAAGGAAGAGGTCGAGGGTTCAAATCCCTTCATCAGCTCTAAGTAAAGTAAGAAAATGAGGCGGGTTTTCCCGTTGAATATAAGGATAAAGTCGGGACTTAGGGTTCAGGCTTATTTGTATTTAAAGCTTTTAATTGTATAATTTAAAATATTAAAAAAATTTCATTAGATGGCAAAGGAAACATTTGACAGGAGCAAGCCACACCTTAACGTTGGTACAATAGGTCACGTGGATCATGGTAAGACCACTCTTACGGCTGCTATCACTTCAGTGTTAGCTGCTGATGGATTGGCGGAGAAAAAGAGTTATGATTCAATTGATGCTGCTCCGGAAGAAAAAGAAAGGGGTATTACTATCAACACTGCTCACGTAGAGTATCAGACGGTTAATCGTCACTATGCTCACGTTGACTGTCCTGGTCACGCCGACTATGTTAAGAACATGGTTACCGGTGCTGCTCAGATGGACGGTGCAATCCTTGTGGTTGCTGCAACCGATGGTCCTATGCCTCAGACAAGAGAGCACATTCTTTTGGCACGTCAGGTAGGCGTTCCTAAGATTGTTGTTTTTATGAACAAGGTAGATATCGTCGATGACCCCGAAATGTTGGAACTTGTTGAGATGGAAATTCGCGAACTTCTGGATGCTTATGGCTTCGATGGCGAAAACTCTTCCGTTATTCAGGGTTCTGCATTGAAGGCTTTGGAAGGAGATCCGGTTTATGTTGCGAAAATCAAGGAATTGATGGATGCAGTTGATAAGGAAATTCCTGAGCCGGCTCGTTTGGTTGACCTTCCTTTCTTGATGCCGGTTGAAGACGTATTCACGATCACTGGCCGTGGTACTGTTGCAACAGGACGTATCGAAAGAGGTGTTATCAACGTAAACAACCCTGTTGAAATCATTGGTATGATGAAAGAAGGCGAGAAGCCACTTACATCTACAGTGACTGGTGTCGAGATGTTTAGAAAACTACTCGATCGCGGTGAAGCTGGTGATAATGCAGGTCTGCTTCTGAGAGGTATCGACAAGACTCAGATCAAGAGAGGTCAGGTTATCTGCGCTCCTGGTTCAGTTAAGCCACACAAAAAGTTCAAGTGTGAGGTATACGTACTAAGCAAAGAAGAAGGTGGACGTCATACTCCTTTCTTCAACGGATATCGTCCTCAGTTCTATTTCAGAACAACTGACGTTACAGGAGATTGTCAACTTCCGGCTGATGTGAAGATGGTTATGCCTGGTGATAATGTTTCACTGGATGTTACCTTGCTAAGCACTATCGCAATGGAGAAAGGTCTTCGTTTTGCGATTCGCGAAGGTGGCCGTACAGTTGGTGCCGGACAGGTGACTGAGATCATTGAATAATAATTTTCTGAAAAGAATTTGATGATATTAAGCACCTCATGTTTAATGGGGTGCTTATTTCACTTAATTACGGGAATAGCTCAACTGGTAGAGTGGCGGTCTCCAAAACCGCAGGTTGCGGGTTCGATCCCTGCTTCCCGTGCAAATGTTATTAATATGGATAAAATAACTTCTTACTTGAAAGAATCTTATGATGAATTGGTGCATAAAGTAGAATGGCCGACCGGAGTTATGTTGGTTCAAAGTACTGTAGCTACCATCGTTGGATTATTGATCCTTTCCCTGCTTGTACTTGGAATGGACGGTTTGAATAAAACACTGTTTGATTTTATCTATAAAATAAAATAATAAATGTCTGAAACTCCTGAAATAACGGTTCCGAGTGATCGAAAATGGTATTCACTCAGAGTTATCAGCGGTAAGGAAAAAAAAGCTAAGGAAGCAATCGACCTGGAACTTTTGCGCTCAGGGTGGAAGGATATTATTACCCAGGTAGTTGTTCCTACCGAAAAGGTATATAAGATTGAAAAAGGGAAGAAAGTCATCAGAGAAAGAAATATCCTTGGTGGCTATATTTTGATTGAAGCGGTATTTAAGAAAATGACCGGAGAAATTATCCAGACAATCAATAATATACCTAATGTCATACATTTTCTGGGCGGCCAGAAACCAATTCCAATGCAGGACGCCGAAGCTAATCGACTGCTCGGTAAGATCGATGAGTCCCAGGATATGGATGAAGCAATGCTCGAACCGTTTATCGTGGGTGAAACCGTCAAGATCATCGATGGCCCATTCAACGAATTTGTCGGAGATATCAAAGAGGTGAATGACGAAAAGAAGAAGTTAAAGGTTATAGTAAAAATATTTGGCAGGGGTACTGAAGTTGAATTGAACTTTGTCCAGGTCGAGAAGAAATAGAATCATCCGGAACTGAATTATTAAAGACAATACAAATAATTATTTATCATGGCAAAAGAGGTTGAATATAAAATCAAATTGCAGGTAAAAGGAGGCCAGGCAAACCCTGCTCCACCCGTTGGTCCTGCATTGGGTGCCAAAGGTGTGAATATCATGGAATTCTGTAAAAGATTCAATGCAGAAACCCAGGATAAAATGGGCAAAGTCTGCCCGGTTCTTATTACGGTGTTTAAAGATAAGTCCTTTGAATTTGTAGTTAAAACCGCTCCGGCCTCTGTGCAGCTGATGGAATTGTCAGGCGCAAAGAAAGGTTCGGCAGAATCAAACAGAAATAAGGTCGGAAAAGTGACTTGGGATCAGGTTAGAGCCATTGCTGAGGACAAGATGCCGGATTTGAATGCATTTACGGTCGAAAGCGCTATGAAGATGGTTGCCGGTACAGCTAGGTCACTGGGCATTACCGTTGAAGGTACAGCACCCTGGGACAATTGATTTGAAAATTAACGATCCGGATGGGTCAGATGTAAATATTTATTAACTGAAGGGAGTTGGATTCCTCCAACGATATACCTTAAAACATTTTGAGATGTCTAAATTAACAAAAAAGCAGAAAGCTTCTCAAGATAAGATAGATGCCAATAAGTTCTATCCCATCGAAGAAGCAATGGCTGTCGTAAAAGATGCCAACTATGCCAAGTTTGATGCATCGGTTGATGTTCACATCAAATTGGGCGTGGATCCAAGAAAGGCCGACCAGGCTATTCGCGGTACAGTTTCCCTGCCGCACGGAACCGGAAAAACCAAAACAGTTGCAGTTTTTTGTACCCCGGAAAAAGAAGATGAGGCTAAAGCTGCAGGTGCCGAATATGTCGGTCTTGATGAATTAATTGACAAGGTTGCAGCTGGCTGGACTGATGTTGACGTGGTGGTTGCAATGCCGGGAGTTATGGCTAAAATGGGTAAAATAGCCAGGATTCTTGGTCCTAGAGGCTTGATGCCTAACCCTAAAACAGGTACAGTAACCAATGAAGTTGGAGCAGCAGTGTCTGAAGTGAAGAAAGGAAAAATTTCCTTCCGTGTGGATAAGTACGGTATCGTCCACTCTTCTGTAGGAAGGATTTCGTTCTCTCCGAGTCAGTTGGCTGATAATGCCAATGAATTACTGCAAACACTCAATAAAATGAAGCCTTCTTCCGCAAAAGGAACTTATATGAAGTCGATCACTGTCGCTTCAACCATGAGCCCGGGCGTGAAAATTGATACCCGATCTATTAAATAATTACTATCAACACTGACAGATATGAATAAAGCACAAAAGACACAGGTAATTGAAGACCTGAAAGAGAAATTCGCCAATGCGACTTTCTTTTACATCACTGATGCTTCTACACTGACGGTTGCTCAGGTAAATAGCTTCAGAAAGCTATGCTTTGAACAGAATGTTCAGATGCAGGTAGTAAAGAATACATTGGTGAAGAAAGCATTCGAGGCGTCTGATGAGTCAAAGAACTTTTCCGGTTTGTATGATTCACTTCATGGGCCTACAGCATTGCTTTTCTGCGAGACTGCAAATATTCCTGCTAAGATTCTGGAGAAATTCAGAAAAGCCAATAGCAAACCAATCCTAAAGGCCGCATATATTGATTCTTCCGTCTATATTGGCGATGATCAGATTGAAGTTCTGACTAAGCTGAAATCCAAGGAAGAATTGGTTGGCGAAATCATCGGATTGTTGCAGTCTCCTGCGAAAAATGTTATCTCCGCACTCAAATCCGGAGGTTCTACCATCGCAGGGTTACTCAAAACTTTGGAAGAAAGAGCGAATTGATCTTTTTCCAAAGGCATCATGATGCCACCTATTGAATACGGCTTCCAAGCTTTACGCAATAATATATTTATTGACTAAAATTTAAAAATTTATTACAATGGCGGATTTAAAATCTTTCGCAGAACAATTAGTTAACCTTACTGTTAAAGAGGTTAATGAATTAGCAGCTATCCTCAAAGAGGAATATGGCATCGAGCCAGCTGCAGCAGCAGTAGCAGTTGCCGGACCTGTAGCAGGTGGTGGCGGTGGTGAAGCAGCAGCAGCAGTTCAAACTGAATTTGATGTTATCCTGAAGTCAGCAGGTGCAAACAAACTTGCAGTCGTTAAAGAAGTGAAAAACTTGTTGAACCTGGGCTTGAAAGAAGCTAAGGACATAGTTGATGCTGCACCTGCTCCATTGAAGAATGGTGTTTCTAAGGATGAGGCAGACTCCATCAAAGCGGCTTTGGATGCTGCAGGAGCTGAGGTAGAGATTAAGTAATATTTAATTCCATAGCCAACAGCATTTCGGTGCAGTTGGGTACATACATAGTGTTGCTGAATAAAGTGATTTACTATATTGATTAGGCTTAGTAGGACTGTGCACAGTCTTGCTAAGCCTATGCCTATAAGTGGATATGAATTAAAACTACTTAATGACGTCCCAATTATCTTGATTTCATCTATCCCAGGTTATCCCGGATAACATTATATTCTAAAACAGATCGATCTAATGAGCTCAAACATAGCCTCTCTCAATAGCGAGTTGAAAAGACATAATTTTGGAAAAATCAAACTTTCAGACCATCAGCCTGACTTACTCGAAATTCAGCTAAAGTCTTTTAAAGAATTTTTTCAGCTGGAAACCACTCCTGAAAACCGTATCAATGAAGGTTTGTATAGAGTGTTTCAGGAAAATTTCCCAATCAGCGATGCCAGAAATATCTTCGTTTTGGAGTTTCTGGATTACTACATTGATCCACCAAGATACGATATCGACGAATGTATGCAAAGGGGATTGACCTATAGCCTCCCCCTTAAGGCTAAGTTACGTTTGTCCTGTAATGACGAAGAACATGTTGACTTCCAGACTATTGTTCAGGATGTGTTTCTGGGCAATATTCCTTATATGACACCAAAGGGTACCTTTGTAATTAATGGTGCTCAACGCGTTGTAGTATCGCAGCTGCATCGCTCTCCCGGTGTGTTTTTTAGTCAAACTTTTCACCCGAATGGTACGAAGATTTATTCGGCAAGGGTAATCCCCTTTAAAGGTGCCTGGATGGAGTTTGCCACCGATATCAATACGGTGATGTACGCCTACATTGACCGTAAAAAGAAATTCCCGGTAACCACACTTCTTAGAGCCATCGGTTTTGACTCCGATAAAGATATCCTGGAGATTTTTGGTCTTTCGGAAGAGATCCCGGCAAAAAAGAAGGATTTGCAGAAAGCAGTCGGCCGAAAATTGGCCGCACGTGTCCTTAGAAAATGGACCGAAGACTTTGTCGATGAAGATACCGGCGAAGTTGTCACCATCGAAAGAAATGAAATCATCCTCGAAAGAGACGTTATCCTGGAAGAGGCGCACTTTGATCTAATTCTTGATGCAGGAATCGATACTGTGATCTTGCAGAAAGAGGACATTGAGGAAGATTACACCATCATATACAACACACTCCAGAAGGACCCGGCAAGTAGTGAAATTGAAGCTGTCGAGTATATCTACCGCCAGCTCCGTGGCGCTGAGCCACCAGACGAGGAGACAGCCAGAAGCATCATCGATAAGTTGTTCTTTTCAGATAAACGATATAATCTGGGTGAAGTAGGACGTTACAAGGTTAACAAAAAACTGGGTCTCTCTACTGATCCTAATACGATGGTGTTGACAAAGGAGGATATCATCATGATCGTTAAGTATCTGGTTTCATTGATGAACCAGAAAGCTGAACTCGATGATATTGATCACTTGAGCAACAGGCGTGTTAGAACTGTAGGGGAGCAGTTGTTTGCTCAATTCGGTATCGGATTGGCCAGAATGGCCCGAACCATCAGAGAAAGAATGAATGTACGCGATAATGAAGTATTTACTCCGGTTGACCTGATCAATGCGAGAACATTATCTTCAGTTATCAATTCTTTCTTCGGTACTTCACAACTTTCTCAGTTTCTTGATCAGACCAACCCGCTTTCTGAGATTACGCATAAAAGAAGGATTTCTGCCTTAGGACCGGGTGGTCTTTCCAGGGAAAGAGCCGGCTTCGAGGTGCGTGACGTTCACTATTCGCATTATGGACGTCTTTGTACCATTGAGACACCGGAAGGACCGAACATTGGATTGATTTCTACCCTTTGCGTACATGCAAAGATTAATAAGATGGGCTTCCTTGAAACACCATACAGAAAGGTGGCAAAAGGAAAGGTTGATCTTAAATCTGAAGTTGAATATTTGTCTGCTGAAGCAGAAGATTATAAAAGAATTGCGCAGGCTAATACGCCTATTGATGATAAGGGAGATATTCTTACTGAAAGGATCAAATCCAGAGATCAGGGAGAATTCCCTGTATTGGAACCAAGTGAGGTGGAGTACATCGATGTGGCACCAAACCAGATCGTTGGTATCTCAGCATCGCTCATTCCATTCCTCGAGAATGATGATGCGAACAGGGCATTGATGGGATCAAACATGCAACGTCAGGCAGTGCCTTTGATTAGGCCGTCCTCTCCGATAGTTGGAACAGGCCTTGAAGGTAAAGTAGCCAGAGACTCAAGGATGTTGATCAATGCGGAAGGTAACGGTGTAGTTGATTATGTCGATGCCTCCAAGATCGTGATTCGCTATGACAGAAGTGAGGAAGACCAATTGGTCTCCTTTGAAGATAATGTCAAAACATATGTATTGACAAAATTCCTCCGCACCAACCAGGGTACATGCATCAACCTGAAACCTATTGTTAAGAAGGGTATGCGTGTGGAGGCCGGAACAGTGTTGTGTGAAGGATATGCTACAGAAAATGGCGAGCTGGCACTGGGACAAAACCTGAAAGTAGCCTTCATGCCCTGGAAGGGTTATAACTTTGAGGATGCTATCGTTCTGTCGGAGCGTGTAGTAAGAGAAGATATCTTTTCATCCATTCATATTGAGCACTTTGAGCTTGATGTACGAGATACTAAGCTTGGTGAGGAAGAACTCACACCGGATATACCAAACGTCAGCGAAGAAGCCACTAAGGATCTGGATGACAATGGCATAATAAGAATCGGTGCCTGGGTTAATGAAGGAGATATTCTGATTGGAAAGATCACACCAAAAGGAGAAAGTGACCCAACGCCTGAAGAGAAATTATTAAGGGCCATCTTCGGTGATAAAGCCGGAGATGTCAAGGACGCTTCACTGAAATGCCCGCCTTCTATTGAGGGAGTGGTGATCGATAAGCAATTGTTTGCACGTGCCAAGAAGGACAAGGTACAGAAAGTTCAGGAAAAAGATCTTCTGGATAGACTGGAGGATGACCATCAGGTAGTTCTCAATGAATTGAAGACTACTCTGATCGATAAACTTATGGTACTTGTTAAAAATAAAGTGACCAATGGCATCAAATCCATCTACGGAGAAGAAATGTTGGCCAAGGGATCCAAGTTCAATAAGACAGTACTTAAGGCAATTGACTATAATACAGTGGATTATGCCAATTGGACCGATGACGATGCCGTCAACAGTCAGATTGTCAGGATGTTGCACAACTACAGTATAAAGGTCAATGAGGAATTAGGCCACTATAAGCGTGAGAAGTTCAATATCAGCATCGGAGATGAATTGCCTGCTGGAGTATTGAAACTTGCAAAAGTTTATATCGCCAAAAAGAGAAAGCTGAAGGTGGGGGATAAGCTCGCAGGTCGTCACGGAAACAAAGGAATCGTATCTAGAATCGTGCGAGTCGAAGACATGCCATTCCTCGAAGATGGTACACCGGTCGATATCGTACTAAACCCACTTGGTGTACCATCAAGGATGAACCTGGGTCAGATTTTTGAAACTGTATTAGGCTGGGCCGGCGATAAATTGAATATTAAGTACGCAACACCTATCTTCGATGGTGCTAACCTCGATGAAATTGCTGTAGAGTTGAATAAAGCTGGATTGCCTGAATTGGGTCAGACCTATCTTTATGACGGTGAGACCGGAGACAGATTCCACCAGAAAGCTACAGTAGGTGTCATCTATATGCTTAAGCTATCGCACATGGTCGATGACAAGATGCACGCAAGAAGTATCGGGCCATACTCTCTCATCACACAACAACCACTCGGAGGTAAGGCTCAGTTTGGTGGGCAGCGATTTGGAGAGATGGAGGTATGGGCACTTGAAGCATATGGCGCTTCTAATATCTTACAGGAATTATTGACCATAAAGTCGGATGATATCCAGGGAAGGGCTAAGGCTTATGAAGCCATTGTAAAAGGTGATAACCTGCCGGAGCCTAATATACCTGAGTCATTCAATGTATTGGTACATGAATTGAGAGGATTGGCTCTTGATGTTGGATTTGACTGATGAATTGAATCGTTAAATCCCCATAGACAGCCATTTTTAAGAATCCGATAATTTTTATATAAATTATGTCTTTAAAGAAAAAAAATTCAACACCAAAGCAAAATTTCTCTTCCATTACCATTCGGTTGGCAAGCCCGGATGAGATTTTAGAGCGGTCATATGGCGAGGTTCTAAAACCAGAGACAATCAATTACCGCTCATATAAGCCTGAAAGAGACGGCCTTTTTTGTGAAAGAATCTTTGGTCCGGTAAAGGATTATGAATGCTATTGTGGCAAATACAAAAGAATCAGATATAAGGGCATCGTCTGCGATCGCTGCGGTGTCGAGGTGACTGAAAAGAAAGTAAGACGTGAGCGTATGGGTCACATCAAGCTTGTTGTGCCTATTGTTCATATCTGGTTCTTCAGATCTTTACCCAACAAAATAGGTTATCTGTTGGGAGTATCTTCCAAGAAACTGGAGTCCATCATTTATTATGAAAGATATGTAGTGGTACAACCCGGTGTAAAGGAGAGCAGTGGTGTAAATCGATTGGATCTCCTTGCAGAAGAGGAATACTTCGAAATACTTGATTCCCTTCCAAAGGAAAATCAATTGCTGGATGATACCCATCCTGATAAGTTTATCGCCAAGATGGGTGCAGAAGCAGTGAGGGACCTTTTGATGAGAATAGATCTGGACCAACTATCTTATGAACTGCGACACCTGGCCAGCACCGAAACCTCACAGCAAAGAAAGTCAGAAGCCTTAAAGAGACTCCGTGTTGTAGAGTCCTTCAGGGAAGGAATGGAGACAACTGAAAACAGACCGGATTGGGCAGTAATTCAGTATCTTCCGGTTATTCCACCAGAGTTAAGGCCATTGGTTCCATTGGATGGAGGTCGTTTTGCCAGTTCAGATTTGAACGATTTGTACAGAAGAGTTATCATTAGAAACAACAGGTTGAAGCGCCTTCTGGAGATCAAGGCTCCCGAAGTCATCCTTCGGAATGAGAAGAGGATGCTTCAGGAATCCATTGATAGCCTGTTTGATAATTCCAGGAAGTCCAATGCTGTTAAGGCCGAAGGAGGCAGAGCCCTGAAGTCACTTTCTGATATCCTGAAAGGTAAGCAGGGACGATTCCGTCAAAACTTATTAGGTAAAAGGGTGGATTATTCCGGCCGTTCCGTGATCGTGGTAGGCCCAACTCTCAAGCTGCATGAGTGCGGTATTCCTAAAGGAATGGCTTCTGAGCTGTTCAAACCGTTTGTGATCAGAAAATTGATTGAGCGGGGAATCGTTAAGACTGTAAAGTCTGCTAAAAAATTGGTCGAAAGAAAAGAACCTGTTATATGGGAAATTCTTGAGAATATATTGAAAGGTCATCCGGTATTGCTCAACCGTGCACCGACACTCCACCGATTGTCCATACAGGCTTTCCAGCCTAAATTGATTGAAGGAAAAGCGATCCAATTGCATCCTTTGGTATGTAGTGCATTTAATGCCGACTTCGACGGCGACCAGATGGCTGTACACGTACCATTGAGCCAGGCATCCATCATTGAAGCTCAATTGCTGATGCTGTCTTCACACAACATGCTCAATCCACAGGATGGTTCGCCGGTTACCTTACCCTCTCAGGACATGGTACTTGGACTTTATTATTTGACTAAACCAAAGGTATCTACTCCTGAATCTCCTGTAAGAGGTGAAGGCATGAAGTTCTACTCTTCAGAAGAAGTACTTATCGCACTGAATGAAGGGAAACTGGACCTGCATGCTCAGATAAAGGTTAGGGAAAGAGTTGAAGAAAATGACAGCATGGTACTCAAATTGATCGACACCACCGTTGGAAGAGTGTTGTTTAATAAGGCTGTTCCTGCTAATGTACCATTTGTCAATGAGTTGTTGACCAAGAAAAACCTTAAGAAAGTTATTAATGATATCATCAAGAGGACAAACTTTGCTGTTACGGCTGACTTCTTGGATGGCATCAAGGAAATGGGTTATTTCTGGGCGTTCAAGGGTGGATTATCATTTAACCTTGGTGACCTGATAATTCCAAAAGTTAAGGTAACTGCGATCTCAAGTGCTCAAAATCAGGTTGATGAGATTATGGAGCATTACAATATGGGTCTGATCACAAATAACGAGCGTTATAACCAAACAATCGATAAGTGGACTTTTGCTGATAATATGATTACCAACTCACTCATGAAGGAGCTGAGTAATGATAAGCAGGGATTCAATTCAGTGTATATGATGCTTGATTCTGGAGCGCGAGGTTCCAAGCAACAGATTAAGCAGTTGTGTGGATTGAGGGGCTTGATGGCAAAACCAAGAAAATCCGGCGATACCGGAGGAGCTATTATCGAAAACCCGATTCTTTCTTCCTTTATCGAAGGGCTTTCCGTATTGGAGTACTTCATTTCCACGCACGGTGCCCGAAAAGGTCTTGCGGATACAGCTTTGAAGACTGCGGACGCCGGATACCTTACCAGGAGATTGGTGGATGTTGCCCAGGATGTGGTCATCGTTGAAGAAGATTGTGATACGCTGAGAGGTATTGAAATTTCTGCTTTGAAAGACAATGAAAAAATCATTGAGCCACTAAGTAATAGGATCGTAGGAAGATTTTCTCTTCATGATATACTCCATCCGGATACGGATGATTTGATCTTGGAAGCAGGAGAGTATATCGATGAAACCGTTGCTGAAAAAATCGAAGAAGTTGGAATTGAAAGTGTTACAATCAGGTCTGTACTTACCTGCGAAACCAAAAGGGGAGTATGTACCAAGTGTTATGGTAAGAACCTGGCTACAGGAAGGATTGCAGAAATCGGTGATGCTGTAGGTATCATCTCTGCACAGTCAATCGGTGAACCGGGAACACAGCTTACACTACGAACCTTCCACACAGGGGGTACAGCTTCAGTTTCCAAGTCAGATAGTGAAATACGAGCGAAGTATGATAGTAAACTTGAATTTGATGGTATACGAACATCTGTTCAAGATGATGAAGAAGGTAGTAATGCAGTCGTTGTTATCTCACGAACAGGAGAGATTAAGAATGTCGATATAAAGACAGGCAAATTGTTGCATACCGAGCATGTGCCATATGGAGCCAAGCTTAGATTTAAGGATGGAGATAAAGTAACAAAAGGTGATTTAATCTGTGATTGGGATCCATTCAATGCTTTGATTATCTCTGAATTTGCCGGAAAGGCGCAATTCGAATCAATAGAGGAAGGGGTAACCTTCAGAGTGGAAAGAGATGACCAGACAGGATTTGCTGAGAAGGTAATCATAGAGAGTAAAAACAAGCGAAAGATTCCTATGATTAAGATCGTCGACAAGAAAGGTGACGAACTTAGGAATTACTCAATTCCAGTGGGATCTTACCTACAGATAAGTGATGGTGATAAAATAAAGGCAGGCCAGGTGATTGTTAAGATTCCTCGAAAACTAGGAAAAATCTCGGATATCACAGGTGGCCTTCCAAGAGTAACTGAATTGTTCGAAGCTCGAAATCCTTCAAATCCTGCAATTGTGGCCGAAATTGACGGTGTCGTCAAATTTGGAATGATCAAAAGAGGTAACCGTGAGGTGTCCATTAGCTCAAAGGATGGTCAGGAGCGAAAGTACCTGATTGGATTGTCCAAGCACATTCTTGTGCAGGATGGGGACTTTGTACGTGCAGGAACACCACTTTCCGATGGTGCAATCGCACCCAAAGATATCCTGGATATCAAGGGACCTTTTGCAGTTCAATCTTATTTGGTAAATGGTGTACAAGAAGTATATCGTTCACAGGGTATTGCTATCAATGACAAACACATTGAGGTGATAATCCGACAGATGATGAGAAGAGTTGAAATCATCGAACCGGGAGATACTAACTTCCTGGAAGGAGAAGCTGTTGAAAAATACTACTTCCTGGAACAAAATGATTTTGTTTTCGATAAGAAAGTCATTACTGATTCAGGAGATAGTAACAAGTTCAAACCCGGGCAGTTGGTTACCATTCGTCATATTCGAGAAGAAAACTCTATTCTGAAACGAGACGATTTGAAATTGGTCGAATACAGAGATGCCGCAGCGGCAACTTCTATGCCTTTACTTCTGGGAATTACCAAGTCTTCATTAGGAACAGAAAGCTGGATTTCTGCTGCCTCATTCCAGGAAACTACCAAGGTTTTGAGTACTGCGGCAATAGCAGCCAAGAAAGATATGCTGGCAGGCTTGAAAGAAAATGTCATTATCGGTAAGAAAATTCCGGCAGGTACCGGTGTCCGAAAATTTAATGACCTTCTTGTCGATGTGGATGGCAATGGAAATGCCAATAATGAGGCGGAAGTAATGTATTGATAGTCAGGTTAAATCACCTGAAAAGGTCGCTTAATAATGTTAAGCGGCCTTTTTTATTGCCGATTGCAAAAGTTCCAAGGTTTTTTTTATTTTCAAAGTTGTTATACCAAGATGATTTATATAATAGTCCATAAATTTTTGGTATAACGCCTAGGATACAGTTGTTTAGATCAATGAAATTAGTCTGTAACGAATGCACCTTCGGTATTTATTCTTCCTTCCGATTGTAAATATTTACAAATACATTTGGAATATCACAAGGCAATGATTATATTTGCAAAATGAAAACTTGAAAGTTAATTCCTCTCAAGCTTTCTTATTTTATCACCAACCCAAAATATTTATTATTATGGAAACAACAACCGAAAGCAAGATGTGTCTTTGCTGCTCTAAAAAAATCAATGGTAGGGCTGACAAAAAGTTTTGTGATGATTTTTGCCGAAACACCTACAACAATCGGTTAAAAGGCAATATCAACAATGTTATCAGGAATGTTAATGGCGCTTTGACTAAAAACAGACGAATCCTGGAATCACTTTTACCGGAATCTGAAATGCATAAGTTTGTCACAAAGGAAAAATTGGTAAAATTAGGTTATAGAATGAAATACCATACCCATGTGGTAAATAACCAGAAAGGCCAGACGTATTTCTTCTGTTATGATCATGGATATAAGGAAGCGGATGGTGGCAACGTCATGATTGTCAGAAGTTATATACCGGAAAGACCAAGTGTGTAAGTATCTGGGATTCCGATAGTCTTTTACCTTATCAAAGTTACATCTCCTTTAAAGATTCGTATTCCCTCACCCGGTATATTGATTGTTGCTACCCAGGCGAATACTGCGGGGTTCATAGCCTGACCCCTGAAGTTCCCGTCCCAACCTTCAGCCTCAATGTTAGGTAAGAAATTGGATCGTTCAAACACCAATTCACCCCATCTGCTGAAGATCTTCAGATTGTCAATGATCTTAATGTGGGAATCAGTGAAAATCGTTACAAAATCATTAAGTCCGTCTCCATTTGGTGTGAAGATATTTGGTACGAAGACATCAATTTTCTTACGAATAATGATGCGTACGTCAATGGAATCCTCACAACCTTGTTGATTGGTAACCGTGACCAGATATGTGATTTCCCTATCAGGAGTTGTAGTCGGTGTCGGACATTGTGTACAGGAAAGATAATCTGCAGGTGTCCATACAATTGACGTATAAGGGCCGTTGATCTGAGGTATCAGCACGGCACTTTCACCTTCATCCACAACATAGACAGGTAGAATATCTACATCAATGGTGGAAGATTCAGTAATCTCGAAATTATCATTGACTATACAACCGTTGGCATCCTTTATCTTTAGCGTATGTTTACCTATTTCCAGATGGTCTATCTTTACCGGTAGGGTTGCTGTTGTGAGAGTATATTTATCATCTAAATATACATCTAGAGGCAGAGTTAAATTCTGAGTCGAAACTATATCTATAAAATTGGATTCAACCGGTGCGCAAGCTTTGGTAATAAGGCGCCATTGAGCTGCTACCAACGGCGGCGGGTTGATGGTAAAATTTTTGCTGGATTGACAACCGGAGATAGGGTCTTTATAGATTAGAGAATAATTACCCGGAGCGAGATCTCCGAAGACTGGCAGATCAGTAAATGTATTTCCATTGTCTACACTAAAGATAAACCTGTTGGACGCAGGTGGAAGTACCGTTACACTGCCCCTATCGTGACCACAGTCTGTATCATCGATTTTTAGATTTACGTCCATCAAGGTAGTGATCGATAAGGACATCATGTCAGTTTTGGCTTCACAAGGCCCGTCGTCATCCGGATCAGGGCTTGTAATGGTAAACGAAATGATTTGTTTCTCTCTATCAGCCTCTGTGGGGGTGTATTGAGTCACAGCGCTATATCTATCAGAGAATGTACCTGTGCCATTTGTGGACCATACTACCGGAAAATTGCCATTCACTGAACCTTTCAGTGTAACTGGTTGTAAATCACATATATTGATATCAGGGCCGGCATTCACATTCACCAGAGTATTACAACCGCAATCCTTCACAGTTAAAGTAAATGAATCTTCTCCTTTACAAGTGCCGTTGATATAAGTATATGTAAGCTTATGATCGCCAATGCCTGCGTTGGCCGGGTCAAATTTGTCATTCGAGACGCCATTTCCACTCCATGTCCCGCCTTGAGGGGTCGCAATTAATGTTAATATTGCTCCATCCTGGCAAATCTCATTAGGAGGTGTAATAATGGATACTTTAGGTAAAGGTATGATAGTAATGGTAAGTTGGTCAGAATATGGATGGCACGGGCCATTACCATCAGGATCCAGGGTAGTCAGAGTGATTTTAACAGAACCTTTCTTAATATCTGTTACACTAGGCTCGTAGGTTGTAGAAAGTGCATTTGCATCCGAGAATAATCCGGTGCCATTACTACTCCAGACTGCCCCGGGTGCGTTAGTGATGGTACCTGTCAGGGTAACTGTTTCACCTTCACAAATCGTAATATCCTTTCCTGCATCCGCAGATGCCGGGTCAGCACAACCACAATCTGCCACCTGAATATCAACTGAAGAGGAGTTGACACATCCGGCATTGTTGGTATAAGTGTAGGTAATGGTATATACTCCGGGTTGAACCGGATCAAATCTATCACCACTTACATTTTGTCCCGTGAATACTCCTCCTGGAGGATTAGCTGTCAGGGTAATGGCCGGATCCCCAACACAAAGATTAGATATTGGATTAATAGTTACGCCAGGCAAGGGCAGTACATTGATATTGAAATCTACGCTGCCGGGACAATTACCTTCGATTGTATAGGTTATAATGTGGTTTCCTACTCCTGCCTTAGCAGGGTCGAATATATTACCGGTTACTCCGGGACCGGAGAATATTCCCCCCAAAGGAGTACCACTTAAGGTTATTTCTTTGCCATCAATACAAACATCAGGGACAGGATTGATTTTAATAATCAATTCGGTTATTGTTATTGCGATGGCGTCACTGACTGGATTACAAGGGCCTGCTCCATCAGGATCCAAAGTGGTTAAGATCAATACGACTGAACCATTAAGGATATCATTTGGCCCTGGTGTATATAAGGTATTTAGAAGATTTGGATTGTCAAAACTGCCATCGCCTGATGTTGTCCACTGACCACCGGTTGCCACTGTAACAGTCCCGTTTAATGGTAATTTTTCTGTTGAACAAATGGTAGTATTCGAGCCGGCATCGGCAGTTGCCGGGTTTAAACAGCCACAATCATTGACTTTTATCGTAAGGTCATTTTGGCCGGTACATCCATTGCCATCCGTATAGGTATATTTTATTGTATATGTTCCCGGAAGACCTGGGGTGAATATACCGTTATTGACATTATTTCCACTAAAGGCACCTCCTGCGGGTGTTGCACTCAAAGTAACCGGATCATCATCCTTACAAAGGGGACCCACAGGGTTAATGACCGGTACAGGAAGTGGATTTACTATAATAGTTATCGACTTGTCAACAGGGCAATTTCCTCCTACATGGTAACTTATGGTATGAGCACCTACACCGGCAACCGCCGGATCGAAACTGTTTCCAGTAACTCCGTTCCCGCTGAATACTCCACCATTAGGCGTTGCGATAAGTGGAATAGACCCTGCATTGATACATAAAGGATCGACTTGTGCAAAAGAGATAATTGTTTTATTTATTGTTATTGTAACCTCGTCCGTAGCTTCGTGACAAGGACCGTTTCCATCCGGATCATTCGTTGTGGCTGTTATATGTACGGTTCCCGATAAAATGTCATTTGTGCCGGGAGTATATTGTACCGGATTACCTGAAATATTATCGAAGCTACCGTCGCCAGAAGTCGTCCATGATAATGAAGTGGCATTGGTAAATGTTCCACTGAGGTTGACGACCTCACCAGCACATATACTTTGGTCTGCTCCGACATCGATGGTGACAGGATCGAGGCATCCACAATCATTGACTTTGATATTGATTGTTTTTTCAGCGTGACAACCATTATTGTTGGTATAGCTGTATTTTACAGTAAAGGTTCCGACAGAAGAAGGTGTAAAGATATTGCCTGTTACTTTCTGACCGGACCAGGTGCCACCGGAAGGAGTTGCTGTAAGGGTGACTGCCGGATCATCAAGGCATAGATCCGGGACAGGGGTAATATCAAGGACAGGCAATGGGTTGACCACGATAAACATGGCATCTGATTTTGGGCAGGTACCTCCGACCGAATATTGTACTGTAAATGTACCGGGTCCTGCAATTTCTGGATCAAAGGTGTTACCATTGGTTATACCGGGTCCGCTCCAGGTACCGCCCTGAGGAGTTGCAATCAATGTGACAGGTGTCGCATCTTCACACAATGGCGACTGCGGTGTCAGGGTTATTTTAACATTGATGATTGTCAGTTCCACTTCATCTGAGGCAGGACTGCAAGGCCCGTCGCCATCCGGATCCTCTGTGGTAAGGGTTAATACGACAGATCCATTGTCAATATCGGATTGGCTTGGTGTATACGTTGCATTGAGCAAGTTGGGGTTGTCGAATGTTCCGGTTCCTGAAGATGTCCAGGTAGCCTGCGTTGCTACTGTTATTGTACCGGATAATGTATAGCTGCTCCCCGCACACACAACGTCATCGATACCGGCATCTGACGTGGCTGGATTGATACAAGAACAATCAGTCACCTTAACAACGATATTCTTACTATTGGCACATCCATTTGAGTTGGTATAGGAATAAGTTAAAGTGAAGTTACCTACAACAATCGGATTGAATATATCTCCTGTTACATTAGGCCCACTCCAGATGCCTCCGGAAGGACTAGCGAAAAGTTGCACAGGAAGCCCATTCAGGCATAAGTCATTGACAGGAGTGATGGTAATGACAGGTAATGGATTGACGATAATCGTGATGGTTTTGCTTACCGGACAATTGCCATCAATGGTATATGTGATGGTATGGCTTCCGGCTCCTGCTTCTGAAGGGTTGAAAACCCCACTGTTAACCCCATTCCCGGTCCATGTCCCACCTGCCGGAGTGGCGCTGAGTGTCACCGGTGATGCATTAAGGCACATCGGGTTTATGGGGTTAATAACAATAGTCTTCACATCGAATGTAATGATAACTTGATCCGATGCAGCCTCACAAGGGCCGTTTCCATCAGGATCCATTCCGGTAAGGGTTAGGGTGATAGAGCCGGAGGATACATCTTCAGCACTCGGCGTATAAGTCGTTGTCAGACTGTTGAGATTGCCAAAAATTCCGGTGCCGGATGTAGTCCATTGGTAAGATGCAGCATTATTCCCGGTGCCTGATATAATCTGAGCGCCTGTCGGACAGAAAACCAAATCGGGTCCTGCATTGACAATGACCGGATTATGACAGTTACAATCTTTTACTACTGCAATAGTGGAAGCTGTCGCTGAGCATATATTGGAATTGGTATACAGATATTCTATGGTAAAGGTACCCGGAATAGAAGGTGTAAACACAGAGCCATTGACCCCGCTGCCAAAGAAGGTTCCGCCTGCCGGAGTACCGGTGAGTGTTACTGGAGCATCATCCGTACAAAGAGTGTCTATTGGGTTAATAGTCACAATGGGAGATGCTTTTACGGTTATAGTGACTGAACTACTGCCAATACATCCACCGGTCAGGGTGTAGGTAATAGTGTGAGTTCCTGCTTGGGCGACATCAGGATAGAAATAATTACCGATTACTCCGGGGCCGTCCCAGATTCCGTTAACCGGTGTGGCGAGGAGTTCAACTGCCTGATCATTATCACAAAGTGGAGAGATGGGGATTATGGTAACCGGAGTATTGGTTATAGTCAGTTTCATTTGATCTGAGACGGGACTACAAGGGCCGTTGCCATCATGATCCTGAGTCGTCAGCGTCAATATTACTGATCCGGCAGCAATATCGGCCACACTTGGTGTATAGGTTGTATTTAGTGAATTTGGATCACCGAAGACTCCACTTCCGCTCGTAGACCAGACAGCACTGGTCGCTGTCCAGATTTGACCGGACACATTGTAGACACCACCTATACAGATACTCCCATCCGGTCCTGCATCAACTGAAGCGGGATCCTGGCATGAGCAGTCATCGACCGTGATATTAATAGTGGAAAGATTGGTGCATCCACTTGGGTCAGTAAAAGTATAGGTTACAGTAAACTGTCCAACAGATAAGGGATTGAATATATTACCATTGACATTGGTCCCTGACCAGATACCTCCGGTAGGTGTAGCAGTCAGGGTAATTGCTGCACTATCTTTGCAAAGATTCTGTACCGGGTTGATGGTTATATCGGGCAATGCTTTAATATCGACTGTAATCGTGGTTGGATTTGCACACTCATTGTCATAGGGGGTGAAGGTGTACTGGCTTGGCCCTATGATGCTAGTATTGATGGTCGATGGAGACCACGAACCGTATATTGGAGGGTTGTTAGTAGAGGCTGTTGGCAGGTCTGCAGGTATGTCACCATAACAGTAGGGTCCTGGTTGGATAAAGGTTGGAGTGGTTGGGGCTACGACTGTAATTGCCATTTGAGTTGTCGATGCACATTGACCTGGATCCGGAGTGAATATATAGGTTTGAGTTCCAATTGTAGAGGTATTGACAACCGCCGGATTCCAGGTGCCTGTAACAGGAGGATTGTCATTGGATACAACAGGGAGTGTGGCGCCCGGTGAAAACTGACAATACGGACCTAGTTGACTGAAGTTAGCCATAGGAGGCTGATATATAGTTATTTGAATGGACGTTGGTGTCTTGCAAAATCCCGGATCTGGATAAAATGTATAGGTTTGCGTTCCAATCGTAGAGGTGTTGATTACAGCAGGTACCCAACTACCTGTAACCGGGGGATTATCATCGGATACAGATGGCAGGTTGGGCGGTAATGTATTCTGACAGATTGGATCTATTGGTTGAAACAATACCGAACTGGGCTTATCCACATAGATCGTCATTGTATATGGCGGACTACAAAACTGGGCATCTGGTGTAAATGTATAGGATGCACTTCCCGGTGAGGAAGTATTGATAATAGAAGGATTCCATGTGCCTGTGATAGGAGGGTCATTTTCGGAAGATGTATTCAGGAGATCCGGAATATCGCCCATACAGTACGGTCCTAATTGCGTGAAAGTAGCCAGTACCTGAGGTTTTATTTCTATATCCATAGAAAATGGAGTCGCACACTCAGCCGGTCCCGGTGTGAATGTATAGGTAAAAATTCCTGGAACTGAAGTTTGGATAACTGATGGACTCCAGGTACCGCTTATTGATGGCGCATTCGTAGAAAAATTGGGAAGGGTAGGTGGGTTGCTGAATTGACATAATGGACCTATAGGGTTGAAAGTTGTCACAATAGGCTCGTTGATCGTGATGTTTATAGATGTAGGTAATGCGCAAAGACCATCATCCGGAGTAAATGTATAGGTAAATGTCCCGCTCGTACTTGTTGAAATGGTGGAAGGATTCCATGTGCCGGTTATCTCAGGGGTGTTGGTGGAAATCGATGGCAGATCGATTGGCACGGCGTCCTTGCAAAGTGGCCCGATCGGATTGAAAGTCGGAAGCACCGGTTCTTCTATCGTAATGGACAGAGTGGTTGTAGTCGCGCAAAAACCTGCGTCTGGAGTAAATGTATAAGTAAAAGTCCCACTTGTACTTGTTGAAATGGTGGCAGGATTCCATGTACCTGTGATGGACGGGTCATTGGTCGGAGAGGTTGGGAGATTATCCGGAGTGTCTCCTTTACAATATGGCCCTATCGGATCGAATATCGGTTGAAGTGGATCAGTGACGGTGATTGTCATAGTGTAGGGTGAGGCGCAGAATGCTGCATCCGGTGTGAATATATAGGTAAATGTACCCGATGAAGTAGTGGTAATGACTGCCGGACTCCATGTTCCGGTTATTGCTGGAGAATTAGTCGATGATGTGGGCAATAGATCCGGTGTTTCGTTAAGGCAATACGGACCTAAAGGATCAAAAGTGGTTGTTATTTCAGGGTTTACTTCAATATCAAGTGTCGTGGGAAGGGCACATTCTCCCGCAATTGGGGTAAATGTATAGGTAAATGTACCCGGTTGAGAAACATCGATAAGCGAAGGTGACCAATTTCCATTTACCGGAGGTGAGTCATTCGAAGTACTGGGTAGTGTAGGCGCACTGTGATTCTGGCACAAAGGGCCTATAGCAGAAAATGATGGTATTATCGGCTCCTCAATGGTAATGTCCATTGTCGTTGGCAAAGCACAGAATGCGGCATCCGGTGTAAAGGTAAATGTAAATGTACCGGATGTGCCTGTATTAACCTGAGATGGACTCCAGGTTCCGGTGATAGCCGGATTATTGGTGGATGTCGTTGGCAGGTCTATTGGTGTATCATTTTTACAAAGTGGATTGATTGGATCAAATGTAGGTAATGTGGGCTCATTGATTGTGATAGTCATGGTAGCTGTCGCAGCGCACAAGCCTGCATCCGGCGTGAATGTATATGTAAATGTTCCGCTTGTAGAGGTGTTTATGACCGCCGGATTCCATGTACCCGTGATAGATGCGTCATTGGAAGGTGATATTGGCAGATCATCCGGTACACTTCCCTTACAATAGGGTCCCAACTGATTAAATACGGGAATAGTCGGGCCGGTTACCGTAATTGTCATGGTTATTGTTTTGGCACATATTCCTGCGTCCGGGGTAAAAGTGTAAATAGAAGTGCCAACATCTGCGGTTGAGATGACAGCCGGATTCCAGGTACCGGTGATAGCCGGATTGTCTGTGGAGGAATTGGAAAGAGGATCCGGAGCTTCATTTTGGCAATATGGTCCTAACTGGTCAAAAGTTGGAGTGATTTCAGGGGTAATTTCAATATCCATTGTGGTTGAAAGCGCACACTCGCCGGATGATGGGGTAAAGGTAAAGGTAAAAATTCCTGGTTGAGAGACATCAATGGTGGATGGAGACCAGGATCCATTGACAGAAGGTGAGTCATTTGAATTGTTGGGCAAGGTAGGTGGAGTTTGATTCTGGCAAAGTGGTCCGATTGCGTTGAAGGTCGGGGTAACTGGTGCCTTAATCGTTATATCTAAAGTGGCTGGTAAGGCACATTGCCCTGTAGTAGGTGTGAAGGTATAGGAGAAGGTACCTACGGTTGATGTATTGACATTGGCCGGTGACCAGGCACCTGTTATTGCGGGATTGTTAGTCGATGTGTTGGGCAATACGATAGGTGTTGAGTTCTGGCAAAGTGGATCCACCGGATTGAATGTGGGTAAGACAGGTGGGTCGATTACAATATCCATGGTTATTGGTTCAGCACAGTAAGCAACGTCCGGAGTAAACGTGTAGCTAAATGTACCGGGCGTAGAGGTGTTAATTATCGCCGGATTCCAGCTCCCTGATATACCGTTATTAGAGGTGTTGGAAAAGGTTGGAGGTACATCATCTTTACAGAATGGCCCTAGCTGGTTGAACACCGGTATTACGGGTGTCTCTATGACTATGGTCATGGTCGTGCCTTCAGCACATTCTCCTGCATCCGGCGTGAATGTGAAGGTATAACTATCGGGTGTGGACGTGTTGATGGTCGATGGGTTCCATGTTCCTGACACACCATTGGAAGAGGATATCGGAAGTGGGTCAGGAGTCTCATCCTTACAATAAGGCCCAAGTTGGTTGAATGTCGGAGTGACTTTTGGCTCTATGGTTATGTTTATCGATGTGGGTAAGGCACATTGTCCGGAATTTGGTATAAAATTGAATGTGAATGTGCCCGGTACGGTGGTGTTTATTGTTCCCGGTACCCATTTTCCTGAAATTCCCGGATTGTCATTCGATGGATTAGGTAAACTTGGTGGCGGATCACCTTGACATAAGGGACCTATTGGGTCGAATGAAGGCACTATGGGCTCAGTTATTTCGATGTTGATGGTGACGATATCAGCACATAGCCCTGAGGTAGGTGTAAAGGTATAAGAAAATATTCCCGAGGTGGAAGTATTGATTACTGAAGGACTCCATGTTCCGGTAATTCCGTTAGTAGAAGATGTTGGGAGGCCGGGAGCGGTGTCACCTTTGCAAAAAGGTCCAATAGGATTGAAATTTGGCATCTCAGGAGCATCTACGGTTACATCTATTGTTACAGGAGAACTGCATTGTGTCCCATCCGGTGTAAAAGTGTAACTGGTAGTGCCGGGAATGGAAGTATTGATTACTGAGGGATTCCATGTCCCGGTGATGCCGTTGGTGGAGGTGTTGGGCAAACCGGGAGGAGTATCTCCTTGGCAGAAAGGTCCATAATTTGGAAAAAGAGGCGTGACGTTCGGATTGACCGTAAGATTCAAAGTGATGATTTTGTCACAATTTGGTGGATCAGGGACTGTATCCTTTACTCCCAATGTCGTCGAGGTATAGGTCATTCCATTGAAGGTATAACTATCCCCCTCACATATCGATACATTTAACTCCTCTTGGCCATAGGGTAGAAAATTAATGGTTATTCTGTTGCTCTCAAGTTTTGTTCCGCTACAATTGATATCCGCACTGACAACAAGCCATACCACATCCCCATTTTGAAGCCCATTAATGGAAATCTGATCCGAGTTTACATTTTGTTCAATTCCATTGACAAACCAAAAATAGTTGATTGGGGGATCTGCTCCGGTTAATGTTGAGGTAAATGTAATTGGGTCGACAGGGCAAGTAGGAAAGGATGTTGTAGCATCGATGGATAAAGTAGGTACTTCGGAAGAAAAACTGTTACTTTTGATGAATACTCCGGAATCATACAGCCTATCGGTGATATCTGCAATGGCTAATTTTATGGTATAAATTTCGCACGTCTGGATTTCCTGATGTGCAGTCAAGGTCGTAGTTAATCCATCAAACTTGATAGTAGTACTACCGGAGTTATCGATATAATATTGCGAATATGGTGGGTTGCCATTACACGCGGCCAAGCATATGGAATAAGTGCCAAATGTACCGGCAGTTCCGCTATTGATGGTGTTGATAGCAACCGGTATAGTCGTTCCGGGAACCAATGCCAGATTTTTTTTACCGGTTATCCCCGGACCACTGATAAAAAATCCAAATACATCATTATAGGAAGAACAAACATATTCCGGGTATTCTTCAGAGCCAAATACAAAATCAAAATTTATTTCTGTTCCAATTGCCTTAAATTGAAATTCAAGGTAAGCAACGTCTTTTACGCAATTGGCACAATTGTTGACCAGGGTTTTAAGGTCAGGATCATTCGATCCCCCACTGGTAGAGGTACTAGCCTGTGCACTTGCATTGCCGGCAATATTTGTCACATAGCCTGTTGAAAGGACTACACCATTTGTCATTGGCAATGAAGTGCCCGTTGCGGCAAATATACCTTTGGAACTTGGATCGCCGGAATAAGTAGCGGAAATCACTTCAACACCGGGACCTACTAATTCCTGCGCCATAGCCATTGCCGTGACACTTGTGTTGACCGTAAATTGAGCGAAAATGGAAAAACTTAAAAAAATCCCAAGTGAAGTAAGTAAAAATCTCCGAATAAATAAAAGCATGATCGTCTTAAAAAAAGTCCAAAAAGAGATGACTGAAATTATAATTCGTTTTTACAAATGTAAATGTAATAAAATTGTATGTAAAATAATCTTTATTGAAGAATTTCTATAAGAATTGAGTGCAAGAACATAAAAGAATTGGTAGGTATTATTTTGATTAAAAGAATTATATTTATTAAAATATGTATACTGAAAAATTAAATTATGTATTTGCGTAATTGATGTATATTTTGAGTTGTCGTGTATTTATAGAATTATCAAAAGAGAAATATTTTTAGTCGAACAACGAGATTCTTGGGAAAAATAATTGTCCCGGAAATTTTTGGAAAATACTTCAACTAATTTTGTATAAATCATATCTTAGCACCTGTATGTCACAAGTTAACTATTCATTGATTAGAATCGAACATTTGAGTTTGCGATTGAAGAGCAGCCAGTTGTCTGAACTTATAAACAATGCTCTGAGAATGGCATTGCAAAAAAAAGATTCATTTGCAGTCAATATCCTCAACGATCAGGAAATCCTGATTACCCCACAGCCAAGTGTTACGATCAATATCGAAGATAACAAGATCAAGGGGATCTTGCCGTTACGAATAAGTACCAACCTGAAAGGACCAATCAAACGGGTAAGTGTAAAGGCCGGTATCCTTGCGCATTTTGAGGCTGAGATTGAGAGACTTGATGAAAATAATCTGGGCATCCATTCTGATATTTCAGCGATTGAGTGGACTGATGAAATAGACATACAGCCACCTTTGCTGGATTTTGTCCTGCGTGATAGTTTTGTGAAGGAAATGGTGGAAAATCAGTTACCTGCCATCAATATTAAGATCAATGAAGCGTTGAGAGACTTTCTCGATTTTGGTAATTTACTGTCCCAGGCCGAATTGAATAGGAAGATCAGAATACCATTAAAGAATAAACAGGAGATGTTCCTTTTTGTATCGCCTGAATCAATTGAGGTTAATAAAATGGGGCTGGATGGTGATAACTTACAGTTTAGTTGCAATATTTCAGGTCGAATCCTTCCCTCTGAAAATATGGATGACACATTTCCCACTGTCACACCCCGGGTTATTTTTCTTGACCAACCTGCATCCGGAAATGAATTGTTGATCGATATACGACTTGATTTGGCGTCGCTGGGTGAGCCGGTTCTGGATGTTGTGAAGTCCATGCCAAATATTGAAAATGCAATAGGATGCAATATTGAAAAGGTAGTAGTCCGGCCGGTAGGGACCGATGGTGTTGCCATTGGATTGAAACTGAAAGGAGCACTCAATGGTGGTCTGTCCATAGCAGGTCGCCCGGTAGTCGATCAAAATTCGCTGATGCTCGATATTGAAAATCTGACTTTTGACTTCAGTGGTAAAAATATTCTTTCCTCACTCAAGGGAAACATAGCGCTTTCAGTAGCCAAATCCGTCATCAGAAAACAATTTCCAATTGGATTGAGGCCGTATATCGATAGTATGATCCGTGCCACCAATGATATGATTTCTTCATTCAAATTGATTGACGGCCTTATACTGCAAGGCAATATCGGCGAATGGCATCTTCAGGAGATGGATATTGTAGATGGTCGTCTGGTTATTATTTTCCGTACGGAAGTTGTGACCTTTTTAAGTCCGGCATAGATCAAATGTCCCCCAGTTGAGGCCGCAATACGATTTCTTCCACTACACACGCCGGGCTTAATCTCGATATGTGATAAATCATTGCAGCGATGTCATCAGCTTCCATAAACCTTGATCTGGGCAGACCCGAATTGGACCAGCTGTCAGTCCAGGTTGCACCCGGGATGACTGCCGTTGCCTTGACACCATGAGGGGCCAGTTCAAAACGTAAATTCTTCGTTAAACCCAAAAGGGCGAATTTCGACACAGAATAAGAACCTCCATTTGGATAGGCCTTTAGCCCCGCAACAGAACAGATATTGAAAAGGTGGCCTTTTCGGGCCTCGATCATCTTAGGAACCAGCATTCGACATAGTGTATAAATACTTCTTACATTGGTCTCCATCACCAGATCAAAATTACCTTCATCTTCATTTAATAAATTACCCGGAGTAAATATTCCGGCATTGTTGACCAAAATATCCACTGCGGTGCAATTGTCCAATACAAATCGTGCAAAGGCAACCACATTGTCATGTTTAGAGAGGTCAGCGGCAAATTTTCTAACAACCAGGTCAGGATAATCACTCTTTAATCGACTTTCTTGCTCTGTTAACGCTTTTTCGTTTCGCGCCGTTATGAAGATTATGGATGCATCCGCTGCAAACCTTTCTGTTATTGCCTTACCTATGCCTCTTGTGCTACCTGTAACTACAATAACCATGAGGCTATAATTTTGTAATTCGTTGACTTCTGGGCAATGCTCCCGGTTCAATCAGAGAGATGACATAGACTCCGCGAGGGTAGATAGTGAGATCCACATTGACCTCACTATCTCCATGACAAAGATCTATCTTTTGATTGGCGGTACCAATGATATCCTCCAGGACCAAATAAGATCCTGGTGCTACCTGGTCCTCCAACCTGATGGATACGATGCTTTCATTACTTTGTTCGATTGTAAATTTTCTTATTTTGGGGAGAAAATTTCTCCCTTCTGTTAATGCTGTAGTATGAACAAAATGTAATAGAGAATAATCACCTTTATCGCCAATAGCATCCTGACCAATCTCCCATAACATCACACCACCGCATCTTTCTCTTGCCAGCTTGGTCTTTTCTATTATTGTAGGGATGCTATTGTAAAATATCTTTCTGATGTTGTCCGTAAAAGCAAACTCCTTTTTTTCACTAACCAGGGATGAAAAAGTCTTGCTTTTGACTGACTTGCCAAACTCCCACCCATAACATGGTATGCCGAGAACGATTTTTTCTTTTGGAAGCTGACAAACTTCTGCCCAGAAATCGATGGAATTTTGAGCAAGTTCATAGGAAGAATGTTGGCGGACTACCCTTGGCTGCCACGGACCACTGTTGTCATAGGCCATGATGTTGATATAATCAAACATTTTCAGACTTTCGGGATTCAGCACGCTGTATAGTTTCATAGCAGGGAAGGCAGCACTTATCTCCAGGTTGTTGCTGCGTAGAGAATCACTTAATTCCGCTACAAATTCAGGGTATTCAGGAGTAACATTGCCCCATTCCAGATCGACGTCCACTCCGTCGAAGTTATTCTTTCTGACGAAGTCCATAATCTGACGGATGAATTCAGTCTTTCTTCCGGGTGCCATATTCCTGCGCCAATTGGCAAAGGTGGCACCCTTGATTCCTCCTCCGGCCAATGACACCAAAACCTTTAAGTCAGGATTCCGTTCTTTGGACCTCGATACAATATAATTGAAATTGCCACCCAAAACCAGTTTGCCATCATAAGTCGCCTGGGCAAAAGCGAGATTAAGATGTGTCAATTTTTCAACCTCCAGTTTTTCAAGCGTTGCAAACCGATAGGTAGGGAGGTAGCCAATAATCCTGAAATGATCAGCGGAAAGTGAGAATTTGCAAAGGGTGAGAAGCGAAAGAGTCAATAAAATCCTTATATTCATCCTGCAATGTATTAACATACAATGCGCAAATATAATTAAATTTCATATATATAAAAATTTTTAAATTATTCTTTCTTTATATGTGTAAATATTGAAATTATATGGCTTAAAGAATCCGATCAGGGTGATGCCGTACTGATAAGCTGTTTCAATAGCCAAACTGGTCACCGCACCAATACAGATTACTGTTGTGCAATTCATACGGATTGCCTTTTGGATGAGTTCATAACAACCCCTGCCACTTAGGCAAAGGACATATTCTTCCTTTTCCAGTAAATTATTTTCCCATAGATAGCCGGCACATTTATCCACAGCATTATGCCGGCCAACATCTTCTCTTCCTGTTATCATATGCCCTTCGTAGTCAAATACTCCGGCACCGTGGCAGCCACCTGTTTCAGCAAAAGCTTTTTGTTCTTTTTTCAACCATTCATACATGGATGAGATGTTCCTGTGATCCAAAGTGTGAACGATTTTTCTTACCGGTGCATTTATTTTTAAATCATTGAGTTCTGATTTACCACATACACCGCAACTGGAAGTCATTAAAAAATTTCTTTTGGATGCCTGTCCTTGTATATTGTGGTTCATTTTTATCAAAATATTATTATCGGTGTGATTTGCGACTGATGCTGCATCACCTGTTTGCAATAGGCCTTCATTGAAAAGGAAGCCTAAAGCCAATTCGGCATCATGACCCGGAGTGCGCATGGTGATGCTTATTCTGGACATGTTACCTTCTGGACCTAATGCATCCATCTGCAAAGGCTGTTCGATCATGACAACGTCTTGTTTGGAAAACACCATGTCTTCGCTAAGGCGTTCAATATTTACAGGGATAATTAATTTTTCTTCCATGATTCTAATCTTTTTGCATCTCTTCGTGTTCCTAAAGGATGATTCAGGGACTTGGGTTTACAAAATAACAAATTTTTTCGTAATTTGATTTTTCAAGCGAATTAATTAATGCTGTATGGGTAATAAAAAGGCATTTTTAGCTTTGGTGTTGATTTGTATCATCTGGGGAACGACTTATTTGTTTCTCAAGATTGGAGTCGACCATATGGAACCTTTTTTCTTTTCAGGTATTCGTCAGACTTGTGCCGGTGTGCTGCTTCTATTGATTATGTGGTTTTTGGGCAAATTTGAGAAGATTACATGGCGCCAGATTTTGATGCAGACTGTTGCCGGTTTGCTCATGATCACTCTGGGTAATGGTCTTGTTGCCTATGCTGAGGTTAGCATCCCAAGCAGTATGGCAGCGGTCATTTGTGCTACTATGCCTGTGTGGGTGAGCTTGATCAATCTGCTATCCCCGGGTGCAATCCGGCTGACCGGGTGGGGCTATCTTTCAGTCATGGTTGGAGTGGCAGGCATTTTCTGGCTGTTTTCCGATTCTATTGGTGACTTTGGTAACAAGGCTTACATATATGGCGCTCTTCTTACCCTTTTGGCGACATTGGCATGGATTGCAGGAAGTTATATCCTCAGAAGAGGGGGTAATAATAATCATCCATTTATCAATTCCGGCATACAGATGGCCACCGGTGGAATTGGTCTTTTTGCAATATCGTTTGTTTTGGGCGAAAGTCATCATTTGTCAACGGATTCGCAAGGATGGGTGGCTCTCATCTACCTCACCCTGATTGGCTCTTTGGTAGCTATGGCGGCCTATTCCTATGCATTGAAGCATCTACCCATGCCGATTGTATCGGTCTACGCTTACGTTAATCCGGTCGTAGCCATCATTCTTGGCTGGATGATCCTGGGTGAGTCCATGACTTTGAATATGCTGTTGGCTTGTATGGTCATCATAATCAGCATCATCTTGCTGAATCAACCATTTTCCAGAAAGCCCGCCACTGCAGTTGCCTAAATTAAGGAGGCAAGCCGTATTATGATCGCTTGATAATCAGGCCTAATGTGTTTCCTTGTCAACTCTTATTGATGGTATTGATCAACACAACCAAAGTAAGTATGGCTGTTGCCTGTGCGACAGATTCACCCAATACCTTGACCCAGTCGGTCTTTTCCTTGGGTTCAGTCCTGATCTTCTTGGGATCCTTATAATCCACCACTATACTTGAGCCTTTTTTGACCTTCGGATATTTCTTGAAGAAGAGAAAGGTGTGAACCTTTGATTTTTTGCCGTTAGCGTCTTTTACATATACTTTCGCTCTGTCAGCATTTTCCGCAAAACCTCCGGCAAACTCCCTGATATAATATCTGGCAGATTTTCCTTCGATAAAGGCAACATTTATTTTGTGGTTTTCATTTATAAGTTCCTGGCTTGCGATATCTTGAATATTTACTGCTCCCTGTATGGATACCAGATCATTGTTCTTAGGGATATTCAAGGCATCGCCATGTAATAGGGTGATATTGTAGGAAGCGCCGGGCCGTTTCATGATTTCATCCAGTTCGATGATCACGAGACCTGTTTTATCCATATTTCGGTCAAGAGTTGCACCTCCTGTAAACGCTTCCGGGGTGAGGCCACCGGCCCGTTTGATTAGTTCGTATATCGTCTCATTGTCTTTGACAAGGGCATACTCACCAGGAAACCTGACTTCACCGGTTATGGACACTACTTTTTGAAGACCGAATTTTGGCACTGACCTTACTTCAATCATATCGAACGGCTCAAGTAGGACATGGCTCATGATTTCCTGTGCCATTATGAGGTCACGAGGAATTTCAAAGGTGGATGCCGTTACCTGTGTCGGTTCATTGTTGTTAAGTATGACTCGATATATCTCCACTCTGTTGGTTGCTGCTTCGGCTTTCAATCCTCCACTCAAAGTAACCGCATCCAATAAGGTCATGGAATTACCGTATTTGAATTTGCCGGGATTTTTAACAGCGCCACCTATAGATACAGTACTTTCGGTATTAATGATGGAATTGGATAATATCACAATTCTATCCAATGGCTCCAACGAAAAATTGTCGTTGGATGTAAGATCTGTCATGGCCTTTTCCAGGTTGAACAATGCGTACGTTCTTGCTCCCGTTGCTGTATCTGTCCTGACTACATAGGCTTTCGGTAAGGCATCCGGCCTCAGTCCACCAGCCAGATTCACCGCATCATATACACTGATATTCCTTGCGGGATCATATTCAAACTCACCGGGCATACGCACTGCGCCATTTACTTCTACTTTATAATATTGGGTAAAATCTGCCTGGGATAAAAAAATCAGTTTATCATTAGGATGTAATAAGAAATTTCGAAGGTTATGTACGTTTCTGCTTACTGTGTCTGGGCTGAATGCCAAAAGGTTGAAACTATTATCCGGGTTGAGTCTTTTGATGTAGGCCAGATCCATACGTGTGGTCCTTTTAATTCCTGCCAGGGTTACCACATCACTGACCCGCATGCCTTGTTTCCACTCAAATTCTCCCGGTCGCTCTATGTCTCCGACTATGGTAAGCATGTTTTTCACTTCTCCGGATGAAGGTATTACCGTCACCTCATCTCCATTTTGAAGGATGAATTTTTGTGACTCAGTATATTTTACGGAATAAATTTTTCTTGCACCATTTTCAAATCTAATAATCTGAATATTGTCCAGATACGCATCTGCCTTAAATCCTCCGGCATATTTTATCAGATCCATCAACCCTTCTTTGGGAAGTAACTCATATCGATGAGGTCGATTGACGGAACCATTGATGGATACAACTTTTTGGGCCACAGGGACCTGGATGAAGTCATTGTTTTGCAGATAAATATTAGCGGCTTGTAGCGGATCCATCATCGCTCTATATACGTCATACGTGCGAACTTTTCCTCCCGGTGTAACAATCTGAATATTTCTCACACTACCAAGATCTGTCAGACCTTTTGCAAGAGCTATAAGGTTGAAGGCTGTATTGGCGGCTGAATAGGTATAAGAACCGGGGCTTACTACTTCTCCGAAAACACTGACAGTAATATTTCGGGTCTTTTTCAGAGTAATCGCAATCTCACCGGTATTGAATGAGTATCTTTGCTTGTATCGCGCTTCTATAAGCTTTTTGACCTTTCCCCATTCAATCCCTTTCACAAATATTTGAGGTAAGGTTTTTGGATCAATGTAACCTTGCTCATCAACCTCAAGATTGCCATCATAGAGCGACCGGCCAAATATGACGATCCTGATCACATCTCCGGGGCCTAAAAGATAGTCATTGGCGGGATTGATGTCATCAGGGGAAGTGAAGAGCTTGGGATTTCCATATTTGAATATTTGCTGGCCGAAGATTGCAAATGGAATGGTGTCCGCCGCTTTTAATGAGTCACTTACAAAACGGGCAGTTTTCTGCTTATTGCCCTTAAGATCAAAGGATTCTTCAATGGATTTGGTGAAATTCCTGGAAAATTCGAAATTATCCAGGTCAACTTCCTTTTCTTTTTTGTCCGACGTAGACGGCTTCGTTTCAATCTCAGATTTGGCCTTTATTTTTTCATTTTCAATTTCCCGAATGGCTTCGTCAACCATCAATTCCAGCGTTGGAATCTGCTCGGGTTGCAGGTTCTGAAGGTCGATTCCTTTTTGCTTTAATTTACTTGAAAGTTCTGCTTCTGTTATGCCCTTTGCCTTTATATCCGCTTTTATTTTGTCTATCTTGCCACTGTTTTGCAACATCAACATTTTCATGTCCTTATTGTCTATCTGCGAATATGACAATGCAGGAATAATAAGTAAAAGAAATAATATATATATCTTATTCATATATGTAAGTTGGTTATAGCATTAAAAGCCATTCATCATTTCAGGCTGCAAATTTAATACCATTTTTCTGTTATTTAATATTTTAGCTTATGACAGGGCTTTCTTGAAATATTCGAAGGTAGCTCTTAATCCCTCATTCCTGCTGACTGTAGGCTCCCAGCCCAGCAATTGCCTTGCCAGCGTAATATCCGGCCTCCTTACCTTAGGATCATCTTTCGGCAAATCATGGTACTCAATTTTGACTTCCGGATTTCCTACGATCTCGATTACTTCATCGGCACATTGGTTGAGGGTGATTTCCTCCGGATTGCCAATGTTGACAGGAAGATGATAATCCGACAATAAAAGTCTGTAGATACCTTCTACCAGATCATCGACATAACAAAACGATCTTGTCTGGCTGCCGTCCCCAAAGACGGTCAGGTTTTGTCCTTTTATTGCCTGACTAAAGAATGCAGGTAACGCGCGCCCATCATTGACACGCATGCGAGGTCCGTAGGTGTTGAAAATCCTTACAATACGTGTTTCCAGCCCATGGAAGTTATGGTAGGCCATAGTCATTGCTTCCTGAAAACGCTTTGCTTCGTCATACACCCCTCTGGGCCCGATTGGATTTACATTACCCCAGTAATCCTCCCTCTGAGGATGCACCAGCGGGTCACCATATACCTCGGATGTCGATGCAATCAGCATCCGTGCATTCTTAGCCTTGGCAAGTCCTAAAAGATTGTGTGTGCCGAGGGAGCCCACTTTGAGTGTCTGAATAGGCATCTTCAGATAGTCAATTGGTGAAGCCGGTGATGCAAAATGAAGGATATAATCCAGATGACCTGTTATGTGAACGAATTTTGAGACATCGTGATGGTGGAATTCAAAATGTTTTAACGGGAAAAGATGGGCGATGTTATCCGGATTGCCCGTTATAAAGTTGTCCATCCCGATGACATGATTACCTTCTCTGATGAATCTGTCACAGAGGTGGGAACCCAAAAATCCGGCAGCTCCGGTTATCAGTACTTTTTTCATAGATGTGCTACTACTTTTTCTATTTTTTCCTTGGTGATATCGGGGTAGATAGGAAGGCTCAATACTTCATCACAGGCACATTCGGTCACTGGAAATCGGCCGATGACCCCTCCTGCAAAGGCAAACGCCTTTTGGATATGCAAGGGTATCGGGTAATAGATCATGGAAGATATGCCCGCCTCACCCAATCTGACCCTTACCTTGGATCTATTCTTGACGCGAACGGTGTATTGATGATAACTGTGAGTGGCATTCTCCGTTGCTATAGGCGAAGTAATCTCTCCATGCCCATGAAGCAATTGATCATATATTGCAGCTGCTTTTATTCTTGCACTGATATCCATGTCAAGGTATTGCAGTTTAACATTCAGTATGGCGGCTTGAATAGAGTCCAGTCTACTGTTCACCCCGATGATTTCATGATTGTACTTGACCTTTGTACCGTGATTGGCAATCATTCGTATCTTTTCGGCCAATACCCTATCTTTGGTAAACAGAGCCCCACCATCACCAAAACAACCTAGGTTTTTTGAGGGAAAGAAGCTTGTTGTCCCTATATGACCGATGGTTCCGGAGTGAACAGTATTCCCATCATTCATCTTATACAATGATCCCAAAGATTGGGCAGCGTCCTCTATCACATAAAGGCCATATAAGTCAGCAATGGCCATGATAGCATTCATATCTGCAATTGTTCCGAAAAGATGGACCGGAATGATACATCTGGTGGCCGGTGTTATTGCCTCCTCGATTTTTGTTGGATCAATACAATAGGTGTCCGGCTTGATATCCACAAATACAGGTTTCAGTTTCAAAAGAGCTATCACTTCTGCAGTCGCAGCAAAGGTAAAAGGCGTAGTTATAACTTCATCGCCTTCCTTCAGATCCAGAGCCATCAAAGCTATTTGCAATGCGTCCGTGCCATTACCGCAAGTGATTACTTCAACACCTCCCAGATATTTAGAAAGATCCGCTTCAAACTGATTGACAATTGGCCCTTTGATAAACTGTCCACTATCGATGACATTTTGAATGGCCCGGTCAATCTCGTCCTTGTATCTTAGGTATTGGGCACCCAAGTCGTTCATCGGAATTTTTTGATCCAAAAGTTGTATGTTTTTGGTGTAAAAGAAAAACAGGGCAAAAGTAAGCTATTAGTTCCTATTAATTATGCCATATTTGATGATTCAATTTACTAACTTTGCATTATGGTTTTTTGTAAAAGATTGATTTACATCATTGTCCTGTGTCATATACTGGTTGTTTCAGCCATTTCTCAGGAAAAAACGAGCAAGGCAAGAAGTGCGTTACTCATACACCTGGATTATGGCTTCAACCTGCCTGCTGCAGATTTGGCCAAACGCTTCGGCAGTAATTTTCAGGTTGGTGGAGATGTGGAATATAAATTTCCGGTTGATATCTTCATTGGAGTGAATTATTCCTATTTGTGGGGTAAAAAAGTTAAAGAGAATATTGGTGAAAACTTGTTTAACGCCAAGAATGAAATAGTCGGAATTGACAACCATCTTGCAAATCTTGTCATCCGGGAAAGAGGTTTTTCTTCTTCCCTGAATGTCGGAAAGTTATTCAGAATTTTTCCAAATGAAGCCGCAGCACTGAAAGTTGGCATTGGTGGAGGCTTTTTGCAACATAAGGTGAGAATCGTGGATGATTATGGAGTCGTGCCACAGATAACTGGCGACTATCTGAAAGGTTATGACAGGCTTACCAACGGCTTTATGACCCGGCAGTATATTGGATATCAGTATCTATCCACCAATAGAAAGATCAACTTTTCCGTTGGTTTTGTTTTTGCGCAGGGATTTACCCGCAGTGCACGCGGATTTAATTACGACACCGGCAAGAAAGATACCGAGAAGAGATTTGATTTGCTCAATGGCCTTCAAGTTAGCTGGATACTGCCTATTTATTTCAACGATTATTCAGAAGAGATTATCTATTGACCCAATCTGTGGCCTATATATTATATAATTTCGGTATTCGAATTTACCACCTGTTGTTTTTGTGCTATTCATGCATCAATTCTAAAGCTGCTAAAATTAGAATCGGAAGAAAGCAGCTCATCCGATATTTAGGATCCACATCTTCCGGCTTGCCTACCGTTTGGTTTCATTGCTCTTCCCTGGGTGAGTGGGAACAAACTATCCCTGTGGTTGAAAGATTAAAGGAGAAGTCCAATGTCCAAATTCTGGTGTCCTTCTACAGTTCATCCGGTTTTGAATATGCCAAACGGCGCGATTTGGTGGATGCAATGATTTATTTGCCGGTTGATTTTTATAAGGCTTATGCACCCGTTTTTAATACATTGAACCTTGTCGGTATCAGTTTTACGCGTTATGATATCTGGCCTAATCTTGTCAGACATGCAGTCGACAGGAATGTGCCTCTGTTTTTGATTGGTGCTGAGAGTGCATCTTTGAGGAAATACAGGAGGTCAAATGGGTTTTTCGCGAAAATGTTGCGGTCATTCTCGTTTATAAGCTGTAATACGGTAAGTGCGGCAACACTATTGAACAATTCGGGATACAGACATGTGTATACTGATGGAAGTTCCAAACTGGAAAGATCGGCGCAAATTGCTGCTCAAGAGTATGTTAATGCATCCTTGGATAGCTGGAGGAAGGATGCATTCGTGATCATCGGAGGTAGTATATGGCCACCGGAGGCTATCATGATGGAAAGGCTTTTTATAGAGGGCGCTATAGAAAATATGAAGATGATTCTTGTGCCTCATGAGCCTTCCCATGATGTGATCGGGGCTCTTCAAGAGAAATATAAAGACACCCGGGTGCTTTTCAGTCAAATGGACGGGAACAGTACGGAGAGTAAGGTGATTATTATGGATAAGGTAGGTTTTTTATCAAAAATATATAGATTTGCAGATGTTGCCATTGTTGGGGGAGGATTCGGAAAGGGAATACATAATATAGCTGAGCCGGCTGCTTCTGGATTGGCCGTGATTTCAGGTCCGAATAATTCAGGTTTTTCGGAAGCTGCCATGCTACAAGACGCAGGTGTGTATTTTCCAATTGAAACCTATAAAGAATTTCGTGAGTTAGTGATCGATTTTGCTGAGAATGAATTGAAAAGAAAAGAAATACGGACCATTGCCAACACATTTTTTAATGCCCAGTCGGAGGCAGCAGAGCGAATAAGTCAACATATTGTGGATTATGCCGGAATTACTGAAAGATAAGTTTACATCGTTAAATATTTGTGTCATAGGAGATTTGATCCTGGACGAATACATCATCGGTAAGGTAACCAGGGTCTCGCCTGAGGCTCCTATTCCTGTGGTGGATCAGCAGGCGAGGGAGTACAAGCCGGGCGGAGCTGCCAACGTCGCCCTCAATTTGATCAACCTTGGCGTGAATACGTATCTGGCAGGTGTTGTGGGGGATGATACACATGGATTAATTTTAAAAAAATTGATTGAGGAAGTGTTGCCCGAAAAAGGTCAAGGTATCATAACATTGAAAGGTCGGATCACTACCACCAAGACCAGAGTTGTCGCCCACAATCAGCATGTGGTCAGAATTGATCACGAAGAACACACGGACATCGGGAATGATGTAAGTGCTCAACTGATGGACTATATTGCTGACATTCATAAGAATAATAAACTGGATGCAGTAATTCTTCAGGATTATGAAAAAGGCATGTTGCATCATGCGAATATCCCTGCTTTTATAGAATTTCTGAATGAATGTGGGATAAGGATTATAGTGGATCCGAAAGATAAAAATTTCTGGATGTACCGTCATGTTCATTTGTTTAAGCCTAACAGAAAAGAGGCAGAAAAGGCGATTGGCAAGAAGATACCGATGACGGAGGATGCTCTGGCTGATGCGGCCCTACTGTTGGAATCCCGATTACATAATGAAGTCACTGTAATTACCTTATCAGAGTATGGTATATATATTAAAGATGCAGAAAATAATGTCTGGAGGCATTCGGAAGTGATGGAAGTGATCGATGTATGCGGTGCTGGAGATGCTGTAATAGGCATTGTGGCTGCAGCGTATTGTGCAGGCCTACCCATGCCCCAAATTGCACTTTTGGGTAATATTGCCGGGGGGATTGTTTGTGGTGAGAGGGGGGTAGTAGCAGTTAGCTTGGACAGGTTGCAAAAAGCATATAATAATATGTCCTTATAAAAAATTAACGAAATTTATTTTTGAGTATTCAATTCTTTCCTTATAATTGTGTCTTAATTTGTAATCATTTAATCTTATTACATTAATAAAAAAGTTTAGTATTATGAGAAAATTTTTGACTCTAAAGGTGTCAATGAGTTTTTGGATGTTGTTGGGCTTTCTGTCTGTAGGCAATATCGCAATGGCTCAAAGTTTTTACATTGAGTTTCTATCGCCAGCTGAGATCAGAGGGCAGCGTGTTAATTTTGTGGCAGGCGCATCAACAGTTGTATGCCACTTACCATTTGGTGATTCATTGAACACTCAGTTGACGGACCCAATTCTTGCGGGAGATCCAAATGATCCGAACAACACTCAATTTACATTTGCGGAAGCTCTGAACGGCAATGTTGGTGTATGCAAGAGAGGAAGTTTTTCTTTTAACGTAAAGGCCTCTAATATTGAATTCAATGGTGGTAGCGGATCCATTATAATCAACAATGATCAGGCTAATAAGGATGCTATCATATCAATGTCACAGGACACTTCCTTTAGTATTTGGAGTGTTGCTGTTTCATTTAATTCAGGTGAGAATTTCTTCCTGAAATATCCCGGCCTGAGCTTTAAGTTTGTCAATGATTTCCCTGCAGAAACTGACAATATTCTCTGGTCAGATAATGGATTCAGCGGAGGTCTGGATGGCTGGACCACTGTTGGTGTCGCTTGTGGAGACGGCAAGGATCCTGTGGGCGCTGAGTGGGAATGGACTGAATTTGGCTCTTCAAAAGGTGCTTATGGTAGCACAAACATTCTTTCTGCGACAGCATGTAATGGTGCCATGACCTTTAATACTGACTTTAAGGATAATGATGGTGTTCAAGGTAATTTTGGCGGTGGTATATGTGGTGTCAATCAAATAGGTGAGCTTATTTCTCCGGACATTGACCTTAGTGCCTTACCGGAAGAAACTGCAATCTCCCTGAGATTTAACCAGGCAGTTAGACAATATCAAAGTAGATTCTTTGTTTCATGGTCCAATGACGGCGGAGCTAATTGGCATGATATTGAAGTAAATAAGGATCTGGTAATCAATGATAATCCTACCAATGGATTTTACAGATTGAAGCTGGGAGGTGCAAAGCCAAGTGCCAACTTTAAGCTTAAATTTACAATACAAGGTAATTACTACTATTGGATCGTTGACGATGTGAAGTTGATTGAACCTGAAGATTTTAATTCATTGATCGATAAAGATTGGCTTGCAGGAGCTCCATATGCAACGACTCCAATCAGTCAGGTTACTCCGGTTAAGTTTATGACTGATGCTCATAATATTGGAGGTAAATCACTGACTGGCATGAAATTGACAGCAACAGTTACAGATGAGGGCGGCAATGAGGTTTATACGGCAAGCTTTGCACCGACAAGCCCGGGCCAGGTTGAAGGTACAGTGTTGAGCGGTGATACCATCCAGAATCACGTCTTTGGCTCATATACTCCGGATGCTGCTGGTGTTTATACAATCAAGTATGACCTGACATCTGATCAGGAAGACTTTGATCCTTCAAACAACAGTTATTCCACCACATTTACAGTAACTGATGATAACACAGGTGAAGGTGATTTCAGTAGAGAAAATGAAGTTACTACAGCTTTGACTCTGGTGTTTGGTGATTCTGATCCTATCAACTGGATATATGCCAATGTCCTGAGAGGAGAAAATGAGGGTAGTGTAGCAAAAAGGGTCAAGTTTGGTGTAGCCAATGCCAATGATCTGTCTGCAGGTGGAGCATCTCTCTATTGCTATGTTTGGGAATGTGAGGACTCTGATGGCGATTACCAGATTACTGAGGCGGAAAGAACCTTGGTAGGATTCAATTTCCATGACATGTTGGAGTCTGATCCTGATGAACTATATCTGGATCTTCCAATTCTGGATTTCGATACAGAAGAAGAAAAATCAGTTGAGATAAAGAAAGGAAAGTGGTACATCGTAGGAGTGGCATACGAAGCTACATCAGTGGCTCCACGACAAGTTGCGTATATTCTTGCAGGTGGAAACTCTAACCAGAATACAGTTGAATTTATTGCATTAGCTGAAGACCCGGCTAGTTATGTTCCTACTCACTTCCAGATGAAAGGCTGGAACTTCAGTTCTACCTTCAATCTTACTCCAAATGTTGTGACTGGTGGTAGAGGTGCATGGGAGCAGGCTCCTTATGCTCGCTTGGTTCTTGATAGCCGTTCTTCTGTTAAGAATCTGAAACTTGCTGATAATACATTCTCAGTATACCCAACCAATGCATCTGAAAACATTTCTGTGAAGTTCAACTTTGAGAATGGAACTGATGTGAATACAGAAATCTATGATGTTAACGGAAATAGAGTGTATTCTAAGAAAATGCAAAATCAGAAAGATCAGACTAACATTATTGAAACCGGTAACTTTGTTCCGGGAGCATATTTTGTAAGGGTTACTACTTCTAATGGCGCATTATCTAAACCGTTTAATGTAATCAAGTAATCATTGATTGAGTGAAAATGAAGAAGGGCGGTTAAGAACCGCCCTTTTTTTGTTTTATCCGTTCCGACTTTGGTTTGCTGATTTAAGTCCCCGATTTTTCATTAATTTTTGAAGACCATTTTAATTCCTTAATTTTGAACTTTAAAATTATGCTATGCGTAGAAAAATTGTAGCCGGTAACTGGAAGATGAACCTTGATATGAATGGTTCCGAGGAGTTAGTACAATCCATTCTGAAAAATATTGCGCCGGAAAATTGCTCTGTACTGTTTTTTCCTCCCTATCCTTTTTTATTTAGAGTCAATGAGATAATCGGGGCCAGGAAAAATATTTTCATAGGAGGGCAGAATATCAGCCGGCACGATAAAGGGGCTTTTACCGGGGAAGTATCTGCGGGTATGCTCCATTCAGTCGGTTGCCAGTATGTTTTGATCGGTCACTCAGAATGCAGAGAACATTTTCATGAAAATGGTGAAAGCCTCGTTGGTAAGATACTTCGGGCTTTTGAACATAACCTAACACCGATCTTTTGTTGTGGCGAATCCTTGAAAGAAAGGGAATCGAACTCATACGCCGACTTTGTCGCAAATCAGATCAGAGAAGCCTTGTTTGAATTGTCTGAAGAACAATTGGGAAGGTTAGTCATTGCTTATGAGCCGATATGGGCCATTGGGACAGGTCATACAGCCAGACCGGACCAGGCTCAAGAAATACATGCGATTATCAGGGAGATTTTGAAGGAGCGATTTCCTGAAACATTGGTGGAAAATCTGTCAATTCTATACGGAGGAAGTGTTAATGCTGTTAATGCTTGTGAATTATTCTCACAACCGGATGTGGATGGCGGACTGGTGGGAGGTGCATCATTGAAGGCTGATGAGTTCGTTTCTATTATCAATGCAATGGAGGATAGGTTTAATTAAATTAATAAATTGGAATATGGAACATTGGTTGATTAAATCCGAGCCGGAGGAATTTAGTTTTGAAGATCTTGAGAGGGAAGGGACGACTGAGTGGACCGGTGTACGCAATTATGCTGCCAGAATCAATCTGAATAATATGAGAAATGGCGATATCTGCCTTTTTTATCACAGTGTCACCGATAAAAGAATCGTTGGCCTGGCTACAATTGTTGAAGAAGCTTATCCTGATCCTACCGATGAAACCGGAAAATGGGTAGCAGTTAAGGTTGCTTACCTCAAACCGCTCAATAAACCGATTGAGTATAAGGTGTTGAAAGAGATGGATCACATGAAAAAGTTCGATCTGATCAGAATATCCAGGCTTTCCGTAATGCCTGTTCCCGACGAATTCTGGTACGAAATCCTTGAAATGTCAGAAACTACCGTTTGATCGATGAAGAATCTGTTACTTTTAATTTTGGGCGTCTCTTTGTTCACCTCTTGCAAAAAAACTATTATATCCCCCCCTGTTACTTACAAGGGAATTTGGCAAGCAGGATCTTTCGTAGTGAAGGATAGTTCTGTTACCTTGGATGTCAGCAATATCATTCTAAAACTGAATGAAGATTCCCGGTACAGTTTTGTAAATAATATTGGTCAGAATGAAGCAGGTGTCTATGTAGTAAGGGATAGTCTTCTGGTTGTCACCGACACAACGGTATCTCCTTCAGTTGAAAAAGCCATGCAGATCACCGGTTTGACTTCAGACAGCCTGGTATTGCGTATGAATTTTGGAGGAAAAGAATCCTGGATGCATTTCACCAAACAAAAAGAATCAAAGTAAACCTAACCCTGCATTTTATTATTTTCATAGAATAGGAACAAAAATGGGATGCCATAAGCAGCCCATTTTTTTATCAAATAATCTTGTTTTCAATTATCCAAGGAAGGGATATCTGTAATCGGTTGGCGGAACGAATGTTTCCTTGATGGTCCTGGCTGATACCCATCTGTAAAGGTTAAGTACAGAACCGGCTTTGTCATTGGTACCTGACCCTCTGGCCCCTCCAAATGGCTGTTGACCTACAACAGCGCCCGTTGGCTTATCATTGATGTAGAAGTTGCCGGCACTGTTTTCAAGTGCTTTTACTGCCAGATCAATCGCATACCTGTCTTTTGCAAAGATTGAGCCCGTCAGTGCATAATCAGAAGTTTCGTCCAGTAATTTCATGGTCTCTTGGAATTGATCATCTTCATATACATATACCGTTAATACCGGCCCGAATAACTCAGTACAAAGGGTATCATATTTAGGATTGGTAGTTTCGATGACAGTCGGTCTGATGAAGTATCCTTCTGAATCGTCATACTCACCGCCGATAATGACCTTTGCTACATCAGATTGTTTAGCTCTATCTATATAAGATGTGATAAAGTCAAAGGCTTTCTTGTCGATTACGGCGTTGATGAAATTGGAGAAATCTTCAGTTGACCCCATTTTCATAGACTCTACATCCTTTTGGAGCCTTTCTTTGATAGCAGGCCATAAGGAACGGGGAATATATGCCCTGGATGCTGCTGAGCATTTCTGGCCCTGATATTCGAATGCGCCACGTGCAAGTGCCACTGCAACCTCATCAGGGTTAGCACTTTTGTGTACCATTACAAAGTCCTTGCCTCCTGTCTCACCTACTATTCTTGGATAAGAACGGTAATCGTCAAGATGACTTGCAATTTTTCTGTATATTGTGTTGAAAGTCGATGTGCCCCCGGTAAAGTGCAACCCGGCAAAATCCCTGTGGCTGAATATTACATCACCTGCCACCGCTCCGGAAACAAAGACAAGGTTGATCACACCATCTGGCAATCCGGCTTCCCTGAATACTTCCATAATGACATTGGCCGCAAATATTTGGGTTTCAGATGGCTTCCATACTACCGTATTGCCCATTAGTGCAGGAGAGCTTGGCAGATTCCCGGCTATCGCAGTAAAGTTGAAAGGAGTCAGGGCAAATACAAAACCCTCTAATGGCCTCCATTCCAGTCTGTTCCAGATCCCGGGCGATGATTCCGGCTGGATTTTATATATTTCTGTCATATACTCGACATTGAATCGCAGGAAGTCAATTAATTCACAGGCACTGTCAATCTCAGCCTGAAAGGCATTCTTGGACTGTCCCAGCATAGTTGCAGCATTGATCTTCATACGGTAAGGGCCGGCAATCAATTCGGCTGCCTTAAGGAAGATGGCTGCTCGGTGTTCCCAGGGCATACTGCTCCATTGGGCTTTTGCTCCAAGGGCAGCATCTATTGCAGCCTTGACATGATTTTCATCCCCTTTATGGTAATAGGCAAGCGTATGCTTTATTTCATGTGGTGGGCGTATCGCAACTTTATTATCTGTCCTGACTTCTTTTCCACCAATATACATTGGGATATCATGGGTCTTACTCTTGGCTTCCTTGATGGCAGCCTCCAGTTGCTTCCTGTCTTCAGTACCGGGAGCGTATGAACGGACGACCTCATTGACCGGCCGTGGAGTTTTAAATATTGCGTTTGACATAAAAATGGTTTATAATTTATGATAATTAATTAAGGTCGTGTGAGGCAATTGATACATATGAACGAGAAGAACCGAACAAAAGGAATAATCGTCATTTCTTATAACACAACTCCTTTGGGCAAAAATGGTTTAACATCCCCGCCACCTTTAATCACCTCTCGCACGATCGTGGAACTAATATGAGAATACTTGGGCGCACTAATGAGGAAGATGGTTTCGATTCCTCCTGTGATGATGTAATTGACCTGAGAGATGGTCTTTTCATAATCAAAGTCTGATGAATTTCGAAGTCCCCTGACTAAAAAGTTAGCTTTGACTTTTTTACAGAAATCTGCTGTCAGCCCCCGATAATGGTCAACCTCAACCTTATCATATTCAGCAAAGACTATACGTAGCCATTCCATTCTTTTTTCAAGCGGATACAAATATGACTTGGCATCATTGATGCCAATAGCGACAATAACCTTGTCAAAAAGTGCCAGACTGCGGACAATCAAGTCAAAATGTCCAACGGTAATCGGATCGAAAGAGCCCGGAAATACTGCTATTTTCATCAAACGTTACTTTCAGGATAATGGTTATTCAACATCATTTGATATCGAAAAATATGTTGCGTTTTTTGCTAAATAATGAATAGATCGGGAAAGATAGCGATTCGTCATCAGTCAAACAAATATCATATTATATGATATTGAACTGTATGAATATTAGTGGATAATGCATTATTGTAAAAATATATGTGGTTATTAACAAAAAGTTGTTAAACTATTGATTATTTTTGTTAACTATTTTTATATTAGGCTACTTCTTATGAGATCATTGATATGGTTGTTATGCTTCCTGGTAATCGGGCATGATGTTGCAGATGCGCAGTCAGTTCCATGGTATGCGTTGAACGGAAGCGACGTGAGGGCTGCCAGATCCCTCAATCCGGCATTTTTACAGAATCCCCATTTCGAGTCTGCATTAGGGATTGGGTCGATCTCTATGGACTACAACAATAATCTTGGATATTTCATTGATAAAAGCTTCATGAGTCTTCCGATACATTTTAGTGAAATATCTGTGCCGGAATTACAGTTCAGAAAACTTGGATTTAATCCGGCTCTTGGTATCGACAGAGAACTACGCGGTTATGAAATGAAACTGAATGAGACTGATTTGGCCAGAATGTACTTTTCGACCTCTTTGTCGATCGCAGGCCCTTCTTATTTCAGGAGATTGAAAAGCGGGATGATCGTAGGTATAACAACGGGGTCTTCATTCATCGGAGGATTAAAGAATTACCCGGCACATATGACGTATGGTCCATATAGAAGATATTCCTCCGGAGATCGGATGCCTGTACCAGAGTTTTCAGGTACAGCCGATGGTAGGATGTATGTCGGAGTCAATATAGCCAGGGAGTTTGCTTTGTTAAGTGGTACACGACTTGGCGTGGGCGCGAATATTCGTTATTTGGGTGGGCTGATGCATTTTGAATTATCAAATGACGAAGCGATTAGAGAATATTTTTTTAGAGAGAGGGACAGGGTAGAAGTATCCAATATGCGGTTGGATTATAAATATTCACATTCAAACGCGAATGATCTTCATGCACCATGGATCAGAGGAAATGGAATGGGAGGCGACTTGGGCATTTATTTCGAAAGTAAGCTCAAATCCCAGCAATTCAGTTCCATACGAGGCGGAATCGCCCTCAATAACCTTGGTTTTGTAAGATATTCCCAAGGGCTTAGAAGCGGATCCTTTAATATTTATGAGCCCACTGAAATCTCCTTTGGAAAATTCGATACCTTGATAGGCTTCGATCAATTAGTAGATAGTTTTGAATATATTGTATTGAAAAATCCGGTCAATGAGCACCTCCAGAACCGGGGAGGGACAATCTATACGCTCCCGTCTCTTAATATGGCATTTAGTTTTGGACTACGCGAATATGGGAAAATACATTTCTTCGCTTCTTCACCCTTAACAGCCAACAATCCTGAGGCCTTTCAAATCGGAGTGATACCGGAACTGACCTTCAACCTGGTAAATATCATTACACCTTTCTCATATAACCGGTGGACAGGATTCAGGTTGGGCGCAGGACTCAATTTTGGTTTTCTGACATTTGGTACCGACGATGTCAGAACTTTTTTCAAACGAGAGCGATTACAGTCAGGGTCGTTCTATTGTGCGGTTCATATCAATTATTTTTCTAAGTCAAAAAATGGAAAGAAGAAGTGAGCATAGATGGTTTTGCTTGGTGAATTAAAAGTATATCCGGTCTTTCCTTCCCTTGAGGTTTCCATTCAGGATATCCCGGGCAATATATTAAATAAATAATGAGACTTATTCGTTTTTAAGGATTCTTAAAACCTGCATTGTAAGGATGTTGATTGTATCTGTCATCATGAACCTATTTTTGAAATAGCATACATTCTAATGGCCATTTAAGCAATTTTGGCACATTATGTTTACTTATAGGCATCAGAGCCGGAAATTTTTTCGTTGATACTAAGGTACTTTCTGAATCAAATAATTTTTACTTTGAAAAACAAATACTTGCATTATCTTTGCGCCCTTATGATGAGAAAGCATTCACTTGTCCTGATTTTACTTGCTATGATGGCCTTTGCATCCTGTAAGTCGGAGTATGAAAAACTTCGGGCCAGCAGTGATGTAGCATTGGTTTACAAAAAAGCACTGGAATATTTTTCCAAGAAGGATTATTACAAGGCGCAGAACCTGCTGGAGCAAATCCTTGGTCGCTATAGAGGAAAAAAGGAAGCTGAGGACCTGTATGTAAAGTATGCATATACCCATTATTACCAGGGGAATTATATCCTGGCAGCATCTTATTTTCAAAACTTTGCCAATACCTATCTGACAAGCCCTCTAAGAGAGGAAGCTGCCTATATGTCGGCTTACTCCAATTACCTTCAAAGTCCTGACTATAAGCTTGATCAGACATATACCGGCAAGGCGATTGATGAATTACAGATCTTCGTGAATACTTTTCCGAAAAGCGAGAGAGTAAAAGAGGCCAATAAATTGATAGACGAACTGCGTGCCAAGCTTGAAAAGAAGGCGTTTGAGGAAGGTATGCTATACTATAATCTGAAACAATATCAATCGGCCACGATAACTTTCAATAACATGTTGAAGGAATTTCCTGATTCCAAAAACGTTGAAAAAATCAGGTATTTCATTGTAAAATCTAATTTTACTCTTGCGGAAAACAGTATTTACGCAAAAAAGCTGGTACGATATCAGGAAACTTTATTGTCCGCTGAATTGTTTAAGGAGAAGTTTCCTAGAAGCAAGGACAGAAAAGAGATAGACTCAATACTCAAAGAAACAAAAATTCATATTAAAAAACTGGAAAATGACGGACATCAAGACAAAAGTGCAGGGAATCGATCCTAATAGTCATGCACGAAATATCAGAGGGATGGCTTCAAAGACAGGAAATATCTACGAAGCGATCTGTGTTATTTCTGCAAGAGCACGTCAACTTCAGGTCGGCATAAAGCGGGAACTAAACAGCAAACTGGATGAATTTACAGTTGCAACTGATACAATCGAAGAAATTCAGGAGAATAAAGAGCAGATAGAAATATCAAAGTTCTATGAGAAGTTGCCTAATCCGGCGATAATTGCGACAGAAGAATTTATCAACGGAGAACTTTCATTTCGGTATAAAGAAGAGCATCAGGATTGATTTCCCGGATAGGCCTTGCCTGATTGCCAATTCCTATTAAAAATGGAACTGCAGGGTAAAAAAATAGTATTGGGCATATGTGGCAGTATAGCAGCCTATAAGGCGGCTTTCCTGTGCAGATTGCTTATAAAGAAAGGAGCAGAAGTCAGGGTTGTGATGACCCCTTCTGCTTCTGATTTTATTACACCTGTTACCATGTCCACGCTTAGCAATCATTCCGTGTATAATTCCATCCATGATGGGAACACCTGGGCCGGGCATGTTGATTTGGGGCTGTGGGCGGATTTGATTCTTATTGCTCCGGCATCAGCCAACACCATAGCCCATATGGCAAACGGTATTTGTCAAACCATGCTTGATGCTGTTTGTCTTAGTGCCAAATGTACGGTATGCGTAGCTCCGGCCATGGATCTCGATATGTGGAAACACCCCGCGACAGTTGCCAATATCAATCGATTGCGAAGCTTCGGCACCCAAATCATTCCGGTAGAACATGGATTCCTTGCGTCAGGGCTCATTGGTGATGGCAGGATGGCCGAGCCTGAGCATATTTTGGCATATGTCATCGATTATTTCAACCGGGGAAAGGATCTCTTAGGCCAAAAAGTACTTATTACTGCAGGCCCGACACACGAAAAAATCGACCCTGTGAGATTCATTGGCAATGCTTCAAGCGGTAAGATGGGTATAGCCCTTGCATTCGAATGCCTGCGAAGAGGAGCTACAGTTGATCTCGTCCTTGGTCCTGCATCAGAAAATCCGGCTGCTGCGCTTGGGATGACTATACATCATGTAACAGATTCTGAGGAGATGTACCTCAAATGCTTCAATTTGTACCCTGATACCGATATAGCCATTCTGGCCGCTGCTGTTGCTGACTATCGACCGATAGAGCCGTCAGAACAGAAAATAAAGAAAACAGAGGATACCCTTTCCATTACATTGCAAAAAACGAAGGACATCGCAGCTGAATTGGGCAGAATAAAACCTGCCGGTAAGATCCATGTCGGTTTTGCCCTTGAGACTGATAATGAATTGGAATATGCGATAGCAAAAAGAAAGCGAAAGAATTTTGACCTGATCGTACTGAATTCTACAAGAGATAAGGGCGCAACTTTTGGCAGTGACAACAATAAGGTTACCATCCTTGGAGAGAGCGGAATAATTCGGAAAACAGAATTGTTGCCTAAAACAGAAATTGCCACAATCATTATCGATGAAACAATCAAATTATTAAAAAAATCGTTATGAAGCGTATGATCATGAGATGTACTTTTTTAATAGCTTTATTGCTGATATTCTTTAGTTTTAAAGGATTCAGTCAGGAATTCGCTTTTACGGTTAAGGTCAATACACCCACCTTGCAGATAGCCGATCCCGGGATTTTCAAGAACTTTGAAAAGTCAATTTTGGAATTTCTCAACAACCAACGGTTCACGGATATGGATTTGCGTGATGAGGAAAAAATCAAGGTAACCCTCAATTTTAATCTGGTAAAGGAGCAGTCTGAAAAAGACTTTGTTTTCAGCCTTGCCATTCTCGCTGTTCGCCCTGTATATGGCAGCAGTTACGAATCCGTCATTTTCCAATACGTTGATGACAAAGTTGTGTTTTCTTACGAACCGGGTAATGCATTGATTTTTAATCCGAATTCGTACAATGACAACCTGACTTCAATTCTTGGTTATTATGCATATATTATTCTCGGCCTGGACCGGGATTCCTTTGCGGAAAAAGGCGGCGATCAAATGTTTGTCAACGCCCAGACCGTGATAGGCTCATTACCTACCGGGCTGTCAAACGGGGATGAATATGGATGGGGAGCAAATAAAGCCGGATTGAATAAGTCGCGTTCTTCTTTTGTGGAAAATTTGCTGAGTCCCAAACTCAATGATTTCAGGATTGGATTTTATGAATATCACAGACAAGGGCTTGATCTGGCTTCGACCAATATAGATGAAGCTCGTAAGAATATCATCAATGCCATGAAAAGTATTGAGAAATCTTATGATACATATACCAACTCAATCGAAATAAACTCATTTGGTACCGTAAAAGGGAATGAACTGGTGGAGATTTTTAAACCTGCATCAAAAGCTGAAAAGCAAGATATTTACAAAATTATGTCTAAGTTAGATCCGGCAGGTCTTCAGAAGTATATTGATCTTCGTTGAAATGATATGGGTACGATGAAGCACCTCGCCATCTTTGCTTCCGGAGGCGGCAGCAATGCTCAAGCCATCATGAAGCACTTCCGGAATCACCCAACCATTCAAATTGCATTGGTTCTTTATAACAAAAAGGACGCCGGGGTAAAAAACCATGCGGCCCATTTCGGTATTCCGGCTCGTTTTTGGTCCGGAAAAGCAATGGCTGACCAGGAAAGGACTGAAAGCCTACTTGGTGAATACCGGATTACAGGTATCATTTTGGCCGGATATCTTTCCTTGATTCCTGAATATCTTATCAATCAATTTCCGGACAAAATTCTTAATATTCACCCGGCACTACTACCTTCCTTTGGTGGTAAGGGTATGTATAGCCACTTTGTTCATGAAGCTGTAAGTAAAGCCGGTCACATTGAGACCGGTATAACCATTCATTTGGTCAATAAGGAATACGACAAGGGCAGAATCTTGTTTCAAAAGGCAATCTCCATAAGACCGCACGAAGATTCCGGGGTCATTGCCAGGCAAGTTCTCAAAATCGAGCATCAACACTATGCCCACGTCATTGAGGATTATTTCGAATCCCTCCACTAAAATTTGTTTTACCAGAGTCGCGAATCACCTGTCGATAACTTAGTTCTATTCGGCAGATGCATTTAGTAACTTCAGATTACTCACTGTCCGGCCAAAGATGTGTGAGTTTAACTATATATTCAAACCGACTGTTATTGTTGGCATCAATGCACTCCATGGTCATAGTGACCTTGCCTGGAGCCCAGTCGAATGTCAACAGACCAAAGTTGGGCTCCATTATCGGCCCCTCAATCCTGTTAGCATTGGCAGTAGCAAAATACTTTTGCGTGTTGAGCCCGGCACAGGTATAGTCGTAGATGGGGTAGTAGCCGTCCCTTTTTAATTTACTGATTTCAGAGTAACCGGCATGACTGGATAAGAAGACTACACCAAGAGCCCTTGTCTTATCAAGGAGCTTAAACAACCGGTTTTGTTCATGCGGGAAATTTGCCCAACTTTCCATGCCATTGTATTCTGCACTGAACGGTATAGGTGATACAATGAGGTGAACCAGGGCAGGTTCCATCAATTGTCTTTCCAGCCAAATCCATTGATCTTCACCCAGAAGTGTGCTGTCAGCAGATTTATAGGGAGAATATTGCAAAGGATGGAAGAATCTTGGGTCGTCTCTTCTATCACCCTGATACGGCAAAAGATTGTCGCGAAATGTCCGGGTATCAAGTAAAATGATGCTGACGCGAGAGCCGGCATTCCCGTAGCCGTAAGCATTATAGACACCTTCATGGCTTTTGCGCAGGGAGTTGTCCGGATCACCTGCGAAGTCCAGGAAAAGTTGCTTGTATGCTCCTTTGTCAGAAAAGTGTTTGCCACCTTCTGATTCGCCATATTCATGGTCATCCCATGTAGCAAAAAATTTTGTCGATTCCTTCAATTTTTTTAGGCCTTGCCATTCTGACAAAGTACCGTATTTTTCGCGCATTTCGACCTGATTCGCACTTCCACCTGTAATAATATTTCCCAGAGAAATGAATGCATCGGGTTTCCTGCGAGCTATCAGATCGATAATTCTTTGAGAACCCTCCTGATCCAGATTGCTTCCTATGGCTATCCTGTGCATGATTGTTTGGGTACTCCCGGTCATAATTGACATAAAAGCCAGGGAGATAATAATAAAACTTCTCTTTATCATAGGTCAAAAATATAAATTTATCCTGACCCGACTATCCGGTTGAATTTCTTGTCATTGCATTAATATTATATTTTATATTTAACCTTAATATATATAATAACTTATATTGGGTTCGTTGTAAAATTATCACTCTGTTAAAATTTGTCAACCTAATCATGTTGTTTTCTGAAGAACTTGCCCGGATATTCATGGGTCCATTTTTAGTGATAAGTAGGAATAGTACCAACCGATGAGGTTTATTATTGTCTATTGAGCTAAATTCAACTTGTTGTTCGCAGCACAAAATTTTTTTCGGGATAGGAGAAGGGTGCAATTCGTTTTGGACGCTTCGGTTTGATGCCCAGGATCCTGAAATCAGCTCAAAGGTACGGGTAGGTTCATTGTGGCGACTGCATTCTATATACATTGTCAATCGGGAAATGAAGTGATTTTATCCGATGTTTCACTAATTATGGAGAATAAATGCCTTTTCCTGCCTTATTCTTGAGTACTCTTGCTTATATTTGATACTTTCATTAAAATTCTCGATATGGCAAAGATGTATTATATATTGATTTTCCTTTCTCTGGGCACTATTATGCTCGGACAATCTAAAGCTGAAGACAAAGGCAAGCCAAGGGATGAAAAGCCCGGAAAGTATGATCGCAGCCTTGATTTTGACTATAAGGTCGAGAAGAATATTCAGTCCGTGATCAATGGCAAGAATGTTCCGTATAAGGTAACTGCTGCCACCCTGCCGGTATGGGATGAGGAGGGTAAGGCGATGGCGGGAGTATTTTATACTTATTATGAGCGTACGGACATATCCGACAAGTCCACACGTCCATTGGTGTTTTCATTCAATGGAGGCCCCGGAACAGCTTCTGTATGGATGATGCTGGGATATACAGGCCCCCGATTGCTGCACATCGATGATGAAGGGTATCCGCTGCAGCCATATGGTCTAAAGGACAATCCCAATTCCATCCTCGATGTGGCAGATTTGGTTTATGTCGATCCGGTCAATACCGGATTTTCGCGACCGACTAACAAGGATATACCGCGTGACAAGTTTTTTGGGGTTAATGCCGACGTAAGGTATCTTGCTGACTGGATCAACTCTTTTGTCAACAAATACCAGCGGTGGGCCTCTCCCAAGTTTCTGATTGGAGAGAGTTATGGCACCACACGTGTTTCCGGGCTGGCACTTGAGTTACAAAACAGCCATTGGATGTATCTCAATGGTGTGATTCTGGTATCTCCGACTGATTTGGGGATAAAGCGAGATGGGCCTGTAGGAAGAGCGCTCATGCTGCCATACTATACGGCGACTGCATGGTATCATAAAGCCCTGGCACCGGCCTTGCAGAATAAGGATTTGCTGGACATCCTGCCTGAGGTAGAGCGATATACGATAGAGGAATATCTGCCTGCTTTGGCATTGGGAAGTTCGATACCGCCGGAGAAGTACAATGCAATGGTAAAGATGGTAAGTTATTATTCAGGCATTAGTGAGAAATCAGTCCGTGAAAACAATGGTATCATATACACCAATTTCTTTTGGAAGGAGTTATTACGCGATCGCGGATATACTGTTGGTCGTCTTGACTCGAGGTATCTGGGTATCGACTCACGTGATGCAGGCATGGGACCCGAGTATAATGCCGAGTTAACGACCTGGCTACATGCTTTTACACCGGCTATTAACATGTATATGCGGGATGAGTTGGGCTATAGGACGGATCTGGATTACAATATGTTCGGTCCGGTCCATCCATGGAATAGTGATAACAACAATACCGGCAACAACCTGAGAGCTGCGATGGCACAAAACCCTTTCCTGCACGTATTGGTGCAGTCGGGATACTATGATGGAGCTTGTGATTATTTCAATGCCAAATACAATCTGTGGCAGATGGATCCCAATGGCAAGTTGAAGGATCGGATCGCTTGGGAGGGGTACCGTAGCGGGCATATGATGTACCTCCGAAAGGAAGATCTTAAGATATCGACAGAGCATCTGCGCCGCTTCATTCTTAGTTCCATTCCGGCCAAAAGTGCACCTGCACGTTATGACCGTTAAGGATTAAGCGGCAAACCAAATAAAATATTAGATGGAAACTGATGTGGGCGTGCCCCTTTGGGTCAGGCTATCCGCTGTACTTCCCTCCTTTGTCGGTCGTGCCGCTACTATCCTTCACGCATCGATTCCGGGAGAAACATATTGGCGGATGATTGACATAAAGAAGAATAGAAAAAACGAAAAAAACGCAACTAAGGGTATATGCTACAGGTCAAAAATTTCGTTTTTTAAAAAAATTAAAAGAAAATCAAAATATTATTCCGGTGCAAAATATTGATAATAAGCAAATTGTATCTGCTCAAAAATATTTTTCAAAAAAAAGGGTAAAAATATTTTGTGGGAGAGAAAAGGTAT